>Ga0209098_1001628_pt1 | contig 21077 bp, 24 predicted proteins | sample AD_JPNHW1_MetaG_FD_184429 | JGI IMG/M metagenome (GOLD analysis project Ga0209098, IMG submission 184429) | Active sludge microbial communities of municipal wastewater-treating anaerobic digesters from Japan - AD_JPNHW1_MetaG (SPAdes) (version 2) | ecosystem: Engineered > Bioreactor > Anaerobic...
TAGGTGTGGCGGATGGGAACAGGGGGTCCGGAGGGTATTGTGAAGGTTTTGGAGGGGGGGGCGGGATTTTACGACGGAGAAAACTGATGAATTCTTCTCATCTGTGAAAGCGTCATAAAAAGAACCCTTGTAAAAAATTCACCGAGAATATCGAGTCTGAAAATTGAAAGAAAACGAGAAATATCTGCAAAAATCTGCGTTGTAATATACCGGTCAGAAAAGTTCTCTTATCAGCGTCCATATTCAAAAACGTACTTCTTACACAATAGAAAATAACAGGGATGGGGTATATGAGTTGTATGTTTTAAACAAGCGAAAATTGGAATCCGGACACAAAAAAATTTTGAAAATTATACTAGGTTCGCCCGATTTGAAGATACGTTCCCTTATATCACTACCAAGACACAAAATCCTGACCTGGGAAGTAACCCCCTATACCGTAATTGGTGGTGATGCAGAGACTGAGATCGTATCAGAAATGATTTCCCGGATCTCTGATCTTTGATAAATCCTGCTCAGAACATTCTCAACAGTGGAGTTTAACAACGCGTTCTTGCATATCCTAAAAAATTCTCTTGAAAAGGAACAGAATCCGGAAATCTTCGCTCAGGTATCCTGAAGTCAGCCAGCCCGGATATTTTTATACTGAAATGAAAGATTCAATTTAATGGACAGCCAGGACGAAAAATCGATCGTTGTGGGTATAATTATTTTATTGATTTCGATTGGTGTCATTTTTTCAGCATACTCCTGATTCCATTTACAAATTGTCATGGTGGTCGTTGCTATTTGCCGGTATCTGCAATAGTAGCTGTTGTTGGGAGTCTTGGTTTTTTTTGTCCTGTTTTCACCTGGAAGAGACAATTAAGAATATACGGACACGATATCAGAAAGAGAAAAGAACCGAGGGAGAAATTGACAGTATATTGCAGAAAGCGGATTCTTTAGCGCAGGAAAAAAAATTTGACGATGCACTCTATTATATTGATAAGGTTTTAATGAAAGATCCTCACCGTAAAGAAGCGATTGAATTACGTGATCTCATTCTCTATCACCTAACTTCATCCTGAATATACTGAATGAATGCCAGTTCGCTTGTTTTGCTGTATTTTCAGATATATTCTGATGAAAATTTACTAGCAATAAAATAAATTGGTCTTTCTGGATTCAGGTGATATCCTGGATGATATGGATGGGGAAAGGCACTTGTTACAATACATGGAATATTCGGTTTTTCGACATACCAGCGAAGTGGCCCTGGACTCGTTGATCAATTTTTTGCTTATGCTACATGGCCACAATATCGCTATACGCTTGCTGATTCATATGTCAATGCAACCGTAGAAATGGTAGATGATGTAATAGTAAAGGCCATCTTCTATAATGAAGATCAATATTTAACTGATTATTTGCCTGGCATGGGAACCGTTGCAGCTGATGAAAATCCGGATCATGATTACTATTTCAGCCAAGTATGGGTATGTTAGAAAGGGTAACGATGATAACTACATATAAATTAATCGCTGTCGTGATATCAATTGCCTTTTGTTTTGCGGGGATAATTGCTTTCACCAATCCAATTGCTCTTCCTGTCATCCATCAAGCAACTGATACATCATCAGTGAAAACGGTTGATGTTACAATACCGGTAAACTCTGATTTTCTTGGGATTCTTCTGAACGTAAATCATATAAAAATTCATGCAGATGAACCAGCAATCCCGTCATCAGTTACTTTATATTCAGGGATTCTTCGTGAAAATGATACATTATTTATCTATAACGGTAGCGCAATCACTCCAAAACCATCAGTCATTTCAGAAAAAGATGTACCGGAACGTGCACAGGAAGCACTCCATCAATATGGCGGATTGCCCTCAGATGCCGAGTTGGAATACGTCGGAACAAATTATTTAGAGAAGATTAAGGGATCAACCGGAGAAGTTGTTGAGAGAAAACCAACATCTACGAGTGTTTCGTATGGCCGGAATATCGATGGTATGCCCGTTGTCGGATATCGTGATAGAATTCAAATGGATTTTGGCGTGAATGGAGAAATTCTTCAAATCCGTAAAAACTGGAGGACTTTGGAACCTATCGGGAATACGACGTCTCTGATAAGTCCATCCGAAGCTATTGATAAAATCCGTAACCGTGATATTGTCGATCCTCCTTATGATTTGAGAGGAATCCAGATTGATAACATCACTCTTGGGTATTATGAGGGAAGTAAGACAGACCCTGTAATAAATCTGGAGCCGGTCTGGATTTTTTATGGAAAAATCCCGTCCAACGATCCCATAAATCTCATTGTTTACGCCAGAAAGAATTCTGATCTCGCTTCCAATACATCATCCAATTAATAAAAAATACCACTGTTTTTAAGGACGTGAAAACACCATGAAATTGAATTCCTCCTTTTTTATGGTGTTGCTGGTTTTTTCATTCGGTGTCGCAATTGCGGCTCCGGTTGAGGGATATTCGTTGGATAATGGTAATACATTGATCGCATTTAATTCATCTTTCTATTTTTACATCGGTACTTCAAACCTTTCATCATCCCTCACTATGCCAATATAGGCCATATTTACCTGACCCCCGGGCAGTTCACCGTATCATTGACGGTCACCAATTCCGGCGGCAGAAACACGACGATGAAGACAGTTTATATCACCGTCCATATGGTGACAGAGACCGTACAGGCCGGCGTGAGGATTGAACCTGAGACCCTCAACCTGAAAAGTAAGGGGACGTTTACATCTTTCATCACCCTGCCCGCGGGATATGACGTAAATAACATCGACCCTGCTTATCTGGTCTGCGAGGGCGCTCATGCGAAGAGCGGACGTGTAACCGGTGAAGGATCGAACATGGATATTGCACAGTTCAACCGGCAGGACCTGACCGGTATTATCCCCGGTGATGAGGTTACAGTCACCGTGACCGGTGAAGTCATAACGAACGGAACTGCAATTGATTTCAAGGGAAGCGATACGATCAGGGTAATTTAATCTGATATGTCTGAGGGATCATATTGGAATCCGGATTATCTGATCATCTGCCAGGCGATCAGTTGAAAATCTTTTTTTCTTGACTGCTTTGAGAATAGAGGTCTTTTCGATTGGGAGGATCTCTCTCCATCGTGCAGCGAGGGAGTACAACCTATGGAAATAATTCAGGGTAAAAATGGAAAATGCTATCATACGAGTGTCAGAAAAAATTGAAGACCGGACAAATAAACGGATACTATACGGGATATTTTCCCGTCTGTCCTTTCCCCTTCATTCAATACGAAAAAGATTAGTAAAAAAATTCCTTCAGGAATACGGGCTGGCACAAAACCCCCATATCCCATAACAGCACACACCTCCTATATGCAGATCGCGGTGATCGGGAACGGGCAGGCAGGCCCGGAAGAATGCGCAACGGCCAATGCCGTGGGGCGGCTGATCGCAGAGAGCGGCGCCGTGCTTGTGTGTGGCGGGCTCGGCGGCGTGATGGAGGCCGCGTGCAGGGGAGCGAAGGAGGCCGGGGGGACCACGGCCGGCATCCTGCCGGGCACGGACGGGGGCAACCCGTATCTGGATATCACCATCCGCACCGATCTTGGCCATGCCCGGAACGTCCTCGTGGTGCTCTCGGCCGACGCGGTGATCGCGGTCGGCGGGAAGTACGGGACCCTGTCGGAGATCGCTGTTACCCTTAAGACCGGTCGGCCGGTGTACGGGCTCGGGAGCTGGGAGATCGAAGGCGTGATACCCTGTCCCTCACCGGAAGACGCGGTGACGAGGGCCGTGCATGATGCGGCCCGGTCCCGCATACCCTGACCGGGGTTTCTGCCCGGTCTTCTCTGTTTTTAAAAAAACCTTACTTGAAGCAGCCCAGCTGGCAGCCGTGGATCTTGATGCCGTTGGCATTGCAGTAGTCGGCGATCTCGCTCTTGTGGATCTGGTACTTTCCGGCTAGTGCAAATGCCTGCGGACAGGTGATCCGCTTCTCAATCCCTTCTGCCCTGAATGCCTGCGCAATCCTGTCTGAATCCATGGTAACAGTATCTCGTGTACTTCCTCATAGGGTTTACTGATGTTTTTTTGAAGCGTTCGCTTAATCGTCCGGTACCGCCAACCGGTGCGTGATGAAAATCGCATTCGTCAGCTCCCTGCAGGACAGGGCAGGACAGAATATCCGGCACCACCTGGTGCAGCTGCTGGATGCCGGCAGCACAACCTGGCGGGTACCGGGACGCACCTACGGGTTCATCGAAGTTGCCGGACGGCTGATTTACACAGAAGGAATCGATGCGAAAACCGATGCCGATCTCATCATCTTCATCTCCCGGCACTCCAGCGTCAACCCGGTGCCGGTCCTGACCGTGCATGTCACCGGGAACTTCCGGGAGGCGGAACTGGGAGGGACCGCCCGGACACTCGCACCCGCTGCAACCGCGATGATGCAGGCAACCCTCCGGTCCCTGGCAAAACACTGTCCCGAAGGCTACCGGGTCTCGTACGAAGTCACGCACCACGGGCCCACCGATCTCCGTCTCCCCTCGTTCTTTGTCGAGATCGGGAGCACCGAGAAGGAATGGACGGACCCGGCTGCCGGCCTCGCCATTGCACAGAGCGTGCTCTCCGCCGTCCCGCAGGACCCGGTCCCGCTCATCGGCTTTGGCGGCACCCATTACGCTGCCCGGCAAACGGAGATCGCCCTCACCTCGCGGGGAGCGTTCGGCCACATCGCCCATACGCGGGAGGCAGCAACGCTTACTGAGACGATGATTACGGCAATGGCAGAAAAAAGCGGGGCAGTGGCTGCCTATATCGACCGGAAAGCGCTTAACCGCGAAGATCTTAACCGCATAACAGGCATGCTTGCAACAACGGGTATCCCGCGTCTCTCCGAAAGCGAGATCCTCTCCCTCGGGCACCTGCCGTGGGAGCAGTACCACGCTGCCCGGGAGATGGCCGGCCGGTTCTCTGCCGGCTCCCGGATCTATATCCACGACCTGCAGGGAGAGGGTTCCTTACGCCTCGTGCAGGTCGATCCCGTCCTGCTGGGCGAGGCCGCAAAGTCCGACGAACCGGACCTGATAAAAGGGCTCGGCAGCCTGCCGGTGATCCACCTTGCCACGCAGGACAACCGCATGCTTCCCGCTTTCATCACGTCAGACAATCATACGTCAGAAATAATAAATGCTTTAAATACATTGTGCGTAAAAATCATACGTAGTAACGAGATCACTGCAACGGAGAAGGATCGGTTGATCATCACAAAGGTACGGTTCGATCCCAAAAAAGCGCGCGAACTGGGTGTTCCGGCCGGGCCTTTCTTCAAGCAGCTGGCGGGGGGCCAGGCTGTTGAGATCGATGGCAGGACGATCACGCCCGGCATGGTATCTTCCTGCAGTGACATTACCATCCATATCCCGGGATTGGAGAAGTTTCCATGAGGTCAATTGTTGAAGAGGCACTAACCAAGGCAAGGGACGAGACCGCTCACCCCTCGCAGAATAACGAAGACCTGGACCAGATTCTCGCCGAGCTCAAGACCGAGATCACGGTGATCGGGTGCGGGGGCGGCGGGTCGAACACCATCTCCCGCATGATGGAAGAAGGGATCCACGGCGCCAGGCTCATTGCCATGAACACCGATGCCCAGCACCTGATCCGCACCCATGCCGACCAGCGGATCCTCGTCGGCCGCCAGCGGACCCGGGGCCTCGGCGCCGGCTCCATCCCCCAGATCGGGGAGGAAGCGGCCCTCGAGAACGAGCAGGAGATCCGGGCCGTTGTCTCGGGCTGCGACATGGTCTTCATCACGGTCGGGCTCGGCGGCGGTACCGGTACCGGGGTTGCGCCGGTCGTGGCAAAAGCGGCCCGCGAAGAGGGCGCCCTCACGATTGCCATCGTCACGCTGCCGTTTGCTGCGGAAGGTGCCATCCGTATGGAGAATGCCGAGGCCGGCCTCGAACGCCTCCGGGACGTGGTGGACACGGTCATTGTTGTGCCCAATGACAAGCTCCTCGAAGTCGTCCCCAAGCTCCCGCTCTACGCGGCGTTCAAGGTCGCCGACGAGGTCCTCATGCGTGCCGTCAAGGGGATCACGGAACTTATCACCATGCCAGGGCTTGTCAACCTCGACTTTGCCGATGTGCGCACGGTCATGGAACGGGGCGGCGTTGCCATGATCGGGATGGGGGAGAGCGATTCCGAGGACAAGGCGGCAGACTCCGTCAAGAAGGCGATCCGCTCCCCGCTCCTTGACGTGGACATCAGCGGCGCCACGGCCGCGCTGGTGAACGTTGTCGGCGGGCCGGACATGACCATGGAAGAAGCGGAAGGGGTTGTGCAGGAAGTCTACAACCGTGTCGACCCGAATGCGCGTATCATCTGGGGAGCCCAGATCGACCCGGCGATGGAAGACAAGATGCGGACACTTCTTGTGGTCACGGGCGTACGGTCGCCACAAATATATGGTCGGAATGAGAAACTTACCCCCAAAGTACAGAAACAGTTTGAGATCGATTTTCTCAAGTGAGCCAATATGGAAATTTCAAAACCTGATTTCAAGACAGACGTATTACATGAGGAATTATTCCGCAAATACCTCCGGGTCCTCAAACTTGCGCGCACCCCTACCCGGGAAGAGTTCACCAAGATCGCAGCCGTTGCAGCAGCCGGTGTCCTTCTCGTCGGCCTGATAGGCTTCATCATCTACGTCCTCTTCAGCCATGAGACTCTGTTCGGGTTCTAGTTGCGATGGTCATGACACAGTCAACTCCCCCCGCGCCGCAAGCGCCACAGGTTCCTGCCGAACCCGAGGTATTTGCCAACCGCATCTTTGCGGTCAAGACCACCTCCAAGCAGGAGCGGACGGTAGCCGATAACATCCTCAAGGCGATCGAGACCAAGGCAACGGACATAAAGGTAGCGTCCATCATCGCCCCCAACGAGCTGCGGGGCTATGTCCTCATCGAGACGCCCGAGCAGCGGAACCGCATCGAGCAGCTGGTCGAGCTGATCGCCCATGCCCGCGTTGTCACCAAGGGCGAGACCAGCCTTGCCGAGGTCGGCCATTTCCTCATCCCGAAACCGGTCGTTGCCGGTATCGATGAAGGGACAATCGTCGAGCTGATCGCCGGCCCGTTCAAGGGCGAGAAGGCGGTTGTCAAGCGCGTCGACTCCGCAAAGGAAGAGATAACCGTCGAGCTCTACGAGAGCGTGGTCCCCATCCCGATCACCGTCCGCGGCGACAATGTCCGCGTGGTCGAAAAGTTCGCGGACCGGTAATTTTCCTCATTTTTCCCGGTCTCTTTTTCCCTGTCTCTTACCGGGGAACGGCAGTTTTCCTCTCATGATCGGCCACCGGCAGTGTCCGCATGTACCGGTTCACCGGTAATCCCTGTATCCGGCTCTCAAAAACGGTGTACCGGCGTTTTTTGCCGTGCATCCCGGGAGCGGGCAGGAGGCAGAAACCTAAGGTGCCGGGCCGGTTTTTTCCGGTGATCACAGATTGCGGACCGGCAGGGACCCGTGCGGTATTTCCGTCAGCGGTGCGACCGTTCCGGCGCGGGCGGCGGGATATCCGGACGGCAGTTCGGGGGGATTGTACGCAAACAATGGTTTTTTGGCCCGGGGCATTTTCTCGTATCTGCAATCGCGGTCCGGGTGCGGGTCACGCGCCCGCGGGACCGGCATACCGGAGCCGGAGGTAATCATCCGGACCAGAAAATAATTAAGCCGGTTACAGGTACAGACACTCTGAGTGCACAGTCGACACTGATGTAACCTATTCCCAAGGTATCGGCAGATTATATCAGCGATACTCCTGTCCAGCAGCCAGAAGATGATGACGTGGTAGCTCAGGACCCATGGAACTGGGAAGATATCAGGAACGGGGCCCGCCGGACCATTATCGGCGCCAGGAAAAACATCGGAGATCCTTCTCTCTTCCATAAGATTGCTCTTTTTCCGCTCCTTGCATGGATCGGTCTTGGTGCCGATGGCGTCTCGTCGTCATCCTACGGGCCTTCGGAAGCCTTCACGGCACTCGGTGACCACACCTATCTCGCGGTCTTCCTTGCCCTCGGGACCGCCCTGACCGTCTTTGTCATCTCGTACGCCTACAGCCGCATCATCGAGCATTTTCCCGGCGGGGGCGGGGGGTATATTGTCGCAACCCACACCATCAGCGAACGGGCGGGGGTTGTCTCCGGAAGCGCCCTTTTGATCGATTATATGCTGACCATCACGGTTTCTGTTGCCGCCTGCGGTGAAGCGGTCTTCTCCTTCCTGCCGTACCCGTACCAGCCGTACAAACTCCCGTTTGCCTGCCTGCTCATCGTTATTCTTATCGTGATCAACCTCCGCGGGGTAAAAGAGTCGGTCACCCTGCTGGCCCCGGTATTTCTCGTATTCATTGGAGCGCATGCCCTGCTGCTCGGGTACGGCATTCTTGCCCAGGCCCCGCAGATCGCCCCGGTTGCCGACGGGATAGGGGCAGGACTTTCCCGCGACCTTGCGGTGATCGGTCTTACCGGGGTACTGGCAGTGTTCCTGCGGGCCTATTCGCTTGGCGGCGGCACCTATACCGGGATCGAGGCTGTTGCCAACGGGATGCAGATCATGCGGGAGCCGAAGGTGAAGACCGGCAAACGCACGATGGCGTACATGGCAGTCTCCCTCGCGGTCCTGTCCGGGGGCCTCTTTTTCTGTTACCTCCTCTGGAATGTCCGGCCGGTGCCCGGGAGGACGCTGAACGCCGTGCTTGCAACCGGCGTTTTTGGCAGCTGGCCCCTGGGAGGGACCCTTGCACTGATCACGATCTTTTCCGAAGCGGCCCTGCTCTGCGTAGCGGCCCAGACCGGCTTCATCGACGGCCCGCGGGTCATGGCGAACATGGCAACCGATTCGTATCTCCCCCGCTCGTTCTCGTTGCTCTCGGAACGCCTGACAATGACCAACGGTATCCTGCTCATGGGCGGGTCGGCGCTTTTCATCATGTTGTTCACGCAGGGCTCGGTCCTCATCCTGATCACCATGTATGCCATCAACGTGTTCCTCACCTTCTCGATCTCCGAGTACGGCATGTCCCGGTTCTTCTATAAGAACCGGGCAACTGAGAGGAACTGGAAGCGGCACATCCCGATCCACCTCGCCGGTCTTGTGCTGTGCAGCACGATCCTTGCCATCACCCTTTTTGAAAAGCTGGGCCAGGGGGGCTGGCTTACCCTGTTTTTAACGTTTGCCCTTGTCATGCTCTGCTTCCTGATCCACGGGCATTACCAGAAGGTCACGAGGGGGTTAAGGAGACTGGACACCCTCCTTGCAGTCGAGCCGGTAACCGGTATCAAGAACACCGAACCGGTAAACCCCCATAAAATGACGGCGGTCCAGCTGGTCACGGGGTACCATGGTTTTGGCCTCAACACGTTTTATTCCATTATCAGGAATTTCCCGGGCGTGTACGAGAATTTCATTTTTGTCTCGATTGCGGTGGTGGATTCCGGGACCTTCAAGGGTGCGGCCGAACTGGATGCCCTTTCAACGTCAACGAGAAAGTCCCTGGAAAAGTACGTGGATCTTGCACGGGAGATGGGTTTTGCAGCGGACTATCGGATGGATATCGGGACCGATGTTGCAGACACGGCAGTTCCCCTCTGCCAGGAGATTGCAAAGGAGTTCCAGAACTCCACGTTTTTTACCGGGCAGATCGTGTTCCGTCATGAGAACCCGTTCCAGAAGATCCTGCACAACGAGACCGCTTTTGCCATACAGCGGCGTCTGCAGTACAGCGGGATAACCACGGTGATCATGCCGGTCCGTGCAGAAAAATAAGGTGCCGGCCCCGCTGCAGGAACGAAGCGCACGGTTGAGTTGCTGTTCGTCAGCAGGCGGCCCGGGCCCCGCCCTTACCCCTTGAACCGGTAGTATTTTTTTAAAGGCAGCCTGCTCATGTACATCGAATCGTCGGTCGAGTCGTACACCCAGCCGGTGATTTCCCCGGTAACGGACTGCGTTGCATAGAGGCCGGCCTCTTTTTTTGTCCAGGTGCCTGAATCGGTTGTTTCCCCGCGGTTCAGGTAGAAATCCACGGAAATGAAGGTCTGGTTCTCATAAAAAATGATATGCCGGTCCGTTGCCGGCGGTTCGCCGCCAATCCACTGGCCGATGACGGGGTCGGGGGTGTTACTCAGGATATGGATGCCCGGCAGCTGGATGCACCCTGCGGTGAGGAGGAAGCAGCAGACGACAGCACAGATGATGCCACCCGGTTGCATACGTGAGATTGAAGCGCTCCGACAGGTTTAAGGTTTTCGCTGGCTGGAGTGGCCGGGCAGGAATACCGGTTTTCCCTAACGCCCCGGCCGGGATCCCTCAGGTGGGGCAGGGCCCTCTCCCTTACCGGGATCGTACGCCGATACCTGCTGCAGGAGTGGTCGCGGATGTCCGGAATGCCCGCATGCGTTTTTCCCCTGCCATCCCGCCCGTGCCGTTCACTTCGTTACCCGAAACCCGCCCGGGACCTTTCCCTGAACCGTCGTGAGGATACCCGGAGTAAAATGGGCGGCCCCACTCTGATCGGACGACCCCCGGCGGGCGGTCCTGTCAACCGGGATGACCGGATACCTCAGTCCTTTTATCGGATAACCGGCAATAGGTAACGGCAAAGAAATCAGTGAAGTGATACAACCATGAATTTTGGAAACCTTGGAGGAATGGGCGGGGCTGTTGCCGGTTACCTGACAACCCCGGAGGGACAGGATGCGATCAAGAAATTCCTTGCATCGCCCGAAGGCATTGCACTGCTGCAGAATTTTGCGGGTACTCCCGAAGGGCAGAAAACAATGGTGAGCATCCTTCCCAAGATTCTTGGCGGGCTCAACCTTCCCCCCGGCGTTGCTGATACGGTAAAGAGCGCACTTCCGGTGCAGCAGTAACCCGGTGACGGGTAATTTTCCTCTCTTTTTTGCCCGGTTCGCGCAACCGGCACTCACGGCGCCGGGCAGGCCTTGGCAGGGACCGTTTTTTCCTGCACCGGTATATCTCGTGCTGATCCGGGTGCAAGAAACAAGGTCCGACCAGCTGAGGCAAAAAGCCCGCCGGAACCTGACCTAAATCCCCTTCACCAGGTTCCGTTTCTGGATAACCTTCGCAAACCCCACGAACAGGATGATAACGGCCAGAAGCACCAGCATATCGATCCATGGCGGGTACACTGCATCTCCGTTCAGGGCGGCATGGAACAGGTCGACGAGGTAGGTGAGCGGGGACAAGGAGGTGAGGAGAAATAACGGGCCGGTCAGCTGGCTGAGGGGAATGAATATCCCGGAAATGAAGATGAGCGGGAGGCGGATGAGGCTTGAGAGCATCATGATATTCGACGGGTTGTCCGTTGTCGGTGAGGCGAGCAGGGTCCCGAGGGCGGCAAATGCAACCGATCCGAGCGCGAACCCAAGCCCGAGGAGCCCGGCGCTTGCGAGAGGGATGGGGAAGAACACGGCACATGCGGTAAAAACAATGGCCGTGATGGCGATACCGAAGATTGCCCCGGCCATGAGGTCGCCGATGATGATGCTCTCGAGAATGACGGGAAGGGAGATCAGCCGCTCGTAGGTCTTCTCCCGTTTCTCCCACGGGGTGATAAGCGGGCCGACCGAGGAGGCGGTGAAGAAGAGCATCATGCCCAGGAACCCTGGGAAGAAGAGGACGAGATCGAGATTCCGGCCGATGAAGAACGTGAGGAACATGATGAGGGGGAAGAGCAGGCCGAAGACGACAACGGGCCCCTTGAAGTAATAGATCCGCATGTTCTTCTCGGTGATGACAGCGATGCTCCGGAAAAAGGTCGCATAGTCCGTCATGGCGGAGCCCCCGCGGTGAGCCGGACAAACGCCTCTTCCAGCGTCGGGTTCGAGGTTGCGATGGAGACGATCGCCAGCCGCGACCGCTCCGCTGCGGAAGCGATGTGCTTCACCGCCCGGTCAGGGTCGTCCGTGTACACCCGCCACTTGTCGCCCCATGCCTCAGCCCGGGTGATCCCGGGGGCGGAGAAGAGCCCGGGTTCCACCGCCCGGTCGAACGAGACCTCGATATACCGCGAGGTATCGAAAGTTTTTTTCAGTTTCTCGGGGCTGTCCGTTGCCACGATCTTCCCCCTGTTGATGATGCTGACTATCGAGCAGAGTGCATTGGCCTCCTCGATGTTATGCGTGGTGAGGAGGATCGTGCTGCCTTCGCGGTTCATGTGCCGGACGGTATCGATAACGAGCCTGCGGCTGTACACGTCCAGCCCGGTAGTAGGCTCATCAAGGATCAGGACCGGCGGCGAATGCACGATGGCGCACGCAATGCTGATCCGCTGCCGCATGCCTTTCGAGAATGTGCGGACATAATCGTCTCTCCGTTCAGCAAGCCCGAGCCGGTCGAGGATCTCAGTTGCACGCTCCTCGCGGCCGGCCCTGTCCATGCCGTAGAACTTCGCAGCCAGGAGAATGTTCTGCCAGGCAGTGAGGTCGGAATAGACGGTGCCGTTCTCCGGTATGACACCCATCTTCAGTTTTGCCGCGAGGGGATCGTTCTGTACGTCCGTCCCGAGGATCCGTACTGTCCCGGCATCCGGTATCAGCACGCCGGTGATCATCCGGATCGTGGTGGTCTTTCCCGCACCGTTTGGCCCGAGGAACCCGAAGATGCTCCCCTCCGGGATCGTGATGCTGACATCGTCGACAGCGGTGACCGGCCCGAATGACTTGCAGAGATTCTTCGCTTCGATTGCATCCATGCGTTGTGTCCAGGATCAGGATTGCAGGGCAGATCCATATGAGGGTATCTGTCAGGCTGCGGCCCGGGATACGCAAGGGAAGAAGCAGTGCGGGGAATGCAGGATGCAGGGGGGCTCTCCTCCGTAAGATGGCCGGGAGAAACCTGCCATGGTTCGCGGCATTGTTACCGGTCGTGGCTGGTGAAGGAGGGGGCCGTATACCCTGCAACCGGCACGATATCCAAAAGAACGTTTTTTTTATAGGGAATCCACAGTCCCCGTTTCTGCCGACGAACATTTTTATCACTCTGATTCCCAGACTAGCACTGGTGACAGTTTCATGGCAGCCATTGTCCACTTTGACGTACCGGCAGACGATACCGGGCGGGCGCGGGCCTTCTATGCCGCGCTCTTCGGATGGAAGTTCGAGTCCTGGCCCGGGATGGATTTCTCCCTCATTACCACGGCAAACCTTGACGGCACGCCGGGGATTGGCGGCGGCCTCGGGAAGCGGATGGACCCCTCGCAGCGGATGATGAACTATTTCGGCGTGGCCTCCATCGATGCCGCGATGGCACAGGTGAAGAAGCTGGGCGGGAAGGTGATAACCCCGAAGATGCCGGTGCCCGGCAGGGGATACCTTGCCAACTGCGTGGATACCGAGGGGAACTTTTTCGGCCTGTGGGAAGAGAACGCCGGCGCGAAGTGATCGGGCCGGCATTGTACGCGGGGGCATGTCCGGCCGCAGGATCATCCGGGCCCGGCAGGGTACGCGGCAGCGGGGGTACGTTCTCCCCGCAACGCCGGCAGGGGCCCGGGCCGGGAAGTGTAAAGGACCCGGTTCAGAACACGGGACCTGATCGATACCGGGCCCGGAAAAGACGTCCGCTCCCCCCGGAATGCCGGCATATTTTCAGGCGATCGCTGTTATGTATGCCCGGCCCCGCTGCCGTCCCGCATACCGGGATCTTCCCGTGCCCCGGGGGAAGTTCTGTTCAGGCGATCGATCTTCTTCTGGATGTAGCGGGAGAAGTATCCCCGGTAACGCGCCTGGAGGTGCGGAAGTTTCCAGTCGTTCTCGGTTATCGTCTTCCGGCAGAAGGGGGACCCGCAGGCACATTTCATGGAAAAGACCAGGTCGCTTCCCACGGACTCCGAAACGGTCATGGCGTAATCAAACGTGATCTCCTCGCCTTGGCGGATATCCCGCATCGCGACAAGAAAGATCTGGCCGTCGAATCCGCTGTTCGGGTTGCAGCTGTGGTTGAAAAAATCCGTATCTTCGGGATCCGTCCCGGCCGGGCCCAGGATAAAGCGTTCCTCGATCTGCATGGTATACCGCTGCATCTCTTCCGGAAGTGTAAACATATCATCGATCCGCATGATCCTCCCCCCGAATAGTGCAAGGCGCTCGCCTTCTCTTATGTCCGCCCGGGCAAAGATCCCGCACCCCTGGGCAGGTGAACACCGTTTTTCAAGGGAAGGGTGCAGCCAGCTGCTGGCAATCATGGCTGTATTATTCCTTATCTGCATTGGGTTCGGGCTCAAAGGTTTTGTTCGTTGCGATCACGCTCCCCGGCGGGGATCCGGCAGCCCGCTGACCCGGCGCGTGGCGGGATCCGGTAATCCTGACCCCTGGTTATTCCGGGGGTGCTTCCCCCGGGGAGACCGGCAGCTGACCGGAGCCGGAGCGGGATTTTTTAAGTCTGCCGCATCCGTTCCTCATCCAGCACCCCGTCACGGATGAAGATGATCCGGTCGAAATACTCCCTGTGCCACGGCTCGTGGGAGACCATCACGATCGTCTGCTTCAGCTCGCGGTTCACCGCCCGGAAGAGTTCCAGTATTGTCCGGGAGTTCTCGGTGTCAAGGTTTGCGCACGGCTCGTCCGCGAACACAATCGACGGGGTATTGACAAGCGCCCGGGCGATCGAGACCCGCTGCTGTTCGCCGCCGGAGAGTTCGTACACGAGATGACCGAGCCGTTTTTCCAGGCCCACCTTTTCAAGCACCCCGGCCGCCGCAGCATAGCATTCGTGCAATGGTTTGCCCTGCATGATCGCCGGGATAGCGACATTCTCCATCACGTTCAGCTCGGAGACGAGCGCATAGTCCTGGAAGACGTACCCGAGATGCAGGAGCCGGAACCGGGTCCGCTCCCCGTCATCCAGCTGCGACACGTCCATGCCGTCGATCAGGATGCGGCCTCCCGAAGGCGTGTCGAGGAGACCCAGCTGGTGGAGGAGCGTGGACTTCCCGCTTCCCGAGGGTCCCATGATCCCGACAAATTCCCCCCGGTTTATCCTGACGGAAACGCCTCTGAGTGCGGCAACCTCGACCTTCCCGAGGAGGTATATCTTTTTCAGGTCCGATACTTCGATCATCCTATCCTCTCATGGCATCGAGGATCTCCTCGCTGGTCACCTGGCGGGCCGGGATATACCCCGAGACTATCGCGACCGCGTAGAGCAGCACGATGCTGAGCGCGAGCCTGCTGTAATCGATCACCGGCGTGATGTAGCCCATCGGGAACCGGAGCTGGTTGATCGAGAGGCCCGTGCTGATCAGGTTCAGGATCAGGATACCGGTAACGATGCCGCAGGTACACAGGAAGAGTACCTGGACAAGGTAACTGCCGACAATGACCTGCCTGCGGATCCCGATCGCTTTTAAGATCCCGATCTGCTTTTTCCGGTTGATGATGTTGATGTAGGTCACGATGAAGACGACAACGCTCGCGACAACGAGGCTCACGAATGTCATGATATTGTTCAGGAGCTGGAAACTCGCAATGGCATCTCCCAGGATCCCTTTCCCCTTCTCGTTCCAGGTCTTCACCCGCTCTTTTATGCCATTGTCCATGATCGTGTACTTGAGGGCTGAGGCGGCATCGGACGATGCGCCCCGCACGAGGATCTCGGTCGCAGTATCTCCGGTATGCATGACCGAGTCCATCTCGGACCGGGTGATGAATGCCGAAGAATCGATCAGGACGCCGTCCGTTTCGAATATCCCTTTCACCCGGTAACTTTTCACCACCCCGTTGCTGTACGTCACCTCGACCCGGTCGCCGGCCTTCACCCCGCCCAGGGACGGCATCTTGTCCTGCGATTCGTCCTCGTTGCCGGCAAGCAGGGATCCTATCAGGATCTGGCCGGTGTCCCCTTTCGAGAGGTAGTCCCCTTCCCTGATCTTGAGCTGGTACTGCGTTACTTTTGACTCGTCCACCGGGTCGAAAGCCGTCAAGGATTTGGTCTGGAACTTCCCGTTCTTCGTGTTCGTGATCGTGGTGCCGGTACTGGTGTGGGCCGTGACACCGGCAACGCCCGGTATCCGCTGCAGCTGCCGGACGAGTTCGCCGGCATTGGCGATCGAGGTCTCCCTGTCCTCCGGTTCGATGGTCACGTGGCCGTACTGGAAATCGACCATCTGCTGGTTGTACAGGGTCACGACCCCGCCGATGATCATGGCAAGGAAGTTCATCAGCACGACCACGAGCGCGATGATCAGGATGGTGAGGGCGAGCGTGCCCCGGTTGCCGCGCCGGATCGCCCGCACGGCAAGGTAGAGCGAGACCCCGTACCCGCCGCCGTTACGCATGCTCTTTCCCCGGCCGGATGCGGAGGTACCAGTACGCCAGACCCGCGATACCGCCTGCGATCAGGACCGCGAGTACGGCAGGCAGCAGGCCGGATGACGGGCCGGTCATGACGGTTGCCTGTTCGCTGACCGTATGGGATCCGAAATCGTCGTTATACGTGATCGTCAGGTTGGCCGGCACGGTACCGTCCTTTGTGGCCTGGAGGTAGAAGACGGCCGGGGCATCGCTGTCCTTGTCGATGGAGCCGATGAACGCGGTCCTGGTGCCGGCAAAGGGGCTGTCGAGGGCAGCCCGTACCGATGTGGCCTGGTCGGTGCCGGTATTCTCCACCCGGACAATGAGCGTGAACGTATTGCCCGGGACCGGCCGGACGGGGTCGGTGGTTACCGAGGAAAGCGCGATGTCGGCCCGGCCCATGACCGGTATGCCGAGGGTCTCGGTCTGCCGTTCGGGTGTCCCGTCCGGGTTATGGTACGTGATGGCAAGCGTGGCCGTATCGATGCCCGTTGGTATGTTCCTGTCCGTGGCAAAGCGGAGCGTGAAATTCGTCCCCTCCCCCGGATCGAGATGTTCTTGGTAATAGCGGCCGGATGTGGCAAGGACCAGGGACCGGATCGAAGAATTGACCTCCATCGATATGTCGCTTGCACGGGTCAGGCCGGTATTCATCACGCTGATATCCACGGTGCAGTCCTCGCCCGGCGCAACGCGGTCCGGCAATTCCTGCATAACGAAAAGGGCCGGTTTCTTCTGGGTCGAGATGTCGGTGTTGACATTCACCGTCACCGGGTACCGGGTACTCCGCCCGTTCTTGACGTCAACCCATACTTCCGGGAAATAGATCCCGCTCGTTGCCGGGGCTTTTATGACAAACGTGACCGGGACCGACTGCCCCGGCCCGAGTTCCCCAAGCCGGTCGAAATCCTCGGTCAGGACCACGATGCCGTTCTCTTCTAGGTGCACATTCTCTATGAAGACGTTGATGTCGGTGCTCTTTGTTGAAGCAAACGTGGAGCCAAGGAGAATGCCGGAGTTCTCCTTCTCGGATGCGGTCTCCGCGGTGTTCTTGATAGTGATCGTGACGATCCCCGTGTCGCCGGGCATGAGGACCGCGGGGGTCACTTCGTAGCCGGTAATGAGGACCGTGGGATCGGTTGCTGATGCCGGTACGGTGATAAATGCGAGCAGGAGCGCGAACATCACGGGCAGGAATTGACGGTGCCTGGCTGCTTTTCCCGTGTCCATCTCGCTCTTCCCGAATTCCCCTCTCTTTTTTTCCTGCAGGTGAATTGCCATCTCCTCCACTATTGACTGTGTATCCGGGGCGTGTCCCGAAATAGTGTACAAGCATTCAATTAATTAAACTTATGTTTAGTTTATTGAACAACTATATATTTTGCAAACACAAGGTGAATATAGAGAACCGGCAAAAACGGGTACAGATCATGCCACGGATCAATACGGAATACCGCGAGGATGCAAAGAAGAAGATCATCGATGCGGCCATGGAGGTTGCAACCGAGGATGGCTGGGGAGCGCTGACGCTCGATGCGGTTGCCCGGAAAGTCGGTGTCACCAAGGGGGCGTTCTATTCCTATTTCGAGAGCAGCGGGACGCTGATGCAGGACGTGATCGTTGCGATGATCCGCAGGCTCCGCGACCATGTCCTGACGAACCTCTCAAGCGATCCCGACATCTACGTGGCGCTGGAACGGAGCGCGGAATTCATTTTCCTGCAGCAGAAACCGTTTATCCCGGTTTTTATCCAGGGTATTTCCGGTATGCCAAAAGACCCGGTATTCCGTAAGAAAATCAGTACCCTGTTTGATGAAAACAGCACGCTTATCGTCAACGCTCTTGCCCGTTTCCAGGAGGACGGGCAGATCCCGCCGGAAGTGGACCTGCACGAAGCTGCCCGGGCCATATACAGTATGACCATGGGCCTTGGCCTCTTCACGCATGTGCTGGGGAAGGATGCGATGACCGCCAGGAAGACCTGGATGACCTCCGTGGAGCGGGTCCTGCTGCTGGACCGGAAGAAAACCGCCAAAAGGCAGTGACCCGTCCCTGTTTTCTGATAAGTACCGGCAGGGTCCCGGGTTGCCATCCGTTATTGTTCCCGCCGGAATCCCTGCAGACAATGTCTCACTCAGCAACGGGGTTATCATTCTTCCCGCACCATGGTTGTGGGTAGAGTATGGTTTTTCGTATCGCGACAGAACGGCTGTTTCTGGAAGATATGACCGTGCAGGACCTCGCCGGTCTCAACCAGCTTGCCCGGGACCGCAGCGTGATGAAGTACGTGCTCATCTGGCTTGAGAACGACGAGCAGGTTGCCGGGTTCCTGCAGCACGCGATTGATGAATCGCAGCGGGATGACCGGAGGGATTACGTGCTTGCGGTCAGGATACCGGGGACCGGTGCATTTGCCGGCTTCGTGATGCTTGAGATCGATCCTAACGAACCAGGTACCGCTGAGGTCGGGTGCGTCCTCTTGCCTGGTTACTGGAAATCAGGGTACGCTTCGGAGATCCTCCAATCCCTCCTTGCATTCGGGTTTGACCGGCGCTCCCTGCACCGGGTCTACGGGAAGTGCGACGAGCTGAACCTTGCCTCGGCCCACGTCATGGAGAAATGCGGATTGAAATACGAGGGCACGCTCCGCGAGCATGTCTGGCTGAGGGACCACTGGCGATCGACCCGGTACTACGGGATGCTGGCCGGGGAGTATTCTCTCCTGCGACTTCCGATTGTTATAGCAAAAGAATAACATTCGCGTTCGGTCCGGCCCGTCATCTCTTTTTTCGTGCCTCGTTTGCCGCATCGCGTTTCTTTGCTGCAGCGGTGCAGAATCCCGTGACAGCCAGCAGGGTTTTTAAAAAAAGCTGTCATATCGGTCTCCTATCCCGCGATGCCGGCAGGCTGATGGGGGATATCCCCCGCAGCAGAAAAATCGTGTTCAGCAATCCGGAGTGCAAACGACCGGCCGGTCGCCGGCCCGACGACCTCGTCGAGCTGTTCGAGTTTTGTCGCAGCAAAGCCCAGCTCGATCACCTCCCGCGGGTCGAAAATAGTGATGAGGGGAGCAGCCTGGCACTGCTGCCCTCCGCCCCTATCCCGATACGCCAAAGCCCGAGGTATGGAACCAGGCCCTGCGGGAATCATCGTGCGTTTTTCCTTCTTTCAGCCTCCGCGTAATGGCGGAGACCGTTGTCACGAGCCCGGGTATTTCTGCCGCCATGAATTGCCCCTGTGGGTAAATACGTCGGCGTGTATTAAATGGCGGAGAATGCCGGAAATGGCCCCGATGAGAAACTGCGCATGCACTTTTTTTTAAGATTCCGGAGCCTATTTCCATCATTTTACGACCTGGTTATTGGCCTTTTTTCCCTCAATAGCTACGATCACCTTTATGACCTTTCCCATCAATAGTTACAGACCCAAGCTTGGACCCCTCACCAGGAGGGACGGCATGGTGCAAAGACTATGGCAGAAGTGGTCGAGGTTTTAGTACCCGGCGGAAAGGCAACGGCAGGTCCACCCCTTGGACCGTCGCTCGGGCCCCTCGGTATCAACGTGAAGGCCGTAGTCGACGAGATCAACAAGAAGACCGCCTCATTCAACGGAATGCAGGTCCCGGTCAGGATCGAAGTCGACGCGAAAAAGAACTTCACGCTCACGGTCGGTATCCCGCCGACCACGGCACTCATCAAGAAAGAGGCCGGTATCGAGAAAGGTTCCGGAGAGCCCAACGCCAAAGTGGCAGGCAACCTGCCATTCGAGGCCGCTGTCAGAATTGCCAACATGAAACTCGAAGGCATGCTCTCCTACGAGCTGAAGACCGCTATCAGAGAGGTCGTCGGCACGTGTGTCAGCATGGGAGTCACCGTTGACGGCAAGAAACCCAAAGAGGTTCTCGCCCTCCTCAAAGAAGGCAAGTACGACAGCCAACTCGCAGTGAAATAAGAGTGAGAAAACCATAGGAGATCGGCCATGTCCGGTCGCAGAACTATGGAGGAATCTGATGGTTGATAGGGCCAGAATTTTGAACGCCGTAAAAACGGCGATTGAGAAGGCGCCGAAGCGTAAGTTCTCTGAGAGTATTGACATTACCATCAATCTCAAGAATATCGATATGGCGCAGCCGAAAAATCGTATCGACGAGACGATAATGCTCCCCCACGGGACCGGCGAGAAGATCGGTATCTGTGTCATCGGGAAGGGCGACATCGTCACGCAGGCAAAGGATGCCAAAGTCGACCTGATTATCGGTCCTGAAGAAGTTGAGCGGCTCGGCGGCGCACCCCGCGAAGCACGGAAAATTGCGGCACAGTACCGCTACTTCCTTGCGGAGACGGCGGTCATGCCCGGTGTCGGTCGTTACCTGGGTCCCCGGCTCGGTCCGCGGGGCAGGATGCCGATGCCGATCCCCGCACAGCAGGATATCCGCCCGATCGTCGAGCGCCTGCGCAACTCGGTGAAGATCCGTACAAAAGACAAGACGGTCTTCTCCACCAAGGTCGGTACAACGGCAATGAAGCCGGAACAGGTTGCTGAGAACATCGAAACGATCGTAAAGAGGATCGAGTCTGTCCTTGAACAGGGTCCCCTGAACGTCCGTTCCGTCTTTGTCAAGACCACCATGGGTCCCGCAGTGAGGCTGGAATAATGGCATTATACACCCACCACCTCCCCGCGTGGAAGAAGGAAGAGGT
>Ga0209098_1001629_pt1 | contig 21067 bp, 21 predicted proteins | sample AD_JPNHW1_MetaG_FD_184429 | JGI IMG/M metagenome (GOLD analysis project Ga0209098, IMG submission 184429) | Active sludge microbial communities of municipal wastewater-treating anaerobic digesters from Japan - AD_JPNHW1_MetaG (SPAdes) (version 2) | ecosystem: Engineered > Bioreactor > Anaerobic...
CAAAAAAAGCATAAGGGATATCAGGCCAGCCAGATAGAATCGGGGCTGCTTGAGCAATGCAGTTTTGCTATCTATGAGTGCCATACACAGCATTCCAAACCACAGGGCCAGTGCAGAGTATTTCGATAGAAAAGCCAGGCCAGCAGCCAGAGCAAAGAAAAACAGGTTGTGCCATCCACGTTGTGGGAAAGTAAAAAATTTTATTGCAAAAAGCAGGGCGAGTAGCCAGAAAAAAGTCAGCGGGCTGTCGGGCATCACAAAAGTTCCTGAAATCACCGAACCATAAAATGAGGCGGTGAATAATAGGGCAGCATAAAACCCTGTTGTATCGTCTTTTATAGTTTTCCCAATACGATATACCAATATAATATTCAGGGTGCCTATAATTAAGGGTAAAGTTCTCAATCCCACGGCAGTGCCAGTGCCACCCAGCAGCGATGAAACTTTTACCACCAAAGCAATCATCATCGGGTGGTCAAAATAACTCCAGTCCAAATACAATCCGTAAGAAAAATAATATGCCTCGTCGATGCCCAGGTTGGTAAAAAAAGCGATAAAAAACCTTATTATTGTATTAACAATCAATAAGATGTAAAAATATTTTATGACTTTTTTCTCCATCAATACTACGTTGCCTTAAATTACATCCGAACCTTTTTTTATCAGCCATAAGCTGCCGGTGAGTTCGTAAAATTTTTCGAGAGGCAGGGTGGTTTTCAGTACACTGTTAAAAAAATTGTATTTCAACAGGTTGTGGTCAATGATTTTGTCGGCCATCTGCCTGTAAAAAACGGTGCCGGGCATGGGTGTCAGTATCGTATAACCGGCATAAACCACGCGGTGCGAGGATGCGTAATCGGCCAGGGCCTTAAAATCGTCTTCGTTATAATCGTTGGGAATCACATAATTTCCCCTCAGCATAATGTTGTTTTGGTCGAAAATATTAATGGCTTCTTCGATAAGCGAGGCCGAAGATGATTTGTTGTATCTTTTCAGTTCTTCTTCCCGGAATGATTCAAATCCGCAGATGACCACTTTTAACCCGGCTTTGGCCAGTTTTTCTATCAGCCAGGGGTATTTCACCGTGGTGTCGAAACGTATGTCCATTACAAATTCCTTTTCGATACCTTCCATAACAATGCGGTCAAACAGTTTGCTGATAAAATCCACATCCACAATGGTATTGGCGTCGGCAAAGCGTACTATTTTATATTCCGGAATTTGTTTCAGTTCTTCGATGATGCTATCCATGCGGCGCTGATAAAAGCGCTTGTCGAACTGAGGCCATATGGAACAGAAAGAGCATTCGTAGGGACATCCCAGGGAAGTGAAAATATAAGTAGCCGGTACGGGCCGGCCCCCGACAATATATGTATTTATCCAGCGCTTGAGCAGGCTGCGGTCGGGCATGAGAAAATCTTCGTTTGCGGCATTCCACTTTGGACGTGGAGGTGAGGTGGGCTGCAGAACCTTGTCTTTGTTGATATACAGGCCACCGATATGCCCGAAACCTTTATTCTGTGAATGTGCTATTACCACTTTCCTGAAAATATCAGCCGACTGACCGGGGCATACAAGGTCAACTTCAGGTAAGGCAAAATCATTTAATGAGAGCACCGTATGCAAGCCTCCGGCAACGGTAAGTATTTGGGGATTAAACATTTTGGCCTGGCGAAAAATTTCGATGCCAAAGGGAAATTCTGATGCAATAAAGGTCACGCCTATAATATCCGGCTTGATTTGCACAAGGTATTGTCTAATAAGTTCGGGCAGTGGCGGCGAGTCGGGATGGAGGTCATATTCGCCTTTGAGATCGATGAGATGCACATCAAAATCTTTTATGGCTGAAGCTATGGTGAGCAATCCTAATGGTGGGCCAACCAGTTTTTTGTGAATAAAATGCTTGGCTTCGGCTGGAGCAAACTCCAAAATTTTATTTTCGGGCGAACGTGGTGGATTAACTAAAAGTACTTTCATAAATAAATAATGCAGGCAAAGATAATTTTTTTTGTTTAGTTAGGGTACGCTGATTTACTGAAAGTAGTGCCTGGACAGTGATTAAGTATCAGACAATTATGATTTTAAGTGAATATGTTTGAAATAACTATGTGGTTGCTATAAAAACTTTCCTATGGCAACCTGTTTAATTTTTATAAATTTGCCGGTTCAATGGCTAATATTCTGGTTGCATCGGTGCCCTTGTCGGGGCATGTTAATCCTGCGGTTCCGCTGGTAAAAAGGTTGATTGCTTCGGGGCATACAGTAAGCTGGTATTGCGGAAAAAATTATCGTCAGCTTATAGAAAGTACCGGCGCCAGTTTTTACCCATTCAAAGAGGCCAGAGATTTTCACGATCATACCATCAGGGCGGAATTTCCCAAGCTGCCTGAGAAACCACTTTTGAGACATTCCTCTTATTATATCAGGCACGTTTTTTACGATAATATGCTTGGGCAATACCTTGATCTGCGCGAAATACTTGGCGAATTTCATGCCGATATCCTGCTTACTGATGAATGGTTTACCGGTGCGATACCTTATGCCGAAACCAAAAAGCTTCCCTGGATAGTCTATTGTAATTCGCCGCTTTTTTATTACGATGACGAGGTGCCTTTTCCAGGCGCCGGTATTTATCCGCGAACCGACCAATATGGCATACACCGCAACCGCATTGTCAACTGGATGACTACGCGCCTGTTTTTTGGCGGTGTTCAGCGTTATATTGACAAAATACGCTATGAGATAGGGCTTCAACCGATGAAACATTTTTTTCTAATCAATAATATTTTTATCAGCCGCCTGTTTATAAAATTCAATACCCGGGCATTCGAGTTTACCTGGAAACATCTTCCCGGTCAGATTCGCTTTGTGGGTCCCGTAATCCCCGATTATAGCGGCGCTGGCGTTCCTAAATGGCTGAACCGGCTGGATGGCAGTAAACCTGTTATTTTTATAACACAGGGATCCGTAAATATTGATAATTACAACAAATTGATTGTTCCCGCCCTGAAGGCTGTGCAAAATATTGATGCACAAATATTTGTTGCCGCCGGAAAAGAATTTGTGGAAGACCTGAGGAATCAGTTTCCGCAGGAAAACATCCTTATCGAAGAGTTTTTGCCTTATGCCCTTGTTTTGCCCAAGGCTAACGTGATGATTACCAACGGCGGCTTTGGAGGCGTGATTACAGCGCTTAACTATGGCGTGCCCTTGGTGGTGGCCAGCAACTCGGAGGACAAACCTGAGATTGCGGCGAGAATAAAATATTTTAAGGTGGGAATTAGTCTGGGAACGGGCTATCCTACCTCCAAAAAAATATTCAAAGCGGTGACGGAAATTTTTGCAAATCCTGTGTATAAATTGAACGCCGGACGCATCAGCGAAGATTTTCAGCGGCACGATGCCCCTGCCGAGGCGGCCCAACTTATCGAAGAGGTTCTCAGGGCCGGAACCTGATATTTTTGTTCCCCAACACCTAAAAAAGCTTATTTTTGCACTCTTTATTTTTCGAAAGTATGCAGGGCATAATACGTATTTCAAACCTGAAGAAAACCTTCAAAGGTAATCCCGAAGAGGTGCTGAAAGGTGTCGATCTGGAAATTTTCGCAGGAGAATTTTTTGGATTGCTGGGCCCAAATGCTGCCGGCAAAACCACCCTGATATCGGTTATATGTGGTTTGCTCAGGTACGACGAAGGGCACGTTGTTGTGCATGATATTGATATTGCATCCCATTACCGTAAAATAAATCAGTTTATCGGGTTGATACCACAGGAAATAGCCCTCTATCCCACACTCACCGTGAGAGAAAACCTGGCGTTTTTTGGCCAGATGCACGGATTGTCCGGAAAGACACTGAAAAACAAGATAGATGAGTATATTGAAGTAGTGCAACTGGAGCATCATGCGGGAAAGCGTATTGCTACTTGTTCCGGAGGAATTAAACGCCGCGCCAACCTGGCAGCTGGCCTCATTCATGACCCATCGATTGTCTTTTTGGATGAACCTACCCTGGGCGTTGATGCGCAATCTATGAATCTCATTTATGATTATTTGCAGAAACTCAACGGAACCGGAAAAACCATTATCTACACCACTCATTATATGAAGGAAGCTGAAAACCTGTGTAACCGAGTAACCATTATTGACGATGGCAGGATAATAGCCAAAGGCCCCCCCGCTGACCTGATAAAAAATAATCCGGGATGCAACGATTTGGGACAAGTATTTATCAGGCTTACAGGCCGAGAATTAAGAGATTGAGCGATGAAGCATTTGTGGGCAGTAGTTAAAAAAGAATATATACAGGTTGTCCGTGATATCCCCGGGCTGATCATCCTGTTTCTTATGCCTATGGTGCTGATACTGGCTGTTACCGGTACTCAGGAAAATGCTTTTGAACAACTAAATGATACCAGGGCGGAAATCTTGTTTGTTGATAACGATCATGAATACCTCAGCAAAACAATTGAAGACGGCCTTGTCAAATCTGGATATTTTCATGTTGTCAAAGAAATCAGGGGAACAACACTGGATATGAATGCTGCCCAGCACGAAATTGCTTCCGGAAATTTTCAGGTAGGTATAGTTATCAACCGCGGAGCTACGGCTTATGCCCGCGCAAAAGCCCGGCAAAGGATACACCAGAGTTTTGTAAACGACACCCTTCCCACCCGAGCTCAAACCCAACCTGATCAGGTAAAAACAGTTAGTATTATTTACGATCCCACCACCCGTGATTCATATAAGAATGCCGTTACCAGCTCATTGCAGCGGCTGATTTTGTCCGTGGAAGTAAAAATTATCCTGAGCACTTTTTTTGACGCCCTGCCGCAGGAGCTTAATGCGCAGTTGCAGCAGCCGATAAAGAACTACCTGTTGGAGCAGTTGGACGTAATGGAAGGGGTGTTTACCCAGGAGCTGAAAACCCGTATGGGCGAGTACCTGCCGGCTGATTTTAAAATAAATGCACAGCCCCGCGAAGTCAAATTTGATATGACCGGCGACATTCGCAAAGGAATAAAATTCAATGAAGACCTGGAAAATGACATGCTGATTACTATCGACGAAAATATTGCCCAGAGTCAGAATGCTGTTATCAAACCAACGCTGGTGCAGAATAATGTACCTGCTTTTGCCTTGTTTGCCATGTTTTTTATTGTGATCCCGCTGGCCGGCAGTATGCTTACCGAACGCAACGAAGGCACGTACAACCGCATACGGACACTTCCGGTAAAATATATTACCATACTCTGGGGGAAAATTGTAGTTTATGCCTCTATTTGCTTATTGCAGTTGATATTGATGATAATCACCGGAATGTATCTTTTGCCTGTAATTTATGGTATGCCACCCCTTGAGTTGGGGAGCAACATTTTTGCCTTGATATGCGCCGCTTTTTCTTCGGCTTTTGCGGCTATCGGCTTTGGTCTGCTGGTGGGTACCTTTGCCTCCACCCAGAGCCAGGCAGGAATTTTCGGGTCTTTTATGGTGCTGATATTAGCCATTCTGGGCGGAATCTTTCTTCCGGTGTATATGATGCCTGCGCCTATGCAGGCGGCAAGTATTGTTTCGCCGGTACGTTGGGGCGTGGATAGTTTTCTTGATATCTTTGTCAGGGAGGCTTCTATTGATGTCATCGGGGTAAACCTTATCAGATTGAATGTATTTTTTATTTTATCTTTGTTCGTTGCCCTGCTGACTTTTATCAGGAGAAAATGATTTTATAATTTTTTTAATCAAGGCTTATGAAAGAACAAGAAGTAAACAAAGATTATAAGGTAAAGAAATACATCTTATATGCCGAAAAAAATGATGGCACTTATGGCCCGGTAGAAGGTGGATCGTACATGATGGAAAACGAGCTGGATGATTTTTGGTTTAAGAAAAGCCACATGGAAAAAATGCTCCGGCAACGGCTGCTGAAAGGAGAAATTAGTCCGCTGGACTACTATATGGTGTTGCAGGAAATGACCGTTGCCGAACTGGCCGACCGTGCCGGAATATGCAAACGCAAAGTAAAATGCCAACTGAACCCCAAACATTTTAAAAAAGCCCGTGTCAGCGATTTACAGAAATATGCCAGGGCCTTTAATATCCCGCTGGCAAACTTTTTTCAGGTAATTGAAACGTCAACAGGCTTGAACCCGAACTATCATTTTTATTTTGAAGAAGAATCGAAAAAGGATGCGCAACTCATTGCTCAGCACGGGCAAGGTAATCCTTTGATGGTGGTAACAAAAATTGAGGAGAGGACCAAATGAATATTGTAATTCCTTATGAACACCGCATGTCGGCTCATTGCGAAACCGGTACGCTTAGTGGGCAACTTGCTTTTCACGGTATGGAGATATCCGAATCCATGGTATTTGGCATTGGTAGTGGCATATTTTTCGGGTATTTCAATAATTCGCGTTTTGCTTTTCCAACCTTTATCGTACGTAACCAGCCAGGCAAAATCAGGGAGAACGTGGGTGACAGGCTGGGAATAAAATTTTATACCCGGAAATTTAAAACACCCGAAAAAGCTCAGGAAGGACTGGATAAAATACTTGAAAAAGGCATCCCAGCCGCCGCACAGGTTGATTTCTTTTTTATGGAATACCTGCCACAGTATTTGCGTGTACATATCAACGTGCACTTTATCAATATTGTTGGCAAAAAAGACAATAATTACCTGATCAGCGACTGTTACCATCCAGGCATTGTGGAACTTAACGAAGAGGCCTTGATGAAGGGCCGTTTTGCTGGTGGCAGTATGGCGCCAAACGGCTTTTTATATTATCCTGAATTTATTCCCGCTACTTTTAATTTTGAAAAAGCTGTCAGGACAGGAATAAAAAAAGCTTGTTTTTATATGCTGAAGATTCCTATTCCTTTTTTAGGGATCAAAGGTATGCGCAGGTTTGGAAAACACATTGTAGAATGGCCAAACCTTGCCATCGACTCCGAAGATTTGTCGCATCAGCTATCAAAAATCAATGTGCTGCTCGAAGACCAGGGTACCGGTGGTGCCGGTTTCCGGTTTATGTATGCCACTTTTTTGAAGCAGGCCGCCGAAATTCTGAACAACCCTGCCCTCAACGGCTTGTCGGGACAAATGATGGAGATTGGTGACTACTGGCGCGAAGTGTCGTTATATGCCGCACGTCTGGGCCGCAACCGTGATTTTTCCAAAGAACACCTCCTGGAGTTAGGTCAGCTAATCAATAAACAGGCCGATAGGGAAGAAGCTTTTTTTAAAACTCTTTCAAAGACCATTTGATTTGAATTAAAAAAAAGAGGTTTCGTCATGGCGAAACCTCTTTTTTTTTCTAGAAAATTCAATTAGTTATGCAGCAAATTGATCAATAGTTTTCTTCTTTGAGCTGCATGAATGATTTCGGGTGCAGACAGGCAGGGCAGGTTTCGAGGGCTTTGGCCGATTCGTAAACATAACCGCAGTTGAGGCACTTCCACCATACTTTTCCATCTTTCATAAAAACTTTGTCTTCCGACAGATTCTGCAAAAGTTTCAGGTAGCGTTTTTCGTGTTCGGCTTCCACTTTTGCAATCATTTTGTAAGCGGTGGCCACTTCCATAAAACCTTCCTGTGCAGCTATCTCGGCAAACTGAGGATAAAGGTCTGTCCATTCTTCGTGTTCGCCTTCGGCTGCCGCTTTGAGGTTTTCCATGGTGGTGCCTATTTTTCCGGCAGGATATCCGGCAGTAATTTCCACCATGCCGCCTTCGAGGAATTTAAAGAAGCGTTTGGCATGTTCTTTTTCCTGCAGGGCTGTTTCGGTAAAAATGTTGGCTATCTGTTCGTAGCCTTCTTTGCGCGCCTCGCTGGCAAAAAATTCGTAACGGTTACGTGCCTGCGATTCGCCGGCAAATGATTTCAGAAGATTCTGTTCTGTTTTTGTTCCTTTTAATGATTTTGTCATAGGTTTAAAATATTTGGTGATTAAATTTCAATAAAAACGTCTTTCCCTGCGCCACATAACGGACACACCCATTCATCGGGAAGGTCTTTAAATTTTATGGCTTCCACCTTGTCGTCATAAATATACCCGCATACACAGCATTTGTATTTTTTCTGAGTTTCAATAGTGGTGCTTTTTGCTAGTATTGCGGTATCGATATAGGTAGGCGCATTTTTTGGAGATAAGCCCTTTTTTACCTGCCTGTAATATTGGTATGTAATGGGTTCTTTGGAAATATCTATTGTATCTGCCTGCACCAGGTCGCCAATAAACATCAGGTGAGTGCCCAGGTCGATGGTTTGCACAATTTTACATTCAAGAAACGCCAGGCTGTCGTTCAGTACTATCGGCACCCCGGTGTTCCCATATCTGACGGAAAGGTCCTCAAATTTGTTGAATTCTCTGCCGCAACGATACCCGAACCTGCTGAAAATATCCGACGAAGTGTCTGTACTTAAAACACTTACGGAGAAGTTTCCCTTGCTTTGCATGATTTCTGATGTGTAGTTATTTTTGTTGCAACAAGTGGCAAAACGTGGTGGCTCTGATGTTACCTGGAACACCGTATTGGAAATATAGCCGTTGCCGCATTCCTTATCACCCGAGCAGACAACATATAGGCCATATGTAATGGAAAAAAGGGCTTCCACATTTACCATACAAAAAATTTGGCTGCAAGATACGAAAATTTTGCATATGATAGAATACATGACTTTTTATGAAAAAAAATTAATAATTTTGTCAGATAATTGATGTGTATAAAAACAAGCTTATGGAAGTAAATGATGAACTGAAGTTGAAGGTAAAAGAGATGATTGTGGATACGCTAAAAATAAATGATGTCAATCCGCCTGATATCCTTAATGACCAGCCCCTGTTTTCTGGTGAAAATATTATTACTCTTGATTCCATTGACGGAATTGAACTTATAATGGCTATTCAACGGAAATTTGGTGTGCGCCTCGACGATCAGAACCTTGCGCGCAATATTCTGAATACCGTGGACAATATGGCGGAATTTATCGCACAGGGAAAGGAAAAAGAGTAAAGTTTTTTACTTTGCTATTACTGTTAATTGTTTTTGTTGTTACTTTCATTTTTTTATCATGGACTTTTCTAAAATTCCTGTTATTGAACGCAAATCGGCTGCCGAAATCGTCAAGTTTCAGGAAAAACAGCTGCGGGCAGAACTGACCTATTTGCAGGACTATTCGAAATTTTACAGGCGTTTTTTTAAAAAACACCACATTGACATCCGAAAGATAAAAACCCTTAAGGACCTGCAGCGCATTCCGGTTACCACCAAGGATGATCTTCAGCGTTATAATGAGGACTTTATCTGCGTGCCTAAAAGTAAAGTGGTGGATTATATGACCACTTCAGGTACCTTAGGTTATCCTATCACGCTGGCGGCCACCGAAAACGACCTGCAACGCATTGCCTACGACGAGGCCTTGAATTTTGCCTGTGCCGGGGCCGGCAAACAGGATGTGTTTCAACTGATGACAACCCTCGACCGTCGTTTTATGGCAGGGCTGGCCTATTTTATGGGGCTGCGCAGGCTGGGCGCCGGAGTTATCAGGGTGGGATCGGGAATGCCCGAATTACATTGGGATACCATCAGGAGGTTTAACCCAACCTACATAGTTACTGTGCCGTCATTTATTTTGAAGCTGGTGGATTTTGCCCATTCCAACGGAATTGATTATTTGAATTCATCCGTGAAAAACGCCGTATGTATTGGAGAGCCATTGCGTAATCCTGATTTTTCTCTCAATACCCTGGGTTTGCGTATCGCAGAGCGGTGGCCATTGAAATTGTTTTCTACCTATGCTTCCACCGAAATGGGAGCTGGTTTTACCGAATGTCCTCACGGGGTGGGAGGCCATACTCATCCGGAGCTGATCATCATTGAGTTTCTTGATGAAAACAATTTGCCGGTAGCCGATGACGAAGCAGGCGAAATTACCATTACCACGCTGGGTGTGGAAGGGATGCCCTTGTTGCGATATAAGTCGGGCGACGTGTGTTTTCATCATAACGAACCCTGTGCCTGTGGAAGGACTACCATGAGGCTTGGCCCTGTTATCGGACGCAAACAGCATATGATAAAATACAAAGGAACAACATTATACCCGGCTTCTTTGTATGATATTCTTGACGGTTTTGATGCTATTGAAAACTATGTGGTGGAGGTCTCGACCAACGAAATTGATACGGACAGAATTTGTATTTATATCGGATGCCGTGACAATGTATCTGGTTTTGAAAAAACAATACAGGAACGGTTCAGGGCAAAATTACGGGTAGTTCCTGAAATAATTTTTCAGTCAGCGGAGGCGGTTAACCGCCTGGCTTTTCCGCCCATGAGCCGCAAACCGGTGAAGTTTATTGATAAGCGGTAAGGGCATTTGCTTGCATAATTGGAATTCTATAAAAAATATACTAACTTTACACTCTTAAATTTTAGTAATTTATGAATGTTACCAGCGACCAACAAGCAGTCGCGACAAAAAAGTTCATCGAGATCGAAAAGGTTATCGGCAAGAAAAACCCCCGGCTTCAAAAGTTTTTGCCCGGTTTTGTTATTGGCTATGTAAAACGAATTATTCATCAGGACGAGATCAACGATTTTATTGAACGCAACGGCAATGTTTACGGTTTGGAATTTATTGACCGTATTGTCAAAGAATTTATTAAGGAACTTAATACCTGCGGAATCGAAAACATTCCTGCTGACAGACGGATACTGATTGCGTCAAATCATCCGCTGGGAGGGCTCGACGGAGTGGCATTGATGCATGCAGCAGGAAAAATTCGTCCCGATATCCTTTTTCCGGTTAACGACCTGCTAATGAATCTGGAAAACATTAAAAATCTTTTTATCCCTATCAACAAGCACGGCAGCAACGCCCAGAACCTTAAAATAATTAATGATACTTTTGCCTCAGATGTTAGTGTGCTTTATTTTCCTGCCGGCCTGTGTTCACGAAAACATACTCATGGTATTATTCAGGACCTGGAGTGGAAAAAAACTTTTATTTCTTATGCTCGTAAGTATCAGCGTGATATCATCCCAACCTATATTGACGGCAGAAACTCCAATTTTTTCTATAATCTGGCACGGCTCAGGACTATGCTTGGGGTGAAAGCCAATATAGAAATGTTTTATCTTGTGGATGAGATGTATAAACAAAAAAACAAAACCATCAATATTACCTTTGGAAAACCCATTTCTTACCAGCTTTTTGATAAAAGCCACACCGACCAGCAATGGGCCCTGAAGGTCAAAGAACATGTTTACAAGCTGGAATCGTCAAACGATGCCGAATTTTTAAAATAAAACTATGGAAAATATTATTGCCCCCTTGCCCAGATTAGTGCTGGAAAAAGAACTTTCAGATAAATTTTTTTTTCGCAAAACAAATTTTGGAAATAACCAAATTTTTATCATCAACGCCCACAACGCGCCCAATGTAATGCAAGAAATTGGCCGTCTGCGCGAAATCGCCTTTCGTGATGCCGGCGGCGGTACGGGAAAATCGGTTGATATCGATGAATACGACATTTGTGAGAAACCTTATGAGCAAATGATCGTGTGGAATCCTGCCGATATGGAAATTGTGGGCGGCTATCGTTTTATTGAGTGTGCCAAAGCGCTTTATAACCCCGAAGGTCTTCCTTATATTGCCACCACCGAATTGTTTAGTTTTTCGCAACGTTTTCTTAAAGAGTTTTTGCCGCACACCATCGAGCTGGGTCGTTCTTTTGTGCAGCCTGGTTATCAACCTTTGGTAAACAGCCGGAAAGGGATGTTTTCGCTGGAAAACCTGTGGGATGGCATTGGCGGCCTGCTGATGGAAATGCCGCATATTAAATATTTTTTTGGAAAGGTTACCATGTATCCTCATTTTAATCAGCGGGCGCGAGATATTATCATGTATTTTCTTTTTAAGTATTTTCCTGATAAAGATAATCTGGTAAAACCCATCGCTCCGCTAGAAATAAAAACCGAACTGAAGGAACTGGAACCAATTTTTAACGGAGGCAATTATGGCGCTGATTATAAAATGCTTATTCAAACCCTGCGTGAACTAAACGAAAACATTCCTCCTTTAGTGAAGGCATACATGAATCTTACTTCCACCATGCGAAGTTTTGGAACGGCTATCAATCCAGGTTTTGGCAGTGTTCAGGAAACAGGTATCCTGGTTACGGTGGAGGATATTTATGAAAACAGAAAGGAACGACATATTTCCTCGTTCCGGAAAGAGTAATATTATGGTGATTAAATCTGCTACATATATTTCCAGCTGTGTAGATCTGAAAAAGTGCCCACTGCCGGTACTTCCCGAATATGCTTTTATTGGCCGGTCCAATGTAGGCAAATCTTCGCTCATTAATATGCTCACAGGGATAAAAGGCTTGGCCAAGGTATCGGCAAGCCCGGGCAAAACCAAGGTTATCAACCATTTTCTTATCAACGAAGAGTGGTACTTAGTGGATTTGCCGGGTTATGGCTTTGCCAGGATATCCAAAGAGCTAAAAAAAGAATGGGAGAAAATGATCTCGCATTATCTTATCCGGCGGCGAAACCTTATATGCACCTTTGTGTTGGTTGATATCCGGGTTCCGGTGCAACAAAAAGATATGGATTTCATAAATAACATGGGCGAATCGGAATTGCCGTTTATTATAGTAATGACAAAGGCAGATAAAGTTTCCAAACAAGAGGGGATAAAAACGGTGGCGGAATGGAAGAAGGCGCTTTCGCACAGTTGGCAGGAATGTCCCCGGATAGTGGTTAGTTCGGCCGGAACGGGACAAGGTCGTGACGAAGTACTGGATTATATTCAAAACAACAACAAGATTTTTATTCCACCAGTAGTGAAATAATAGCGATACTTATGGTGTGAGTTCCTGGCCGGTTTTCTTGTTGTCTTCCGTGGTTTCTTTCTTTTTCTTGGGTGTCATAACAAAGCCTTTAACCACTTTTGGCTCGGGCTGTTTTTGCTGTTTTACTTCTTCGGGAGCTTTGCCTTTAATATATGTCTTAGTTTCGGCAACCGTTCCGTTGGCATAATAGTACACCCACTCACCTTCGCGCAGACCGTATTTGTATTCCCCTTTTGCCCGTAACGTACCTTTTGAGCTATAATTAGTCCACACCCCTTCGCGTTTGCCGTTTTGGTATTCTCCTTCGCTTTTTTTCTCTCCGTTGACGGGAAAATAGGTGACCCACTTACCCGATTTTCGGCCGTTAATATATTGTCCTTCGGAAATAATGGTGCCTTTGATGTCGTATCTTTTGTATTCTCCGTCGCGCCGGTTGTTGAAATAGTTGGATTCTTCGATGACGGCGCCTGTCGCCGAAGAGTGTCGTATGCAGGGCCCGTGTTTTACATCATTCTGAAAGGAAATTTCCATCACCAGCGTTTTGTCGCGGGTATAATACTTCCACAAACCCTGTTTGCGGCCTAACTCGTCTATAGTGTTGCGATGCTTATCCGAAGCCGGCTGATACTGTGGCTTTATCAATGTTTCTTTTTGAGAAAAAAGAACTAGAGGTGTCAACAACCACAGTATGCAAAGTGTATAAGTAAAATTATTTTTCACCGGGCATCAGTTTACTTCAAAGATATTAAAAAATGGAAAAAATTCCTTACTTTTTTGTTTATACGTTTAGAACACAAAAAAGTTTTGCTGCCTGTTAAAAACAAAGAAAAATAACTTTTAACCGGCCATTTTGATATCAGAAAAATAATATTGCCGGCTATTTTTTCAAAGGATACTTATCGTCCATATACACCCAGAACAAAGGCTTGAATCCTTTTATCTCGCCGCTGTCGTCATATAGTGTCAGGGCAGGTGCAACACCAAGCACTTTTTTTTCGATGATAAAGTTTTCTTCATCAAAGTACCACTCTTCCAAAAAAGTTACCCTGTGAATATCCTTACGTTCGAGTTTTGTGTTAATTACCGTGTCCACCTCGTCGAAAGGGGCTACGGTGCGTGTGTACAATACCGTGTCGTAACGGTTGAATATGCCTTCTACCTCACTTTTGGTCAGCAGGGTATTGTCGATGTAATCATGGGCTTTTACTCTGCCCGACAAGGCAGCATCTACAATGATATTGATGAACTGTTCGCGTTTTGGGCCTTCCATATTTTCACACCACCAGTCGGTATCTTCGTTGTACGGACTTTTGATAAAAACAGGATACTGTATGCGTTCAGTAAGGATAATCTTGTTTTCAGGATTTTTTTTGTTGCGACAAGCTGTGAATGATAATATTAGTAAGCATATCCAGGCACATAACACAATACGTTTCATGGTGATTTTTTTACAAAAATAAGATATAAGTTGAATTATTCAAACATTAATGATTATTCTGGCAGCAGCACAAAATGTCTGTTATGCAAGTTAGCATTGTTAGCGTATGGGAGTAGTGAGGCTGTTAAATCTCGTTTCCTTCAAACAGTTTGCTGATGATGTCTTTGTATTTATTGTTGACATAGGCGCGTTTTATTTTCAGGGTAGGAGTGAGTTCTCCTGACCAAACGGTCCATTCGGAATCCATGATTTCCCACCGGCGTATTTGTTCGGTTTCGCCAAAAAAAGTATTGTAATGGGCAATAATTTTCTTGTATTTGTTTTTTACGTCAGGATGGTTGATCATTTCGGGGTTGGTGGTGTACACCAGTCCTTTGTTTTCGCACCATGCTTTCAGGTCGTTAAAGTCAGGCACTATAAGAGCAGCAGCATATTTCTGATTTTCACCCAGGACTATCATGGCATCGATCAGGGGCGATTCGATAAATTTTGCTTCTATCTGGCCTGGGTTTACATATTTTCCGAACGAAGTTTTGAAGATTTCTTTTTTACGTCCGGTGATGGTCAGTTGACCGGTGGGTTCTAACTTTCCCAGGTCGCCGGTATGAAACCATCCTTCTTCGTCAATCACTTCTTTGGTGAGGGCTTCGTCTTTATAATATCCTTTCATTAAGCCAGGGCCTTTGGCTAATATTTCGCCATCTTCGGCTATTTTCATCTGCACGCCGCGGAGGGGTTTACCAACGGTTCCGAATCGCACACCATCTTTGTCAACGGCGCTGCTCACGGCTATTACAGGAGATGTTTCAGTCAGTCCATAACCCTCATGGACATTGATGCCGGCAGCCCAAAAAATCCTTGCAAGTCGTGGCTGCAATGCTGCTCCTCCCGAAACCAGCAATTTGATGTTGCCACCAAAAACCGCCCTCCATTTATTGAAAATAAGCATATTGGCAATCTTTAGTTTTAACTCATACCACCAGCCATTGGCCTTGTCCAGTTCGTAGTTTAACCCCAGGTCAACGGCCCAGAAAAACAACTTCTTTTTAAATCCATGAAGCTTGCGGCCTGTTTTTATTATCCGGTCGAATATTTTTTCAATCAGGCGGGGGACACAGGACATGATGGCTGGTTTTACTTCCTTCATGTTATCCACAATGGTTCCCAGGTTTTCAGCATAATATATGGAAAGTCCCATGTACTGATAAAGATAATTCAGCATACGTTCGTAGATATGGCATAAAGGCAAAAAACTCAATGCGTTGTCGCCAGGACCTATGGGCGGAATGTACGATACGGCAATAAAATTACTGATGAGATTGGCATGGGTAAGCATCACTCCTTTGGGAACGCCAGTGGTACCAGAAGTGTATATCATAGTGGCCACATCATCGGTGGTTATTGATTTTTTTATTGCTGCCAGCTTATCTTTTGCCGGATGTTGAAAACCCAGCTTAATCAATTCGTTGAGGTGTTTAAAACCGAAAATGTTTTTGAAGGTATAGATGCCTTTTAGCGATGGCACATCGGGCAGGATGTTGGAAATCTTTTTAAACAGGTCTTCTCCGGCCAGAAAAACATATTTAATCTCAGCATGATTAAAAATATGCTTATAGTCTGCCTCGCTGATGTTGGGGTAGATGGGAACGTGTATGGCTCCGATCTGTAAAATGCCCATATCCAGAAAGTTCCATTCCGGCCTGTTATGGGTGATGGTGGCTATGGTATCGCCTTTTTGTACGCCAAGATGTAAAAAACCATAGCTGATATAATTGGCGATTTCTTTGTATTGATTTGAACTGTAACGAACCCATTCTCCTTCTTCTTTTCCTGCCAATGCGTCGGTTTTGGGAAATTTTTCTTCATACCTGCCGAGCAGATCAAAAATGCGTGTTATTTCCATGATTTAATAAGTTTGTTTTTCAAAAAAGAAAGCAAAGATAGAAAAAACTTAAACAAGTGTTTAAAATTTTTTTTAACAATCAGAAAAGCATTACTTCTGCTGTTTACGGGCTGTATGCACGGTGTTGGCTTGTGCGGTAGGTGTAATAATCATATCGTTGATATTAACATGAGGAGGTAATGAAGCCGCATACAAAATAATGGAGGCGATATCCTTGCCTTTTAATGGCTTAAAGCCTTCATAGGTTTTCCGGGCAGCGTCTTTGTTGCCTCTGTACCTGACTAATGAAAACTCTGTTTCTGTGGCTCCCGGAGCTATCTGGGTAACTTTAATGTTGTGTTTCAGCAGGTCGATTCGCATTGACCGGGTAAGGGAATCCACGGCAGCTTTGGTGGCGCAATATACATTTCCGTTGATATACGGTTCTTTACCGGCAATAGAACCTACATTGATAATATGACCTTTTTGGCGGGCAATCATCAAAGGAATTACAAATTTCGAAACATATAGCAGTCCCTTAAGATTGGTGTCAATCATTTCGTCCCAATCCTGCGTATCCCCATCCTGAATCAGGTTAAACCCCCGGGCCAGACCTGCATTGTTTATTAGGATGTCAATGTTTTTCCATTTTTCGGGAAGCTGGCTAAGGGCCTTTTCGGTTTCATTTTTGTTGCGGATATCAAAATTCAGAGGCAGGACACTGACTTTATATTTTTCAGGAAAACTGCTGCTAATCTTGTGCAATCGTTCGTTGCGGCGTCCGGTGATGATTAGGTGGTAACCGTGCATGGCGAAAATTTCGGCACAGGCTAGTCCGATACCGCTGGTGGCGCCGGTTATCATTACAATTTTTTTTGTATTTCCCATTCGATAGAATTTATTTTGGTTTGCGTGCTAATGCTTTTTTAATTGCACAAGCACGCTGTTAGCGGTATGTGGCTTTCTATCATGCTTTAAGTCGGATAATTTCTTGTTTAATTTCTTCTATGACTTCTTTGTTTTTTATAACTTTTTTGTCTCCTGTTCTTGTAGAAAAAATCACAAAAACTTTTCCACCATACTTTTTTTCAAAATTTTGAAAACTTGAACTCATTCTTTCAGTAATTTTATAATTGCCGAAATTTGCATTTGCCGTTATTGGTTTTATTTGTATGCCGAATGCTTTATTGCCAATTTTTCCAATATAATCAATGTCTCCAGCATGGTCTAATTCGGAGTCACTTTCTTCAAATTCAATTTCAGGGAATATTTTTGAAAGACCGTCATTGATTACCGATTTTTCAAGTAAGAAACCATCGTATGTGCGAACTATTGTAACTTCGTAAATATAATCTTTACAATCCTGTACAGTTAAATTATTAAAAGCAGCTGTCCATTCAGGGATTACTACTTCAGTAATTTTAGCATATAATCTCTCACCTAATTCATCTAAAACTTCTTTGGTTATTTTTATTTTCTCTTTATTCTTTGTGTATGCTTTTTCAAAATAAAATTTTCCCCATTCTTCAATTGCCTTAGGTTGGCATTCCCTTATTAACGACATAACCGCATCAACCTTATTTGGTCTTGTAAGCTGATAAGTGTTGCTTGCATAGTTCAATACCTTTTCTTTTTTTCCAAAAGGCTTTGCGTATTTTTTTATCTCTTTCTTACTCATTTCTATTGTCCCAATTTTGTTGTAAAATATTAGCTCTTTCTATCACTCCATCAGCTCTACTGTTTAAATGGTTGATAACCCTTTCTAATTCATTTTCATTTTGAATAATCCAATATCCTTTCCTAAACATTAAACTTCCAATCAAACAGCCATGGTTAAATATCATATCTCTTATCAAATCTCTTACATGCTCATTCGTTGGGCCGCCACTTTCTAAATTTAAGGCAACACGAATTTCAGTTGATGATTTTCTATTTGTGTAACCAATAGCATTTCTGTTTAAATAATCCCAAATTCTTTGTTGTTCTTCATTCATGATTTTGCTTCATTTATAAGGGTTATGAACTTACTTTTGTGTTTGTACTCTATATCAGTATCTACTTGGACTAATCCATTTTTGATTAAATGAGCATTTATAAAAGTTTTATTTTCTAAATAAAGATAGCAAAGCAAGTTGTTTTCTTTGTCGTGTTTAACATTGTCGTATTTCAAAAAAACTCTTTTCCCTTTTGTTTTTTCAATCAAGAATGATGTTGCTTTTCCGTTTACTAATGGGTCTTCTTTAATACCAATAAGTTTAATCGTTAAATCGTTGCTTAACTTAATTAGTTCGGGGCTAACTATTTCTTTAACGGTAAAAAATTCTTCCCGTTGGGTTGAACTGTCCTTATCTATTTTAGAGCCGAACTGCAACTTCTTTACATCAATTTTCTTGTTTAATGTGTGAGGGTCTTTGAAGATGTATGGCAATTTTTTGATTTCATTCTCAATATCAAGAGTAGATTTATTTTGAGTTACAAACTCATAAGTTGTCCCATCTAAGTCCTTTTGTTGAACATTTAATTTTTCTTTTATGAAAGGGATAAATTCAGGATTGATTTCATAGCCAACAGAATTCCTGTCTAAGTTTTTTGATGCTAAAGCAGTCGTACCACTACCTAAAAACGGGTCAAGAACTGTTTCTCCAACAAATGAAAACATCTTAATTAGTCGGTTTGGTAATTCTTCTGGAAACATTGCAATATGTCCGTTTTGTCTTGCTCCTGCGAAATTCCAATGTCCTGCAAAATTGGTATTCCATTCTTCGGCAGTCATTTTAGAAAGTTCTTTTTGTTCTTTTGTCGGCTTTGGTGCGTCACCAAGTTTTTTAAAAACGAGAATAAATTCATAGTCAAGTTTCAAGATACCATTTCTCGGATAAGGATATGAACCCATCTGTACGCCGCCGCCCGTTGTGTTTGAAGTCGTAACCTTTTGCCAAATGATAGCTCCCATATAGTCAAACCCCACATTTTCACAGAACTTAATGATTTCTTCACGAATCGGAATAACTTTATAACGACCGTAATAAACTGCTCTTGCAAATTGATCACCAATGTTTACACACAACCTGCAACCGTTATGCAGAGTGCGGTAGCACTCTTTCCATACTAAATTCAGGTTGTTGATGTAATTTTCATAACTGTCGTGGAAACCAATTTGATTGTTAGTTCCGTAGTCCTTAAGTTGCCAGTATGGAGGCGAAGTAATTGCCAAATGCACCGAATTGTCAGGCAATTCAGTCATTTGTCTACTGTCCCCATTTATTATTTTATGCTGTGTTTTCATTCCAATTTTAATTTATGCAAAGTTACTCAAATTATCCGACTTTTTGATCAGATTTTCAATGTTTCTGTGGTCTTTCTGCCATTACCGCTAATGTAATAGTAAGTATTGGTCAATCAATAAATTTTTTCAGTGATGGAATCTTTTCAGTAATCTTACTGCTGTTCAACAGCATGAAAAGTAAAATCATCATAAATGGCATGGCCGGAACCTTGTAACGCACCATGGCGCCAATAACCGGTGTGGTTAAGCCAGTAAGAATATATAAGGCGGTAAAAAACAGTAAACAAAAAATAAATACTGATTTGTGAGAAATTTTTCTTGAGGAAAAAATCAGGCATATAATTATCATCACAAAAATAAACAGGTTTTCGATGGCGGCAAGAAGTATTATCAGCGAGTTGGCTTCAAAAATATAAGGCCTGACCAGGGTGTTATAGAATGCTCCAGGGGTGTGTACCAGGATGTCGGGCACCGTAGGCTTTAATAAATCCTCACTGATGAGGCTGCCCGATTGTGTGGCCTGGGCCAGTCCAACAAAATCGTTTTGTTTCATTGCGAGGATTTGAAGCATATTCATCCCGGGGAAAATATAATGGATAGTCAGACCGGCAATAATGCAGACTATCGCCATGGATGTGTACTTCAGCACAGCAAATTTGTCGGAGGTCAGCCGGCACCATACATATACTATAGTAAGGGGTATGATGATAATGAAAATGTAATATTTAATATACATGAGCAGTACCAACGAAAACAACAGGAACAATGTGTTCAGCAAAATGTGTTTCTTTTGAAGCAACTGACCGGTTGTAAAAAGCATCATGCCAATACCAAAAATCAAAATGGCTTCCTTGAGCACTCCTGAACTCCAAAAAACCACTGAAGGAATCAGGAAGACAGCAAAAAACAACAAGCGTTTTTTATGTTGCATGTAAGGAACAAAAAATCTGTACAATGCTATCAGGCCAACCAATGATATGAAACACATAAAAACCGTGTGAACATTGAAAAAACCAAAGGAAAACAGACGGATCAGCGCATTGATGCGAATAATCGTATGGCTGTCGTTGTAAATATTGCTTTCGTATTGCCGGTACCAGTTGTTCATTTGGTAGTAATACTGGTCGAAGTGTGGAGAATCGTTGCCGATACTGAAAACCATCCGGAAAAAATCTTTGGGTTTATCCCAGAGGGCATCATACATTATTTTGCTGTCGTCAAAATATTTGAAGATATCGGCGGAGGCCCTGTCGGTGTAATAGTAGGTATAAAGGAAAAACATCCCGATACCGGCCAGAATTTTCATAATAAAAACCCCGCTAACCACTCTGGCTGAAAATCCTTCAATACGGAAGAATTTTACCTTGTAAATTAACAGGATAAAGATAACAGCATATAAAACTGTCAGCAGTGTTTCTAAAAATATACTCAAGATATATGTTTTATAGTGCAAAGATAATTTTTTATGTATATTTAGAAACTGTTTGGATTTTATTTTTCAAGTCTGTTAAGCATTAATCTGATCATAGCCAATTGGATCATTGTTTCACTTGTTCCCGTCAGGTACTCGTAGTCTTTACTGAGCCTTCTATAGCTTTCAAA
>Ga0209098_1001633_pt1 | contig 21044 bp, 17 predicted proteins | sample AD_JPNHW1_MetaG_FD_184429 | JGI IMG/M metagenome (GOLD analysis project Ga0209098, IMG submission 184429) | Active sludge microbial communities of municipal wastewater-treating anaerobic digesters from Japan - AD_JPNHW1_MetaG (SPAdes) (version 2) | ecosystem: Engineered > Bioreactor > Anaerobic...
TCGGTGCCGACTTCGATGCCCGCCGCCTCGACCGCGCGCGCGGTGCTGGCGTCGAACATGTCGCTCGGCGGCGTGTAGCAGGTCGGGCGCACGCCCAGGTTTTCCGCGATGGACCGCGTGCAGGCCAAGATGTTGTCGCGCTGTTCCGCGAACGAATCGCAAGGCGAATCCTGCAGCCACGGATAGCGGCCTTGGCCGACGCGCGCGTGCGACATCCAGCCGTTGCCGGGGTCGGCCGCCGCATGCGTGCCCCAGTGCAGATGCGCATGGTTGCCGATTTCCGCCGCCAGCGGGCGTTCGGTTCGGGTCGGGAATTCCTGTTCGACCGCGACATCCACTTCCTCGCGCCAAAACCGAATGAAATCGGGAATTTCCTCGCTGTGGCGGTTCCAACCGAAATGCCGGCAGAACGCGGCGTGTTCTTCGGGATGCAAGCTGAGGCGCGACGACAGCATCACGGTGGTCGGCATGCGGAACCGGGCGGCCAAGCCCAAGGCGAGGCGCAAGCCGGGCGCCGACTGGAACGTCGCGGGATCGTACAGGTCGTTGTCGCCCCTCCAGACGAAGCCCGCGCGCGCGCCGTATTTCCAGCGCCGGATGGCCGCGTTCCGCACGCGCAGCGTGCCGCGGGCGGGAACCGCGGCGACGCGCAGGCGGCGCGTCCAGCTCCAATCGCCGTGGGCCACGCGCAAGCGCACGTCGCCGCCCCGGCCCGCGCGCTCTCCGCGCAGCGCGAACGGAATCGCGACCACCTGCCCCGGTTCCGGGCACGGCCATTCGCTTTGTTTTCCGGCCTCGATCCGCACGCGGGTGCTGGCAGTCGTGAGCTCGATGCGCAGCGGCAGCTGGGGCCGCACGATGCCCGGATTCAGGATCAGCAGCTCGTACGGCTGCGACCAGCCTTCCGGCAGGACGCCGGCGCGATACGTGCGCCGGCCGCGCCGCAGCACCGGCCCGCGCAAGGTCACGATCAGGCGCGGAATCGGCAACGGCACGCGGCCGGCGCAGTCGGCCTGCTGCCGGGCCGGAGCGTCCGCGCGCCAGCGCAGCTCCACGCGCAACGCCCACACCCAGGCGCCGCCCAGCACCACCGCGACGATCGCCGCGCCTGCGCCGCCCAGCCAGCACCCGGCGCCGCCCGTCGCGACGAGCCACAGCAGCGCATCCAAGCGCTCGCGGCGGAAATGCAGCTTGATCTCCAGCGTTTCGTAGACGACGTTCGCCAGCAGCATCAGCCAGCCGGCGCGAAACGGCGCCAGAAAGAAACACTTGCTCAGCAGGAAAACGCCGGCGGCGCCGCCCACCGTCATGGCCATCGCAAACTCGATCATGGGCGTCATGTTAGCTCAGAATACCTCGGCGTCCAACGCCCTATTTTGTCGCGCGCGATTTCCAAAACTCCGCGATCTCAGCGCCCGTGGCGCACCACGGACGGCGCGCAGCCAGCCGGGCCAGCAACTGTTCGTAGGTCCACTGCCATTCGCGAAATTCCGGTTCGTTGAAGCAGTCGTTGTGCCACAACAGCGTCACCAAGCCTCCCGCGGCGAGCGCCGGTTCGATGGCGCGCCAGGCGCGTTCCAGCGCATCCGCCCCGGACAGCGGTTCCTGGAACAAGGCTACGTCCATGACGGTCAGCGGCAGTTCGACGATGTCCAGCTTGCGGCCGGTCGCCGGATCGGCGGCGAAAAACGGAAACAGGCGCCCCGCGCGGGCGCCGATGCGGTCGGCGTGGCCGAAGGTGGCATCGTACCGAAAACCGGCGGCTTGCTGCGCCGCCCAGGTCTCCGCGCCGGAAAACCGCAGGAAGTGGTTGCGGATGCCGACGATCTCGCCGCCCAAAGCGGCTTGCAGAATTTCGCGGCTTTCGCGATAGGCCGCGGCTTGGTTGAAGCGGTAGTAGCCGCCATGCAGGCCAATCTCGCCGCCCGCCGCCCGAATCATCTCCGCGATGCGGCGCAGGGCTGGCGCCGTCACGTCGTAGCGCGCGCCGCGGCGCCGCCAACGCCGGTCGTGCAGCACGAAGAACGTGGAGCGAAAGCCGTGGCGCGCTTCCACGTCCAGGATCGTCCGAAAATCCATTTCCGGCGCCTTGGGCGCCACCCAGGCGCGCGCCAGGCGGCGCAAGGTCGAGCCCGCGCGCCGCACTTCCCCGCCGGCCAACAGGCGCCGGGCGCGGTTCAGCGCTGCCAAGGCGTAGAACGGCTCGCGATCGTGGATCTTGTCGACGTCGTGCGACAGAAAGAGCGCGAACGGCGCTCCGCCGGGCCAGGCGCAAGCCGCGCCTTCGTTGACATCAAGAGTCGGCATAACGCGCGAAATTCCCGGCGGCGCGCCGGAGCGCGCGCCAACCGATGGGCGGATAGTGCGTTCCGCCCTTTTCCTGCTCCCGGGATTCCAGCTCTTGCCCAGACAAGAGGCGGTCCACCACTTCGATGAATCCATTCAAGCCCTGGCGCGCCACGTCTGCGACGGCCGCGCCGAACGAAACGTCCTTCCGAACGGCCACCCGGCGCTGCAGCACGATGCGCCCGCCATCGACGACCGGCGAAACGAAATGGATGGTGAAGCCGATCTGATCGAACTCGCCGTTCGCCATGGCCCACAGGACGCAGTCGGAGCCGCGGTAGCGGGGCGCCAGGCCGTGATGCCAATTGAGCGCGCCGCGCCGCGCCAGGCCGTACAGCTCGGGCCTGATCACCGGCGCGCCGAGAAACAGCACGTAATCCGGCCGAAGTTCCGCCACGCGCGCGAGCGTTTCCGGCGCATGGGGATCGTCCACGTCGAGATGGCGGCAACGCGTCCGGAGCGCGGCGCGCGCCGCCGCCGTGATCTCCGGGAACGGCTGCGCGGCCGGATCGAGCACGCGGCCCCGGAGCGCGCGGCCGAGCAGGAAATCCGCGAGATACCCCACCCCGCGCTTGCGCGCCAGCCGTTTCAGCACCGCGAAGCTCTGCGCGCGCGTCCGACCGCGAACGTTGAGCACGACGACGTTCTGCGCCTTGTGCAGCAGGAAATCGGCCATGACGCCGGCCTCCGGCAAATCGCGGGTGGTGAGAATCAGCCAGTTCATGGTGTGGACAATATCGCGTTCAGCGCTTGCGCGCGACGATCAGCAAGTTCATCGGAAACAGGATCGGAATGGGAATCGCGCGCGTCTGCAGAACGGCGAACTTCGCGCGCACGTCGTCCAGGAACCGGTGGACGTGGAACCCGGCATGGCAGCCGCGGTCGTATTTCTCCATGTCGCAGAAGCGATAAAGCCAGTGCCGCAGCGCGACGGGAAAATCGATGCCCCGCGTCTGCTTGCCGGTGCAGACCCGCGCGAAGTACTTGATCAGCGCCGGATAGCCGATTTCGTTGGGCACGGAACACACGAACAGGCCGCCCGGCTTGAGCACGCGCCGGATTTCCGCGAGGCATTGGACGCGGTCCGCCCGGCTCGGCACGCAGTTCAGGGCCTCGAACGAGGTGCACACGTCGAACGCGGCGTCCGGCAGCGGCAGCTGGCGGGCGTCGGCAGTGAGCACCGCCTCGTGCGGGTGCGCCGCGCGGAATTCTTGCGAGTGTTCCTCGTAGTAGTTGACACTGAGCATCTCCTTGGCCAGCGGCCGCAGATACGGCAGGCCGATGCCGTCGGCGGCGCCGATGTCCAGCAGCTTCTCCGGCTGCGCCGGCCCCGACAGGCGCCGAATCGCCTGCGCCGCCGCGCGGAACCGCGCGAACCGCTGCCAGACGACCAGCCGGCCGCCGCTCAAGATGCGCTCGCTGTAGGTAACCATGTCGTCCTCCCGAATCTCGTCCACTTCGCCCGATTCGACCTAGCGGCCGGCGCCGTTCTCCGCCGGCGGCGCGAACAATTCCTTCAGAAATATGGCCGAAGAAATCGACAGCAACGGTCCCAACGCCGTGAAGACGGGCCGGCCGAAATTCGTCGATCCGATTTGGGCGTAGGATGCCGCCAAGAGCGCAACGAATCCCATGGCGAGCGAAACCGTCAAATAGGGCGACGGGACCCGCCGCATGCGCGGCAACCCCAACGGCAGGAGCAGGGCAAACGCATAGACGTTGCAACGCGAAAACACGCCGCCCATCATGGTGCCCGGAATTTGCAGGAACTGGTCCATGGAAAGACGATGTGGCGCATACTCCGGTCCGCCCACGGCCGCGTGCACGCCCCCAATCACGCCCAGCCCCAACAAGATCGACGCGCATGCGCTCAGCACGATTGGGCGTTCCAGTTTTTTCGTCCGCAGACAACGGCACGCGGCATAGCCGAGGAGCCACGTCGTGCTTTGAATGATGGTCGTTTCTTTGCCCAACGCGGCGATGCCAAACAGCAGCGGAACGACCCACCACCAGCCGCGCAGACTGCACAAGACGACCATGGCCAGAAAAAACGTCTCGGCGGCATCCACCATGCCGACCAGATATTGGTTGGCCGACGTGAACGACGTGACGAACAACAGCGTGGCCAACAACGCCGTCACCCGATCTCGCAACAACACAAAGGCGATGTGGAACAAGCCATACGCCGCCAACGCGAGAAAGACCGAATTCACCGCCAGAAACGCCAAACTGGTCACGTTGAACGAGCCATGGGGTATTTTGGCCACGACCGGCATGAGGCCGCGCACCAAGGCCGGCGTGAGAATGCGATAGCGAAATGGAGGATTCACGTCTGGATTGTTTTCGGCCATGCGGTGGTACCACCGCGCATCGTTGCCCTTCTCCAGCTCGGGAGTCCACCGCAACGAGTTGTATCCCAGCGAAAAACAAGTCATGAACAAAAGAAAAAGCAGCGCCACGTGTGCGCGCCAGCTCAAGTTGACCGAGATCGCCATCGTCCCTTCCGTCATTTGCCCGCTCCTCGTCGCTTTTTCTCGTCCGCCCCGGCCGCTTGCGTTGTCGTCCCCATGCGCTTCATTTCGCGTCGCACTCCCGCCACAGTCAAAAGACGTTCCGTTTCCAGCATTTCAAGGCCATCTCCAAAGGGAGCCACGCCTTGTTGACCGTCAAGTACGGGACCAAACGACCGCCAAATCCGCGGAAATAGGTTTCAATCGCGGGCAGGATCGAACCCTCGAAATCGAAAGTCTTCAACCCGAGCGCCTGCGCATGCCGAATCGCCTCGCATACCGCGAGAGGTCCGGCCCCATGATGGCGCTCCTCCGCCCGATATCCCGCGAGCAAATCATAGGCGGTGTCGTGGTCGTGCACGACCAGGCACGTGGCAATCGGACATTCCCCGCGATACGTGGTGAAGGCGAAACTATTGTTGCCGTTGCAATACCGAAACAGAATGGAGTCCAGCATGCGTTCGTCGAGCGACTTTCGCTGGCGCCGGAACGTGGCCAACACCAATTCGCGAACAATGCGCAGATCCTCCGTGCGTCGCACCGTCAGCAGATCTTTTTTGGCCTTTGCGATGTGATTGCGCTGGGCCGACGACATGTTGTTCAAAATCTCTTCCATCGGCCGCGACAGGTCCAGAATGTAGGTGTAGTATGGAATCACCTTGTATCCGCGCCAGAAGAATGGCAAGGCTTCCGAAATTCGCCGATCGAGCGTCAACAGGCAGATGGCCGGACCCTCGTTTTCCAGCAAATCCACCATGCACCCCAACGCCTTTCGGCGCATTTCGATCATGGTCACCGGCTTCTGCGCCGTCATTTCCAGAAAAGGACCGCAGGTCGGCGTGTAGGGGGCCCGTCGGCAAATCCGGAAAATTCCGCGGCGCTCCCAATACAACGACAAGCCCCCCACCATTTTTCCATTGTCGGAGAAAATGCCATAGGCCTGCATTCGGGATCCAAACAGCGCCAGCCAATCCAAACGGTTGAACAGCGTGCCGTGGGTCTTGGCCAACTCGTCGTAGGCCGCGAGTTCGGCGGGTTCCAGCGCGCGCAGCTTCATGGCGCCCCCCGGCCGGCGAACAAGCGCCGGTACGCGTCGCACAAGATCGGTTCCATGTGTTCCCATCTGTATTTCGTTTTGGACAAGCGGCGCGCCGCCGCCGCCATGCGGGCGGCGCCGTCCCGGTCCGCGATCATCCGGCCGATGGCCGCGGCATAGGCTTCCGGCGAGGTGGAATCCGCCAGCAAGGCGCATCCTTCCCGCGCCAGCACCGCAAAATGCGAGCGGGGAAAGTCCGGCCCCACGATCGGGAGGCCGTAGAGCAGATAATTGAAGCATTTGTTCGGCGCGGCGATTTCGTGGTTGGGCGACGGCAGGAACCCGATGAGGCCGACGTGACAAGGCGCGATCGCCCGCCCCACCTCCGCATACGGCAGCCAACCCGTGCGCACGATCGTCCGTTCCAACCCGTGCTTCGCCACGAAGGCCTCGAGCCACGCCTTTTCCGCGCCGAACACGTCGCCGACGATCTTCCAGACCACGCGATGCTCTTGCGCCGCGAGGCGCACGGCTTCGGCCATGACTTTCAACCCGCGCGCGAACGTCAAGGTGCCGTCGTGGCACAAGATCGTTTCCGGACCCGCCGCCTTGGCGGCGCCGGCGCCGAACACGTCTGCGGCCGGCACGTTGAGCAGCGTGGCCACCCGTTCGGGGCCGAGCACCGCCGCCAGATCCTCCGAAATGGCCAAGCTGGCGCCGAATGCGGCGTCGCACCGGGCGAGCCAGCGCCGCTCGCAGGCGCGATAGGCCGCCATCGCCGCCGGCCACAGCGGTCGCGGAAAGCGGGCCGCGGCGACGCCGGCCCAGCATTCGTGGCTGTCGAAGACGACCTTCACGCCCCGGCGCCGCTTGACCCGCAGCGCCGCGACCAGGCTGTCGGGCTCGTGGCAATGGATCGCGTCGCAGTTTTGATCCGCGAGCGCGGCCTCCAGCCGACCGACGGTGCGCAAACGTTCTTTCAGGCGGCCGCCGCCGGGATATTGCGCGAAACGCACGCCGTCGGCCTGCGCGGGCAACTTCTTGCCCTGCGCGCACAACAGCGTCACCTCCGCGCCCGCCCGAACCAGGCTGCGGGCCTCCTTGAAAAATATGCGGTCGTCGTCGGCCTCGTGTCCCGAGGTCGCCAGGCAAATGCGGATGCCGGACAATTCACTCACGCGATCCCCTCCATCCAAGCTCTCGGGCCGCGACGGCTTCTATCCAGGCCGTCACGCGCCGGGCACGTTCGCCGATGTCCAATTCCAGCGCCTTCTGCCGGCAGGCAACGGCCATCCGCTTTCGGCGGTCGGAATCGTCTCGAAGCGTTCGGATGGCCGCGCGAATGGCGGCCACGTCGGCTGGATCCACGCGAATGGCCACGCGATCGTCCACGATGTCGTCCATATGGCGACCGCTGGACGTCACGATCGGCAATCCGCAGGCCATGGCTTCGATGATGGCATTGCAGGAGCCTTCGATTCGGGTCGGCAACACGAAGGCGTCGCACGCCCCCAAGTAGCGCGGAACGTCTTCATGCGGGACGGGTCCGCAGAAGTCGGTTTGCGGATCGTTCGCCGGATGCGCGCCGCTCCCCAGCAGGACGAGGCGCACGTCGGACAGGCCCGCTGCCGCCCGAATCAATTCCGGATACCCCTTCTGCGGAATGAAGGGACCGACGAAGCCGACGCGAAAGACATCGGCCGAAAGCCCGAGCTTCCGGCAGGCTTCCGCGCGATCCCGGGGGCGGAACGCCTCCGTATCGACTCCGTTCGGGAACACGCCGATCTTGTCGCGGGGAATCCCCAGCCGTTCCACCAGCCCTTCGGCGATGCAAGTCGATACGGCCAAAAATGCGGAGGCGGCCTTCATTTCTGCGGCGGCGCGCGGAAATCCCACGGCATCGACCGTCCAGAACTCGCCCTCGCCCACCCCGACGACCGCGCAGGCGCCGATGCGCCGGGCGGCGCGCACCGCCGCATGGCCGGCGGGATAGAGAAAATGGCCGTAGACGATCTGGGGCGGCGGCGCGAGTCCAGCGACCACCGCCTGCACCGCACGCGCGAAGCGGGCGTTGGTCCAGCGGCCCGTGTGCGTCCAGCCCAGATTCCGGTGAGAGCAGGAAAGATAGCGCGGCCGGTGCACGCGAATCGGCGGCCGTCCGGCCACGTCTTCTTCGCTGAAAAGCGACGGATACGGACCATGGCGCCGATCCAGCCAGCCGACCGGGCTGATCACGTCGCATTCGTGTCCGTGGCGCGCCATGGACCGAACGAATTCGCGCACGAAGGCGCCCGGCCCCGGCCGGCTGGCCGACGGATAATTGCTCGCAATGAACGCGATGCGCATCAATCGCCCCGGCTCAGTTCGTCCAGACGCCTTTGAATGACTCGGCCGCGGAACACCCAGCCGCGATTCGCCGCGAACCGCGGCGAATCCAAGACGGGGCGCGCCAGGCGCAACACGCCCCGGACGACGCCCAGGGCAAGGGGGTTGGCATGCGCGAAGACCGGAATTTCCACGTCGGCGAAGCCCAGGCTCCGCTTGCGCCAATCGATGGTGGGCGGCACGTGGATGGCCCAGCCCGCATCGATGCGGCGGCAGGCCGCCAGCTCCCGATAATGCAAGATCGCCTCGTGCCACAGCAGGTCGTTGGGATCCGAAACCAGATACGCCTTGTTGCCCTTGGCCACCAGCATGACGGCCGTGTCTTCCACCAGGCAATTGTAGAGAAACGCCACTAGCTTGTCCCCCGAAAAGGCGCCGAACCAGTCCCGTCCGGGCAGCGCATGTTCCCGAACGAGATTGCGCCACCATTGCGCCTCATGTTCCACGTACCATTGCGCCGGCAAGCCGTGCTGGTTCCGCGCCGCGTTGGAAACGTAGATTTCCTGCAGATCGCCCCGATGCTTCTCCAAATCCAGGATCCGGCCGATCTTGATCCCGCAGCGAACCGCCTTGTTGATGGCCTGCCGCCGCTTCCGGTCGGGAATGCTCTGCAGGTCGTAATTTTCGAGCTTGTCGCCCGCGATCATCAGGCGCGTCTTGGTTCTCACGGCCGGCGTCCCGCCGCCGGGGATGGCGTGTTCATATCGGATGAACGATTTGAACGGATTCGGCCGGGCGGCACCGGGCACGATCTCTTGCAAGGGATACAGCGGTTGGCAGCAGCCCCACGACGCACGCTTCCACCACACGCCATCATGAAAATGGCAGTGCGAACGGACCTGGGCTTCCTGTTCCAAATATTGATCCAGCGTCATGCCGACTCTCCGGAATTTTCGATGGAACTCGCCGGGGCAGCCTCATTCGATTCTTCGGCCGGGGCGATGCGCCGCGCCATCGTCAGCGCGCGGCGGTACCCCGCCGATCCGCGCACGGCCCCGCCTGTTTGCGCGGGATGCCGACGTTCGAATTTCCACACTTGATCCAGCGCGAACGCCAGCGGTGCGGCATAGGTCGTGTATTCACCGACTTCGCAGGGCAGGAAACCGTGGCCGGCCTTGAACCGATCCACTCCGGCCGCCTGCGATCCCCGGCCGGTGTTGACTTGACGACATCCGGGAAGATCGCGCGCATATTCCAGCATGGAGAAATACAGATAATCGCTCGCGCGCAGCGGCAGGAAATCGCTGTGCACCTTGGTCACCAGCAAGTGCATGGTATCCTCGATGAGAACGGAATACATGTAGGCGCCCAACCGGCCCGCGGCGGAAAACACTCCCCACCATTCGCGCCCCGGCTTGGAAAACTCCCGACGCATGGTCTCCTGCCATTCGCCGAAATGAGTCGCATAATACTCGGCCGGACGATTGTAATGGGTACGCCGAGCCATCGACATGGCCAACTCGCGCAAATCCTCCCACCACGGTTCCAGGCTCACGAGCCGCGCCGCGGTCAAACCGCCGCGCCGCGCCTTCGCCACCGCTTTTCGGTTGGCATGATGGAGGGAATCCAGGCCATACGTCCGCAACCGCGATTCGTCGTAAACCCAGAAAAACGCGCGGCGCGCAGCCGGGCTTCCCGCCGGCGCGAGATGGGAGTATCCGAGGAACGAGTGCCGCCAGCTCGGCCGGACAACCCCGGGCTCCAAGAGCTGAAAGGGCAGCATTGGCCGGCACATTCCGATGGCGTTCGAGTGCCACCACACCCCGTGGTGGCGATGCGCGCGACGGCCGGCCGCCATTTCCTGCTGGATGTATTCTTCGGCGGTCATGACGGGAATGCAGTCTGGGGGCTCTCCGCCCATGCGGATTCATGGAGGTCCGGGCCCTCCGCGCGCAACGCATCGGAGAAGCTCCGGGCCCTTCGAAAAGCGGAGCCGCAGCCCGCCGCGACGAACCGGGCCTGCGTCGATGCGAATTCCGCCGCGGTTCGCGAAATCAGCGTCAAGCGACGCGGAACGAGCAGGCCCGCCACTTCCGGAAGGTCGGTTTGCCGCAGGATCATCGGCAACGCCGGGCCCTGGAAATGCGAGCTCGGCGGCTGCCGGAGGATGACGTGTCGGATGCGGGGGTCCAGCACCGCGGCGTACAAACCGACAACCCCGGCGTCCCCCGTGCCCGCCACCGCGACGTCGCTCGGCTTCACTCCCCGGTCGCGCATGGCCCAGGACACCGCCCGCATGACGTCCCAGACCTGAAGCGCCGCCATGCTCCGGCCGGAAACCGCCGCAAGGCGCTCGACCCGGGCGTATTCCGGTGCGGGCAAGGGCCGATCGGCAAAACGCGGAGTCAGGACGACGAGCGCATGGGTGCGCAAGACCGGGAAAAAATCATCGAGGTCGGGAAAAACCACGTGATCGCCGGGCCCCTTGATCCAGATGACCAGCGGCACCGGTCCAGAAAGGCCCCGCGGCCTCAACAGGCAAGCCTGCACCGGCGTGCCGGGTTCGGAATCGAATTCATATTCGCCGAAATCGGTGCACTCGCCCGCATAGCCGCCCCGCGCACTGAAACGCCGCGTGCGAAAGGGCGCTTCTTCTTGCGGAAACCAACTGAACACCTGGCCGCGCAGAAATTCCTCCAATGGCTTGCGCCGAACGTCCCCGGACGTGGCGGCCGCCGGCGGGCGCGGAGCGATCCACAAATCCTGAACGTGTGCATTGACCGCGGCGGCCGGCGGGCTTGCCGTGCAGCGCAATTCCTGCGGACTTGCCGGACGAAGCGGGGCGCGCGCCGGCCCCGGCGCCTCGCCGTCCAGATCGCGCAGCCAGCGACACATCCATTGCTGCGTGATCGCCAAAGACCGGGGCGTGTCGATGTGCGCCGCCTTGGATTCCAACAGCCGCAAGCGGCCCGCCACCGCGGATGCCGGAAACAAGCCGTAGATCCGGCTTGCGCGTCGATGGGCCTCGCGAAACCCCGCCGGCGGAAAAATCGGATCGTACCGTCCGCCCAAGATCAACAGCGGCCGCGGCGCGACGAGGGCCAACACCGCGGGAAAATCCAGCCGGCGCGTGTTGGGATAAAACGTGCAATCGCATTGTTTCGGCAGCAGATTTTGGACCGCCAGCGCCCCGAGCGTATAGGTGGAACAGGAAGGCGCGGCCGCGGCCACGCGTTCATCCAAGGCCGCCAGGAATTGAGTCATCACCCCGCCGCCGGACACGCCGGTCACGCCGAGGCGGCCGCCATCGATCTCCGGCCGGGTTTCCAGCCAATCGATGGCGCGCATGGCATTCCAGACCTCGACGGCGGCCGGCGTATATCCAAGCGAAAGCCATTGCCATTGATTGTGCCGGTTGGTGCCCGGGTGAACCCCGGGGATCTCGCCGAATCCGCAAGGATCCACCACCAGGAGAGCAAAGCCATTGGCCGGGTACCAAAGATAACGGTCTTGAAACCCGATTTTGGCGCCATCCAGCGATGGCCAATGCCCGTTGAGATAGATCACGCACGGCAGTTTGCCCGAACGCTGCTTGGGCAGGTAGAAATTGGCCGTGACAAACAACCCCGGCCGGCTTTGGAACACCAGCTTTTCGATTTGGCAGTCCCCCCGATCCACCACGCCGGTGATTTCCGCATGCAGCGGCGTGCGCGGAGGAAGCGGATCCAGGGCCAGCATGTCCGCCAGTTGCTGGCGGATTTGCGGTCGCTGGCGTTGCCAGTCGGACAGCGTGCGGACGTCTTCCAAGCACCGCTCCGAGACTTGCCGGGCCATGTCCACCAGTTGCCGGCATGCGGCGCGATGCCGATTCCGAAGCGCCCAGGCATCGACCGCCTGTTTCAGCGAGGCTTTCGCCGTTGCCGGCATCAACGCGAATCCGCGGCGCAACATCGACTTGAAGATCATGGACACACCTCAATGGTTCGCTCCGCCCGGGGAACTCCCCATGCCGAGCAGCGACAAGGCAAACGCCAAGGATCGAAAACCGGACGGGCGCACATCGGCCTCGGCGCCGGGAGGCCGGCGCGCGCCAGGCGTTCCGCCCAGTGGGCGGTGCCCAACACAATCCCCAGCAAAAACATGGTGTCCTGCGCCAGGAAATTGGGCCGAGAAAGCGATCCCGACAGCATCAGCATCAGCAACCCGATGCGGGCGATGTTGATCCGATAGCGAAACAGCGGTTCCTGGATCCAGCGGAGACTGCGCGTCAAGCGCACCCATGCAAAAGCATAGACGGAATACAACAGAATGAACCCCGGCAGCCCGGTCGTGGCGAGAACCTCGGCGACCTCGTTGTGCGCGTAATATCCCGTTCCGGAAACCACGCCGAACTGCCCGAGTCCGCAACCGAAGACGGGATTCTCCGAAAAAATACGGAACGCCGTCATGACCAAGCCAAATCGCACCTGCGTGCTGTTGTCCTCCATATGCGTGCTGCGCATGAAACGCGTGCCCATGTTGGTTTCCTGAAGGACGAATTCGTAGCCCAAGTACGCAACCCCGAGCAGCAGAACCGCGATCGCGATGGCCCCCAGCTTGTATCGGGAACTGCCGACCAAGCACAAGGTCGGCCACAAAACCGCGATGGCCATCAACGCAATGAACGCGCCGCGCGAAGTCGACAGCACCACGCCGTACAAGGCGATGATGCCGCTGCCGACCAGCAAGACCCGTACCCCCCAACGCTTGGTTTCCCACAACAGCGCCAGCACCCCCAGGATGCCCAACAACGAATAATACCCGACGGAATTGGCATCGTGGATGCGAGCCACGACGTTGCCCGTCTGTTCGAGTTGCTCCATGCCAATGGGAATTTCGCCGGTCAGGACACGGAACAGCGCCACGCCCAGATACGCCCCAAACAACCACCGGGAGGCGCCGGAATATTTCAGAACCAGCGAGACCAACGTGACCACCATCGCGAATTCGAAAACCAATTGGGCGAATCGCCCGAATTCGGCCATGTCCGTGGCGCTGAAAACGCCCGTCAGCGACCAGCCGAAAAACACCCACAGCCATTTGTCCTCCCGCGGCACGTCGCGGAACCGGACGTGGCGCAACACGACCGGGACGGTCAACAAAACCACCACCACCGCCCCGATCCAAATGGTTTGTTGCATAAATCGGGGGTTGATGCCCAAGGTGAAAATCAGCAGATAGTACAAACCCCATATCATGGCCAGCCGCGTCCAGACGCGCATCTGCCGGGCCGCCGGGGACATCGACATGGACGTCAAGTCAGGCATGCGCCTCCAGAATCCGCACGAGCCGCGCGACGCTCCCCGCCCCGCGATAGACGTCGGTCCACGAGCTCGGTCGCGACAAGGTCGAGACCAGCTGCGCGATCCGAACCGGATCCGTCCCCGCCACATGGTTCCAACCCGCCAGAACGGTTTCGCCCCACTCCGTTTCTTCCCGCAACGTGATGCAGGGAACCTGGAGCCAAAACGCCTCCTTTTGCACTCCCCCGGAATCGGTCAGCACGACCGTCGCGCCGGCTTCCAGCCGGACCATGTCCAAATAGCCCTGCGGTTCCAGCAGGCGCAGACCGGCCGTCGCCTCCGCGCCCCCATCCGCCAGCCGGCGGCGCGTGCGCGGATGCACGGGGAACACGACGGGCTGCCGGCGCGCGACTTCGCGCAGAGCGGCCAGCAGGCGGGCCAACCGGGCGGGATCGTCCACGTTTTCGGCGCGATGCAGCGTGGCCAGCGCATAGCCGTTCGGCGCCAGCCCCAGCCGTTCCAGCACGGTCGTTTTCCGCTCCGCGAGCGCCACGGCGTGCCGGAGCGCTTCGTGCATGACGTCGCCCACGGCGTGGACGCCGGCCACAATGCCTTCCGCCGCCAGATGGGCGACGGCGGTTTCGCTCGGACAGAACAGGAGATCGGACAAATGGTCCGTCAGCACGCGGTTGATTTCCTCGGGCATGCGGCGGTTGAAACTGCGCAGTCCAGCTTCCACGTGCGCAACCGGAATCTGCAGCTTGGCCGCCGCCAAGGCACCCGCCAGCGTCGAATTCGTGTCGCCGTAGACCAGCACGCGGTCCGGCTTTTCGCGCACCAGCACCTCTTCGAGCGCCGCGAGCATGGCGCCGGTCTGGGCGCCGTGACTGCCGGAACCGATGCCCAAGTGGCAATCGGGCGGCGGCACGTCCAGTTCGTCGAAAAACACCTTCGACATGTTGTCGTCGTAATGCTGGCCGGTGTGCACGAGCACTTCCGCGCAGGTCCGGCGCAGGACGCGGCTGACGGCCGCGGCCTTGATGAACTGGGGCCGCGCACCGACGACGGTGACGATTTTCAGGCTCACGCGCGGACCTCCTGCGGCGGCGCGAGCGGCCGGCGCCACGCGCGGCAGATCAACCACAGCCAATGGACGGCGCGATCGACGAACGCGCCGCGTTCGGGGACGGCGTCCCGGTAGATCTCCAGGTAGCGATCCACGACCGGATCGAGCGCGAATTGTTCCTCGTACAAATGCCGCGCAAACGCCGATTGGCGGCGCCGGCATTCCGGATCGGCCAGCGCGCGCCGAATTTCGGCGTAGTTCCGCTCTTCGTCCCACGGGACGAGTTCGCAGCGTTCCGAAAAATTCGCGGCGAACAGCGGCGCCCAATTCTCCTCCGTCACCAGGGCCGGCAGGAGTCCGTTCCGCACGGGCGCCAGCAAGACCCGGCCGCGCGCCGCGGCTTCCATCAGGCCGCGGCCGGTGCCGACGACCAGATCGCCGACGTCGAGCAGCGTTGCGGCCTGCGCGACCAGTTCGGGGTCGCTGACCACGATCCCCTGCCCGCCCAAATCCGCGAGCAGGGCGCGCGCGACGGCCGGATCCTGCACCGCCCCGAGAAACACCAGTTGCGCCGGCACGCCGTCCGCCGCCAGCCGCCGCGCGAGGCGCACGCATTGCTCCGCGGTGCGGGCATAGCGCGTGGAAATGCGGCCGATCCGCAGGACGACGGGCCGCGCCGGGTCCAGGCGCGCCCGCAGCGCGGCGACCTTGGCGGCATCGATCGTCCCCTCCTGGATGCGGTTGGAAATGCGCCAGATCCGGGTCCGGCGAAAGCGGCGCCGGGTGCGGAAATAGCGTTCGTTTTCTTCGCTGAAGAGCACGAGACGATCCACGCGCGGATAATACGAATAGGGCCAGCGGCCGGCCGGATTCGGCCCGCCGCATTTCGTGAACACCAAGCCGCAGCCGCATCGCCGCGCCGCCGCCCGGGCGAAGGCGCCGGCGATGGGATCGAAGGCGTGGATCACGTCGGGCTTCTCGGCGCGCACGATTTCCAGCAGACGCGCGCATTCGGCGCGGCGCAACCGGCCCGCCGCGAACGCCAGGCGGTGCCGACGGCACGCCAGCGCATCCAGCGCCGGACAGACCGCACCGCCCAGGCTCACCACCACGCACTCGATCCGCGGCGACAGGGCCGCGACCAGCGCCTGCACGGAATACACGTGGCCGCCGATGCCGGTTTCGTCGCCGACGTCCGTGATGAACAGGACTTTCATGGCGTCGATCCCCGGAATTTGAGGAAGCCCGGCCAGCGCTGCCGGATGAAATCGAAATCCGAACGCCGATAGCGCCACAGCGTCGGAAATCCGATGCCGACGTAGCGGCAATACACCGCCGCCATGCCGAGGCCGCCGCAGGCGTAGCCGACGGAAGAAGCCGCGGCCGCGCCCAGCGCGCCGTGGCGCGGCACCCACAGGATGGCCAGCACGGCGTTGAGGACCAGCGCCGGCACCATGGCCCACAGCGAGGCGTTGGGCCGCCCCCGTCCCGCCAGATCCATGTTCAGGATCTTCAGCCCCAGCAAGCAAAAGACGCCCGGCAGCAAATACCACAGCACGCGGATGCTGGGCCGGAACTCCTCGCCATAGACCAGGGGCACGAGCACCGGCGCCACCAGGCCCAAGCCGAACACCAAGACCAGCGCCACCAGCAGGTTGACCCGGAAGAGGCGCTGGACCTTGCCGGAAAACACGTCTTCGTCCGGCGCGGTCGCGCTGTGGGAAAACAGCGCCGTGGTGATCGCTTGCGGAAGCGCCCAGGTCAACTGGGCGATCGAGGTTCCCAAGGCAAACACGCCGATTTCCGCCACGGTGGAGAGACGCTCCATCGCCACGATGCTGACCTTGTAGTTCAAGGTGATCACGAACAGCGCCACGGCATAGACGGCGCCCTTGACGAGCAAGTCCCGCACCACCGGCCATTCGAAGCGCGGCCGCAGCGACGCCAGTTCGAGCGTCTTGACCGCGGCATAACCCGCCACGACCAAGCCGGAAATCCACGTGGCGAGCAAGGCGCCGGCCACGCCCCAGTCGAGCAGCCAGACAAACCCACCGAGCGCCGCCAGATTCAAGACCGCCGCCAACCACGAAACGGTGGCGAACTGCCCCACCCGCCGATTGCCCAGGAAGATGCCCGAGCTGTAGCTGGTGAAGATGGAGAACGGAATGGGCAGCACGGCCAGCGCCACGATCAGCGGCGTGAAGGCGGGATTGTCCATCCATGCCAACAGGCTCGCGCAGATCAAGACTCCGGCCAGGCCGACGACGAGCACCAAGGCGCTGATCGCCCTCGTCACCTGCTCGTTGGTGTAGACCTGCTTGCCCAGGTGGTAGGCGGCGGATTGGCGCACACCCATTTCGCAGAAACTGAGGACGATGGCCGGATAGACGGTTGCCGCCGCGATCGCGCCGCGGCCGGCCGCGCCCAGCAAGCGCGCCAGCACCACGCCGCCGAGCACGCCGATGCCCATCACGACGAACTGGTTGCCCACCAACACCAGTGCGTCTTGGACAAATGGCTTTTGGCCTGTTTTAACTGCCGTCATCTCTGGCCGAGATCCCATTCCCGCCGCTTAGTTGAGAAGGGGATATCGGCCGCCTTCCTGGTCTGTCGATTGGCCCTTGAATGCCCACACCCGCAATGCCCCCCCCCCGCGAACCGATGGCATGGGAAAAGACTGCACGACGGGAAGATTCGCGGTGAAATTGTCCGAAGTGTAGTCGTAATAATCGACCACGTAATCCACGCGATTTTCCTGCAAATATTCCGTGAGCGACCGCCGTCCCTTCAATATTTCTTCGAAATACCTCCGGTCGTTGACCAGCCCGTCCAGATTGATGACCGTTCGGTCGGAGAAAAACCCAAGTTGCCCCGCGTTCCACGAGGCCAAGACCGCATCTTGGGGCAGGTTCTCGCGCATCCAACCGGCCGCTTCGTAACGAGTGGCCAACGCGGTTCCGCCGACGGAGTGCCGCAGGTTGATCGCAAAACGCAACGTGCAAAGCAGCAGGGTCCCTGCGACCAGCGCAACGCACGCGATCTCGGACAAGAACCGCCGGCGAGTCAGGAGTTCCAGCTTCTCGGCACCCCAGACGAAGATCGCACCCAGACAAACCACGTACAACACGATCGCGGGCGTGAAATACCAAAACGCGAACTGCGTGGCGGAAGAACCGAAATAGTACGCCAGATACGCCAGCGTGCCGCCGCCCAAGGGCAGCGCGATGGCCATCAAGCGAGTCAATCCCACATGGTCGCCCCTCTTTCGCAGAAGCCATGCGCCGGCCAGCACAATGCCGACCGCAAGCCAGCAGGCGCACGGCACCAGGATCTTGCTGGCAAACGGCAAAATGGGGGTGCTCATTCGCAGGAGGGTCCATAATTTTTCCAAAGAAGAGGCATATTCGCGGGCGGGGAATATGCCGGCGGATTTGATCAAACCGGAAATCGGAATGAACGTGCCCCCCCAGTGGCGGAAGAATGCCAACTGAATGAAAAGACCGGCCCCTGCCAACGCGCAGGCCCATGCGAGGGCCCGTCCATACCCATGGACAAACTCTCTGGCACTGGAACTGCGGCAGAACAACCAAAACGTTGCCGCTGCAAAAACCACGGCCGAGAGGATGCCCGCATCGAGCCGTGCCCAGGCATTCAGGATGAGCGCCAACGCGAGGCGGATCAGGGATAGCGGTGCATTTCCGAGGGTCTTGTCTGAAAGATGCGTCAGTTCCCAGCACAGCCACCATAGGCTGAACGCATGCAGCGAGTTTTCCATTCCTTTGGTGAACGACAGCGTCGGCAGCGAAATCATGAACCACAAAGAAGCCAATGCCACGGCGATTTTGGGAGACTCGAGACGACGTCCGATCGCGCGTATGAACACAAAACACGCCGCATTCAGGGCGATGCCCGCACCAATGGCCAGCGGCAACATCCCGGCTTTGGCCGTGACGGCAAAGGACAGCCCGTAGAGGATGAAATACCAAGCAAAGTGAAATCCATTTGTGGCATGGATCCCGTCAAAAGTGGGAAATCCGCATTCCTTGTGGTTCCACGCCGTTTGCAAATAGTAATAGGTGTCATCCACCGAGCAGAAGGCATTCTGATATGCGGGATCCTTTCGCAACAGAAAATATCCGAAGAGAACCTCCAAGACGACGAACCCGATGAAGACCATCTTTGCGAACAATTGGAACGTGCGGGCTGGAGCCGTCTCCGTCATCGCGACGCCTCCCGTCCGACGGCGTTATTCCGGGTTGCTTGAGTGCCACTGTGCATCTGTTCCCCTGCGCATTCAGCCCATGCACGTCTTTTCGATTTGACCGCCCAACGCGCGCATTTTTTCGACGAAGCGGTCGTAGCCGCGTTCGACCTGCCAGGCATCGGCCACGCGCGTGACGCCCTCGGCCACCAAGCCGGCCAGCACCAGCGCGACGCCGGCGCGCAGATCAAGCGCCGTCACGTCGGCGCCGTGCAGCCGGCGCCCGCCCGCGATCCGCAGCAGGTCGCCCACGATCTGGTAGTCCAGCCCCATCTTGCCCAGTTCTTCCGCATAGCCGTAGCGCCCCGGAAAGCGCAGATCCACGATGCAAGTCTGCCCGGCGGCGCAGGCGCCGTAGACCGCGAACAGCGGCTGCATGTCCGAATTGATGCCCGGGTACGGCCCCGTCGCGACGTCCACCGGATACGGCTGCCCGCCGCGCGCGATGAGCCGGTCGCCGTTGCGATAGAAATGCGCGCCGCTTTCGCGCAGGTAGATCAGCGGCACTTCGAGATGGTCGAAGGGAAAGCCCTCGATCTCGACGTCGCCGCCAGTGATGACCGCGCCGATGAGCCACGTGAGCGCCTCGACGTTGTCTGGCACGACCCGGTGGTGGGCGCCGGCCAGCCCCTCCCGGCCCCGCACGACGATCGATTCCTGGCCGCGCACCTCGATGTCCGCGCCCATGGCGGCCAGCAGCGCGACGAGATCGAGGATCTCGGGCCGGACGTGAGGATTCCAGATCCGGGTGGTGCCGTGCGCCAGGACGGCGGCGAGGATGGCGTTCTCGGTGGCGCCGGTGGAACGCAGCGGCAAGCGCACGTCCGCGCCGCGCAGCCCCTGCGGCGCCTCGGCGCAAAGCAGGCCGTTTTCCTCCCAAACGCGCGCGCCCAAGGCTTCCAGCACCTGGACGTGGAGATCGTACTTGCGTTCGCCGAGCCGGCAACCGCCGGGCAGCGGCACGGCCCCGGCGCCGGTGCGGGCCGTCAAGGCGCCCAGCATCAGCAGCGTGTTGCGGATCGAGCGGCCGGCATATTCGAAACGGCTGGTCGGCGGGCGATCTTCGGAAACGACGATGCGGCCCGGCGCGACGTCGCAGCGCTTGCCGAGCGCGCGCAGCATGTCCACCTGCACCTGCGCGTCCAGCAAGGTGTCGGGATAATTCGCCAACTGGACGGTCTCCGGCGTCAGCAACGAGGCGACCAGCAGGCGCAAGGCGCTGTTCTTGGCCCCGCTGATCCGCACCTGCCCCGACAAGCGGGAGGGCGCAACGGCGTAGATTTCGCGTTCGGCGGCGGCCATGGTCATTCCCGGTTGGCGGCGGCGGCGGACATCAGCCGGTCGTCTCGCCGCGGAATTCGTCGTAGAATTTGGAACCTTGAGTCCATTTTTCCGGCAAGGGGCTGTCCTCGTCCAAATCCAGGCAGCGCAGCCGCGCGCCTTCCACGCGATAGCGCAGGCCGGTCTCGGGACACGTCAAGATGCCGTCCCGGTCGGGATTCCGGAGCAGCTGCCCGTGGCGGCTCATCCAGCCCTTCTGGCGGGCGGGATTGCCCATCATCAGCGCGTAGTCCGGCACGTCCTTCGTCACCACGGAGCCGGCGGCGATGAAGCAATAGCGACCGAGGACGGTGCCGCAGACGATCGTGGCGTTGGCGCCGACGGTGGCGCCGCGGCGGATCAGCGTTTTTTCATACAGACGGTGGCGATTGACCTGGCTGCGGGGATTGGTCACGTTGGTCAGCACGCAGGACGGCCCGAGAAACACGTCGTCCTCGATCGTCGCGCCCGTGTAGATGGAGACGTTGTTCTGCACCTTCACGTTGTCGCCAAGCGTCACGCCGCCATCGACGTTCACGTTCTGCCCCAAAACGCAGCGTTGCCCGATCTTGGCGCCCTTCATGACGTGGCTGAAGTGCCAGATCTTGGTGCCGGCGCCGATATCGGCGCCTTCGTCGACGTAGGCCGATTCGTGCTTGAAGTACTCGCTCATGAAATCCTTTCCGTCAATACGACAGCATTTCCATCAGGCGGATGCCGGAGAGCACGTCTTCCTTCGAGGGGAACATGTCCCATTTTTCCTCGAGCACATACCGATAGAGCGCGTTGTGCCCCTTGCCGTATTGGTGATCCAGCTTGAAATCCAGATCCGGCTTCTCCATCCCCTGCACGTTCCAGAAATCGATCTGGTTGAGGTTGGTGCCCGACAGGCGGATCG
>Ga0209098_1001635_pt1 | contig 21030 bp, 18 predicted proteins | sample AD_JPNHW1_MetaG_FD_184429 | JGI IMG/M metagenome (GOLD analysis project Ga0209098, IMG submission 184429) | Active sludge microbial communities of municipal wastewater-treating anaerobic digesters from Japan - AD_JPNHW1_MetaG (SPAdes) (version 2) | ecosystem: Engineered > Bioreactor > Anaerobic...
TACATTTTTTGGTTTGTACAAATTGAACTCGTTTTCTAATATGTTTTCCGAGAGCTTTTTGCATATTATAAACAGGAGGCGGTTAATCCTCTTAAATATTTTTTTAATTGAAATTTAAACAGCCTCTTAGTCGGACACTAATGCAAAAATATATAAATTTTTAATAGTTATTGAAATATAGCTTCCCATGAGAGAATTCAAAATTTGATTTTTTTCAGACTATAATTTTACATTTCAATTCACAAGCGTACCATAAAAACTAAAAGAGTTTCAATTGATTATATAAAAGTTCTTTGACATATTGCAGATTAGGCTTATGAAATAGCTCATTTACGGGCATTTTGTCCAAAAGCGACATACTTAAAATTTGTAGAATTTCGTAATTTGATAAATCGCTCTTGAGTTTCGCTTTTACAATTGCAATCAATACAAAAGTAATGATAGCAATATATACCTGTGTTTTGACGGCATTTTCAGAGGCTCCCCAGAATGTTTTAATTTTTAGGTGTTGTTTGATCCACTTGAAGAATATTTCTATTTTCCACCGATATTTGTAAAGCAATGAAATTTCAAGAGCTGTCAATTCAAAGTTGTTAGAAAGAAAAACAAAAAGGATATTTGTTTCAGCGTCATAATATTTGATGCGTCTAAGTTTTTCAGGATAGCTCTTCTGGGCATAAAACCCCGTAAGAATGACGGTTTGATCGCATCGCATTCCTTTGCTTTTGTCACATGCATGTGAATAAACACGTTTGAATTGGAAATTGTTTTTTGCTCGAACAACGAAATATGCTTCGGCTTTATGAAGTTTATACAATCGTTCAAAATCAATATACCCTCTGTCAAAAACATAAAAGCTTCCTTTTTCATAAAGCAATTCATCCATAGCATTGACCTCATGTACGGCAGCTTCACTGATATGAATGAAACATGGAATATTAGTTTTGACATCAAAAAGCGTATGCAGTTTTATTGCGCCTTTAGTTTTTCTGAACTTCGCCCACCAGAAAATGTTTATGCACAAATCAATTACTGTAGCATCAAATGCGTAAACATTACTTTCTATATCCAATTCAAAATCTTCGGCAGGTATGCAAAGTTCGCGAGCTTGATTAATTAAGACATATGCGTATTCGGCGTATATACGCCAATCCCTACGTTGATTTGCTTTGGCTAAATTGTTTTTTGATATTCCTGAACCTAGCCCTAAATGATATGTTTTGGATTGATGTGCTTGAATACATAAAATCAAATCACTTAAACTTTCACGATTACATAATTGTCCGAACATCATACATGATAACTGATGCCAACAAGTGAAGTGTTTTATATAACTGTTACCTTTGTAGTGTTCTACACAAGTATCAAATGCACGTCTGGGAAGAAACTCAACAATTTGTGCAAAAACATATTTACCTTGATTCATTTTTAAGTTCAAATAACCTAAAACAAAACATCAATTCAAATCGTCACGCATTAAATTTCTTCTACAAACCTTATCTGGCAATATTTTCAAAGAACGTTTTTTGTTTTTTATGGTACACTAATGATTTCAATTATTTTTTAATTCACATTATTTTTGAATTTCTGAAAGTTTAACAATCCTATATTCCACATTAAGTCTTTTAGCATTTTGTTCGACAGAAGTTTCAAAACCCGCTTTTGTTCTTCGTTTATTTACTTTTTTAGGATTTCTAATTGGCCAGATAAAACATTCTTTTTTACTATTTTTTAGTACTCTGCAAGTAGCTTGAGAGCCATAAATTTGTTTTTTCTTCTGCGACATTAAGCAACGGTCTTCCATCATCGCAACTAAATGATATGGTAATTCTTTTTGTTTTCCGGCTTTTTTTATCATATCTAAATACTGCATAATTTTCTTTTTTGAAGAATGTTGAATAATGTACCAAGCCACTTCGTTTGATTCATCTTCAATGCCAACAATTGATTTACCCGGATAGCCATATTGAGCAAAAACTTTTTCAATAAAAACAAGGTTGGCAGAGTCTATGTCAGTTTGAAGTTTCCATAAATATTTTTCAATTTCATCAAAAGGCACATTATAAGCAGATGCAAGAGAATCTTTTATCAATGAATCCGATAACCCGGGGAATAATTCACGATATTTTTGATCAAGCTCTATTAGGCTGTCTAATTGTTTTTTTAAATTTTTATTAATTGATAATTGTCCAAATGTAATGCTACAAACAAATATTAATAACAATGTAATATTAAATTTCATAAAAATTATTTTCAATTTTTTTAGATTGATTTATTATTTTTTATTTCTTCTGTTCAGTCATTATTATATTATCATTTTGAAAATATAAAATTACGATAATGTTCTTTAAGTGATAAAAAAAAGATAACCATTTCTGATTATCTTTTTTGGGATTTATAATTTAAAAGTTGGAATTTTAATTTTTAAATTTTTTCAAAACATCTTTCATCATATCCTTATGCACCATGAAATCCATCATTTTTAATTTCACATAATCTTCATGGAAAAAATAAAAGCCAAAGTTCTTGCTATCCTTACCTGCATTGCGTGAACCGGCACCCGAATCTTTTATCAGAAACCAGGTTGTTCCATCTTTTTCAAAATATCCTACCAGGTGAACACCATGATCGTCGGTAGTGGTTTCGTTGCTAAAGCGGAACTGGCGTGCATTTTCATCAATGTATTCTGAAGGGATATCGAAAGTAGGAATAACAGCGGTTTGTGCATACGATTCAAAACCTGCTTCTGAAACATCGCCGCCAACAGCTATGGTATAACCATTTTTTATTGCAGTCTTAATGATAGTCATATAATCATCAAGTGGCACATTGTAATAATCAGCCGAATGCCACCAGTTATCAGGAACCTTATATTCCATTTGTGTATAATATGGTTTTTCCATCAATGATGTTACATCGCAATAATCATCAACATTAATTTTTAAAACATTTTTCAAATATTCCTGTGGTGTCATTTCTTTTCCGTCAACAGTAACTTTTGCCGGAGGTGTTCCCATATAGTTATTCATGATTGATTTTATAGTAGCAACAATTTCATCTTCATTCCATGCTGATGATTCTTTAACTGATTTAAGATAAGTCTCCATTTCTGCGAACATCTTTTCATGATTCTGAATAGTTTGTCCGGCAAGCATTCCATTATAATCCGATTCGGGAATTACGCCATAAGTTTTCCAGATACGTGTAACAGCGTTTCCTTCCGACCCTTCGCCAAATGCAGATGTACCCCTTGTTTTTACATACTCTTTCACTTTCTCAACGTATTCCCAATACACGGTATACATTTCCGATAGCTTCACTTCTTTTTTATACAAGCGATAAACTTCCGATTCAAAATAGGATGTTGTGGAATAACACCAACAGGTGCTTGTATTCCCCTGTGAAATAGGCGGGGTATACCAAAATTTTGTAAACTGGTCGATGGATGTAGGAATATCCATTCCTGTTAAATCAATTTTAAAACGCCTGTTGGTTTTCGGGGGTTCCTCTTTTGCTTCATAATCTTCAATTCCTTTAAGAATTGAATTTTGATAATATCCAGCCTTATATTCTTTAAAAATGGCTTTATCTTTTTTTTGTGTTTTCTGTGCAGACAGCGATGCACTTATAAATAGTACCAATGATAACAGAATAATTTTTTTCATGATAAAAATTTTAATTGATTAGAACAAAAATAAAAAAAGATCCCGATCAAAGATAATCAGTCAGAATCTTTACACATAAAAAATTTTTAATAATTATACGAACAGACCGTTTTATCGAACGACCATATTCTTTTTATCAGTGATCTTTTCAGTAATGTCAAAACAATGTAGAATTTATTTCATATATTTGGATTTCAAAAATATTATTATACAATTCTAAAAGATATACTTATGAAAACTAAAAGCAAGAAAATTTATTCATTATGTTTCGCACTTATTATTGCTGTACTTCTATCTTCCTGTAAAAAAGATGATTCATCAGACGATGATAATAATAACAATACAAATAATGCTGTAACAATTGACTCGGATGTTCAATTTACAGGCACCATTAACGGTACAAATGTAAGCATCCTCTTATCAAATATAGGTGATGCTGTAACAGGCGCAGATAATCATATAGCAGCAATTCCTGATACAAGTTATTTTAAATACGATACATATTTAAGCAAAAATGATAACTCCTTGGCAATTCAAATAAAAAAAGGCACGTTAAAAAGTATTACAGGATATCCTGACAATACAACCTTTCAGGCTTTTTTTACAGCCGGAAATTATTCATACTCGGTAGATGCATTTAATGGTATAGAGATATCTTATTGGGATGCAAATCAAAAAGAATGGAGCACCTCAATGGGTTCGGCCAATCAGAGTGGAAAAACCTTTACCATTGACGCAGCACGTGATGACGGGAATGGCTACGTCAAGATAAAGGCTTCATTTAGTTGTAATCTTTATGATGCATCAGGAAATTCAATCACTTTAACAAATGGAGTTTTTGTTGATCAATTTTGTAATATGTAATTTTCCTTAAAGCTTATTGATTACCTAACAACCATATTCTTTTTATCAGTGATCTTTTCGCAATAATGACAGCGAAGTTTCACATCTTCTTTATCAATAAAATAAAATTTGGTTTTTACCTTTTCGTGATTGGTAATACAGTTAGGGTTAAAGCATTTTACAATATCTTCAATGGTGTCGGGTAGTTTAACAACTTCTTTGCTTACTACCTGGTAATCTTTAATAACAATAAGCGTTGCATTAGGAGCTACAAGACCTATTTTATTAATTTCATTCTTTTTAAAAAATTTATTGCTTACTTTAACTATTCCTTTTTTCCCGTATTTCTTGCTTTCCAGGTTGGTACCAAAAAGCATCATGTCATTTGATTCTTCAAGATGCAAAATCTTTATAACCTGGTACACGCTTTTAGGTGGAATGTGATCGATAACTGTTCCGTTTTCGATTGCTGATACTTTATATTCTTTTCTTGGTGTTGTCATTTTAATCCGAGTATTGAAGTTAATAATGCTTGTCTTACATATACGCCATTCAGCGCCTGCTGAAAATAATATGCACGTTTGTTGTCATCCACATCTTCGTCAATTTCATTCACTCTTGGCAGAGGGTGCATAATTTTAAGATTGCTCTTTGTTTTATGAAGCATATCATTTTTCAGGATATATGAATTTTTAATTTTTTCATATTCCATAGGATCGGAAAAACGTTCTTTCTGAATTCTTGTCATATAAAGAATATCTACTTTCGGAATCACTTCATCAAGTTCGGTGTATTGGTAATATTCCAGGTTTTTTTCTTTAATATGAATTTTTACTGAGCTGGGTAATTTTAATTCTAATGGAGAAACTAAGTGAAAAGTACAATCAAACTGGCAAAGCGCCTGTACAAGGGAATGCACAGTACGACCGTATTTCAGGTCGCCAACAAAAGCAATATTCAATCCTTTCAGCGTACCCTGTGTTTTACGAATTGAATACAAATCGAGCAAACACTGTGTAGGATGCTGATTAGCGCCATCGCCTGCATTGATAATAGGGACATGTGAAACTTCGCTTGCAAAACGTGCAGAGCCTTCTTTAGGATGACGCATAACGATTACGTCAGAATAATTGGCAACTGTTTTAATGGTGTCCCTTAGAGATTCACCTTTTTGTACACTTGTACTTGAAGTATCGGAGAACCCGATTATCTTTCCGCCAAGATACGATACAGCGCTCTCGAAACTTAAACGTGTACGAGTAGAGGGTTCAAAGAACAATGTTGCAACAACATAGTTTTCCAGTAAACGCTGCCTCGGATTTTTTTCAAAATCTTCGGCAATGTCAAGAATCTGCAGTTGTTGCTCTTTTGTGTAATCATTAATAGATACGAGACTTTTGTTTTTCATATATGTGGTTTATTTAATTTTTTTCGCACAAAAAAAAGGCGACTTTCGTCGCCTTAATAATTTATGAACAGCAAGCACATCCTTTTTTAACCAGGTTATGCTTTTTGATGAAGTCGTTAATTACTTCTTCGAGATCAGGTCTTCCAATTTCCTGAAGCTCATAATCAACCTTAGCACAAGGCTTGTTGATTTTAATAATTCTCTGAAGGTCAATTGGAGTAGCAATAACTACAGAATCGCAATCAGTATTATTGATTGATTTTTCAAGGTCTTTCACTTGTTGATCTCCATATCCCATAGCTGGCATTAATTTGCCAATGTTAGGATAAATTTTAAATGTTTCAGCTAATTTACCAACAACGAAAGGTCTTGGATCAACCAATTCTTTTGCGCCATATTTCATAGCAGCAACAGTACCTGCTCCAAGTTTCATTTCACCGTGAGTTAAGGTTGGGCCGTCTTCAACAACAAGCACTCTCTTACCTCTTATTAATTCTGGATTTGTAACTGTAAGAGGAGAAGCAGCATCTACTACTATAGCATTAGGATTAACTTTCTGAATGCTTTCTCTTACTATCTGAATATTTTCAGGAGCAGCGCTATCGATTTTGTTTATTACAACAACATCAGCCATTCTTAAAGTAACTTCACCAGGATAATAGTTTAATTCATTACCCGGTCTGTGTGGGTCTGTTACTGTAATAAGAAGGTCTGATTTATAGAACGGGAAGTCATTGTTTCCGCCGTCCCATAAAATAACGTCAGCTTCTTTTTCAGCTTCACGAAGAATTGCTTCGTAATCGACACCTGCATAAATCACGTTTCCGCGAACAACATGTGGTTCATACTCTTCCATTTCTTCAATGGTACATTTGTGTTTCTTTAGGTCATCGATTGTAGCGAATCGTTGAACTTTCTGAGCTACAAGATCACCGTAAGGCATTGGATGACGGATGGCAACGACTTTTAATCCCTTTGCCATGAGCAGTTCAATTACCCTGCGAGAAGTTTGGCTTTTGCCACAACCTGTCCTGACTGCACCTACAGCTAACAATGGTTTCGTGCTTTTAACCTGTGTTTTTTCAGGTCCCATAAGCATGAAATCTGCTCCTGCGGTATTTACTATAGCCCCGATACTCATTACTCTTGGGTAAGGAACATCGCTGTATGCAAACACACATATACCAACCTTAAAATCATTGATTAATTTTACCAGGTCAGCTTCTGCATGAATGGGAATACCTTTTGGATATAGTTTTCCAGCCAGTTCAGCAGGGTATTTCCGTCCATCAATGTCGGGGATCTGGGCAGCGGTGAAAGCAACTACGTTGAATTCTTCGTTGTCCCTGAAATAGGTGTTGAAGTTGTGGAAGTCCCTTCCCGCAGCACCTATAATAATTACATTTTTCCTCTTGATTTCCATAAAATACCCTCTTTTAAATTGGTTAATACTAAAAATTTATAAAATTCCCGGCAAATATAAGGGTTTAAGTACAGCAAACAAGCCTTTTACATTTTATTTTATCTTAAAATACGTTAAACACATATCTACAATAACAGCATATATCATTACCTGTCTATCTTATAAAATGAAAAAAATGTTTTAATTTTTTTCAAAAATATTTTTCAACAAATGTGTATAAAGTCAGTTTGATGATAAAATTGTACTTTTGCCTGAAATTAAATATTTGCAATGATTACTGAAAAAATATTATCAAGTACACAATTTGTTTTAAAAAAACTTTACGGACAAGATATAGCTCCTGATAAAATTCAAATAGAGAAAACCAATCCCGATTTTGAAGGTGATTTTACTTTGGTAGTATTTCCATTTCTTAAGATTTCAAGAAAATCACCCGAAGCAACCGCAAATGAAATAGGCAATGAACTGCTTGCTGCCGTTGAAGAATTACAGGATTTTAAAATTGTAAAAGGTTTTCTGAACTTAAAACTCAAACAAAATTTCTGGCAGGATTTTGCAAAAAATAATTTCTCTTCAACAGATTTTGGGAAAAATAATTCAGGAAATAATCAAACCATTGTTATTGAATACTCATCGCCAAACACCAATAAACCCTTGCATTTAGGGCATATCCGCAATAATTTATTGGGATGGTCGGTTGCAGAAATCATGAAAGCAAATGGTTATAATGTTATTAAAACAAATCTTGTAAACGACCGCGGAATCCATATTTGCAAATCGATGCTTGCATGGGAAAAATGGGGCAGCTCCGAAACCCCAGAATCGACGGGCATGAAAGGCGACCACTTGGTTGGGAAATATTATGTTCTGTTTGATAAAGAATACAAAAAAGAAATTGCAGAACTTATTAACTCAGGGAAAACTGAAGAAGAAGCCACGCGTGAAGCGCCCATTATTAAAGAAGCACAGGCAATGCTTTTGAAATGGGAAAATGGTGATGAAGAAATCCGCAACTTATGGAAAACCATGAATGGCTGGGTTTACGCGGGTTTCGACGTTACCTACAAACGCATGGGAATTGATTTCGATAAAATTCAATACGAATCAAATACCTATATTCTCGGGAAAGAAATTGTAAACGAAGGGTTACAAAAAAATATTTTTGAAAAAAAATTGGATGGCTCAGTTTGGATAAACCTTACGGCTGAAGGCTTTGATGAAAAAATTCTTTTACGTGCCGATGGAACTTCTGTTTATATTACGCAGGATATTGGCACCGCCCAGCTTCGCCACGATGAATTCAATGCCGATAAATTAATTTATGTTGTTGGCAACGAACAAAATTACCATTTCAATATTTTAAAATTGATATTGAAAAAAGCCGGCCGTGATTGGGCTGAACGCATCACTCATTTATCATACGGTATGGTTGAATTGCCTGAAGGTAAAATGAAATCGCGTGAAGGAACGGTTGTCGATGCCGATGATCTGCTTGATGAAATGTACAACACAGCAAAGCAAACCACAGAAGAATTAGGTAAGACAGAGAACTTCAGTAAAGAAAAATCAGATGCATTATTTAATATGCTAGGTCTTGGTGCGCTGAAATATTTTATTCTGAAAGTTGACCCTAAAAAAAATATGACCTTCAATCCAAAGGAATCTATTGATTTTAACGGCAACACCGGTCCATTCATTCAATACACACATGCACGTATTTGCAGCCTTCTGGATAAAGCGAAAGAAAATGGTTATGAAGTTTCAAAAGAAATAAAAAATATTTCACTGCTTGATAAAGAAATAAATCTGATTCGTATTTTACATGATTATCCTTCAACTGTTCAACAGGCAGGAACAAGCTACTCCCCTTCCCTGGTTGCCAATTATATTTACGAACTTGCAAAGGAATACAACGGCTTTTACCAGGAAATTCCGGTATTAAAAGAAACCGATGAAGAAAAAATTATTTTCCGTTTACAGCTTTCTACTTTTGTAAAAAATACCATTTCATCAGCAATGAAGCTGCTTGGCATTGATGTTCCCGAGAAAATGTAAATTTTAAATTTCGAAAAAGAGTTTAATGCTTAAATAAATAAATAAGCACGATTGCAGGAAAAAAATAAATGCCCAAAACATCGAAGGGATTTTAGTAATATTTTTAAGTTCCGAAGCATCACCTGCATTTTTTGAATTCTTACGACAAATTGAAATTAATTCGATTGAGGAATATAACGCTTCAAAAAGCATAATACCACAAAGCCATACAGCGAAAACATATTGCACCATTTCGGTTCCATAAAATTTTACAACAAAAATGATTGCAGTAAAAGTAAGTAACCAAAAAATTCCAAAACTGTTGCGAACATAAAACATCAGGTTTAACAAAGCAAAACATGAGAGAACATATAAAACCAAATCACTTCTATTAATGCTAATTAAAAAAAATAATCCATAAGCAACTGCTGAACCAAACGGATAACCGGCAAAAGCAACAAGAAATCTTCCTTTCTTAGTATCCGCCCGTTTAGTTGTTGCTGTGCCCGAACGATCACTGAACAATTCCACAGAATACACTTCGCCACTTGCAATTAATGCAGCAATAGCATGTCCACTTTCATGAATTAATGTGTTGACTATTCGCAAATATTTTCCCGCATAGGGAATTCGGTTCAACGCAAAAACCACTAATGGCAATGCATACAGCGTATATATTTTAAAATCTTCGTTCAAAATAAAAATGATGAAATGATAATTTCAAAATTATTCAGAAATAAAATGAGAAGAGAAAAAGAAAATTTATTTTTTGGACAAAGTTTTCAACATCCTGTAATCCCTTATATTCAGTGCAACTGAAATAATTAGTGCAACAATAAAACATATTGCTGTAGCATATTCAATTATAGTTGCATCAGGGTTAAAAGAAGTAAGACGCCAGATCAAATATTTGATATAAGAATAAGGTAAATCGTATTTCCCAAGTTTATGAAGCACCTGCCAATGCCAGTCGGTAAGCGGACAATAACCTATTCCATAAAATATTCCAAGTACAAACCACGAAAGCCCGGTAAGCATAAGCAGGATCAAATTTGCTTTACGGGTTTTTTTCCAAACCCAGCCAAATAAATTAAACAGTGTAACAATTGCATGAAATATCAGGAAAAACCAATCAAGGAAATGATATATCATTTTATTTTTTGTTTTTACAAAGATAATTTTTCTTTAAAATATTTTTGAGTAAACATGACAATAAGGTGTAGACCCCTTTTTATCATAATACTCCTGATGATAATCTTCTGCTTTCCAGAAAATCTTTGCTGGTCGTAGCATTGTAGCTGGTTTGTAGCCTTTTTCTTTTAACATTCCAATCAGTTTTTCTGCAATTTCTTTTTGTTCTTTGGTATGGTAAAATATTGCTGACAGATATTGTTCCCCTATATCCGGTCCTTGTCCATTGGTTTGTGTGAAATCATGTGTTTCAAAAAAATATTTGCATACTTTCTCATAACTTACTTTTGTTGTATCAAAAATTACTTCAATAGCTTCAAGATGACCTGTAGTACCAGAACACACTTCTTTATATGTAGGGTTATTTTTATTCCCTCCGGTATATCCAACAGTTGTTGAAATCACTCCATCCAGTTTATCAAAATAATATTGAGTTCCCCAAAAACAGCCAGATGAAAATATGGCAGTGTCATGAACTGAATTATTTCTATCCGGAAGAAAAATCATTGAAATAGAATTTACACAATGTCTTGTATTTTTACTGTTAAAACCTTCACCATAAAAAACATGACCAAGATGAGCTCCACAATTGGCGCAGGTTATCTCAGTTCGTTCACCATCGGCATCTAATGTTTTATTTACTGCTCCTTTAATTTCCTCATCAAAACTAGGCCATCCGCAACCTGTATCAAACTTATTTTCCGATCGGAATAAACAGGTATAACATTGCTTACACAAATAAGTCCCTTTACCATTGAATTTATAATATTCCCCGGTAAATGGCTTTTCTGTTCCTTTATTAATAATGACCCTTGTTTCTTCGGGTGTCAGTTTGTTATATTTTTTATTATTCTGCGACATATGATTTTGATAACATCCTGTATTAAAAAGGAACAAGCTCAAAATAAATGAAATTGTCCTTAACATGTGATAATTTTTTTCACCGCAAATGAACAACAATCATACCTTATAACGTATGATGTCATGTAAAAATTGTTAAGATGTTTTTACAAAAAAATCGCTTTTTTAGGAAAAAAGTTACAAAGAAATATTATTTAGGATTAACAATAGCAGGATAAAGTTGCTTGTTGAGAAATTCAAAATTATATTCAGAAATCAATTCTTCAATTACTTCAGATACGTGGCGAATCTTGGTTGCAAGGTATGCTTTGGCGCCGGCAAAAGCAAACCCTTCTGCCATATTGCCTTTAGCTGAGTTAAACAAGACCTGTGCAATACAAAAAGGTGCATCTTTTATATTGCATGTATTAATACATCTCCAAGGACATTTGAATGGCTTTGTTTCACCATTCATTATTTGTTGAACAAAATCATTTTTTACAACACGTCCGGGTAAACCTACAGGACTGTCAATGATAACAATATCTTGTTCTTTACTTGTTAAGTAACTTTCTTTAAAAGCAGGCGATGCATCGCATTCAAAAGTAGTAACAAACTTAGTTCCTATTTTTACACCTTTGGCACCCGACTGCATAATATCATAAATATCTTTGCCTGAATTAATTCCACCTCCGGCAATTACAGGAATTTCTTTCCCGAACTTATCTTCGAAATAACGAATTTCCTTAACGGTTTCTTCTACCAATACACTTAATGGTTTCGTAATATTTGATAATTCTTTTTTGCAAAATCCAAGATGTCCGCCTGCAAGAGGACCTTCCAATGCAACTGCATCAGGAACAATATTGTATTTATTAGCCCAGTATTGAAAAATAAGCCTTGCTGCTTTTGCTGATGAAACTTTGGGAATCAGCTTAGTATGATGACCTTTTAGCCCTGCATTCTCAATAACCTGTGGAATTTTCAATGGCAGACCTGCACCAATAAAAATCACATCAATATTTTCTTCTATAGCGGTGGTAATCAAATCTTCATGATCGCTTAACGCCATCATAACATTCAACCCTATAATACCAGTAGAAAGCTCTCGTGCTTTTTTTATTTCTTTTCTTAACGCTCTTTTATTCGCTTCGTAGAAATTTTTTATATAATCTGGTTCATCCATCCCGATACCGGCTGCAGATATAACTCCTATACCACCTTCATTTGCAACAGCTGATGCCAAACCTGATAATGAAACGGCTACACCCATCCCACCCTGAACAATCGGTAATTTTACTTCAATGTATCCAATCTTGAACGAATTCATAATAATACTTTCTTCTAAATTTCCAACAAAAATAGATTGTTCTTTTCAATAAAACTAAAAACAGGGACAAAAACTAAAGTATAGGTTTAAAAGGTCTCATTAGGGACGATTGCACAGATTTTAGGTGCAAAAAATATGTCAAAAAAGAGAAAATTTAAAGCAATTCATTTAGCTTATTTGCAAAATTTTTGGAAACAGGAATAGAGAAATCGACATTTTCAAAAAATAATTTATACCCCTGAAGATTCCCTTCAACTTTTTCAATAAGTTTTATATTTGCTAAATATGAACGATGGCATTTAAAAATGAATTTATCTTCTTTTAATATTTCTTCCGCTTTTGTTAAACTACATCTTACCAACTGGCTTTTAACAGTTCCGTTCTCTTTCCAGAACACTTCAATATAATTATTTGCTGAACGAATAAACAATATTAAACTTACTTTTATTGAAAGACTATCCTTTTGATAATCTGAATCAAAATGTACGATTTTCTCTTCAATATGTTTACTTTCCTGTAATTTTTTGTTTAATTCTGTAGCAAAATTTAAATGCAGTCGCAATATTCTGCTATGGTTGATAATAATTAATGCAGATATTGGAAAAACAGCTACCAGAAGTAATGCAATAACTAAATTATATCCAAATACAAGAATACCTATTTTCTTGCAAAACAAATAATATCCTGATGAAATGGTAAACAATATCCAAACATTCCATAATATTTCTCTTTTTATATCCCATTTGGTATTTGAAAACATCCGAGGGAAAATGCTTGGAAAAAATAATAAGTTTATTGTTAATGCTAAAAATGTAATCAAACATAATCCAAGCATCAGGTAATATTTATCCCTGGTTTCTAATGAGCTGATGTTAAAAGGCTGAAAAAGAAATAAAAAAAGAAAAACACCAATACTAATAAAAAATATAATGATTGAATTATACTTTAGATCATCATTGTACGGATAGGACTTATTTAGAAATTTGAACATATTGCAAAAATACGCAATAATATGTATTTTTTTTGAAAAAAATCTAGCCAATTGAATGTTAATAGCTTAACTGATAATATAATTGTTTCAATTCTATCTCTGCTGTTTTTGCTGCATATTGTAAATTCACCAGAAGATATCCTGCACTTTCAAAACTGGTCTGGGCTGCTTTCACGTCAAGAATAGTAGCCTGGTTCAGTTTAAAGTTCTGCATTACTACTTCAACCAATTTTTGAGCGAGAGTGTAATTGGTCTGTTGAACTTTTAATTGCGAAAGAGTTGTAGAATACGAGTTATATGTTTTAATAGCGTCAGTAGACAAAGTATTTAAAAGACTCTCTTTTTCTAATTTTGAATTTTCCATATTTAATAAAGCAGCTTTTCTTTGTTTATTATAAACGCTCCCATTGAATATAGGTATTTGCAAAGTAATACCTGCCGATGGACCATAATTCTGATTCATTAGCAATGACCCTGAGCTGTTATCTGTATGAGCAAAATCATAAGCCGTGTTTATTTTAATGGAAGGATAACGCTGAGCTGATAATTCACGTACCATTTGTTCATTAATTTTTATTTGTTGTTCTGCATAAAGAAATTCGGGATTACGGTTAAGAAAATTTATTATGGAATCCTGTTGAAGTGTTTCGTCAACAACAATACTGTCATTTATTGAATATTCCAATTTTTTTTTTGCATTCATCAGTAATAATAAATCTGCTTTAGCTTCATCAATGACCAATTGCTGGGCTTTTAAATTCTGTTCTGCAATATTTACATCCATCTGTGCCTGCAAAATATCTACAGCATTTGCCATTCCTACTTTATTTTTCTCATCAATAATTTGTAATTTTTTATTTGAAACATCAAGTGAATTCTGGATTATCTTAAAATAACTTTGTTGCCTTAAAATGTCGTAATACTTTATCATTATTGCAGCAATCGCATTTTGAATTTCAAGGTTAAGCGATAATTCACTTTGTTTTTGCAAAGAATTTAAACGTTCTTTTGTGGCAATAACCTTAAATCCATTGAACAATACCATACTGGCATTAATACCTGCTTTTATACTATTTTCATTTATATTGCTCAAATTGATTTCGGTGCCTCCGCTATATTCCTGGTTAATATCATTGACTGCAACATTATCTGCGGCATTAACGCTTATTGTCGGCAATCCACCGGCCATACCATAAGCATTATTAATTTTTGCAATTTCAACATTGTTCTTTGCTATCCGTATATCGAAATTATTCTTGAGTGCAGTATCAATTGCCCCCTTTAATGTCAGCTGCTGCTGAGCATTCAGTAATACAGGGACTAAAAAAATAACAAATAATAAAATCCTTTTCATTTTATATCTTATGTTTTGCTTGCTTTGCTTGTATTTTTCTTTGCAGGCTTTGCGAAAACTTTTTCAAATCTGTTTCACGCAAAGAACACAGAGTTTGATGCAAAGACCGCTATGTTTATAAGTTATTTACTATACGATGAATATTGTCTTTTAAAAATTTTGAATTAAAATTTATAAGTAATCCCAACCTTAAATCAGATAATTTTAAATAAGTAAGTAATTGAGCATAGTGAACCGGAGCAAGGACTTCAACTGATTTAACTTCAATAATAACTTTTTTCTCAACTAGCAAATCCAATCTATATCCCACATCCTGCTTCACATCTTTATATACAAAAGGCATCGGATACTGCTGCTCAACATCAAGCCCGATTTCTCTTAAATCAAATGCTAAAGCATTTTCATAGGCAGATTCAAGCAAACCAGCACCAATTGCTTTATGCAATTCTATTGCTGCCCCAATTATTTTATATGATATTTCGTTCTCCGTCATATTTTTTTTGCGTGCTTTGTGTGTCTTTTTCTTTGTGTGCTTTGCGAGAACTTTTTCAAATCTGTTTCACGCAAAGAACACAGAGTTTGATGCAAAGACCGCTGAGATTATAAATTATTTATGTTGTAATATTTTCAATTTCTTCTTTTTCGATTTTATCTGCTTTATGCTTTCCTGAAATATATGTATATACAGCAGGGATTACAAACAAGGTCAGGATCAATGAAAATAGAATACCTCCAACAACCACTATTCCTAATGGAACGCGACTCGATGCCGCAGCGCCAAGTCTTAATGCAATAGGTAAAGCGCCTAATGATGTAGCAAGGCTGGTCATTAATATAGGGCGTAATCGTTGTGTTGCAGCTTCAACCACAGCCTGATTTTTCGGTATTCCATTCTTTCTTTTCTTATTTGCAAATTCAACAATCAGAATACCATTCTTTGTTACCAGGCCTATCAGCATTATCATTCCGATTTCAGAAAAAATATTCAGCGTATGACCAAAAACCCATAAGCTTAAAAAGGCGCCTGCAATTGCTAAAGGGACTGTAATTATTATAGTAAGCGGGTCTTTGAAACTTTCGAACTGTGCTGCCAAAATAAGATATATCAATACCAGTGCAAGGATAAAAGCAAAAATTATATTTGATGAACTTTCTGCATAATCTCGCGATGAACCACTCAACGAAGTCTGGAAACTTTCATCCAGTAATTTATCTGCAATAGCCTGCATTGCCTCAACACCATCACCAATTGTTTTCCCTTCGGCTAGTGAAGCAGAAATCGTTGCCGATTTATAACGGTTATAATGATAAAGTGAAGGAGGCATTGCATTCGAAACAATATTGGTAACAGAAGTAAGTGGTATTTCATTACCATCGCTGTTACGTACATATAATTTTGAAATATCAACAGGTTTTTGCCTGTCTTTTAATGCAACCTGACTAATAACCTGGTACTGCTTGCCATTCATTATAAAATAAGCAAGACGCCTTCCGCTGAATGCTCCTTGTATCACACCTGCGATATCTTCAACGGTAAGCCCGAATTCACGCGCTTTGATTCTATCAACAGTAATATCAACTTCTGGTTTATTGAATTTCAGATTCACATCAACATTCTGAAACGTTTTATCATTTCTTGCCTCTTCTAAAAATTTGGGTATGATCTCTTTTAATCTATCAAAATTCAAATTTTGTACAACAAACTGAACAGGTAAAGAAGCACGAGAACCTAAGCCAACTGATATAGTTTGATCTTCTACCGGAAATATGCGAACATCTTTAAATCGCGAAAGCTTCTTTGAAAGCTCCTTAACAATTTCACTTTGCGTTCGCTCCCTGTCCGAAGGATTAACCAATCCTATCCCTCCCATCCCGCTATTCAGGCCTGAACTACTATAGCCGGGAATGGAAAGATAATAGAAATTCCTTTCAGGTATTGAATCCATAATAAAATTTCCAAGTTGTTCACCTACCTTTGACATATATCCATAACTGGCGCCTTCAGGGCCTGTCATCTGAAGACGGATATTACTTTTGTCTTCTATCGGAGCTATCTCACTTTGAATATTCAGCCCAATCAAAACAACAATAAAAAGACATATCCCAACGATGGCCCATGCTATCCAGCGGTGTATTATAAATCGCTCGATAAGATTTTTATAACCGCTTTCCATGCCTCTGAAAAATGGTTCTGTCTTCATGTAAAAACGTCCGTGACTTCCGCTTTTTTTATTTAGATAAATATTTAAAACAGGCGTAATCGTTAGTGATACGAACGCCGACACCAAAACAGCACAGGCCAGTACGACACCAAACTCCCGGAACAAACTACCAACAAAACCTTTTAAAAACAATACCGGAAGAAAAACTATGGCAAGCGTCATTGAAGTAGCAATTACAACAAAAAATATTTCCTTGCTCCCTTCAATTGCCGCAACACGTATGGGCATTCCTCTTTCAATCTTTCTGAAAATATTTTCGGTAACAACAATTCCGTCGTCCACCACCAATCCTGTTGCAAGAATGATTGCAAGTAATGTAAGAATATTAACAGAAAATCCTAAAATATACATTATAAAAAATGTAGAAATAAGTGAAACAGGAATATCAATTAACGGGCGAATAGCAATAAGCCAGTTCCTGAAAAAGAAAAAGATTACCAATATCACTAGTCCTATAGATATTAATAATGTTTCTCCAACTTCATTCAACGATCTGCGAATGTTTGTTGTATTATCAAAAAGAGTAGTAAATACGATGTCGCTCTTTTGCGTTTTTTTTATTTCATCCAAACGTTTATTGAACTCATCAGAAATTTCAATATAATTTGCTCCGGGTTGTGGTGTAATTGCTAACCCTACAGCGCTGACTCCATTAATTTTCCAACTTCGTTCATATTGCTCAGGGCCCAATTCCACTTTAGCAACATCGCTCAAACGAACAATACCATCTTCATTTTCGCGAATTATCAAATCCTGAAAATCTTTTTCCGTAGTTAGTTTTCCGAGAGCACGTATAGTCAGTTCGGTTTTATTTCCATAAATTTTTCCTGAAGGGATTTCTACATTTTCTTTATCAAGAACACTTGAAATATCATTAAATGTAACATTGTATGCATTTAATTTATCAGGGTCGATCCATATTCGCATGGAAGGTTTTTTCTGCCCGATAATATTCACACCACTTACTTCGGGAATGGTTTGAAATTTATTCTGAAGGACATTTTCTGCGTAATCGCTTAATTCAAGTAATCCTTTTGTTGGGCTTTGTATTGCCATTAAAATAATAAAATCGCTGTTGGCATCTGCTTTAGTTACTACCGGTGGTGCATCAATATCCTGTGGCAGATTCCTTGTAGCCTGGCTTACTTTATCGCGTACATCATTAGCTGCTGCTTCCAGGTCGGCATCAATATTAAATTCAACGGTAATCCTGCTGGAGCCAACCGAGCTCGAAGAAGATATCGTACGTATTCCCGGGATTCCATTAATTGATTTCTCCAGAGGTTCCGTTATCTGGCTTTCAATAACGTCAGCATTGGCGCCGGTGTATGACGTACTAACAGTAATCATAGGAGGGTCAATTGCCGGATATTCACGAACGCCAAGGAACGTATAACCTATCACTCCAAATAAAATGATAAACAGGTTCATCACTGTAGCCAGTATAGGTTTCCTTATTGATAGTTCAGAAATATTCATTAATGGATTTTAGATTTAAGATTTGAGTCCGCCGCGGCGGATTAGATTTAAGATTCATAATTTATTTTTTCACTTTGGTAATTTTTACTTTTGCGTTAGGGCGAACAAATAAAACTCCGCTTACAACAATTGTATCACCCGGATCAATACCACTTTTAATTTCCACAAGATCGGCAGTACGTGTCCCGGTTTCTACATTTACAAAAACAGCTTTCCCATTTTTCACAACTACAAGTTGATCAGCAAGCGCATCGGGAATAATAGCATTGGTTGGTACCACAATACCATTTACTTTTTTATCAAGTAATACTTTAACAAAAGCACCCGGGTTAATGTCATCACTTTTAACTTTTGCCCTTACTTTTATATTTCTTGTAGAAGTATTTATCTGTGGCTCAATAGCGCTTACAGTAGCTTTAATATCCTCATCCGATGATGTTGTTTGAATAGAAACTGTATCGCCTATTTTAATTATACTTTTATACGTTTCAGGAATAGTAAAATCAATTTTTATTTTATCCATTTGTTGCAGTGAACCCAATAGAGTTTGGGTGGTAACATAAGCGCCTACGCTAACCTGCCGCAGCCCCAGTTCTCCACTGAAAGGAGCTTTGATGACCGTTTTATCAATTTGTGCATTTAAAACTTTAATATTTGCTTTACGTGTATTGACTTCGCTAAATGCCGCATCATAAGTTGCCTGATCCACGCCATTTACTGCGAGCAATTGTTTTAACCGGGCTTCTGTTTTTTCTGCCAAATCGAGTGCAACTTTTTGTTGCTCCAATTGTGCCTGCAAATCGGCATCATTTATTTTTACAAGTACTGTTCCTTCTTTTACAAAATCTCCGTCAGGCATATTAAGAAATGTAATACGTCCGCTCGTTTCAGGATATAACGAAACCATTTCATCTGACAGAACGGTTCCGTTCACTTCAACATTTGACGGAATATTTTCTTCACCGGCAATAATAACATCAACCGAAACCGGGGGCGTTTCTTTTTTTGCATTGCTATCTTTATTCCCATTTTTACAGGAAACAATAGCAATTACTAAAAATGAAATGATAAGATATTTTATATAATTCATAAATTTGAGGATTCAATTTCTCGGACAAATATAGTTTGTTTTTAACAAGATAGTATATACAATTAACTGTATTTTAAATCATCTTATTGAAGAAGTTTCTTTATCAGCCAGGCAATAAGACTTAACACAACACTTAAAATAATCATAGTTGTAACGGGCATATAAAAGGTAAGCCTACTGTAAAGCACACTCCTCATGAGGTGTGCATGAAGTCCTGTTGTTCGGGAGGAGATTTTCGAACCAGTTTAGTTTATCACCAAAAAGCCAAACTATTATTCCAATAGCTATAACAACAATTCCAATAATGATAATTGTTTTTCCTAAGGTTTGCAGAATGTTTCAACAGAATTTAGAATACTGTTTAAATCATTAACAGCAGAAGTATGAAATTCTTTAGCTTTTGTCATATTCGCCAGACCTACAAAATTTTCTTTTCGCACTCCGCCTCCCGGCATTATTATAATTCTGTCGTTCGCTTCTTTTATAAGCTCAGCTAAAAGACCGCAACCCTCAATAGCAACTTGTGCCTTACCCGAAGTAAGTATTCGCTGGAATCCGCAATCAATAACATCTTCAAGCGATCTTAACGGATGTTCACACCTATCGAAGGCACGATGAAAATTGGAAGTCAATGGCTTTGCCAACTCAACAAGTTCTTTACACCGTTCTTTATCAATAGTATTTTCTTTTGTAAGAATACCAAAAACGATTCCGTCAACTTTTAAACTTTTACAAATTTCAATATCAATTTTCATGTTTTCGAATTCAGTTTCAGTATATATAAAATCCCCTCCTCTTGTGCGAATCATAACATGAACAGGAACATCAAGGATTTCCTTTACAGCAGAAATTGTCCCGTAAGAAGGAGTTACCCCGCCTTCGCAAGGAGAAGCACATAGCTCAATTCGATGCGCACCATTATCAACAGCATTTATGGCGTTTTCGAGATGATATGCAACAACTTCAATTTTTATCATTTGATTATTTTGTTATCGGTAAAATTAATTAATTCTTTCTTAGAATTATTAAAATATATCACTAGCGTTGCGTTGTTTTTTTTAAAAAGGTCATTGACATCTTGATAATTCTTCATTTCATGAGATTTTGATTGAGCAACGATTTGAAATTGAAATAAACTTTCCTTTGTTCTAAAAAATATA
>Ga0209098_1001636_pt1 | contig 21015 bp, 18 predicted proteins | sample AD_JPNHW1_MetaG_FD_184429 | JGI IMG/M metagenome (GOLD analysis project Ga0209098, IMG submission 184429) | Active sludge microbial communities of municipal wastewater-treating anaerobic digesters from Japan - AD_JPNHW1_MetaG (SPAdes) (version 2) | ecosystem: Engineered > Bioreactor > Anaerobic...
GGTGCATCGGCCGTGCAGGAGCTCCTTCGTCGCTCTGCCCGTCTCGTGCACCACTAAGCTGTTCAACTTGCGGGGTATTTGGCCTTCGAGCTAACGCGAAAAACCTACGGTTTTGTAGTGAATAGTTAATAGTGAAGAGTGAAAAGTTTTGCTAATTGGTTAGTATTTAGCGAATTGAAAGTCCGTAGTCAGTGGTCTGTAGTCCGCAGTCCCTCTTGAACCTTGTACCTTGAACACTGAACCAAAGCAATTTGCTCATTTGCTAATTTTATTTTATCTTTGCCCCATCAATCCTCCACACAATGACCCATCGCACTATATCTTGGACTACCCCATACACCTTCTCCGGAAAAGAGAAAGATGTGGAAACCGGTTATGGCTACTTTGGTGCAAGGTATTATAATTCAGGATTGAGCATTTGGCTCTCTGTTGACCCGATGAGTGATAAGTACCCCAGCATGTCGCCATATAACTATTGTGCGAATAATCCGGTGATTCTGGTGGATCCGAATGGAAGAGAGTGGATTGCTTTTAATAAAGAAGGTACTGTTATCGCTACAGGAGGTGACAAAAAAGATAATAGAAGATTTGTCGTTATGTCAGATAAAGATGCAGAACAAGTAACTGACAAAAAAGGAGTAAAAATTGAAGATGTTAAATCAGCAGTTCAAATCCCAGATAATAAAACAATTAATGATATTCTCCAATACTTTATTGATAGTGATAACGGTAATAATCGAAGGGAATATAGTGGATGGGTAACTTTAGCGAATTCATTAACTAAAAAAGTTATGTGTAACCCAGGACCTGAAGAAGATCCTTGTAGTGGTAAAAGTAATTCGACAGGTAGCTATTATGATCTTCAATCGGGAGATAACACAGAGTTGGCTGGTTTTTTCGCAACTTTTCATTCGCATTCATCTGCAACATGTCCAGAAAAAAATATTGAAATTTTACAAGAACCAACCAGAGGCGTAAATGAAAAAAACGTCACGAATCCAACTTCTCTTCTTAAAGCATCATATGTACTAATGATGAGAGCTAAAACTGTTTATTTATTTAATAAAAATGATGATCAAGGTAGTATATCATTTGATCAGTTTAAAAATTTAGGAAAATGATAAAAAATGTTTTTTTTATAATAATTTTGTTTTTTAATTGTTTATTAATTAAATCTCAAAACATTTCTATACTTACTATTAGAATTAATGGTAATGAGATTGAGATAAATGATAGCGTTGAAATATATCTATACACTTTAGATGTTGATAAAAATTTTAAAAAATTACGATTAAATCAAAATCTTATTTCTGTACTATATAAAGAAAATGATACAGAAATAAGATTCCTAGTAATAAAATGTAAAGGATTTTACTTTACCCACGATTTTACAGACTATAATACAGATTCTATCCCTTGGTACGGTATCGATTTTTATGATTCTGATCATTTTCCTGAAGAAAGATATAAATTTGATTTAATAAAAAAACATAAAAAAATAGAAGCATATTATAGGGTAAGTTTACTTGGAATTTCTAAATATTATTTTATAAAAGATATTGACAAAATAAAAAGTCAACCTGACTTTACAAGAAGAAAATATTATAATTTATTTAGAAACATTATTATCCGATAAAATAGATAATAATAATTGGATTTTTTCAAACTTTAAATATTCTTTTCGGTTTATAAATTCATAATCTGAAGACAAGCTACTTTTTGAAAAATATATTCTATTAAATGAATTCATGACAAGCAAAGAAATCTTGAGTGAATATTTTTTGATACATATCATTCTTAAAATCCAGTAATTTAAACAAATATTCCAAATTAATTTTGTAAATAAAAACAAAAGCTCAGAATGCTCGATTGCTCATTTGCTCATTTTTTCCTTTTTCTCACAAAACAAAGGTCGTTGAGTAGAAGCGCCTTCACTATAAATGAATGAATCGAAGGAAAAAATAGCTTCGTATCGAAACGCCGATGCCATGAAAAAGTCTGCAGACAACGGACTGCGGACTACAGACGGGCTCATTTGAAAGAGTAGGCGGTTTCATTTTTTTTACAAATATAAGGTTACACTGTAGCGACATTCGTCGCACGTTCAACGTCGAACTTCGAACGTTTTACGTCGCACGTTTAACATCGGACTTGAAGCGGGAGGCCGACGGCAGCAGGGAGGGAAAGTGGGTCGGATGGTGCCGGAATGCCCAAATAATTATAATTAAAATCATTTTTGTAACTATTTTTCTGAACTTCTGAGATTTTAAGCATAAAGAAATAATGTAAAAAATTAGTTTCAAAGAAGTTAAAAATTATTATTTTTTTTATTTTGTTGACATCATATTAAAAATATTTCGTAAGTTTGCACCAAAGAAATGAGGTTGAAAATATTTATGGATTTCTATTTTCTACCCTTGCTAATATCGAAGTCCTCAAACCAAAAAATGAAAATCATGAAAAATTTTAAAACGTATCTATTAACAGCTATCGCTGCTTTGATTCTAGTAACAACCTTTACATCTTGTAATAAAGATGAAGCTGGTGTTTTCAATCCTAAGAAAAAAATCTCTCAAATTTATTACAAAGATTACGATGGACAAGAATATTTAACCGAACAATGGACTTGGGATGGTGATTTATTAACTAAAGTTGACTTTTATGAAGAAGGTCAACAAGTTGGTTTTGAAACATATGAATATGTTGACAATAAATTAAATAAAGTAATCGATAATTATTTGTATTATTCATTATACACCTATGATGAAAATAAAAACTATTCAAAAATTGAATATTATGATGATAATGGTACTTTAGTATCTGATATTACTTTCCAATATACCAATGAAAAAGTTTCTCAAATGTCCATAACTACTTATTCTGTTACTAAACAATTTTTTACAATGTTGAAAAGAAGTTTTATAGGCAAAATGCTTCCAGTAAAAGAGATGGATTTAATGGTGAAAGAGATCAAAAAGAATCAAGCTAATAATGCAAAATCTACAACTAACATAGTATTAGTATATGATGGAGATAATATCAGCACTTTGACAGTTGGAACTTATATTTCAACTTTTACTAACTATGATCAATACAAAAACCCAATTTACTTCTATTTTCCATTGAGTAACTACAATGAAACAACAAATACAAATGTATTTAATGCTAATAATCCAGGAACAATGTCCACTTCTTATGCTGGAATTGATGTTGTTACTACTTATACTTACACTTATGATGGTGATTATCCAACCTATGTTCAATCTACTATAGGAAGTTCAGGACAATCCATTACAACAACAACAAGATTAGTATATTTAGACTAATTCTTTAAATATCCTATTAAAAAGGTGATAGTCTGCTGACTATCACCTTTTTTTTTATTTAGATAAGGTGTGAAAAAGCGCACAAATTGAAAAAATGATACAATTTTTTAGTATATTTGCAAGTTATTCGAAACATGATCCGATTTAAGTAATATATTAAAAATCAATAATATGAGTAAACTTCAAAGAATTTTCGTGCTAGCAACCATTTTGATTTTATCAAACATTGCAGCTCTCGCTCAACAAAATTATACTGTTATAGAAAATAGTAAAGAAAATATTCGTGTCTCATTTACAACTTCCACTATTTCAGTAGTAAATGTGAAAACAGATCAAGGTTTTTTTACCAGAATTCAAATGGATGATTATTTCAATTCCAGTGAAGTTGGTAATCCTGAACTTCCTGAAATGGTTAAATTGATAGAAATTCCAATTTGTGACCAAATAAACATGCAAGTTATTCCCGGTGTTTATGTGGATTACGATGCAGCAACTTTAGGAATTAATTATCCAATCTTTCCTGCTCAACCATCTTACTCTAAATCTTATGATGGACCTATTACTTTAGTTAAAAATAATGAAACTTATTCCAATAATCAGTTTTATGGTAAATCTGAATTGGCAACTATTGAAAAAGTGGGGATTATGAGAAATGTGAACTTGGCCAGAGTGGTGGTTTCTCCTGTTTCCTATAATCCTGTAACTCAAAAGATCAGAGTTTATCAATCTCTTGAAGTGAAGGTAACTTTTGTTAATCCTAATTATACAGAAACAACCAGAATTAAAAATTTATATGGAAGCCCGTTGTTTAAAGTAGCTGAGTCTGCTGTTATCAATCCAACCAGCAATGCAATTAATACTGAAATGACAAATTCTCCTATAAAATTGATTATTGTTTCTGATCCAATGTTTCAGGAACAACTTTCTCAATATATCTCATGGAAGAAGAGAAAAGGGTTTATCGTTGATTTAGCTTTAACCAATAATGCTGCAGTTGGAACAACAACAACAAGTATTAAAAATTATTTAAAAAATCAATATACCAACGCAACACCATCAAATCCAGCACCAACATTTGTTCTTTTTGTCGGTGATGTAGCTCAAATCCCAACCTTTAATGGTACAGCAGGATCGCATGTATCTGATTTATATTATTCCACTTTTACAACCGGTGATAATTTGCCGGATTGTTACTATGGTCGTTTTTCAGCTACAAATAGTTCTCAATTAGCACCACAATTGGAAAAAACGTTGATGTATGAGCAATATACTATGCCGAATCCAACCTATCTGGATGCTGCTGTCTTAGTCGCTGGTACAGATGCTAATTATGGACCAACACATGCCAATGGGCAGATCAACTATTTGGCTAACAATTACATCAATACTGCTTATGGATATTCAAACGTATATACACACTTATATCCAGCCACTTCACAGGCAGCTCAGATCAGAGCAGAGATTGGCGCAGGTGTAGGATATGCAAACTATACAGCCCATTGTGGATCTACCGGTTGGGCAGATCCAAATTTTGAAAACAGTCATGTCCCAGCTATGTCGAATGAAGGAAAATATGGTTTAATGATTGGAAATTGTTGTCAATCAGGGATGTTTGGTGAATCTGAATGTTTTGGAGAAGCCTTGTTAAGAGCTAGCAAAAAAGGTGCTGTAGGGTATATCGGAGCTTCAAATAACTCTTATTGGAACGAAGATTACTATTGGGGTGTTGGTTTACGAAGTACTATAAACGCTTCTCCTACATACTCAGCAGCAAATCTAGGCGCTTATGACAGATTATTCCACACCCATAACGAAACACAAGATAAATGGATGGTTACCAACCAAGGAATTTGTCAAGGTGGAAACCTTGCTGTTGAGTCTTCCACTTCAACTTTGAAATTATACTATTGGGAGATTTACCATTTATTTGGTGATCCTTCCATCATGACTTATTTAACTCAAGCTCCTGAAATGACTGTTAGCGCTCCACAAGCTTTAATGGTAGGCGGAAATTCAATGACCGTTAATGCAGTGCCTTATGCTTATGTTGCTTTAGTAAAAGATGGTGTTTTAATTGGTGCTGCTTTTGCTGATGCTACAGGTGTTGCAAGCCTTTCTTTTGATCCACTTTCAGAACCGGGAGAATATGAATTGGCTGCATGGGCTCAAAATTATAGACAATATTTCTCCACTATTAACGTGATTGTTCCAAGTGGAAGTTATGTTGTTGCCTCAACTGCTTCTGCATCATCAGGATATATTCCTTATTTCAATGCAGTGGTAAGTCTTGATGTTATACTTTCAAACTTAGGCGTTGCTGATGCATCAAATGTATATGCTTCTATTGCAACTACTTCTCCATATATAACCATCTTAAATGATTCAGCTTATGTTGGGACTATTGCTCAAGGAGGAACCCATAATTTATCCGGCTATTTCCAAGTACAAGTTGCCAATATGTTCCCAAACAATACAGTTGCTCAAATTCAAGTGACGATTCATTCCAATAACAATACGAATTTAAAAGTGATCAATTTGAATCTTTTAGCACCACATTTGATATTCCAAAGTTCCCAAATCAATGCTAACACTGGGAATAATGATGGTATAATTGATCCGGGTGAAACTTTTTCTTTAACCATTCAAAACAAAAATGATGGTCAAGGAACCCTCTATGGTTTGAAATCCAGATTAAATTCCTATTTCTCAGGAGCTACAGTTTCCAATAGTTTAATAGATATTCCAACTATTGCATCAGGCGAATCAGTTAGTAGTGTTTTTACACTAACTATTGATGCTTCAGTAGCTGAAGGAACTATCATCCCATTGTATCATTCATTTTATAAAGGTGACTACGTTGTAAATCAAACAGTATATGTTGTTGTGGGTAGAACAATGGAGGATTTTGAAACTGGTAACTTTACCCTTTTCCCATGGACTAACTCAAGCAATGCTTGGATCATTGATACAAATGAATACGCTGGTACTTTCTCGGCTAAGTCTAAAACAAATTTAGCAAATAATGCAAAATCTACACTTCAAATAACTTTAACTGCATTGTCTGATGGCAATATTTCCTATTTTAGAAAAGTGTCTTCAGAAGAAGGTTATGATTTCTTTAATTTTTATATTGATGGAACTGTTAAAGAGTCAATTTCAGGTACATCAGCACAATGGGAATCAGCATCTTTCCCAGTGACTGCAGGTTCACATACTTATAAATTTGAATATAGTAAAGATGTATCATATACTTCAGGATCTGATTGTGCCTGGATTGATAATATTGCATTTCCTCCATTTGGAACTGCCGTTAATGATAACATTGCAAGACTTGTTGTCAATAATCATGCAATTACTGTTAATTCAGTTGAATTGGAATCAATACCACTAGGAACTCCTGCTCAGGTTACTGTTAACTTTTCTAATCCTAGTGCAATAACTGCACAAAATATTACAGCTCGTTTAAGAAGTGAACATCAAAATGTTACGATCAATCAAGGTGTTGAAACCTTACCTGTTCCTAATATGTTACAAAATGACAATCAGTCTGTTACATTCCCTGTTCAATCCCATTCAAGAAATCCTCAGTCTGTCAATGTAGATTTTATTTTCTCATTACTTTACGACGGAGTAACTGTAGATTATCCATTCTCAGCTAGATTTGAAGGAATCCCAATGGGTATCTGCGAAGTTTATGAAATGGATTGTAATGTATATCCTATACCTGCTAATAGATCATTAACTATCCAAACGGATAAAGATATTAAAGAGATTACTTTGTTTGATTTTAATGGAAAACAAATTAACTTTATATCTTCTGTTGGGTCTAACAACCATACAATATCTGTATCTGGATTAGCAGCGGGAGTTTATTTTATTAAAATAGTTGATATAGATCAAAAAATTGCCATTAAAAAGTTTGTAAAACAATAAATCTGAGAACTTAACCATTTTATGAATACTGCTCAACAATTTGATCAAATCGCACAATCTTGTATAGAACTATTCTCCAAAAAAGCAATCGATTATGGTACCGCCTGGAGAATTCTAAGAACATCTTCTCTTACAGATCAAATCTATATCAAAGCTCAACGAATCAGAAGCATTGAGGAGAAAGGGGTTGCTAAAATAGATGAAGGAATAATTCCTGAGTTTATCGGCATTGTAAACTATTCTGTAATGGCTTTAATTCAATTAGAGATCGGGGTTGCTAGTTCAATAGATGAACAATTTAATGTAAATCAGGCAATTGAATTATTTACAAAACATATTCAAAATGCTAAAAATTTAATGATGGACAAAAACCATGATTATGATGAAGCATGGAGAAATATGAGAGTAAGTTCTTTAACAGATATTATTTTAATGAAATTGATGCGGATTAAACAAATTGAAAACAATGATGGTAAAACTATTGTTTCTGAAGGGTTAGCCGCAAACTATTTTGATATTATCAACTATGCAGTTTTTGCATTAATTAAACTTACCATTTAATTTTACTAGTATGAGTAACAGAAAACAAAAAGAACAGCTCTGGGTGATGATTATTCGTCTTGCTTTGGCAGGATTATTCCTCTTTTCAGGTTTTACGAAAGCAGTAGATCCCGTAGCTTGGGGTATAAAAATGGATGAATATTTTGTATCATTCGGTATGAGTTTTATGCATCCTTATTCCTTTTATATCGGATTTATTCCAACTATTGCTGAATTTCTTTTAGGTTTTATGCTACTTTTCAGAATTAGAGTGAAATGGACTGCCATTGGTTATTTGCTATTCATGACCTTCTTCTTCTTCTTGACATTATGGTTAGCCATTGCAGAACATTTGGAAGTTAACTATGGCTATAACTTTGGTGTTGTCAGAGATTGTGGATGTTTTGGACAAGCCGTGGAAATGTCCAACCTGCAAACATTCTTGAAGAATGTGGTGATTATGATTCCAACCATCATCATTTTTGTTAAAAGAAATAAAATTCCGGATATTAAACTAACAATTTTTGGACAATGGATACTTGCTTCACTGGGAGCATTAATAGCTTTTGGCTTTGAATTGTACTGTGTTTTTAATCTTCCTGTGATTGATTATACCAACTGGAAAAAAGGGAACAATGTTGCGGAATGGTTTATCGAAAAACCTGCCCATAAAGAGATCATGTTCTTGTATCAAAACAAATTAGATTCTGCTCAAAAGGTTACATTAACTGAAAACCAAATGATGACCATTACTGACCAAAATCCAAAATTTTATGAAGAATTTGATTACGTAGATCGTAAAGATAGCATCATTTCTCCTGCTATTCCTGCTAAAAAATCTGGATTTAATATGTTGGATTCAACCGGTAGAGATTTTGCTTCATCTTACATCAATGCTCAAAAATCGGTTTATATTTTATTTATGCATCAATTGGATGAAGTGAATCAAAAAGCATTAAAAAGTAAAGATTTGCAATTGCTTATCGCCGATTGTAAAGCTAAAAATATTGATTTCGTTGCTGTAACGAATTCAAATGATCAACAAATAAAAGAATTTACTGAACAAAATAAAGTTAGTTTCCCCATTTATCATAATCCGATTGATCCAATAAAAGGACCATTCATGGTAAGAGATGCGGTTAGATCAAATCCGGGGTTGATGTATATCAAAAATGGAGTTGTTATCGATAAATGGGCATGGCGAAATTTCCCAAAATCAGTCAGTAACTAATTCTGTTTTTTTGTACTAATGATGAAATTCAATCATTATACAATCAAACAACCCAAAAAAACTTAATAATAAAGAAAAATCAACTTTTGATGGAGTATAATACAGAAAGAAACAAATTGGTAATCAAAGAGTATGGCAGAAATGTTCAGAAAATGATTGAATATGCACTTCAAATTAACGACAGAGATTTGAGGAATGAAACAGCAAAAGGGATCATCAAAGTAATGTCTCAAATTAACCCTGAGGTTAAAGAATCTGTCGAAGGTCAATCTAAAGCTAGTCATGCTGAAGATTATTGGAGAAAATTGTGGGATCATTTGTTTATCATTTCCAATTTTCAATTGGATATTGATGCCCCATTCCCTAAACCTGAACCATTAACTGAGCCTACTAAAGTTAAAGGACATCAATATTATAAAGAGAAAATCACCTTTAAAACGTATGGCAGACACATGGAACAAATTGTTAAAGTAGTTTCAGATTATCCTACAGAAACAAGATTGAAATTTGGGAAATTGTTAGCAAACCATCTAAAGAAACTCTATCTGCTCCATAATAGAAATTCAGTAAAAGATGCCCTCATCATCGACCATCTAAAAATGCTTTCAGAAGGAAAAATTGATTTACCTGAAACTACTGTTCTGGAACAAACCAGAGATTTGATCAAAATTAATAGTACTCCATACAATAAACCACAAGTTATGGATTACAAAAATAAGAAAAAGAAAAAAAAGAAAAAAAGTAATTATACCGGTAGTAGTAATAATTATAGCGGAAGTAGTAGTAATTATAACGGAAGTAACAATAATTATAACAAACCGAATCCAAAATCTTAATCTGTGAAAATAGTTGAAGTTCAAAACGTTACTAAGAAGTACGCCAATCATTTAGCTTTAGATAGCATTTCCCTTTCAGTAGAAAAAGGTTCCGTTTTCGGACTACTAGGTCCTAATGGAGCCGGTAAAACTACATTGATCAGAATATTAAATCAAATCACAGCACCTGATTCAGGTGTTGTATTGTTTCAAGGCAGACCGATTCAAAAGGATGATGTTGAAAAAATTGGATACCTTCCTGAAGAAAGAGGTTTATACAAGAAAATGAAAGTGGGAGAGCAAGCACTTTATTTGGCACAATTGAAAGGATTGTCTAAACAAGTTGCTATGGAACGCCTGGTTTCCTGGTTCAGAAAGTTTGAAATAGAATCCTGGTGGAATAGAAAAGTGGAAGAGCTATCAAAAGGGATGCAACAAAAAGTACAGTTTGTTACAACAATTATTCATGAACCTGATTTTCTAATTCTTGACGAACCTTTTAGTGGTTTTGACCCCATTAACACAAATATTTTAAAAGAGGAAATTATAAATCTTCGAAAAAAAGGAACTACCATCATTCTATCTACCCACGATATGGCTTCAGTTGAAGAGATCTGTGATGATATTGTTCTGATTAATAAAGCAAAAAAAGTATTAGAGGGAAATTTGGTTGCTTTAAAACAACAATTTAAAAATCATCAATTTGAAATTGTAATTGAAAGCGATTCAGATCCAAAAACATATTTTCAAAATTCTGATCAATTTTCTTTAATTGATGTGATTCAAAAAAATAATCAATACCATTTGTCTGTTCAACTACATGAACAAATATCTAGTAATCAATTACTTCAAAATATTTTACCTTTTGGTAATCTGGTTACTTTTAAGGAAATTTTACCTAATATGAATGAAATCTTTATTAAACAAGTTAATGATACAAAGTAATGAATAAGATTGGTCTAATTATTTCTAGAGAATATCTAACTCGAGTTAAGAAAAAAACTTTTATTATCATGACGATTTTGGCTCCGTTGTTATTAGCTGCCCTTATTGTCGTTCCAGTATTAATCTCTAGTGAAACTCAAAAATCAATGAAAGTGATGGTCGTTGATGATAACGAGTTTTTTATTAACAGATTCAGTGATAATACTAAAACTACTTTTGCTTACAGAACCGGAGACATAGAAGTAATCAAAAAAGAAGCATTAGATAATGGATACGATGCCGTTTTACATATTCTTAAAGGAACTCAAGCAATCCAATCCAATCTATATTATAAAGATGAACCTTCCATGACTTTTAACTCCAATATTGAAAGTCAAATGGATAAATTATTGTTTGATAAGCTTTTAATAGATACTTTTAAAATTGATCCGGTAAAGTATGATCAACTTAAGAGTCTTACCAGATCTTCCATTGCTAATATCAAAATAGATGAAACCGGTCAAGAGAAAGAAACTCAGGCTGAAATTGCCCGAGTTGTCGGAATGTTCAGTGGTCTTGCGATCTATTTCTTTATTTTTATGTTTGCATCACAGGTTTTAAGAGGTGTTTTAGAAGAAAAAACAAATAGAATTGTTGAAGTTCTAATTTCATCAGTCAAACCGATGGAGTTAATGATGGGAAAAATTATTGGAATAGCTATGGTTGGTTTGACTCAATTTTTAATTTGGGTGGGTCTTACTTTTGTGATTATCTATGGCGTTCAGATTGCCGTTCCCGATATATTCCAATCACAAGCTGTCATGCAACAAATGGCAGGCCCTGAAGCATCAATGGTTTCGCAAACTCAAATAACCAACATTAATGCAGCTGAAATGCCTTCTGTTTCAGTCTTTACATTGATAGATCATTATTTCAATGTTTCATTTACCGTTTTATTATTGAGTTTCTTATTCTACTTTATTTTTGGATATTTGATCTATGCAGCATTATTCGCCGCAGTTGGATCAGCCGTTGATAACGAAACTGATTCACAACAGTTTACTTTACCAGTTACGATTCCATTGCTGTTAACCATCATGTTGTTAGTCCCCATAACGGAGAATCCGAACGGGCCACTTGCCTTTTGGATGTCCATGATTCCATTAACTTCACCGGTAGCTATGTTAATCCGACTCCCATCTGGAGTTCCATTAGTTGAACTATTATCCTCTATGGCGATATGTGTGTTATTCTTTGTTTTCTGTGTATGGTTCGCAGCCAAGATTTATCGGGTGGGTATCTTAATGTATGGAAAGAAAGTTACTTATAGAGAACTCTTCAAATGGCTTAGATATTAAGTTAGAGTTAATAAGTAATAAGTAATTTTGTCCTTTGTCCTTTGTCCTTTGTCTTTAGTCTTTAGTCATTTGTAAGAATCGTATCGGGGTCGATAGTTAAGATTCTTCGCCCAACGTATGGATCTCTGTTGGTTTTCTTAGTAGGAACAGAGTCTTTGATCACTTTTGTAGGTGATGAAGATTGGTTTGTTTGTAACGAGTTTATTCCCTTTTGAGATGTTTTAGGTTTATTAGGTTCAACGATATTGGTATTGTTATCAACTTTAAAAGTATCGATTGTGATTGTATTTGGGGCAGGTTCATTTTGAGTTTCAAAAGTGGTAGTATCAATAATATTCTTTGGATTTTTGATTGGATGATTCTTTTGATAGTTTTTTACTCCAAAATAGGTGGTTCCACCAATAACTCCGGTAATCACAACAATTCCTGTTATAACTTGAATAGCTGAATAGGCTGTTATTCCTGCACTTTTAGCAAACATAAGCCAGAATAAAGGTTTGTATTTAAACTCCTTTTTTTCTGCTTTTTCTTTAATAAGTTGGTCAAATTGATCCATTTTTTGCTTATGCTTGGTTGGTTTGTTCTAATATGAGTTGTTTTAGTTTTGTTCTGGCAAAATTGAGATGCCAATGGGATGTTCCCTCTTTAATTTGGAGAATTTCAGCAATTTCCGCATGGGAGTAGTCTTCAAAAACATATAGGTTGAAGACGGATTTACTCATGAAAGGGAGTCTTTGGATCAGTAACATCAATTCATCACTTGAGATTTTACTAATAGCAGTGTTTTCATCGAACTGAACCATTGTGCCATTATCAACTGCATCGTATTCTACCGTTTCAATGGTTGACTTATGTTTTCTTTGAAAATCCAAAGCGGCATTCGCCATCACCCTTTTCATCCAAGCTTCGAAAGAACCTGAGTTTTTATATTTATCCAGATTTTTAAAGATCTTGATAAATCCCTCGTTGAGCATATCTTGAGCTTCCTCATAACATGAGGCGTAGCGATAACAAACGTGAAACATCTTACTGTAAAAAGTCTTAAACAACAGATGCTGAGCTTGCCTTTTTTCAGCGATACAATCAGCGATGAGTTGAGAGTAGTCCTTTTCCTGGTTCACTTTGTTATCCATTATTATAAACGTAATTATTGACGAAAATCTTGGGTTCTATTTTGGCCTTGCTTCTGAAATGGGTATTTTTTGTTCATTTCTAAATGCAACGATAAACGCATCCGGATATTGTTTCTTGATCTGTTTAAGTATTTCAACGGCATCTTCCCATTTGAGTTCGTCACCGGAAGTATATTTCCAAAGGTTTTTCTCATTATATTTTTTTACCTTAGGATATGATTTGAACTTAGGATCAGTAACACTTAAATTTTGAGGTACTGCCAAAAACTGTACTCGATAATAGATTTTTGAATCATTAAATTTAGGAGTTTTTATTTGTTCCACTTTTGTGGTATCTTTCATGTTTGTTTTTACAGTGTCTGTCACTATATTTGTTACTGGATGTTCAATAGGTTTGATACTATCTTTCTTTACTATTTGAGTTGTGTCAGGTTTAACGACTAAAATAGTATCTTTTTTCTCAATAGATCCATTTCCATTGGGTTTGGTAATAGTTGAGTCAGGATTTTTAGACAATTCAGGTACAGGTAACAGTGGGTAATGGGTTCCCTCAATCTGGTTTTTATATTCAATAAATGCATTATAAAGGGAAACGGCCATGACATCTTGCGTAGATTCTTTGATCAAAAACTCCTCCTCTTTGGGATGAGAAAGGAATCCTATTTCAACGAGGATACTAGGCATAGCTACTTTGTATAACACCCAAAACCCGGCTTGTTGTACTTTTCTATCTGTCAAATTTGTGTTTTTCAATAAATGATTTTGCACTTTTGAAGCCAATACCGCAGAATTTTTCAAGTATGCACTAGTGTACAATGAAAAGATCACACTTGCTTCACCGGAGTTAGGATCAAAGCCGCCGTAATTCGTTTTGTAGTCTTTTTCGAGCAAAATATCAGAATTCTCTTTTTTAGCAATTGCAATACTGGCATCAGATTTTTCAAGACCCATTACAAAAGTCTCAATTCCATGGGCTGCTTTATTTTCATTGGCATTACAGTGAATTGAAATAAAAAGATCAGCTTTATTCTCATTTGCAATCACAGCTCTTTTATAAACTTCTACGGTAGCATCGGTTTTACGGGTATAAATCACCTTCACGTCCGGACAATGTTTTTCAATCAATTTCCCGAATTTTATAGCAACGGATAGTGTTACATCTTTCTCTTTCGACTTTTTACCGACACATCCCGGCATGGTTCCACCATGTCCGGCATCAATAACTACTTTATTTACTTTGTCTTTTACTTGTGAAAAACTGTTTTGATAAAAAAAAGGGAACAAGATAAATACTAAAATCACAATTTTTCTGTTCATATCAAGATTTTTTGCGTATTTTTGAAGGTTAATAAATACAAAAATATATATAACTACCATAATAACGACATACTTGAAAAGAAAATTATACCTATTTCATTGTTTATATCTTTTTAGGTGGAATATCATCTTTATTTTCAGTATTTTCGGGTTTCAATGTTATGCTCAGAATCCTCAGAATTCAAATATTCAACAACATACAGACACAGCTTTTACCTCTTTAAAACAAGACTCTATTAAAACTGAATTGCTTGATTCTGTCCCAAAAACTTCCAAAAGTCCTAAGAAAATCTCTAAAGATGCTTTAGAGAGTACAGTTTCTTATGTTTGTACAGACTCTATCTATTTTGATTTTAAATCAAAAACAGCTGTTCTTTTTCAGGAAGCTAAGACAGGATATGGAGATATGAACCTCAATGCAGATTACATTGAGATCAACTTCGGGAAAAATGAACTATATGCATCCGGCATTGCTACAGAAGATGGAATTGTTCATGGGGCTCCAGTGTTTACACAAGCAGAATCTAAGTATAGAGCTCAAGAGATTAAGTATAATTTTACTACTAAAAAAGGAAAAATTACAAAAGTGATTACCTCTGAAGGGGAAGGTTTTATTCATGGAAAATATGTGAAAAAAGTGGATGATAAAACTTCTTACATCGCCAATGGTCAGTATACCACTTGTGATTTAGACTGTCCCCATTATCAGATTAAATTTTCGAAAGCTAAAGCAATACAAAATGATAAAATTGTAACCGGTGTTGCTTATTTGAGTTTTGGTGATATCCCTACATTTTTAGCAATCCCTTTCGGTTATTTCCCTATGCAAAAAGGGAGAGCTTCTGGTTTAGTTATGCCTACAGTCGGAATTTCTGAAAGAAGAGGTTTTTATTTCGAAAATTTGGGATATTATTTAGGAATAAGTGATAATTTGGATCTAACTCTATTGGCCGATATTTTTACTAGAGGTAGTTGGGCGATAAAAGGAAAAACCAATTATGTCTTCAGATATAAAAGTAGGGGAGACGCTTTTATTAGTTTTGCTCAAAATGTAGATGGTGAAAAAGGAACGCCTCTTTTCAATAAAGCCAATGACTTTAAAGTGGAATGGAATCACCAACAAGATCCCAAATCAAATCCCAATTTTAAATTTTCTGCTCATATCAATCTGATTAGTAAGACATACAATAAAAATACGTTGTCAAATGTAAATGACTATTTGTCAAATCAATATAATTCTACAGTTAGTATTTCTACCAATATCAAAGGGTTTTTCTTTTTGGATGCAACCGCTTCCTATTCCCAAAATACTCAAAATCAGTATGTAACATTAGGATTGCCTGATGTAAATATGTCATTGAATCAAATCTACCCTTTTAGAAGGAAAAAGAGTACCGGATCCACTAAATGGTTTGAAAATATCTCCATAAAATGGTCTTCTCAATTGGGAAATCATATTAATAGTGTCGATTCTACTTTTTTTCAACCGGAAACTTTTGAAAAAATGGAGACAGGGATAAAACATACCATCCCCATTATGATTCCAATAAAACTTTTTAAAACGATTAATTGGAATACTTCCGTTAATTTGACTGAAAAATGGTATTTACAATCTGTTTCTAAACAGTTTGCTACAGATACTACTGATAATTACGTTACAAGTGTGATTACAGAAACCTATAACAAAGGTTTTTATGCTCTTCACGATGTTTCTGCTCAAAGTTCATTGAATACAAAAATCTTTTTTACCTACGGGTTTCAGAAAGGTTTTATAAAAGCAATAAGACATGTCATTACACCAGATTTAAATTTTACCTATCGACCCAATTTGAGTGGAAATACGTATGGTAGATATTTTAATACCATCAAAGGTGTTTATGAAGAATACTCCTATTTCAGTTCTGCAATGTACGGGAATGTATCATCCAATACCCAAGCAATTACTCGTTTTTCATTAAGCAATAATGTTGAAATAAAAGTTCCATCCAGAAAAGATACCATTACCGGGATCAGGAAAATTGTTCTTATTGAGAATTTGACTATTACGGGGGGATACGATTTTGCAGCAGATTCTCTTAGATGGTCTCCTTTGGAAATTTCCGGAAGAACGAAGTTTACACAATTTTTAGATGTGACCATGAATGTTAGATTTGATCCTTATGTTATTAATAATAAAGGAATTAAAGTTAATGAAACTGAATGGAAAGTGAATAAAAGATTGTTTAGATTTAATTCATCTCAAATTCAAGTAGGACTAAACTGGAGATTAAACCGTGATTTTTTTAAAAGTGTTAAAAAGGATCAGGGGGCTCCAACTCTTCCTACTCAACAGAGTTCAAATCTCTTTACTGAAAATAGTTTGGGGATGCCTGTTAATAAACCGGATTTTACAAATCCATGGAATTTAACACTTAACTACACTTTCAATTATAATGTCTCTGAAAATTATGGGTATTACATTATGGACACAGTGTTACATTATAATCAGGATATTATCCAAACATTAAATATTGTTGGAGATTTTAACATTACTAAAAAATGGAAAATTGGTTTTACAACAGGTTATGATTTTAAAAATAAAACGTTCTCTTATACCTCTTTTGATATTTATCGTGATCTACATTGTTGGGAAATGCGTTTTAACTGGATCCCATTTGGCTACCGAAGAGGGTGGAGCTTTGTGATCAATGTGAAAGCTTCCGTTCTGAAAGATTTGAAATATCCAATCAAACGAGACTTTAGGGATAATACTTTTTAAATAGAATGAATTTAACCCCGCATTAATTCATTTAAGTTTTTTTAATAAAATTAGATGATAAAATACTTTACTTTTGCGGTTCAAATATATGAAATTGGGAAGAATTTTAGCAATTGATTACGGACAAAAAAGAGTTGGGTTTGCTGCGACAGACGAGTTGAGGATTTGTGCCAATGGACTGGATACGGTTCATGTGTCAAAAGCTTTTGATTTTATTGTGCAATATGTATCAAAAGAGAAAGTAGATATTATCGTTATTGGAGAACCAAAAACAATGAAGTTTGAAGCATCAGATTCCTCTAGATTTATTGAACCTTTTGTAAATCGACTCAAAAAAGCTTTTCCTGATCTTAAGATTGATCGATATGATGAAAGATTTACCTCTAAAATGGCCTTCCAAACCATGATAGAGGCAGGTTTGTCAAAAAAACAAAGAACAAATAAAGAATTGGTTGATATGATTAGTGCAACCATTATTTTGCAGTCATATATGCAACAAATTGAAATTGAAACAGAACGAAATAACGCCTTAAACTAAAAACAATTCCTATGTTACCTGTTTATCTTTTTGGAAATCCGATATTAAGAAAAAAATCAGTTGAAATAACGATGGATTATCAAAATCTTAATGAACTCATTAACGAGATGTTCGAAACCATGTATAATGCAGAGGGTGTTGGCCTTGCTGCGCCTCAAGTAGGTTTAAACATCAGACTATTTGTTATGGATTCCCACCCTTTCTGTGAATCTTACCCCGAATTAACACCTATGAAAAAAGTGTTTATAAATCCTGTTATTGAAGAGGAGTTTGGAGAACCATTTGCTTTTACAGAAGGGTGTTTGAGTGTTCCTGATATTCATGAAGAGATTATTCGGAAATCAGAAATAACAATCTCTTACCTTGATGAAAACGGAGTACAACATACTGAAAATTATGATGGTGTAAATGCCAGAGTGATGCAACATGAATATGATCATTTGGAAGGAAAAGTATTCACTGATCGTGTCTCAACAATAAAAAAAATGGTACTTAAAAAAAGACTCACTGAAATAAGTTCCGGTAAAATTAAACCCAGATACAAATCAAAAAACTAGATTATGAAAAAATGTTTATATTTTCTTTTCGTTTTAAGTATTCTGATTTCCTCTTCTTGTAAAAGTAAACAGGAATCTAATCCTATTGAAGAAAAAAGTAAAATGCAATCTGAATTGATACAATCCTATCTAAGTGCAGATTCCATTTATAAAATGGGCGTTGTTAATATCCCAATTATGACTACTTTTGTTGATAATGCACAAAAATTTGCCACTGCTTATCCGGAAGAATCAATAGCTCCTGAATACTTGTTTAAAGCTGGTGTATTATCCATGACTTTAGCTAGATCAGCACAAAATAAAGAGGATATCGCTAAATATGCTCAGAAAGCACTCGATATTTTTAATAGTATCCAAAAAGTGTATCCTGAATATGAGGGAGTTAGAAATTGTATTTTCTACAGAGGAACTACTTATGATGATATTTTACATGATTATAAAAGTGCTGAAATCGAATTTAGAGATTATATCCATAAATATCCACAAGATTCCATTTCCTCAATCCTAAAAGATTATTTAGTTAATGGTATTGGTAAATCTCCTGATGAAATTGCTGCTGATATCCTTAAAAAGAACAAATAATCAAAATTCTAATTTTAACTGATTTTTAATATGGAACGATTTCCTGTGAAAGGGTGTCCTTCCATATTTTAGTATGGCTTCCTGATGCTCTAAAGTGGGATATCCTTTATTTGTTTTCCAGTTATATTCAGGAAATTCAAGATCTAAATCTGTCATGTAATCATCCCTAAAAGTTTTCGCTAGAATTGAAGCAGCAGCTATCGATAAATATTTTCCATCTCCCTTTACAATACAATAGTATGGAATATTCGTTTCATTTTTGAATCGATTCCCATCAATTAATAATAGTTCAGGTTTGATTTTAAGTTTTAAAACTGCTTCGTTCATCCCTTTTATGGATGCATTTAAAATATTGATATGATCAATAACTTCAGCTGAAACGGCTACCACAGAGTAAGATATTGCTTCTTTAATGATTTGTTCCCGAAGTTGTTCTCTCGTTTTATGAGATAATTGTTTGGAATCGTTGAGTTTACTGTTATGATAATCTGGTGGAAGAACAACTGCACTTGCAAAAACAGCCCCTACCAAAGCGCCTCTTCCTGCTTCATCACAACCACATTCAATAGTAAGATCATTTGAAAAACTCGTTGCTAAACCCATAATCCAACAATAAAAAGAATAATTAATATATCATGAATAAAAAAGCGATTTTTAAATTGAGAAAAAATGCTTAATAACATACATATAGGAACATATAAATATCCAATAAAGTCGTGTGTTGAACAATAAGATAGAAGAAAAGTGCCTAATAAACAAAATATTAAAGTATTAAAAGTAATAATCTTCTTCCGCATTACTATCACTTTAGTTTCATATACACTATTGATTTTAAATACAATGTATATAAATATGACAATTGAAATGGGTATCATAACATATTCAATGGGTTTTAGTATTATCGGAGTATTAAATAGTGAAAACATCCTGATTTGTTGGAAATTAAACCATAACCATTCGATGTGATCTGTAAAATAATAGAAAGAAATCAGATAAATACATACTGTTAAAATACCATAAAGAACTATGAGTAAATCTTTGTGACTAATAACTGTATTAATAATCATAGAAACAATGATAAACAAAAGCAATATTGAAGATGCCGGATCTATAAGAATGGAAAATCCAATGATAATTCCAGAAAAAAATAATTGACTTTTTGAATTGGTCTTAAAATAAGCTTCTGTTAATGTTAATATAATTATAATGAAGAAATTAGTGAAAAAAATTGGGCCAATATGATGAATAGATCCACTAACCAAAAGAAGGGTTAAATAAAAAATTGAGGGCAAAAGGGATTGCTTCGAAGTAAATTTATTCTTAGAAAAATAAATCTGAATCAAAATCAAAGTAGATATTAATATGAAAAGAACCAAAATCTGATATCCAATAATGGAATGAGACATAAAATCAAAAATCCCCTGATACAAAATTGGAAATCCTGTTGAAGGGAGTGGAATGGAAGATTTAAAAATAAAAAATGTCGAAATGATTAGTAATGTCAGCGTGAGAATCCATTGTAAAACAACAAATTTATTTAAAATTTTCAGCATATTATTTTTTTTACAAAAATAGAAAAAAAGGTTCATTAAAAAATGATCTTTAGCATAGAAAAAAATTGTAATTTAGCACCTTATTAAAAATAGAATAGTTCAAATTTCAATGCACTGTAAACTAAATTTTTATATTTCAATTGTTTTATTCTTTTTAGGTTCCATTTCAGTATGTGGACAAGAAAATAGTGCGCAAGGGACAGTACAAGATACAACCAATAAACTATCTCCGGATTATCTACCTGTATATACTGCTCCTGTTAAACAACATCATTTCTATCCTTTAGTGTTTCAACAAATTGATACCCAAATGGTAGAAGTGAATCATTTTTCACCTACTTTACATACTGATAAAATTTATCAAACATTAGGAATTTTTGGACAAGCTCACCAGTCTGTAGTCTTTGACTTTGAAAAAGATATGGGATTCAGATACATAAAGTATCCTTA
>Ga0209098_1001637_pt1 | contig 20994 bp, 33 predicted proteins | sample AD_JPNHW1_MetaG_FD_184429 | JGI IMG/M metagenome (GOLD analysis project Ga0209098, IMG submission 184429) | Active sludge microbial communities of municipal wastewater-treating anaerobic digesters from Japan - AD_JPNHW1_MetaG (SPAdes) (version 2) | ecosystem: Engineered > Bioreactor > Anaerobic...
TGTGCCTTTGCTACCATAGAAAGAGCAAGCAGTAAGATAGTTGTTGTCAGTAAATGTCTCATGTTTAATTTTTGTTTTTTATTATGCCACATAACGGTTTGGCGCTTGGCGCAGTGGCGGATTTCGAAGCACAAAACTGTCAATACACCACAAAAGTTGATGCGAGGTAGAATGTTCAATTAACCACGTCACCCGCCATTGAGCCAAACGACTGTTAGCGGTTGGTTTTCTGTTCTTTATTGCTTTTTCAATTGTCATAGATTCATTTTAAAATCAAAAATATTAGAATGGTATAAATGACTAAAGGTAACGATACGCAAATCCAAACAGAAGACGAAATGTAATTACTTCCATACTTATTGAAATAATTCAAAAATGAAACTGATTTGTCAAACAACCAGTCAGAGTATTTCTTGAAATTTCTGCAACCAACAATGAAGCCCAAAGTGAAAACTGCAAAGCCTATTTTAAAGTAATGAAAATTGAAAATTATGTCCAATAAGCATAGCCAAGAAAAAGGAATAATGAAATAATACACAATAATGTTTACTTCATTATATGTCAACCCCGTTTTTCTCCCAATTATCGAAAGGCTGTTTGCAACTATTTTAAAAATTAAATTATTCATTGGGTGTTGTCAGTCTGTAGGGATTAGGTAATGTAAAATTTAATGTTATTGTTTTTACGTTATAAGCTTCACACAATTTAATAAAGTCGCCAATAAGAATGATTTCTGTCGAGATATAGTCTCCAACATAATTTCTCATTATGTCAAAGTCGGTAAATGCTCCTATGTCCCCATTTTTAATTTTCCTAAAATTTATTGAATTGGTCAAGCTGAAAGTTTTGTTGTCATTAGGGTCTTTATTGTCAATGAAGGTCAGAATTATGTAAGATTGATTTTGGCTTAAAATATCAAATATTTTATGCCCTAATTCTTCTGTTGGTTCTTTGGAAAATTCCAATAAATGCTTATTCAAAGTTTCGTTTGCTTCTTTTATTGTGTTTTCTTGAATACCGTCATAAAATTTCAAAAACCCATCATACTTTTTCTTCGCATAACGCGTGAAGACAAAGTACCCTATAATTATCAATAATATTATTCCAATTACTATTTCCATTTTTTGTCGACTTTTAAACTAACCGCTAACGGTTGACGCTATGGCAAGTGCGGGATTAAATTGTTGCTCAACTGTCTGCCAGCACAAATGTATGTAAAGAATTCAAATGTTTCAACGAACACGCATACCCGCATTTGCTATAGCGTTTGTTAGCGGTTCGTGCTTTATTTAGGCAAATTAATTTTCCACCGTTTAAGAACGTTCTGAGCTTTGTTTACTAACATTTCATCATTACAAAAGCCATAAATACTGTTTATTTCTGAATTCCATAATGAAATTGCAACTATTTCGGCCAAAGCTGTTGTATCAGTACTGGCAAACATGAAATACATTATTTCATGAATTGTTGCACCAAAATCACCTTCACTCGGGGCCATCCTTTTTTGAATTGAAAGGCCGTTTAGCTTAGCAATTTTACTCGATGTTGCAATTTTGTCGCAAACAGTATTGAATTTAGATTCACCATATTTAGAGATATAGTACGTTTTATATCTATTAAAAAGTTGGTTAAAGGATAGTTCCATAAAGTTAAGTTTTTTCCATTATTAAAGTCATTACATGTTTTTGCGAATGCTCTTTTGCCATTTGAATTGTAAATGTCTCTATATTATATAATTCGGATTCAGTCGGATGATATATGGCAATTTTTTCATTATAAGTAGTTTTATGTTGGACAAAAAGTCCAATTTGAATTTTCTGGCTAACAAAATAATTGATTAGTTCAAAGTCGTCTGAAGTACGGTCTATATATGAAATAGCAGAAATTTTTGAATCCCCATTCAATATGGGAATATGTAATAAACTAGTTTTAGCACCCCAAATGTCTTTTTCCAAAATTAGATTTAATCCTTTGTTGCCGTTAATATTAACAGTTTCTTTAGACTTTGCTAAACTTTCATATTTCATTAAGAAAGATTTATTTGAAAATATGAAGTCATTAAAAATCTTACCACATTTTGAGGTTAATGGAAATGATAAATTTGACATTGTTTTTTTATTAGAGAGTTTTAAATTAAAGATTAAAATTAGGAATGACTGATATAAGGATATGATTAAGCATTTGATATCAAGCGAAATCCAGTAATATCGATATAACTGTCTTGATAGGAAAACGCCCTCGCAGCACTCCTACAGTCTCGTGCATCGTTCGCCCAGTCACCGCCACGATTTACTTTTTGTTTTCCTGAATTTGGCCCCTTAGGATTAACTTGTGGAGATAAAGAATAAGCACCATCCCAATCACTGCACCACTCTGATACATTACCATGCATATCATAAAGACCAAAGGCATTGGGCGGATAGCTTCCTACTGGCATTGTCTTTTCTCTATATATACCTTTCGGATTGAGATTGTATGGATAGTTTCCATTATAGTTTGCTTGCGATGTTGTTAGATTATGACCTGTATAAAAGGGCGTTGTTGTACCAGCACGACAGGCATATTCCCATTCAGCCTCAGATGGTAGTCGGCAGACCATCCATATTGCAAAATCATTTGCGTCAATCCATGATACATTTATCACTGGGCGTTTACCTCGGCCATACCCCATATCGTCTGGTTTTCTCAAATTGTTTGAATCACAAAAAGCATCATATTGTTCAAATGTAATTAGATATTTACTCATTTTAAATGCAGTTAATGTAACCTGATGTTGCGTTTCATCTGCACGCCTGCTTTGTTCGCTCAATGGGCTGCCCATTATGAATGTACCACCAGGGATATTTATCCATTCAATTATTGGTTTCATATTTAGGATTATTTTGATGTGTTACAAATTTATTAAACATATTTAGAAATTCTACATTGTCCTCAAAGAAACTTTATCTTTTTATTTTTTTTATTACGTGAGACAATGCATTTTTATACCGTGAACTTTGTTAAATCAATTGCTAAATATAATCCAAGACCCGATTCTTCAACAAAAGACAATATTTTTTGGTTCTCTTTTATGTCAGAATCATAAATTGAGGGAATTGGAATTTCTTCAGAATATTGATCTTTCAACTCCACTACAACACTATTTAAACCCAAAGTATTGTGTTTTTTGCCTTTTTTGCACATAAGAATGGAGTATATTATCTGATAAATATTTAGTCCATTCTGTCCCATTAGAGAAGCAACATCTATTGTAGTCCATATTCTACTAATAACTGATGCTTTCTGAAAATTAAGTGTTTCTTTATGCCAAGCGCACATTGAACCAGTATTATTTAGTATGAAGGAATTTGGAAGCTTTCTTGAATCATAGAATGTTTCCCAAATTGCAAATTCACTGTCGAATTTACTCTGTCGTTCTAATTGGTTTGTAAAATGCGATGGATTTGGATTTTGAGGATAATCCCATCCATTTCTAAATGGCCACTTAGCTTCAAAAAGTCCAATCTTGACTTCTGTGCCAAATTGAAAAATAATGATGGCATCACAACCGAACTTTCTTTCGTGCCCTGGTAATAATACACTCGAATAAACAAAGTGCGGTAGTACACCAGCAAAAGCCATATTTATATATTCGGCATATAATTGAGTGTAGTGATTCTCATTGTTTAGGTTAAGTCTTCTAATGAATCTGTTTCTTAGATTCTGGTCTATCCGATAAAATGTCCTTGCAATTCTATCTGCTGTAAAGTGGTCTCCGAACATATGTACTTTTTTTTACAAATTTTCTAGTTTTTGCGATGTCGCCCAAGCATGACCGCTAACGAGTGGCTATACGAATAATTTCGGGTATATTGGCCTTATGCGTACCACCCTCGTCGGCTTTTTTTTAATAGCGCCAATATACAAAAGTTTCCGTAAAAACGGCGCTATATATCCAAATTATCCATCGGGCTTCGTATCTGGTCAAAGCCTTTGGTGGTAATATGGGTGTAAATCTCGGTCGTTTTACTGCTCGAATGGCCCAGCATTGCTTGTATATACCTCAGGTCAACCCCGTCTTCGAGGCTGTGCGTGGCAAAAGTATGACGCATGGTGCGCGGTGTAATCTCCTTGGTAATGCCAACCCATACAGCTGCATCTTTTACAATATTCTGCACACTTTTTTCTGAATATTCATTTCCTTTTGCCCCTTCAAACAAATATTCCCCGGGGTTATACTCCGCAACATATTGATCCATGATCGCTAAAAACTTATTTGAAAGCTTCGTGTAACGGTCTTTTTTGCCTTTCGACTGAACCACCCTTATTTGCATGCGATCCCGGTCAATGTCGTTAATCCTCAGCCTGATGATTTCACCAAGCCGCAACCCCGACGAATAGGCAAGCATTACAATGGCTTTGTGTTTTATATTGCTGATAGCCTGCAACATTTTTACCACTTCCTGCCGGCTGAGCACTGTTGGCAAAGCCTTCTCCTTTTTCGGCCGGTCAATAAAGTAAAACTTGCGCTGTCCTTTCAGAATCTTCTCATAGTAAAATTTTATTGCATTTATAGCCTGGTTCTGGTAAGTTGTTGAGACCTTGCGCTCAGCCACCAGAAAACGCAGGAATTCCATGATCTGCGGCTCGGTGATTTAATCTATATCCATGCGAAAATGATAGTTGATAAACTCTTCAAACATGGATTTATAAATCTTGAGTGTATTATTGCTGTACCGTAACTCTTTTATCTTCAGGATGTACTCTTCAGGCACTTCACGGTAATTAGGTATATCATACCTGGATATCCTCTTTACTTCCGTGATATCAGAAAGTTCCTCTTCAAACGAGATGATCAGTCCCTGACTTTTACAAACTTCCGTAAGCTGCTCAGTAAACTGGACCGGATACGGTATGGTCCACCATTTATTCTTCGAATCCCAGCGGCTATAAGGTATCTTCTTTATAGCATTTATCAACGCTTATATCATAAAATATACGGAAGATATACAGAAGATATACAAATAATATAGTTTTATCATAGATCAGACTGATGCAGACCCATTCCTGAATGAGGACAATGAATCAGTTTTCCGGCAACAGGATTTTATGGCCGGTTTATGTCCTGATACTGCCTGATAACATCACCCTCCAGTTTTGAGTCAGGTAACATACAGCATCAGGCCCGCACGTTACGGATTGCCGCCGGAAGCGATCATGGCTGTTTCATTTCTCCTTTTTACAGGTATTGATACCGAACAGCGTGTACAGCGGGCAATAGTTTATGAGAGAGGTAAAAATCAGCAAGGCGGCAATAACCAGGATCACGATGCCGAAAGTGCCTGAAACCACGTTGAAGACGTAGAGCAATACGCCAATCAGGGCGAGCAACAGCCGGATAAGTTTGTCGGATTTTCCAATGTTGGCTTTCATAAGACTAGATATTGGTTGAATAATAGTTTTTCTGTCATATAAAGATAATGAAAATTCCCGCAATTTCATCCCTCCGGGGCAGCCATTTTATAATTAGCGGTATACGCTTTCCTGACCGCCGGGATTATTTCCGGAAGGGTTATCCGGAAATGATTCTTTACTTTTGCACCAACATCTTTTGTATGGAATTATTCACAATATTTTTGATTGCCGTCAGTTTGTCGTTCGATACGTTTGCCGTTTCCATATCGAGCGGGCTGGCGTTGCCGAAGATAAACTTAAGGAATGCCGTTCGCATAGCCGGCATACTTGCCTTTTTCCAGGCGCTGATGCCGGTGGCAGGGTGGCTGGCCGGAAAGGGGTTTTCGGAACTGATAAAGGATTACGATCACTGGATCGCCTTTATCCTTCTGGTGATCCTGGGCGGTAAAATGATCTATGAAAGCCTGGTCAACGGAACGGAAGAACGCAATTTTAACCCGCTGGACCTCAAAGTATGCATACTGATGGCAATTGCCACCAGCATCGACGCGCTGGTCGTAGGGGTGAGTTTTGCCTTCCTGGAGTTCAGAATCGTGGTTTCCACACTCATGATCGGACTGGTTACCTTTGTCGTTTCGTTGCTGGGAATATTCTTCGGCAGGAAAGTCGGCGCAAGGCTGGGAAAGAGAATGGAAATTGTTGGCGGGCTCATGCTCGTTCTCATCGGACTGAAGATACTCCTGGAACATTTAGCCTGAGACGGCTTGATCAACCTTTTCCTGACGAAAGAAACGGATCTCGGAATCTGTCTTAACGAATTATGGTTTGCCAGGGCGCCGATTTTACAACATGCAATGGTTCAACTAATTTCCCGGCTGTTTTAAAGGTTCGACAGGCTGGTAACTGCGCCTGTTACGGTAAATGCTTTTACCAGCGTTCCGGGAGTATAGGCGCCGCCGGTATAGTTACCTCCATCATCAGCGCCGGTCGTGCTTCCGCCTTTGTAAATTGTATAGGCGTTTCCTTTTACCAGCAATGGTGACGAAACCACCATCGACTGGTACCTGCGAATGGGCCGGAATGTTACCACGTCGTTTATGGTAATATATAGGCTCTCAAGCCATTCATAAGCTTTGCTGACGGCAATGTCGGTTAGTCAAAAAAAAATCGTTTTGGTATATCAAATCAGATATTTCGTATTTTTGCGAAATACAAAATAGAATGATGGAAGTAACCTATGACGATAACCATGTGAAGCTGGCGAGATTTGCCAAAGCCATGGGGCATCCTGCGCGTGTTAAAATACTTGAGATTCTTTTGAAGCAGAGTTGCTGTTACAGCGGAAACATTGCCGAAGAGTTTCCGATTGCGCTTTCCACGCTTTCGCAGCACCTGAAAGAGCTCAAAGACTCGGGGCTGATACAGGGCGAGATCAATCCGCCCCGTATTAAATACTGCATCAATAAAGAGAACTGGGAGCTTGCAAAGCAGCTTTTCAATGCTTTCCTCATCGAAAAACCCGTGTTGACAAAATCCTGCAATGGCTGAAAAACGACTTTCCTTGTCCTTGCCCGGATTCAGCAGGAACCTGCTGTGGCTTTTGCTGCCGGCATGGTACCTCTTATACAGGAACCTGGCCCCGATCTCGGACAAGCTCGTTTATGGGATCATGAATTTGGAGAAAGGGGACCATTTCGCCGATTCGCTGCGGTTTTTCGTATTCGAGGTGCCGAAGGTGTTACTGTTGCTCACCCTTATCATCTTCATCGTAGGCATCATACGATCCTATTTTACGCCCGAACGCACGCGAAAAGCGCTGGAAGGCAGGTCGCTTTTTTCGGGCAATGTGCTGGCAGCGATGCTCGGCATCGTAACGCCTTTCTGCTCATGTTCCGCAATCCCTTTATTTCTGGGTTTCGTTGAAACGGGGATTCCGCTGGGCGTTACATTCTCATTTCTGATAGCGGCGCCTATGATCAACGAAGTGGCGGTGGTGTTGCTGTTTGGATTGTTCGGATGGAAGGTCGCCCTTATATACATATTAACGGGATTGCTGATAGCCATAACGGCGGGCTGGATTATCGGCCGGCTTCATCTTGAAAAATGGGTCGAAGGCTGGGTATATCAAATGAAAGCAGGAAGTCATCCCGAAGACGAAAAACTTACTTTTCCCGCCCGCATCAACATGGGCCTTTCTGCAGTAAAGGAAATTGTCGGGAAGGTCTGGATATATGTGATCATCGGGATAGCGGTAGGGGCGGGGGTTCATGGATATGTTCCCCAGGACTTTATGGCATCCTTCATGGGCAAATCGGCCTGGTATTCCGTCCCGCTTTCCGTCCTGATCGGCATTCCGCTGTATTCCAATGCTGCAGGCATTATCCCCATTGTTTCAGCCTTGCTCGAAAAGGGTGCTGCGCTTGGCACATCACTTGCATTCATGATGGCGGTCATAGGCTTGTCATTACCGGAGATGATCATCCTTCGAAAAGTACTTAAGATGCCGTTGATCCTGACTTTTATCGGGGTAGTGGCTTCAGGAATCCTGGCTGTAGGATTTCTTTTTAACCTGATCTTTTAATCTTAAAAACGCGAAATATGGAAATAAAAATTTTGGGAACCGGTTGCGCAAATTGCCGTAACCTGGAAAAAGCGACCCGTGAAGCCGTTGCAGAACTGGATATTGATGCAACAGTGGTTAAAGAAGAAGATATCGTGAAAATAATGAGCTACGGCATAATGCGCACCCCTGCGCTGGTCGTGGACGAAAAAGTGGTACTGTACGGAAGGGTGCCATCGGTAAGCGAAATAAAGGAAATTTTAACAAAAAAATAACCTCCAACTTTTAAGTCATGAAAAGAATACTCATCCTTGCCATTCTGATGATTGCTACCGGGTCATTGTTTGCCCAGAAAACGGCTAAGCTGAAGATCGTCTATTTCCACGCTGAACATCGTTGTCCTACCTGTCTTTCCATCGAGGAAAATACCCTTAAAACCCTGAACACCTATTTTTCGAAGCAGTTTAAATCGGGCGAAATCACTTTCGTTTCGCTGGATGTTTCCGAAGAGAAGAATGAGCAGATGGTTGAAAAATACGAAGCTGACGGCTCATCGCTATTCCTTACGAAGGTTACCGGGAAAAAGGAAAAAACCACCGATTTTACAAACTTCGCCTTTAGCTATTCGCGCAACAAGCCTGAAATGTTTATTGCCGGACTCAAAGCCGAAATCGAGAAAAACCTGAAATAATTTGGTGATGTTTCAATTTTCAAATCTTCAAATTGTCACATTTTCAAATTAGAAAAATGGAGTTCCTGCAAAACCTAATCGACCAAAGCACTTTTCCACTGCTCACCGCTTTCCTGCTGGGTTTGATGACAGCCATCAGTCCCTGCCCGTTAGCTACCAATATCACTGCCCTGGCGTACATCAGCAAAGATGTTGAAAACCGGCGGACGGTTTTTGTCAATGGACTTTATTACACCCTCGGCAGGGCACTGACTTATACCCTGATCGGGGCGATCCTCTTTATGGGGGCCAGCAAATTTCATGTAAGCCGCACCATCCAGGCCAACGGTGAAAAATGGATAGGCCCGTTGCTGATTGTCATTGGCATCCTGATGCTCGACTTTATCAAACTTCCCGGGTCATCGGGAAACCTGATGCAAAGGTTTGCCGACAAGGTAAGACTTGGTAACGGTTGGGGATCGTTGTTGCTGGGCCTGATTTTTGCCCTTGCTTTCTGCCCATACAGCGGCGTGCTTTACTTCGGAATGCTTGTTCCGATGGCGCTGGCACAGCCGACGGGGATGGCGTTATTCCCGGTATTTGCCGTGGCTACCGGGCTTCCGGTAGTATTGCTGGCGTATCTGCTGGCCTTCAGCGTGGGAACCGTAGGCAAAACCTACCATAAGATTAAATCTTTTGAAATCTGGTTCCGCAGGATTGTGGCGGTAATCTTTATCCTTACGGGGTTTTACTTCATCTGGATATATTTCTCATAACCATGAAAGAATTCTTTTGCAATTCAGGGTTCGAAATAGCCGGCATCCTTAACCTGACGGGCAAGCAGGCCTTACAATGTATTGATAATGGAGCATTGCTGGTTGATGTGCGCGAAGAGTATGAGATTGCGATCAAGGATTTTAATGCTCCCGGAAAAATTTTCTGCCCTTTTTCGGAATTTGACAGCCTGGCGAAAACGCTCCCCGCCGACCGGTCGCTGATCGTAGCCGACTGCACGGGGATTCACAGCAAAGAAGCCGTCCGTAAACTGCTTGATGCCGGGTTCCCGAAAGTAGCCAATCTTGCCGGCGGAATTGCCGAATGGGAACGCGACGGGTTGCCGATGAAGCAGAGTGCCGAGTCGATGACCGGACAATGTCCCTGTACTATGAGATCAAGAACAACCTAACCTAATTACTTTAAAATGAAGTGGTCAAACATCCTGATTCCGTTAATAGTTGCTTCAGTATTATCCATAGCAGGTCTTGTTTCCTGCTCAAAGGAAGATGAAAATCAGTTGGATAACGGCGATATTAAAATCATCAGTTTCACTGCCAATGATACCGTGCTTAAAGCCTGGATGGATACGGCTACTGTTGTTATGACGGCCAAAGGGCAAAACCTGGATTATGAGTGGTCCTGCAACCACGGCACCATTCATGGCAGCGGCGATACAGTGCGTTACATGGCTGGCGAGTGTTGTGTGGGCCTTAATACCATAACATGCAGGGTTTTTAATGATTCGAGCAGTGTATCGGCCTCTCTTAATATCAGAATAACCTCATATTACTTTCCGAAATGATGAAATACCGTACTATCGTTGCCGCTTTTTTCGTATTTGCAATACCGTCGGTATCATCAGCACAATGCTGCAGCGCCGGCAATCCATCTTCTTATGCTTTCAGCGATCAGACTTCGCTTAAAGCAAGGTCGTTGCTTATTTCTTCATCGTTTAAATATGGTTACTCCGGAAAGTACTTTTCGGGTGACCAGGTATCTGCGATGAATTTGAAAACACCTGCGAGCTTTTCGTTTATCGACTTGAGAGCATCCTTTGGGATATCGCAACGTTTTACCGTACAAACCGAAACGGGTTATTATATCAGTAAGGTACAGGAAAATCCGGATCCTTATCCTGCCGATCGTGGGAAAGGCCTCGGCGATGCAGCCATCAGTGTGCGTTATCGGTTCCTTAAAAATCTGAAACATCACCTTGAGCTGAATGGTTCAGCCGGGGTGAGGCTCCCTGTCGGAGTATTCGATCAGGAAAAAGACGGCGTCAAACTTCCTTTAACCATCCAGCCATCCTCCGGCAGCCTCGTTTATCTCGCGGGAATATCAGCGGCAAAAACGCTAAGCAATGACAAATGGAGATTGTTCGCAGTGTTGTCTGCCGAATTCCCTCAGCTCATCGATTCCAGAAACTTTTACTACCAATACGGTAACCTGTATAACCTGTCACTGGCAGTTGTTCATCCTGTCCATAAGTTGTTTACTCCCGCTCTGCAACTTCAGGGCGAAATGCGCAGCCATGCCACCCGTGAAGCAGGTCAGGTAGTGGAAGCATCAGGCTACAGGGTCATCTCCCTGTCTCCGTATATCGAGTCAGCTTTTGCCGAAAACTGGATCGTAAATCTATATGCCGATATACCTGTTTACAAGTACTTTAATGGTATACAACTTGCAAACTCTTTTAAAGCCGGCATAAAACTAACCCGCAGAATCTCCCTTTGATGTAAAGCACATGATATGAAATCATTGTTGATTAATATTCATTCATCCTTGATCATGCTGATTTTTGCAGCAATGGCATTTCCTGCCATTTCTGATGCTCAAACTAATGTGGCATCGGAAGCAGAGATTAAAATTGAGGTGGTCTATTTCCATGCACCCAACCGTTGCCCGTCGTGTGTTGCAACTGAAAACCAAACAAAATCCACTCTTGAAAAATACTTCAGAGCGGAAATGGAAAAAGGTGTGATAACGTTTGCTTCACTCGACCTGAAAGAAAAAAAGAACGAATCACTTGTTGAAAAGTATGAAATCGTTTTCCCAACATTACTGATTCTAAAAAAACAAGGGAATAAGGAAATTAAGACCGATTTTTCCACATCAGCATTTCAGTACGCCTATCCTGAGCCTAAAAAATATGAAAAGCTTCTGCAGGCTGAAATTCTGAAACAGCTTAATAGCAATAAAATTCTTTAAGAAAAAATGCTAAGCTAAATGCAATACCATAAATACGTTTCGTATTTTTACGAAATACTAAATAATTAATCAAAGAGAAACTTTAATACCCTTACAGATGAAAAAGAATGTGATACTCCTCATCAGCATATTATGGATATTTATCGGATCACATGCATTTTCTCAGGAATCAGAAGGGCTGTTGAAACGTATACCATCCGTAAAAATAAAAGATGCAAAGGGGAACTCAATTGATGCTTCATCAATCTCAAATTTCGGCAAGCCATTTATCATTTGTTTCTGGAAAACCTGTTGTAAACCGCCGCTGCAGGAACTTGATGCCATCTCCGAGGTTTATGAGGATTGGCAGGACGAAACCGGAGTTGTTTTATATGCTGTTTCTGTCGATGATGCCCGAACATCCGCCCAGGCTTTACCTTATGCAAACGGGCAGGGATACGAGTTCGAAATCCTTCTCGATCCCAACTCCGACCTGAAGCGAGCCATGAATGTGAATCTGATACCGTCAACCTTCATCTGCGACGGGAAAGGTAACATAATCTGGCAGAAAACGATGTATGTCCCTGGTGATGAAAACGAGATTTTCAGGATGCTGAAGCATGCTGCCTCAACATCAGAATAGGGGGAAAAGCGGAGATATCCATTTGGACTTTAATGCAAATCAAATTGTCTTGAAATCAAGTTCCTGATGAAATCATAATCCCGATGGATCTGATTAAAGAATTAGTCGCTGAGTGAGAAAAACAACCTCAGTTTTTCGCGGTAAAAATGCTCTGGCAAAACTCAGGTGCTTTGAAAAACAATAAATTGAATAAAACGGACTGCTTAAAAAATTAATCATGTCAGAATCAGAAAAGGAAAAGCCTGGTTTTATTATGTGCGTATGCACAGGAAAATGTCCCGGATTCTCACAAATGGATATATGGGACTTTATTAACAGGGTGAGAATCGAATTGCCTGTTGAGTATGGATTTATCCATCCGCAGCTTTGCGAGGAAGATGGAGATCGTTTTTTGAATGATTATCTTAAAGCTCACCGGAAAGTCGTCATCGGGGCTTGCGCCCTCAATATGCAGCGTAAGATGTTCAAAGACGCTTTTGCAGAAGCCGGTCTTGATATAAATAAAGATTTAACAGCTATTGATATACGCGAGATGACGACCGATCAGGCAGTTGAAAAAGTGAGTGCAGCACTTGAAAAACTGGAGGTACAGAAATGAGCGAAACTACATTTATGGGAGTTGAACGTGATAAGATCGATTGGAAACCTGCTATCGATTACGGTAAATGCAATTTTTGCATGGAATGCGTGAAATTTTGTCCCCATAAGGTTTTTGAGGTCAATGAAAATGATGAAATCAGGTTGATCGTCAGGAATCCTAATAACTGCGTTGTTTTTTGCAGGGCATGCTCCAAGACCTGCGGCCCCGATGCAATTACCTTTCCCGACAAAAATGCGACGACACAAAAGATTAAGGAAATGAGAAAGGAGGGGAACAATGGTTGAAAATTATGCCATACTTCCGTGCAATGGATTGGATAAATGCGCAGGAGTAATTTCAGGGGAAATAGCAGTGAAATTATGTGAAAGCGGTAAGAATACGATCATTTGTCCCGTCTTTTCCAAAATTGCTGATGCCAAATACAGAAAAATAACCGATGAACATCCGCTGTTGGTCATAGATGGGTGTGCTACCCGCTGTGCAAGTAAGATCGCTGCGGAAAAAAACTACAGGATATTCAGGAAAATAACAGTAACCGAAGAAGCTAAAAGGCATCATATCGAATTAAAGGATAATCTCAGGCTTCTGGAAGATGATAATTCTCTGGTTGAAATTATAGTTGACGGTTTTAGTGATGCCGGAGGCATGGCTGCCGGAGTTTCCGAGGAATCCGGTTTTTCATTTGAATTCGAATATGAGACCTTTCAAAAGGACAAGTTTATCTTCAGGGTTCCGAGAAATACTTCTGTTTACTTCAACGAAAATGATTGCTGGGCTTATGTGATCGGGAATCGCGCCAGAATCGGCGTTACGGATTTCGTTCAACAAAATCTTTCCGATATCTTATATTTTATACCGCCTGAAATTGGGGCAATAATCAGCCAGTTCGATGCAGCAGGTGAGATTGAATCGTCAAAGGCTCTGGTAGATATTATTTCACCGGTAAGCGGTATGGTCGTTTCTATAAATGAAATGCTTGTACAAAAGCCTGAACTTATCAACGAGAATCCCTATGAATCGGGTTGGATTGCCGAACTTGAACTGACTGATTTTGAAAGCGATAAAGAACTTTTAATCGGATTCGATAAGTATTTTGAATTAATGAAAAAAAAGGTGGAGGGTTAAATGAATACGAAAGTGAAAGTTATTCCTTGCAGTGGCATTGGTAAGGTGTTCGGATTGATGGCAAGAGAGGCGGTATTGAAAACTGTCCATGAATTATGTCCGGATAAATCGGAAACGGTGTGCCTTGCCTACATTGTAACCGGTGATAAAGAAGCAAAGGAAAAAATTGAAGGCTGCGATTGCATTACCGTTGACGGTTGTCCGAAAATGTGTGCTTCAAAAAACGTCCTGATCACCGGAGGTATAGTAAAAGAAGCTATAAAAGTGCTGGATACAGTGAAAGAACATAAAGGTAAACAGTTCGGTACACCCACACAGCTAGATGCCGACGGAAAAGAAGTAATCAATGAAATTGCTGTGAAGATCGCGAAAAAGATAAATGAAATTAGTTAAGGAGGAGCATCAATGTCTGAACTGAAAGTAGGTCTGTTATCATGCAGCGGCGAGGAGTGCCTCGGCGGTACAATTTCGAGGCTGGCCACCCGAAAAGTCCTTGAGGAACTTAAAATGGTCGGAACGGTAACACTGTGTCTGCCGTTGTACCTGGCAGGTGGCGAAGAAGAAAGAAACTTTGCAAAAGTGTTTCCGACAATATCGGTTGACGGCTGCGATAAGCTTTGCGCTAAACGAAGTACTGAAAAATACAGCGGTAAAATCAGCGGTTCAATAGATGTATCGAAAATCATAGGGAATGAAAATGCGCTAAACACGAAAACCGTGAGGAATGAAGATCTTGAACCCGAACATTTTCAGATGGTAGATGAAGTAGCCAGCGCGATTGTAAAAGCGATTAGCTGCATATCTCCGGATTCCTGTTCCGGAAAAACGTTTCGTGGCTGTAGCTGTGGCGGAGAATAAGAGATTGAGGATGATATCATGCAGATAATCCCTTTTTTAATGAATCATCCGGAGCCAGGGTGGACTGATTAAAGCTGACGCTTTAGGAGTTAGTTCCATCAAAAATAAAGAGCACATAAACTATGATAAATTCAGCGCGCATTTTTATACTTTTTGCTGGCTTATCGGCTACAATAATGTTGATGAGTTGCATGAATAAAGCCGGGAACGATCCGCTGCCCCGACCAGAACCGCCGACACGTTTGTCGGTTCAAAATATGAGCAATCAGGTTGTTTCGGATACCCATAAGATCGTTCAAACTTATAAAGTCACCTTCATTGAATTGGGTTCGGTCCGTTGTGTACCTTGCAGGAAAATGCAACCTGTCATGAAATCCATCGAAGAGAAGTACGGTGACCAGGTAAAAGTGGTGTCTCACGATGTATGGACCAAAGAAGGGGAACCTTTCGGCGACAAGTATGGTATTAAAGCTATACCCGCTCAAGTGTTTTTAGATGAAGATGGAAAAGAATTCTTTCGTCACGAAGGGTTTTTCTCTGAGGAAGAGTTGATAAAAGTGCTAAAAAGCAAAGGAGTAAAGTAAATTATCCGTAAACTATGATCACATCGTATAATCCAATATATCAGGAATTTAACATTGAAGGTGTGCGGCACATTACACCTCAGAATGCCTTTGCAGAAATGCAAAACGAAACAGCCATCATGGTTGATGTACGCGAGAGAGATGAATACACGCTTGAATCAATACCTCTGAATAATGTTTTCTTCTTTCCACTCTCCTCCATCATGGAACATATCCAAAATGTTCCTGACAATAAACCTTTAATCGTTGTTTGCGAGGATGGTGTAAGAAGCACAAAAATTGTAAATTTATTTAACCGGTATGGATTCCATGATGTTGCAAATCTAGACGGGGGAATTGTCAAGTGGAAACAATCCGGCTATCCTGTTGAAGGTGTCATTCCATTGGGTTGCGGCTGTGGCTGCTCTTGTTCGAAGTAAAAACCAATTAAGTTTCACGGAATATTTAGCCTTATAAATCTGCCATAATGCAGGTAAAATCTATTGGCTTTTTCGTATTCGGCGGAATTACCGGAATACTATTGCAGGCATTCTCAAATTAATGGGATGTTTCAGTTCATTCGTTGTAAGGGAATTTAACAATGATGATTAACTGAAAGAAGAATAATGATTTAGCCGTGAAATTAAACTGCAGATGAAAGTTTAAATCGGTATGAGAAAAATTTTTCCTGATAAACTTTGATTTCAAAATAATGTCGTATGTTTGCGACATATAACAATACCTATGATTAAGAAAGAAGTTTTCGATCAGGACCTTCAGGATCTGGCTGATTTTGCAAAGGTGATTTCTCATCCTGCGCGCCTTGCGATTTTAAAATATCTGGCTGAAACAAAAACCTGCATTTCAGGCGACATTTCTGATCAGCTCCCGCTCAGCCGGACTACTGTATCGCAACACCTGAAAGAATTAAAACGGATTGGACTGATACACGGCGAAATAGATGGCCTTAAAATAAATTATTGTATCTGTTCCAGACAGATTGAACAATTCCTGAACAGATTCGAGTCTTTTTTTGAACCCATAAAGAACACCGTCATTAATTGTTCTACCAAGTAATTTACTAATAACCCGTAAAATGAAAATGACCAATCGATGGCTGATGATGATCATGGTTATGGTTTTCATCGTGCAACCATGTTTTTCTCAGACTAAAGAAAAAATCGACCAGGCTAATGCTAAAGGGAAAGTCGTTTTTCTGGCGGTGACCAATGGCAATGTTAAGCTTAATGAAGTCAGGAAAGTGGCCCAAAGCGCTCAAAAGAAATTCCCCGCTTCGGAGGTAATAACATTCGATAAATCGGACAAATCGAATGCTGCCCTTGTCACAAAGTATGGCTTGTTGGGGGCTCCTGTGCCCATCATTTTGGTGATTGCCCCGAATGGAGCAGTTGGCGGCGGTTTCACTCTTGATAAGGCTACTCCCGAGAGTCTGGTAAAACTCATCCCGACTAAAAAACAAGCTACGGCGTTATTAGCTTTTAGCGAAGGTAAAGCCGCATTCATTGTTTTATCAAAGAAATCTATGAAGGATAAGACACCAGCCGTCGCTGAATGTAAAAAAGCCTTGTCGGCTATAGGTGGCAGGGGCGTTATAATTGATCTTGACCTTGGCGATAAGACTGAATCAAAATTTGTTGATTTATTAGATCCTGATATGTCAGCGACATCTTCACATATCATGGTATTTAACGGTAAAGGTCAATTTACTGGCGAATTCAGTGCTCCTGTTCAATCAAAAGACCTTGTTGCATCTTCAAAGAAAGTGGTGAGTAGTTGCTGCCCTTCAGGATCAGGTGCAGGTTGTGGTAAAAAATAATGTTTCTGTATGAACTTGCTGAAATTAGTATGGCTTGAATTGGGCCAACGGAAGTCCCAGTTGTTTTCGGGCATCCTTGCTATAACATTAGGAATTGGCGTAATTGTTGCCATCCGGTCAATATCATTGGTTTCGGAGAAAGCGGTGGCTGTTAACCTGGATAATCTCGGGGCTAATATTCTGGTATTGCCTCAGGGTGCAGGGGTCGATAATTACTATGCTGCCGATATTGATGCTCCCACTTTCCCGGAAGAGTATGTAGAACGCATTGTAACTTCCGATCTGGCCGGAGTTGATAATCTGTCTCCCAAACTGACACGCCGCATCACTATCAATGGTCAGAAACTTGTACTTACAGGTATCCTTCCCAAAAACGAATTGGCGTCAAAACCAATATGGCAGAATTCAGGATTGTTTGGCAGCACACTGAATGCCGCCTGTGGTAAGAACCCTTCAAATGAAACATTGGGTTATAAAGATGAAAAACTGCAGCGCAAATCAATTGATTCGCTTGGTATGGCTGACTGTATCATCGGATCTAACGCTGCAGCCAGGTTAAACATCAGGGAAGGAGAAAAAATTATTATTGACAGCACTCAACTGCATGTAGCTAAATTGCTTAGCGAAACAGGAACCATAGACGATGACAGAATTTTCGCCCACCTGCATACTGTGCAGAATATCCTTGGTATTCATGATCAGGTTAGTGCTATCGAAATTATGGGTTGCTGTAATGCTATTTCCGATGGTTTACTAAGTAAACTTCGCAATATCCTTCCGGATACCAAGGTGACTACCATTGGTCAAATCGTTTCAACGCAAATAAAAACCAATCAACTCATGAATCAGATTTCTTTGATAATGCTGATCATCATTGTTTTTGTTGGCAGCATTTCTATTGGTAATTATTTGTGGGCCAACATAAATGAACGCAAAAAAGAGATTGGTATTTTGCGGATGATTGGTTATCCGAAATCCTCCATCTATTACATACTCATACTTAAAGCAACATTCATGGGACTCGTTGGTGGCGTAGTCGGTTACCTGTTCGGTGTTATGATTGCGTGGTTTTTGGGACCTTATGTTGCCGGCATTAACATCGTACCTGTTCCCATACTCTTACTTTGGTCGATACTACTCTCAATCCTGATTTCTTTAATGGGCTCTCTGCTCCCGGCTTGGTTTGCAGCCCGTTTCGAACCTTACTCTAATATGCAGGAAGTATGACAAAAATATTATCAGTACAAAATCTTTCTAAAAAATACGACCACAGGGATGGCATCGTGTGCGCCCTGGACGATGTGTCCTTATCAATCGAAAAGGGATCCTTTGTTTCCATAACGGGTCCGTCAGGGTCAGGCAAAACAACGTTATTGCTAACATTAAGTGGTTTGATTCGTCCTTCCTCCGGGAAAATACTTTTCAAGGAGAAAGATTTGTCGACTGCGAGCGATAAAGAGCTGGCTGCGTTCAGAAAAGAGAACGTCGGTTTTGTAATGCAAAATTTTTCTCTCATTCCTTATATGACGGCAATCCAGAATGTAATGATACCGTTGGGCCTGAACGGATATTCATCAGCACAAAAGCAGGCGTTATCCTCGGCAGTTCTTGAGCTGGTTGGCCTCGAAAACAGGTTAAGTCATTATCCCAGAGAGCTTTCGGCCGGACAACAACAAAGAGTCGCTATTGCCAGAGCCTTGGTAAATAAACCTTCTGTTGTTTTTGCCGACGAACCGACAGGTAACCTTGATCCCTCCTTATCGTCCGAGATACTGGCGTTTATGCAGAAGATTAATAAAGAACTGAGTATTACTATCCTGATGGTGACACACAGCCCCCAGGCTGCCAATTATGGAAGTGTAAAAATTAACCTTGTGGATGGAAAAATAGATTCACAAACTTAAATATGTGGAACGATGAGAATCCTTATCCTGTGCACCGGAAACAGTTGCCGCAGCCAGATGGCCCACGGATTTCTGCAGTCGTTCGACAAATCGCTTACGGTTTGTTCGGCAGGTACCAACGCATCGGGAAAAATCAACGAAAAAGCTATCGAGGTAATGAAAGAAACAGGCATCGACATCAGCCGTCACACTTCCGATTCCGTCGAATTATACCTGAATGACGAATGGGACTATGTGATCACCGTTTGCGAAGACGCAAATGAGGCTTGTCCCGTTTTCCCGGGAAAAGTAAAACATCGCCTGCATATGGGTTTCGATGATCCTTCGCAGGTGACCGGCACGGATGGGCATATCCTGAGCGAGTTTCGCAGGGTGAGGGACGAAATCAGAGAAGGATTCCGGAAGTTTTACGTTGAAAACATCCGGCAATGATAAACTCAACCATTTTCAAATTCACACACTTTCAACTTTTTAGATTCATACCATGAACAACGAAGAATTAAAAAATGTCGTTAAAAAGAAATACGGTGAGATAGCAAGCCAAAACAGGCAGACAAATGTAACTTCCTGTTGCGGTTCAACAGGTTGCTGCAGCGATGTGGACTACACGATTTTCAGCGAGCGCTACGATAAGCTCGAAGGATATAATCCTGATGCCGATCTTGGCTTGGGCTGCGGTATTCCGACTGAATTTGCACAGATCAAGGCAGGCGATACGGTGATTGACCTGGGATCGGGCGCGGGCAACGACTGTTTTGTTGCGAGAGCCCTGGCGGGAGAAAAAGGAAAGGTGATCGGCATTGATTTCACCCCGGCTATGATTGAAAAAGCCCGTGAAAATGCAGAAAAACTTGGCTACAATAATGTGGAATTCCGCTTTGGAGATATTGAGAAACTTCCGGTAACTGCCAACAAAGCCGATGTTATCATCAGCAATTGCGTGCTAAACCTGGTTCCCGACAAAAAAAAGGCATTCAACGAAATTTTTCGGGTGTTGAAACCCGGGGGACATATGTCGGTTTCCGATGTGGTTCTCAAAGGAAATCTGCCGGAAAAAATTATTGGTGCCGGGGAGATGTATGCAGGGTGTGTTTCCGGGGCGATTCAACTGGATGAATATCTGGCTGTTATTGAAAATGCGGGCTTGAAAAGTATTATTGTTCAGAAAGAAAAACAAGTTGTAATTCCCGATGAGATTATGCTGGAATACCTTTCACCTGCTGAACTCATTGAGTTCAAAGGTTCTGGAGCAGGTATTTTTAGTATTACAGTTTATGCCGAAAAATCGGTATCTCAATGTTGCAGCGGATGTGGTTGCTAAAGGTGATTTGAAAATTTGATAATTTGAAAATTTGAAAATGAGAAAATTCGGAAATTTGAAAATGACAAAATGAAATCACGGGATGAGAAATGATAAAGAAAACATCATCGTTGAAAAGTCTTTAGAGTTCGCAGTCAGAATAATGGAGTATGCAGGGAAGCTTGAGGAAGAAAAGAAATTCATCATCTCAAGACAACTGTTAAAATCCGGGACCTCTATAGGCGCTAACATCAGGGAAGCCCAGAATGCAGAAAGTAAGACGGACTTCATTCATAAGATGAAAATTGCTGCAAAAGAGGCTGAAGAGACCGATTACTGGCTCACTTTGTGCAAGCTGGCTGATGGTTATCCTTATGATGAAAAGCTTCACGAACGCCTCACCGAATTGATCAGGATCCTTTCAAAGATCATAAGTACTTCAAAGCAATGAAAATATTAACCTGATAGCGGGTCTGCCGACAGCCACAAATTAATTTGAAAATTTGAAAATGTGGAAATTTGAAAATGAAAATTAAGATCTTCAAAGCCATGAAAATAATAACCTGATAGCGGGT
>Ga0209098_1001639_pt1 | contig 20990 bp, 11 predicted proteins | sample AD_JPNHW1_MetaG_FD_184429 | JGI IMG/M metagenome (GOLD analysis project Ga0209098, IMG submission 184429) | Active sludge microbial communities of municipal wastewater-treating anaerobic digesters from Japan - AD_JPNHW1_MetaG (SPAdes) (version 2) | ecosystem: Engineered > Bioreactor > Anaerobic...
TCGCCCGCATGGCCGGCACCCAGTTCATCGACCGCAACCGCCGCTCCGACGTCGCCCGCCAGAACGCCGACTTCGTCCACATCGTCGAGAACGACGCCGTCCTCACCATCTTCCTCGAAGGCACCAGCACCGACGGCTCCCTCGTCCGCCCTTTCCGCTCCCCCCTCCTCGAACCCGCCGTCGAACACCGCTGGCCCGTCACGCCCGCGGCGATCCACTACACCTGCACCGGCGCCGACGTCGCCCAGGACGTCTGCTGGTGGGGCGACATGGGATTCTTCGAACACCTCTTCCGCCTCGTCCGCGCCGACACCGTCACCGCGCACCTGCGCTTCGGCGCGCCTGTCGCCGCCGGCGATGACCGCAAAGCCCTCGCCGCTCGCCTGCACAGCGAAGTCGTCGCGTTGAAGAACCAACTGTCCAACACAGCCGCGCCCGTCGCCTGAGCCGCCCGCCATGCCGCCCACTCCCTCGACACGGCCGCTGCGCATCTTCCTGCCGCCCAATCTCGCCGCCTGCGCCCCGCGCGACTCCATCCCGCTCAAGATCGAGGGCTCGCCCTCCAACCTGCCCGAGATCCTCCTCGCCGCCTGCACCGGCCCCGGCCCCTGGCTGCTCCCCATGAAACGCGCCGAGCTGCGCGCCCTCGTATTCATGCTCCGAGGCCAGCCCGTCTTCCGCTGGATCAACATCCCCTTCGAGCCCATCCCCTGGCGCGGCGACGAACTCGCCACCGTCGGCGCCCTCCTCGCCGAGCAGCCCGCCGCCGGCGCGCCCGTCGCCTCCGCACCGGCCGCCGAGTCCAGAGCGTCCACACCCGCCGCGCCCGATCGCACCGCCCTCATCAAGCAGATCGCCTCGGTCCGCAAACCCCTCGGCGCCCCGCGCCCCTCCCTCCCGCCCAGCCCGCGCACCGGCCGCAGCCCCAACGTCCCGCCCCTGCGCCCAGGCCAGAGTGTCCGCCCCGCCGACAACGGCCTCACCAGCCTCTCCGTCGACGGTTCCGAGCACTACCTCGCCATCACGCTCCCCTCGCGCGAACACTACTCCTACCCCGCCATCCTCGAGGCGCTGAAGGCCGCCGGCTTCCAGCTCGAGGCCGCCTCCAGAAAGTGGTGGCTGCGCGACCGCCACCGCACGCTCACCTTCCTCGCCTCCTATTGGGAACGCCTCGAGAAGAACTGGGGCGCCCAGTTCACCGACAACTTCCGGCGCAACACCGCCAAGCTCCGCATCGCCTCCCTCTCCGCCGAGGTCGCCGAGATCGGCGACGAGTTTGAGGTCTCCGTCGCGCTCGATGCCGGCGGCGCCGCGCTCGACGTCCTCAAGAGCCAGCTCGCCCAGGGCCGCGGCTACGTCGAACACGAGGGCTCCGTGTATCTCGTTCCCCCCGCCGCCGTCGAGAAGCTGCACCAGGCCCAGCAGGCCCTCGCCGGCTCGCTCGACGCGCCCTTCCTGCCCAGCGCCCGCCAGCGCGTCGCCCGCGCCCGCGCCGCCGAACTCCAGGAAACCCTCGAATCCCTCTCACCCGCCTTCCGCCCGCCCGAGGCCTGGCGCGCGCACAGCGACGCCCTCCGCCAGCTCACCCAGCTCGCCCCGGCCCCGCTCGACGCCGCCCTCGTCGCCACGCTCCGCGCGTATCAGAACATCGGCGTCGCCTGGCTTTGGCACCTTCACCGCCACGGACTCGGCGGCGTCCTCGCCGACGAGATGGGCCTCGGCAAGACTGCCCAAGCCGCCGCGCTCCTCAGCGCCCTGCACTCGAGCATCCCACAGTCCGCTTCGTCCAACGCGCCCTCGCCGTCCGCCCCCGGCGGCGCTTCCCTCGTCGTCTGCCCCGCCTCGCTCACCGAAAACTGGCGACGCGAGCTCGCGCGCTTCGCCCCCGCCCTGCGCGTCTTCGTCCACCACGGCGCCTCGCGCCTCTCCGCGCCGCCCAACGGCCGCGAGCACGACGTCGTCATCACCTCCTACGGCACCCTCGTGCGCGACCAGGAGCTCTTCGCCGAGGCCGAGCTGCGCTGCCTCGTGGCCGACGAAGCCCAGCACGCCAAGAACCGCCGAACCCAGGCCGCCGCCGCCCTGCGCGCCCTCACTGCCGAAGCGCGTTTCTGCCTCACCGGCACGCCGGTGGAAAACTCCCTCGACGACCTCCGCTCGCTCTTCGATATCGTCCTTCCCGGCGCCGTAGATCCGATTCCCAACGACGCCCGCGGCGACGAACGCAAGTGGCACGAGCAGCGCCTCCAGCGCCAGACCGCGCCCTACATTCTCCGCCGCACCAAGGCTCAGGTCGCCACCGAACTCCCGCCCAAGCTCGAGCAGGTCCTCTGGTGCGAACTCTCCGACAAGCAGCGCGCCTGCTACGACGAGGTCCGCGCCTCGACCGACCGCGAGATCGACACCCTCGCCTACGACCGTCGCCCCGAGTCGCAGGTCCGCCTCGCCGTGCTCACCCAGCTCCTGCGCCTCCGCCAGGTCTGCTGCGACCCGCGCCTCATCGAGAAACCCGAGGCGCCGTCGCGCTACGCCGCGGCCGATTCCGCCAAGCTCGCCGTCTTCCGCGAGCTCCTCTCCGAGGCCCTCGACGACGGCCACCGCATCCTCGTCTTCTCGCAGTTCACCCGCCTGCTCGGCCTCGTGCGCGAGGAGCTCGCCGCACAGGAGATCCCGCACTGTTACCTCGACGGCTCCATGACCGCCAAGGCGCGCCAGACCGAGGTCGACCGTTTCCAGGCCGACGCCACCGTGCCCGTTTTCCTGATCTCGCTGAAAGCCGGCGGCACCGGCCTCAACCTCACCGGCGCCGACACCGTCGTGCATCTCGACCCGTGGTGGAATCCCGCCGCCGAGGCGCAGGCAACAGACCGCGCGCACCGCATCGGCCAGACCCGAGTGGTGACCAGCTATAAGCTCGTCGTCACCGGCACCGTCGAGGAGAAGGTGCTCCAGCTCCAGGAGACGAAGCGTCAGCTCCTCGCCGACATCTTCGAGGCCAGCGACGCGCTCAACTCCCGCCTCGAGCTCACGGACCTGCGCGCCCTGGTCTCCTCGTAAGCTTCCCCCGTAGCGATGCGCGTGAGCGCATCGATCCCGCCGCCGACATCGGCATTCTCACGCACGCCGCCACGGCCTCCGAAAAAACCATTGACGCACCGGACGGGCGCCACCTTCATTCGCCCCCTCACCGACGTGGCCCGGTAGCTCAGTTGGTAGAGCAGAGGACTGAAAATCCTCGTGTCCCCGGTTCGATTCCGGGCTGGGCCACCACTTTGAACCCGCTAACTCGCAAGAGGTAGCGGGTTCTTTGTTTTCACCGCCCGCGCCTCACGCGCCGCATCCGGGCAAAATAAACCCCCGCTGCACCGTGTGCGGGGCAAAGCGGGGGCCGGGTCGGAGCCGCAACTGCGGGTTTAGGTTCCGACTTGGCTCCAGTAGCACCGTTCCGCCCGACTCTGGCGAGTGCAAAGTCCGCGAAATCCGGACTTCTGCGCCATCGACACGCAGTAGCTCCGTATTCTGATGATGGCTATGGGGTATTCTCCCTATGCCGCGCATCAATCGCACGGCGTAGTGCCGATCCAAGTTCACCCGGCTGCACCGGTTTCGACACGTAGTCGTCCATGCCCGCCGCGAGGCACTCGTCGCGGTCGCCGACCATGGCGTTGGCCGTCATCGCGATCAGGCGGGGCCGCAGCTCCGGCGGCCAGCGCACGCAGATCTCCCGCGCCGCGGTCAGCCCGTCCATCTCCGGCATCTGCACATCCAGAAACGCGACATCGTACTGGCGCCGCTCGATGGCCTGGAGCGCCTCGATCCCGTTGCCGGCTACATCGGCATGGTAGCCGAGGCGCCCGAGGATGAGCTGCGCCACGCGCTGGTTGGTCACGTTGTCCTCGACGAGCAACAGCCGCAGCGGGTGCTCCTCGGCCAGGTTGCGCTTGCTCGGCTCCGGGCGGGCCAGCACCGGGCGGGGACGAGGTTCGAGAGCATGCATCGCGGCATCGCGCAGCGCGGCCACCTTCACCGGTTTCGCCAACTGGGCGACACCGCCCAGCTCCGGCGGCAACGGCGCCAGCGAGCCCAGGAACGACAGGAGCAGCACCGGCAGCTCGGCCCGTCCCGACAGCTCCCTGAGTCGCCGCACCGCGGCGACAACATCGTCGCCAGCCGCCCGGCGATCGACGATCGCCAGTTCGACCTCGGGCTGTTCGCGCAGCCGCGCGGCTACATCCTCCAGTCCAGCAGCAGCCTGCGGCACCAGCCCCCAGCCCGTGCAAAGTCGCCCGAGGAACTGCTGCGCCGCGGCGTTCGCCTCGACGACGAGAACCCCGCGCCCGGCCGGCAACGCATGTTCCTCCGGCCGCGGCCCAGGCCCCGATGCGGCGCGCAGGCTCACCTCGAACCAGAAGCAGCTTCCCCGTCCGGGCTCGCTCTCGGCCCAGATCCTGCCGTCCATCATCTCGACCAGCCTCCGGCAGATCGCCAGGCCCAGCCCGGTGCCGCCGTACTTGCGTGTCGTCGAGGCGTCCACCTGGCTGAAGCTCTTGAAGAGCCGGTCCATCCGCTCGGCTGGTATCCCGATCCCGGAGTCACGCACGGAGAACCGCAACCGCAGCCAGCCCTCGGCCCCGGCGCAGGCGTTCTCGACCCCCACCTGCACCTCCCCGGCCTCGGTGAACTTCACCGCGTTGCCCACGAGGTTGACGAGCACCTGTCGCAGGCGGGTGACATCGCCCACCAGCATCCCGGGCACCGCGGAATCGATCCAGTAGAGCAGCTCCAACCGCTTCTCGCCCGCCCGCGCGCCGAGCACATCGAAGGCGGACTCGATGCAGTCAGACAGGGCGAACGGCGAAAACTCGAGCTCGAGGCTGCCCGACTCGATCTTCGAGAAATCCAGGATGTCGTTGAGCAGCGAGAGCAACGCATCGCCCGACACCCGGATGGTCTCGGCGAACTCGCGCTGCGCCGCGTCCAGTTCGGTGCCCATCATCAGCCCGCTCATGCCGATGATGGCGTTGAGCGGCGTGCGGATCTCGTGGCTCATGTTCGCCAGAAACTCCGATTTCGCCACGGTGGCGGCGGCGGCCTCCCGGGCCAGCGCGTTGGCGCGCTGCACCGCCTCGTGCAACCGCAGGTTAGCGGCCTCGGCGGCCTCCCGGGCCTGGCGCATCTCCTCCTGGGCCGCGCGCTGCTCGGAGATGTCCAGCATCCCGCCGACCACGCGCAGCGCCCGCTGGCCGGCGCCGCGCAGTATGAGGGCTCGGTCCAGCACGTGCAGGCAGCGTCCATCGGCATGGATGAACCGATACCGGCACTCCCAGCGCTCGTCCGCGCCGGCCAGCGCGGACTCGAAGCTGGCGGCGACCATCGTCCGGTCCTCGGGATGGATGCGCGCATACCACCATCTCACGCCGGCAGCCGGCCCCGGCTGCTCGTAGCCGAAGAGCCGCGTCACGCCGTCGCTCCACCACAGCGTGCCGGAGACCGGGTCGTAGTCCCACACCGCGTCGCTGGTGGCCCGCGCGATCAGGAAGAAGCGCTCCTCGCTCTCGCGCAGCCGCCGCTCGATCTCCATGCGTTCCGTGATCTCGATGGCGGAGCCGATGATCCTGGCGATGCGGCCGCTGTCGTTGCGCACTGGCTTGAGCTGCGTCAGCCACCAGCGGCGCCGCCCGCCTAGCGCCGTCTGCTCCTCGAAGTTGATCGTGGTCCCCGCAAGCAAGCAGTCGCGGTGGTGGTCCTCCATCTGCCTGCCGTACTGCTCCGGAATCCGCGATTTCAGCTCCGAGGGCCGGCAACCCACGAGCTGGTCGGCCGTCGCCCCCGCCACGCGTTCGAAGGACGGATTCACGCCCGCAAACCGGAACTCGTCCGGCCCCGATACCTCCATCACCCAGATCGGCAGGTCGATGCCGCCGTACAGCTCCTTGAGGAACCGCTCCTGCTCGCGCAACTGCGCCTCGACCTGTTTGCGGATGCTCACGTCGGTGATGAAGCCGTGCCACAGCACGGCGCCGCCATCGAGCCGCTCGGGCACGGCGCTGCCGAGCAGCCACCGCACCGAGCCGTCGCCGCCCACCACCCTGTATTCGTAGATCCAAGGGGCCTCCTTCTCGGCCGATTCCCGGATCGAGGCCAGCATCGGATCCCGATCCTCCGGATGCGTCGCCTGCAGGAGCGGCGTGGCGTCCACGGCCAGCTGCTCGGGAAGCAATCCATAGAGTTCGTATACGCCCGGGCTCGAGTACGGCATGCAGGTCGTGCCGTCGGGGCGGCGCAGGAGCTGGAAGACCATGCCGGGCACCTGCGCGGCGATCTTCTCGAGTCGCAACGCCAACGTGCGCTGGCCGGCCTCCGCCTCGTGCAGCGCAGTGATGTCCTGTACCGTGCCGTACACGCGCACGACCCGACCCGAGGCCGACTCCGCCCGGATCGTCAGCCGCACCCAGATCGTCCGCCTCCGGGGGCCGGGCATCGCAGTGTCGAACTGCGTGCCCTCGCCGCGGGAGAGGGCCAGCCCGAGCGCAGTGCGGATCGTCGTCCGCACCGCGGGCGGGCACAGGCGCAGCACCACCTGCATCGCGGCCGCGCGAAACGACACGCCGAAGATGCGCGCGGCCTCCGCCGACCAGTCGACGGCGTGCGTGGCGGCGTCGATCGACCAGTAGCCCAGTCGCGCCACCTCCTGCGCCTCCAGCAACCGCGCCTGGCTCTCGCGCAACAGCTCCTCGAGCCGATGCGCGACCGTCACATCCGTGTGCGTCCCGAGCAGGCGCAGCGGCCTGCCCTCCGGATCGAACACCGCCTTCCCGCGCGCGAGCACCCAGCGCCATCGGCCATCGGAATGGCGCACGCGGTAGGTGTGTTCATAGACGGTCGATCCTCCCTCGAAATACCGTTTCAGCGCGCCCCGGATGCCATCGAGATCGTCCGGATGCATCGCATCCAGCCAGTCCGCGCGCGAGATCGTGTCGGTGGTGTCGCCCAGCCCCAGTATCTCGCGCTCCCGCGGCGAGACCCACATGCTGTCGGCCTGGAGGTCCCATTCCCACGCCCCGGCGTTGCTCCCGGCGATCGCCAGTTCCCAGCGTTCCTCGCTGTGCCGCAGCCGCTCGATGGTCGCCCGCTGCGGGGTGATATCGCAACTAACCCCCAGGAAGCCGATGATCCGCCCGTCCTTGTCGAACATCGCCGACACGGCGACCCGCATCGGCACGCGCGTGCCGTCTTTTCGTATACCGGTCCACTCGTTCTCGTCGGGCCGGTGTGTCGCCGCCGCCTTTGCGACGAGCGTCTCGAATCCCGGCGGCACCTCGCGCCCGAGCTCCGCCGCGAGCAGTTTCGCCCGCTGTGCGACCTCCTCCTGCACAAAGAACATCAGGGGCGACGCCTTGCCGACCACCTCGCCGGCCTCGTAGCCCAACAGCAGCTCGGAGCCGCGGTTGAAGACCTCGATCGTCCCCGCCGCATCGGTGGCGATGAGCGAGTAGGCGGCGCTCTCCAGCATCCCCGCATGCAGGCTCTCGGCCCTCCGGCGGGCGGTGATGTCGTCCTCCACCGCCACATAGCGCCGCACCCGGCCGTCCGCTCCGGATACGACATCGGCCTTGATGTGGACCCAGTAGCTCGTGCCGTCCTTGCGGTAGTTGAGCAACTCGGCCTCGAACCCCTGCCCGGCCTCGCGCTGCGCCCGGATCGCGGAGACGGTCTTCGGATCGGTCCCCGTCCCCTGCAGCAACCTCCCGGGCGGGCGCCCAAGGAAGGCCGACAGCGGGTAGCCCGTCAGCCGCTCGAACGCCGCGTTCGCCCATTCCACCCGGCCCTCGGGATCGGTGATCACCACCGCGGCGCCGGTTTGCCGCACCGCCAGCGCCAGTCGCTCCTGCTCGAGTTCGGCACGCTTGCGCTCGGTCACATCGTGCCGCATCGCGATGTACTGGGTCGGCCGGCCGTCGGCCGCGCGCAGGGGCACGATCGCCGTGTCCAGATAGATCTCCCGCCCGTCCTTCGTGATGTTGCACAGCTCCCCGGTCCACACTCCCCCCGCCGCAATCGTCCGCCACAGCTCGCGGTAGAATTCCGGCGGGTGCCGCGTCGACTTCATGAGCCGGTGCGTGTGCCCGATCAGTTCCTCGCGCCCGTAGCCGGTCAACGCGCAGAACCGGTCGTTGACCTCGCAGATCGTGCCGGCGGCATCCGTCACCGAGATGGCGACCTGCAGGTCCAGCGCCCGCCGCATGTCGGCGAACCGGTCGCCGGCCTGCGTGAGCTCGCGCAGGAGCCGCCTGTGCACCGCGAGCTCGCGGCGCAGCCGCCACAAGACCACCGCCACGCCCACCCCGCAGCCGGCGAGCACCAGCATGGCCAGCACCGTCAACGCCGCCCTCCGGCGTTCGGCGCGCCGGGCCTCATTCAGCTGCACCTGCACTGCGTCCAGCTCCGCCTCGCCAGCATCCCGCAGCATCCGGACAATGACGGACACCGATTCGAGGGGAACGGGAGCCGCGCGCGAACTCCACGCCTCATCCCCGGGCACGCCGACCAGCCACGCCCGGTAGGCGTCGATCTGTTTCCAGTTTTCTGTTGCACCGGCCGCCGCCACGTACCGCCGACCCGGCTCCGAGACCAGCGCTTCGGGATGGGCGATCGCCGCATGGAGACGGCCGAGCAGCTCGGGTACCTCCCCCAGCCGCCCGGGCTCGGGCGCCCGCCGCGCCGCCGCCACCAGTTCGCTTTCCACAGCCGCCGCCAGCTCCTGCAGCTGGAGTAATTCATGCACCGCCGCCATGTACTTGCCAACCCGGCCGGCCGTCGGCGCCTCCACCGTCGCGCCGCTGAGTTGCAGCAGCAGCCCGAGCGTTGCCGCGACGCGTTCTGCCCGAGACTCCGGCCTCCCTCGAACCGGAGCCTCCAATGCCACCAATCCGGCGCGAATCTCCGCCGGCGGCAGCGACGCCGCCGCGAGTGCGGTCCGCAGCTCCGCCAACGCCCGCTCCGAGCCAGCCCGCAGTTCCGCCGGCGTTCCCGGCGCACCCACACCGGCGCCGGCCGGCAACACGCCGCAGCGCTCCACTTGCAACGCCGCACTCGCCCGCTGCACCGCGCCCTGCAACGCGGCGTTGCGCTCCGTCGCCTCCAGCTCCGCCAACTCCCGCCAGCTGTGCGCCGCCAGCTGCCAGCACCCCCAGGCGCCAGCCACCAGCACCAACACCAGGGCCAGGCCCGCCATCCGCGACCACCCCGGTGGAGCATGAGCTCGATTGTCAGTTTGCGACATACGAATGCACCAGGCGATGCGGCCCACCCGGTCTTTCCCTCATCGGACATCCTGCAGACTTCCTTAACCTCCGGAATTCCACCGCACCGCCGCGCTTGCCAGCCCCCGCCGGCTGCGACCTCATTGCCGCAATGCCCTCCGCGGACCAGCCCGATCTCTTCGCCGCCAACGACCCGGCCGCCGCCGCGTCCGCCGGCGCCGAGTGGCCGGCTTCGCCGCGCAAGCAGCCCCTCGCCGCCCGCATGCGCCCGCGCTCGCTCGCCGAGATCGCCGGCCAGCGCCATATCCTCGAGCCCGATTCGCTCCTCCCGCGACTGGTGAAGAGCAACCAGTTCGGCTCCCTCATCTTCTACGGCCCGCCCGGCTGCGGCAAAACCAGCCTCGCCGAGGCCATCGCCCGCGAGACCGGCAGCCGCTTCGTCCGCATCAACGCCGTCATGTCCAACGTGGCCGAGCTGCGCGAGGTCCTCGCCATCGCCCGCCACCGCCAGGAGACGACCATCCTCTTCATCGACGAGCTCCACCGCTTCAACAAATCCCAGCAGGACCTCCTCCTGCCCGATGTCGAGCAGGGCAACATCCGCCTCATCGGCGCCACCACCCACAACCCGGGTTTCTACGTCAACCCGCCGCTGCTCTCCCGCAGCCACCTCTTCCGCCTCGATCCGGTTTCCGTGGACGACGCCACCGCCGTCCTCCGCCGCGCCCTCGACGATCCCGAGCGCGGCCTCGGCCACACCGGCTGCACCACCTCCGACGCCGTCCTGCACGACCTCGCCGCACTCTGCGACGGCGACCTGCGCCGCGCCCTCAACGCCTTGGAGACCCTCATCCTCGGCCTCCCGCTCAAGGGCGAGCTAACCTCCGCCCAGCTTGAGGTCTTCGCGAAGGAGCGCCGCATCCGCTACGACGCCGACGAGGACGAGCACTACGACACCATCTCCGCCTTCATCAAAAGCATCCGCGGCTCCGATCCCGACGCCGCCCTCTACTGGCTCGCCAAGATGCTCGCCGGCGGCGAGGACCCGCGCTTCATCGCCCGCCGCCTCGTCATCTCCGCCTCCGAGGACATCGGCCTCGCCGATCCGCTCGGCCTGCCGCTCGCCGTCGCCGCCCACCAGGCGTGCGAATTCGTCGGGTTGCCGGAAGCCGAATACGCGCTCGCCCACGCCACCGTGCACCTCGCCAGCGCGCCGAAAAGCAACTCCGTCACCCTCGCCCTCCACGCCGCGAAGGCCGCCGTCGCCCAGGCGCCCGTGCAGTCCGTGCCGATGCCGATGCGCGACAAGGGAGGCCAGGCCTCCAAGCGCATGGGCCACGGCGAAGGCTACCTCTACAGCCACGATTTCCCCGAGAACATCAGCGGCCAGGATTACCTCGAGAAGCCGGTCCGTTTCTACGAGCCGAAGCCCGTCGGCTTCGAAGCCAAGACCGCCGAGCGCATCGCCCGCTGGCGCGAGCTCAAGCGCCAGCTCCAGGCCAAGGCCGCCAAGCGCTCCGCCAATCCGTAGAAGCGCAGTCTTGCTGCGCCCTCCCCGTTCGCCTCCGCCGTAGCGAAGCGCGTGCGCGCTTCGATCCGAGCCGCCGTCGCCTAACTCCAATATCTCGCTTCCGTCTTTTTCCGCGCCCTCTCGCAGGCGCTCCTGCGCCGAAGATTCTCCCGCATGGGAGAACGTCCCCTCCGGTCAAACCCCCGTAAACGCCGCGCCGCCCGCCCGCACCGGACTTGCCACGACGACGCCGCGCCGACAGTCTCCCACACCGATGAAGACGCTTCCCGCCCTGTTGTCCCTCGCGCTCGGTCTCAGCCTCATCCCGGCGACTTTCGCCGCCGACAAGAAGCCCGTTCCCGCCGCCAAACCGGCCCAGTCGGCCGCCGCAAAGCCCGCCTCCGAGCCGAAGAAGGACGAGTCCGTCGTCGGCGTCCTCGTCGAACGCTCCGCTGGCGGCTTCTTCAACCTCAGGATCGAGGACGGCAAGTTCGTCATGGCCTTCCTCGACGCCGAGAAAAAGGAGATCGATCCCAACGTCCGCAGCGCCACCGTCCGCTACCGCAAGAACAAGTCCGACCACCGCTTCCTCCTCACCGGTTCCGAGGGCGGCAAGACCCTCCGCTGCAGCCTCCCCGTCGACCGCCCCTACATCTTCAACGCCCTGCGCATCGCCCTCATCGACGACAGCGAGGAGACCGCCGCAGAGACCTACGTGAAGAACTTCAAGCAGCTCGCCGCCGGCGAACCCGACACCATCCCCGTCGACGAGATGACGCCCGAGCAGGTGCAGAAGATCAAAAAGTAAGCACGCCGCGTCCTTCCCTTTCCCGGCCGCCCCAGCACCTGTGGCGGCCGTTTCGTTTCCGCTCCGCCCCTCCGCTGGAGACGACAGAAGGCAACAAAGGGAACGAAGTTCGGATGTCCAAATCCGTGGCCACGGTCTTCACCTGACAGGTGAAGGGAAATCTCCCGGGCGTGCAGGCACTGAACTCCCTTGATCTGCAGTGCCTTTGTTTCCTTCGTTACCTTCTGTCGTCTGCGGAATTCAGGTTCAAACCGAGTCCCCTATCGCTCCCGCACCACTCCCCGTTGTCCGGAGCCCCTTTGTTCACTTCGTTACCTTCTGTCGCCTCCGGAAATCCGATTTCCCCATGCTTCGCCGCTTTCTCCTGCCCATGCTCGCCCTCGGTCTGCTCTCCGCCGCCAACCCCGCGCCCGCCGCCGAGCCGCCGCCCGGCATCCTCGTCCTCAAGGCCGAGCGCCGCCTCGAGCTCCGCCGCGGCGACCGGGTCGTGAAGACCTACCGCATCGGCCTCGGCAACACCCCCGCCGGCGCCAAGCAGCGCCAGGGCGACGGCCGCACCCCCGAGGGCACGTTCTACGTCTGCGTCAAGAATCCGAAGAGCAAGTACCACCTCTCCCTCGGCCTCAGCTACCCCACCCCCGCCGACGCCGCCCGCGGCCTGCGCGACGGCCTCGTCACCCGAGCCCAGCACGACGCCATCCTCGCCGCGCACAAGAACCACACCACCCCGCCCTGGAACACCGCCCTCGGCGGCGAGGTGTTCATCCACGGCAACGGCTCCGGCTCCGACTGGACCCTCGGCTGCGTCGCCCTCGACGACGCCGACATGACCGAGCTCTACGCCCTCGTCGAGAAAGGCACGCCCGTCGAGATCCGCCCCTGAGCCCGGCCGCCGCACCCGAAGCGGTTTGCTATTGTTGTAGCCGGGGGCGTTGACCCCGGTCCGAAAACCGGGATCGCCGATCCCAGCCACTGTATTTTGGAATACCGCCCACCCGTCTCCCGCGCACCGCGCCGATTGACGCCATTCCGCGCGCCCCTACGCTGCCGGGCATGACGCTCACGAGCTATCCCGAGTTGATGAAGCTGCCGGACCGCCAGAAACTCGCTCTGGCCGATGCGCTTTGGCAGGCCGGGATCAGCGACGCCACGCCCATCGCCGCCAAACAGAAGAAGCTCCTCGACACCCGCTGGGCCGCCTATCGCGCCGGGAAGACGAAGCGCATAACTCTGGAAGAACTGGATCGCCGCTTGGCAAAGCCGTGAGAAGCCAACCCGTCGAGGTTCTCGAGGACGTCGAAGCCGACCTCCGGGCCGCGCAGGCCTACTACGATTCGTGGCGCACCGACGGCAGCGCGTTCTTCCTCCGGCAATTCCGGGACACCGTCGCATGGATTGCTTGGAACCCGGAGCTCTTTCCGCGGCGCTACCGCTTCTTCCGCCGGGCCATCGTCCGGCAAACCTACTTCGGCATCTTCTTCGCCATCGAACCGTCGGTCACGACCATCGTCGCCGTCGTCGATCTCCGTCAGCGTCCCGGCGCGCTACGCCGGCTGGTGAAAACCCGGCGGTAAACCGCGATACCCCCGCACTACTTCGCCGGCCGATCCGCCATCTCCGATCCGCCCCGGGCTTGTTCAGTTCCGTTCGTGTTCACCGCTCCGCTTCGCTCCGGGCGAACAAGGCGGGTGTTCAGTTCACAGTGCAGCAAGAACTCTTCCCCACTCGATGTGCACTTCTCGACAAAGAGTCCGCAACCCATCCAGAGATAGCGAAGCCAGCAGGCGATCCGGTTGCTGAAGAAAGTCCTGCAACTTCCAGCCGACTATGTCCTCGAACTGCTGAAGGGTGATCTCCCTGGAACGGCATTCTTCGTAGATGCGCTGAACCAGCTCCGCGGAAGCCACTGGCGGCGCTATGACTCGATCGCCAAAGAGCTCGACGGGCCGGATCTGCAGGACTTCGCAGAATCGCCGAAGATCGGCGGCAGAGTAACAGGTGGGAAGCTCGTCATCATAGGACTCGATGTCCCAAACGCATGAAGTCGAGATGCCGCAACGCTCCGCCACTTCCTCATGCGATAGGCCAAGATGCTCGCGAGCTTCGCGAAAACGCTGTCTCGGTGTGGAGGCGGTCATGTTCTTTCGTCGAGCAGTGCTTCATGCCTCGGCTCAATCGAGTTCTGCAGGGATGGACTCCGGAGCGAGAGCCCAACCCGCTTGCGCGTTCGATATCGACGTAGAAGTGGGGCGGATTCCACGGCCCGGCAGCGTAACGGCGGCTCCGATGCGCGCAAGGGCCTTGACGGGCGCACCGCAAACCGCGGCGCCTTGCCCGTCACCGGTTCCGCCGCACGGCTCCCCGGGGACGTTTCGCCCTGCCGCCCGAGAAGTGGTGCTGCTCGCGAGAGCAGCTCTACGCTCCGCCCGCTACTCCCCGCGCAGCGCCACCACCGGGTCGATCCGCACCGCGCGGCGCGCGGGCAGCCAGGTCGCCAGCAACGCCGCGCCCACGAGCGCCGCCGTCGTCCCGGCGAACACCCACGGGCTCGCCCCGGGCACCTCGGGCAGCAGCGCCACCGCCAGCCGCGCCACGCCCGCGGCGCCGAGCAAGCCCAGCCCCACCCCGCACGCCGCCAGCCGGCACCCCGAGCCGAGCACCATCCGGTAGATCGCGGCGATGTCGGCGCCGAGCGCCATCCGCACACCGATCTCCGGCGTGCGCTGCGCCACCATCTGCGCCACCACGCCGTAGATACCCAGCGCCGCCAGCAGCAGCCCGAGCAGCGCCACGCCGCCGAGGAGCTGGCCTGTCAGCCGCGAGTTCGCCAGCCGGCGGCCGATCTCGTCGTTCACCGCGCGAGCCTCCCACACGGGGATGTCCGGATCGAGCTCGGCCACCGCGCGCCGCAGCGGCTCGACGAGGCTCTCCGGCGCGCCGCGCGTGCGCAGCCCCACCGAGCCCCAGCGCCACACTTCCTCCTGCGCAAACGGCTGGTACACCTGCAACCGCGTGGGCGGGCTCGCCAGTGAGCCGGCGAATTGCACGTCGCGCACCACGCCCACGATCTCCATCCACTCCGGATGGAGCGGGTCGGTCCCGCGGATACGTTTCCCCAGCGCGCTCCCGCCCGGCCAGAACGCCCGGGCCACCGACTCGCCCACAATCGCCACGCGCGGGCTGCCGGTGCGGTCGCGACGCGTGAAGTCGCGCCCGGCGACCAGCCCGATCCCCAGCCCGTCGAAGTAGCCGGGCAGCACGCCGTTGAAGTAGGCCAACGGCTCGCGCCCCTCCTGCGCCGCCGCGCGCCCCTCGACCTCGAAGGGCCGCGGCTCGCGGTTCGGCGCCACGGGCAGATCCCAGCCGAACGCTACGCCCTCCACGCCGGGCAGCGTCGCCAGCCTTTCCACCATCCGCTCGTAGAAACGCACCGCCGCCTCGTCGTCGCGATAGTTCGGAGTCTGCAGGCCCACGCCGCCGAACACCATGCTCTCCGGGCGCCAGCCGGTGTCGCGCCGCAGGTATTCGCGCAGCCCGCCGAGCACCACGCCCGCGCCGCACAGCAGCACGAGCGAGAGCGCGATCTCGCCCACCACCAGCCAGGCGCGCAGCCGGTGTTGCCGGCGGCCGCCGGTCGTGCCGCGGCCGTTGTCGCGCAACGCCGTCGCGAGCTGCACGCGCGCCGAGAGCCAGCCGGGCACGCAACCGAAGCACAGCCCCGTGGCGATGGAGACTCCGAACGCGAAGAGCAGCACGCGCCCGTCGAGCGGAAGCGGCTGTCCCGGCGGGGCGTTGTTGAAGACGATGTGCGCGCCGATCCAGCCGTTGGTCGCCGCCGCCACCAGCAGGCCCGCCGCGCCGCCGGCCAGCGCCAGCACGAGGCTCTCGCACACCAGCGGCCGCAGGAGCTGCCCGCGCGTGGCGCCGAGCGCCGCCCGCAGCGCGATCTCGCGGGAGCGCGTCGCCGCGCGGGAAAGCTGGAGGTTCGCGAGGTTGGCGCAGGCGATCAGGAGCACGAAGCCGGTCAGCCCGAGCGTGAGCCACGTCATGCGCCGCGCGGCGCCGTCGGTGGCCGAGGCGTGCAACGACACCGCGCGCAGTCCGTGGCGCTCGTTTTCCAGCGGCTGGTCCCGCGCGATCCGCGCCGCAACGGCGGAGAGCTCCGTACCTGCCTGCGCGAGCGACTGCCCGGGCGCCAACCGCCCCACGGCGTGGAGCCAGCGCTCCTTCCGGTCCTCCCACTGCGCCGCCGTGAGCGCGATCGGACGCCAGAAATCCACCACACCGAACACCATCGGGGCGTCGATCCGCTCCGGCATCACGCCGATCACCGTCGCCGGCTCGCGGTCCACGTGGATCGTGCGGCCCACGATCCGCGGGTCGCCGCCGAACCGCGTCTGCCAGAGCCGGTGGCTGATGAGCACCACGTCGCTCCCCGGCCGGTCCTCCTCCGGCGTGAACCAGCGCCCGAGCTCCGGCTGCACGCCCAGCGTGGGCAGGAACTCGGCCGTCGCGCGCACGGCTACCAGCATCTCCGCCGGCCGGCCCGGCTCGGTGAGGCTCGCGCCCCACCAGCCGAACGCCGCCAGCCGCGCGAACCCCGCGCCGGACTCGCGCACCTGCCGGAAGACGGGCGCCGTCAGCGCCCAGTCGTCGGCCTGCGGCGTGGTCACGCAGACGCGCACCAGGTTGGCGCCGTCCGGATACGGGAGCGGGCGCAGGAGCAGCGCGTTCATCAGGCTGAACATCGAGGTGTTCAGCCCGATGCCCAGCGCGAGCGTGAGCACGGCCACGAGGGTGAAGCCGGGGGTCTTGAGGAGCCGGCGGCAGGCGAAGCGGATGTCCTGGAACATGGTGGAGATGTGGTGGTGTGGTTGCGCGGATTCGGTTTTCGGAGCGGCGCGAGTCGCGCGGCGCTCGTTGCCCTCCCGGTTCGTCAACCCCTGCCGAGCAGCCGGTCGATCTCCCGCATCTGCCCGCCGGTCAGCGGACCGAAGCGCAGCGCCCCGCAGTTCTCCTCGACCTGCGCGACCGTCCTGAAACCGGGGATCGGGACCGTCCGCTGGCTGCGCGCCCAGAGCCAGGCGAGCGCGCCCTGCGCCAGCGTGCGGCCGCCGCTGGTGAGCACCTCGCGGATGGCCGCCAGCTTCGCGAGCCACTCCGCGGTGGGCCTGCCGTCCTTGAAACCCGGGTGCCACTGGGCGTGGTGCCGCACGTCGTCGCCGGCGAACCGGCTCTCGGCGGCGTACTTCCCGGTCAGCAGACCCATGCCGAGCGGACCGCGGTTCATGCTCGCCAGGTCCAGCTCGTCGCACACGGCGAGCATCTCGGCGCTGCCGTCGAGCACGCTCAACTGCTGCTCGACCACGCCGCAGTGCGGCGCACCCGAGAAGGCCCGCACCGCGTCCGTCCGGTCCGTGCTCCAGCCGTAGGTGCGGATCTTGCCCTCCTGCACGAACCGTTCGAGCAACTCGCGGGCCTCCAGCGCGCGTGCGACGGTCAGCCCCCAGACGTGCAACAGGTACACGTCGATGTAGTCGGTCCCGAGGCGCCGGAGGCTGCCCTCGAGGCTCTCGCGCAAGCGGCCGGCGACATCGCTCGTCTCCTCGGGCTGGCCGAGAGCGTTCACCGCCTTGGCCGTTTCATCCACGGCGTAGCCGAACTTGGTGGCGATCACGACCCGGTCGCGCCGCCCCGCGAACGCCCGCGCGAGCAGCCGCTCGCTGTGGCCGGCGCCGTAGTTGGCCGCCGTGTCGTAGAAGTTGACACCGAGGTCGAGGGCGTGGTGCAGGGCGCGCAGCGACTCGGCGTCGTCGACCGTGCTCCAGCCGCCGGGCGTGCCGTTGAAGGTCCAGGGGCCGCCGATGGCCCAGCAGCCCAGGCCCATCGGGCTGACCTCGATGCCGGATTTGCCGAGCCGGCGCGGGGCAGTGTGCCTATCAGTCGTCATGTTCATGTGTGGTGTGTGGTCACAGGTCGGCGTGCCCCGTTCGTCGGGACGATTCGGCCGCGCGGGCAGGTGCCCCGCTGTGAACGGAGCCATCATCGCAGCTTCGGCCGCAACCGGGGAGAGCCACCCCGTTGCCTTTTCGATGGAACCACTTTGGCATCGTGGCCGCATGCTCTGGCTCGAACTCCGCCGCCACGGCCCCGACACCCTCTCCCGCCAGCTCTACCGCCAGCTCGTCGACAAGATCCTCGGCGGCGAGCTGCCCGGCGGCACGCGCCTGCCCTCCTCGCGGGAGCTGGCCACCGAGCACCGCATTGCGCGCAACATCGTCGTCGCCGTCTTCGAGCAACTGCTGGCCGAGGGCTACCTCGAAGCGCGAGCCGGCTCGGGCACCTACGTCGCGCAACTGCGCCGGCCGCGCCCCGCGCCGCCCCCGCCGACGCCAGCGGCTGAGGCGACGACGCCACCGGAGCCGCACCGTGATGGCACCGTATCCTTCATCTGCGGCTCGCCCGATGTCGGACTGTTTCCCCGTGCCCGCTGGCTGTCCTGCCTGCGCCAAGTCGGCTTCTTCCGCGACGCCGCGATGTGGGACTACGCCCCGCCCGCCGGCAGCCCGGCGTTGCGCGCCGAGATCGCCGCGCATCTGCGCCGGACCAAGGGCATCGACTGCACGCCCGGGCAGATCGTCGTCACCGCCGGCACCACAGCCGCGCTCACGTTCGTCGCCCACCTGCTCAAGCACCGCCAGCCCGGCGCGCTCGTAGAGGACCCGGTCGTGGGCTTCGTGCCCGCACTCCTTGCCGAGGCCGGGCACACGATCACGCCCGTCCCGGCCGACGCCTCCGGGATCATCGTCGAGAAGCTGCCCGCCAAGCCGCGCGCCGGCATGGTCTTCGTCTCCCCGGCCCACCATTTTCCCCTCGGCGCCACGCTCTCGATCCCGCGCCGCCTCGCGCTGGTCGACTACGCCCGTCGCCACCGTCTGCTGATCGTCGAGGACGACTACGACAGCGAGTTCCGCCACGAGGGCGCCCCGGTGGATTCGCTCTGCCGCCTCGCGCCGGAGCGTGTCCTGCATCTGGGCACATTCAGCAAGTGCCTCGCGCCCGCCCTGCGCCTCGGCTACGTCGTCCTGCCCGACGCGCTGGTCTCCGCCGCCGTCGAGACCGCGGAGACGCTCCACCTCGGGGTGTCACGCTACACGCAGGAGGCGATGGCCCGTTTCATCGGGCAGGGACACCTCGGCCGCCACATCGCCCGCATGCAACGGCTCTACCGCCGCCGCATGCTGCGCCTCTGCTCCGCTCTGCACGCCTGCTTCGGCGACACCGTCGCGATCTCCGGCCACTCCACCGGCCTGCACCTCGTCGCCACCTTCCGCGGCGTGCGCTTCGGCTCCACCGCCCGCGCCCGCCTAACCGCCCACGGCGTGGAGGCCGACGCCGTCGACGACTTCTCCCTCACCAAGCCCCGCCACCCCGGCGCGCTCGCGCTCGGCTACGGGCATCTTTCCCTCGCCGAGATCGACGAGGGCGCGCGCCGCCTCGCCGCGGCTCTCGGGCGGAGCTGAGGTGGAACCAAGCGATCCACCGATGGATTCACTCCATCGAATTGTGCAACGAAGCCACGCGTAGGAGCGCCGTCTTGCGGCGCCCTCTGTGAGCAGGCAGCGCCCCAACCGCGCAGACATTTGCTCAGCCGCGCACCGCGAGGGAGGCCACAAACCGACCGCTACGTGCAACGGTCAGTTCTTCTTCGGCGGCGGCTTCATCTCCGATCCGGCCTGGGATTGTTCACCACCGGTAGCGTTCACCGATCCGCTTCGCTCCGGGCGAACACAACCCTCCGGGTTGGGCAACTTCTTCTTCCCAGCTCCGCCGAGCAGCGGTCTCCAAAGCGGACTTCTTGTGAGATCAATAACGCGGATCAAGAGTGTGCGGCAAAAGAACAAGCCCACGCTGGCCACGAGAACCATAATTCCGCCCAAGACGTAATTTCTGCTGAGCAGCGCGAACACCGCGCCAGCGAGCAGCGCCAAGATTCCGATGCCGGACATCACCAAGGCGAGAAGGGTGTCGCTTCGTGCGCTCGTGACCTGGCCTTTCAGATTCATTCTCGGGGATGGTCCATTAGCGGACTCTTCTCGCCCAGCGTTTCAGGTCAGGAACGCCGGCCATCCGGCGAGGTCGAAGAGGAAGGGTCCTTTGCCGACGTTTCCTGTAGTGGCTGGGACCGTCCGTTTCTTGCCTTATATGCCTCACGTCTGCTCAACCAGACCACGAAGAACGGCACAGCCATAGCAAGCACCCAGGTAGAAACGATCCATGGAGCACGAGCATCGGTCGCGATATCGAACTTCGTGAAGCAGATCCAAATCGCGAGGCTCCACCATGCAGCGACAATCGCGAGAAAGCTGTAGGTCCTCAGAACCTGAGGCCAACAAATGCTCAGCGTCTCAAGCACCTGATAGCCCTCTGAGTGCATGATCACGAAAGACGCATCTGCTTCCTTGCAGCGCACCAGCCGGAAAGACTTGAGCGGAATCAGAGGCACATACGCGGCAGTGATCCACTCTGTCGAAATGAAGGAACCGTCTTCGCGGCGATCTCCTTCGCCGTAGAATATGGTCCCAAATCCGTTGTAGGTGAATGGCATAACTTTCTGCCGAACAGTGTTATTCCTCCGCACTGCGTGCCACGATCTCGGCAGGGAGGATTGTTTGGTTCAAGGGGTTGGCCATTTCGGGGGAAGCGTTTCTTGGCGGGCACCATCCCGACCGCGCGCCCGGCTCCGTATCTCGATCACGGATCATCACAGGGGCGATGATCTCAAAGTCGAGCTTGTTGACGTGCCCGATCTGGGAGCGCGCTGCGCTCGTCCCGGTCGATCCGCAGGCTGGCGACCAATCGGTGTGTATCGGTGGCCATCGGTGGTTCATTCTTCCGGAAAGCGTGGCGTGCGGGAGCGGAATCATCTCTCGCCTTCGCTTGGCGCGAGGGCTGGCGAGGCAGCCGCGCTCCTCGCGTTGCTGCGGTCCGCGGCGGAAGGCCGGCCTCGGCGCGGCCGGCTACAAAAGGGGCGGAATCCAAACGCTCACGCGTCTCGCTACAAGATGGAGCCATCATCTGCGTTCATCGGCGTCCATCTGCAGTTCCAACCTTCCGGAGCTGGTGAGCCACAGATTCACACAGATCGACGCAGATCCACAGCCCGCCCCGAGTGCAATGGCCCTCGGGGCGAGGCGGCACATCCGGAGTATCCGCCCTGCCTGCCGCCGCGCTCCCTGCCGCGTACCAACTGGAACGCGGCCTGACTGCGTTGCGGCGCGCGGTCCGCCGCGCTCTCCGCCGCGTACCAACCGGAACGCGGCCTTCACTGCGTTCCGGTGCGCGGCTGGACGAAGGCGGCCAGGGCGTAGATGAGCGAGGCGTTCCAGTTGATCGCGATCTCGTTGCG
>Ga0209098_1001640_pt1 | contig 20986 bp, 15 predicted proteins | sample AD_JPNHW1_MetaG_FD_184429 | JGI IMG/M metagenome (GOLD analysis project Ga0209098, IMG submission 184429) | Active sludge microbial communities of municipal wastewater-treating anaerobic digesters from Japan - AD_JPNHW1_MetaG (SPAdes) (version 2) | ecosystem: Engineered > Bioreactor > Anaerobic...
CACTATTGACACAAAGTGTCTGAGCATCTGTACCTGCCGGCGTAATTAAGGTCAGCGTGTTACTTAAAACAACAGTTATTGTTCCTGTAGCACTTGCAGATCCACAACCGCCTGTTAAAGGTATAGTATAATTAAATGTGCCTGCTACTGTTGGGGTACCGCTTATAGTAATTGTGTTGGCGGCCCATGCGGCGGTTACACCTGCCGGTAAGCCAGTGGCTGCACCAATGCCGGTGGCGCCCGTTGTGGTGTGAGTTACAGGGGTTATTGCGGTATTAACACATACAGAAGGTGATGAGGATGCTGCTCCTGCGGTCATATTCGCATTGACAGTTATTGTTCCTGTGGCATTTACTGTACCGCAACCTCCGGTTAAAGGTATGGTATAGTTAAAGGTTCCTGCTGCCGTTGGCGTACCGCTGATAGTGATCGTGTTGGCGGCCCATGCGGCTGTTACGCCTGCCGGCAAGCCTGTGGCTGCACCTATGCCTGTTGCGCCCGTTGTGGTGTGCGTAATGGCAGTTAAGGCGGTATTAATACAAAGTGTGGGAGTTGATGATGCTGCCGTTACCGTATTATTCGCAGTAACAGTGATCGTGCCTGTTGCATTTACTGTACCGCAACCTCCTGTTAAAGGAATCGTATAGTTAAAGGTTCCTGCTGCCGTTGGCGTGCCGCTGATAGTAATTGTGTTGGCGGCCCATGCGGCTGTTACGCCTGCCGGCAAGCCTGTGGCTGCTCCAATGCCGCTTGCGCCCGTTGTGGTGTGCGTAATGGCAGTTAAGGCGGTATTAATACAAAGTGTGGGGGTTGAGGATGCTGCCGTTACCGTATTATTCGCAGTAACAGTGATTGTTCCTGTTGCATTTACTGTACCGCAACCACCGGTTAAAGGAATGGTATAGTTAAAGGTTCCTGCTGCCGTTGGCGTGCCGCTGATAGTGATCGTGTTGGCAGCCCATGCGGCTGTTACACCTGCCGGCAAGCCGGTAGCTGCGCCAATGCCGGTGGCTCCCGTTGTGGTGTGCGTAATGGCTGTTAAGGCAGTACTGATACAAAGGGTGGGGGTTGAAGATGCGGCTGTTACCGTATTTATAGGATTAACAGTGATCGTTCCGGTTGCATTTACTGTACCGCAACCACCTGTCAATGGAATGGTATAGTTAAAGGTTCCTGCTGCCGTTGGCGTGCCACTGATGGTGATTGTATTGGCGGCCCATGCAGCGGTTACACCTGCCGGTAAACCGGCTGCTGCTCCAATTCCCGTTGCGCCCGTTGTAGTATGGGTAATAGCAGTTAAGGCAGTACTTATGCAAAGGGTGGGGGTTGAAGATGCGGCTGTTACCGTATTTATTGTGTTAACTGTTATCGTTCCGGTTGTGGATACTATTCCGCAAGCCCCTGTCACATCAATAGTGTATGTAAATGTCCCGGCGACCGATGGCGTGCCACTGATGGTTACCACATTGGCTACCCAGTTACTTGTCACACCTGTCGGTAATCCTGTTACATTAACTGCCGTAGCATCTGTGGTCGCATAGGTGATCGGCGTTAACGCAGTGTTGACGCATAATACTTGTGCATCAGTACCCGCGGCCGAAGTCAGCGTTATTGTCGCAGGAGTGCAAGCACCGCAAATCTGACCATTCGTATAATGAATCTCAGGATGATCAATTCCATTATAATATAAATAATTTCCGTCTGCCCATTCACGTAATGTGGGGGCATCAGACCAGATTAGTGGTGAACATCCTGTCGATTTTACTTTAAAGGTCATTCTACAAAGTATGTTATCAATATAAACTGCATTCATATCACCCCAAACAACGGTTAATGAACTGCTATCGGCTTGCGGATAAATTGACACCCCGTTTAATCCTGGAAACCAGTTGGAGGTAGAAACATACCTGACGACACTTGAATCATATTGTAAAGAATATTGCATGGCTGCAATACCCCATGTGAAATTATCTACTGTAATATTAACATTAACATAGCTTCCGGGAGCCGATGCTACCGAATCCATTATCGCCGTTATCAGTGTGCTGTTTATAACAACAGTTATAGTTCCGGTTGCCGATGCCGTGCCACAAGGCCCTGTTAATTGTATAGAGTAATTATATGTTCCTAAAGCGGTAGGTGTGCCACTTATCGTTATGGTGTTGGCGGCCCATGAGGCTGTTACGCCTGCCGGTAAGCCCGTTGTTGTACCAATTCCTGTGGCGCCAGTAGTTGTATGGGTAACGGGAGTCATGGCTGTATTAATAAAAACTGTGGGGGTTGACGATGCCGCACCTGCAGTCATGTTCGCAGTAACAGTGATCGTTCCTGTTGCATTTACAGTGCCGCAACCTCCTGTTAAAGGTATGGTATAGTTAAAGGTTCCTGCTGCCGTTGGCGTACCGCTGATAGTAATTGTGTTGGCTGCCCATGCGGCTGTTACGCCTGCCGGCAAGCCTGTGGCTGCACCAATACCGGTTGCTCCCGTTGTGGTGTGCGTAATGGATGTTAAGGCAGTATTAATACAAAGTGTGGGGGTTGAGGATGCGGCCGTTACCGTATTATTCGTAGTGACAGTGATCGTTCCTGTTGCATTTACTGTACCGCAACCACCTGTTAAAGGAATGGTATAGTTAAAGGTTCCTGCTGCCGTTGGCGTGCCACTGATGGTGATTGTGTTGGCTGCCCATGCGGCGGTTACGCCTGCCGGTAAACCGGTAGCTGCGCCAATGCCGGTGGCTCCCGTTGTGGTGTGTGTAATAGCCGTTAATGGAGTGCTCATACAAAGGGTGGGGGTTGAAGATGCGGCTGTTACCGTATTGGTTGGGTTAACAGTTATCGTTCCGGTTGCATTTACTACTGCGCCGCAACCGCCTGTCAATGGAATGGTATAGTTAAAGGTTCCTGCTGCCGTTGGCGTGCCACTGATGGTGATTGTATTGGCGGCCCATGCAGCGGTTACACCTGCCGGTAAACCGGCTGCTGCTCCAATTCCCGTTGCGCCCGTTGTAGTATGGGTAATAGCAGTTAAGGCAGTACTTATGCAAAGGGTGGGGGTTGAAGATGCGGCTGTTACCGTATTTATTGTGTTAACTGTTATCGTTCCGGTTGTGGATACTATTCCGCAAGCCCCTGTCACATCAATAGTGTATGTAAATGTCCCGGCGACCGATGGCGTGCCACTGATGGTTACCACATTGGCTACCCAGTTACTTGTCACACCTGTCGGTAATCCTGTTACATTAACTGCCGTAGCATCTGTGGTCGCATAGGTGATCGGCGTTAACGCAGTGTTGACGCATAATACTTGTGCATCAGTACCCGCGGCCGAAGTCAGCGTTATTGTCGCAGGAGTGCAAGCACCGCAAATCTGACCATTCGTATAATGAATCTCAGGATGATCAATTCCATTATAATATAAATAATTTCCGTCTGCCCATTCACGTAATGTGGGGGCATCAGACCAGATTAGTGGTGAACATCCTGTCGATTTTACTTTAAAGGTCATTCTACAAAGTATGTTATCAATATAAACTGCATTCATATCACCCCAAACAACGGTTAATGAACTGCTATCGGCTTGCGGATAAATTGACACCCCGTTTAATCCTGGAAACCAGTTGGAGGTAGAAACATACCTGACGACACTTGAATCATATTGTAAAGAATATTGCATGGCTGCAATACCCCATGTGAAATTATCTACTGTAATATTAACATTAACATAGCTTCCGGGAGCCGATGCTACCGAATCCATTATCGCCGTTATCAGTGTGCTGTTTATAACAACAGTTATAGTTCCGGTTGCCGATGCCGTGCCACAAGGCCCTGTTAATTGTATAGAGTAATTATATGTTCCTAAAGCGGTAGGTGTGCCACTTATCGTTATGGTGTTGGCGGCCCATGAGGCTGTTACGCCTGCCGGTAAGCCCGTTGTTGTACCAATTCCTGTGGCGCCAGTAGTTGTATGGGTAACGGGAGTCATGGCTGTATTAATAAAAACTGTGGGGGTTGACGATGCCGCACCTGCAGTCATGTTCGCAGTAACAGTGATCGTTCCTGTTGCATTTACAGTGCCGCAACCTCCTGTTAAAGGTATGGTATAGTTAAAGGTTCCTGCTGCCGTTGGCGTACCGCTGATAGTAATTGTGTTGGCTGCCCATGCGGCTGTTACGCCTGCCGGCAAGCCGGTAGCTGCGCCAATGCCGGTTGCTCCCGTTGTGGTGTGCGTAATGGCAGTTAAGGCGGTATTAATACAAAGTGTGGGGGTTGAGGATGCAGCCGTTACCGTATTATTCGGAGAAACGGTTATTGTTCCGTTGGCCGTTGTAGGTGTGCAGGCGCCCACCAAAGTAACCGTGTAAGTATATGTTCCTGTTGCAGTCGGCGATCCGGTAATCGTTACCACATTGGCTGCCCATGAGCCTGTTACGCCTGCAGGCAAACCGGTGAATGTCGCTCCCGTTGCGCCTGTAGTTGAATAGGTAATATTCGTAATTGCTGTATTGATACACGTAGTTTGTGTGGTGGTGGCAGGTGCTGAAGTCAGAGTTATTGTTGCCGTAGAACAGGCGCAAACCTGACCATTAGTATAAGCAATCGCCGGATGATCATTTCCATCATAGTATAAATAATTTCCGTCAGCCCATTCCCGCAATGTTGGAACGTCACTCCAGGTTATCGCAGAACAACCGGCTTTTTTTATTTTAAAACTCATTGTACAAAGTATGTTATTAATATAAACTGCATTCATATCACCCCAAACAACGGTTAATGAAGTGCTATCCGCTTGCGGATAAATTGACACCCCGTTTAATCCTGGAAACCAGTTGGCTGTTGAAACATACCTGACGATACTTGAATCATAGTGAATAGAATATTGCATTGCAGCAATACCCCATGTAAAGTTACTTACATTAATGTTAACAGCAACAGTGCTTCCTGGAGCCCCGGATACCGTTTGTATTATCGCTGTTGGGTTTTGTGTTTTTGCCGTCAACCAGAAACAGGTCAGCAACAGAAGTAAAATACATTTTTTCATATTGTTTAATTTTTGGTTAAAAATTGCTCTGATAAAAAAAGTTTTCAAATATAAATAAAATATCTGCCAAATGTAAAAAATTTTTCAAATGTAAAAAAATTTTTTCAAAAGTATATTATTTTTTAAATTCACATAAATATTTAACAAATAAAAAAAATATTCATTATAACTAATACGGATTCGACACTTATAAAAAGCCCACTTGTCCAATTTTAATTAAGTTCTGGCTGTTACCCTATCGGCATCAGCATCATAAAATCTAATTTTTGTCATGGGCTGATTTTGATTACGTAAGGGTATAAACATCTTTCGTTTTGACATCTCCCTTTTAATGGCTATCTTTGCAAATGTTTTTTAAAAAAATGCATAAGGCAGGATTTGTAAATATCATTGGCAGCCCGAATGTGGGAAAATCCACCCTGATGAATGCCCTAGTGGGAGAAACCCTTTCTATTATTACCCGTAAAGCCCAGACCACAAGACACCGGATAATGGGGATCATCAACGGAGAGGATTTTCAGATTGTTTATTCCGACACTCCCGGCATATTAAAGCCTCATTATAAACTACACGAAGCGATGATGAAACAGGTTGCCACCGCACTTGGTGATGCCGACATCTTGTTATATATTGTGGAAGCCGGCGAAAAATTACCTGAAGACCCCGCTATAATAAATCAGATAAACAAAACAAATATACCGGTATTATTGCTGATCAATAAAATTGACACCGCTGAGCCTGACGCTATTGATACCTGCGAAAAATTATGGGCGCAGCAATTTCACCACGTAAGTATTTTTCGCATTTCAGCATTAAAACAAATAAATATCCGGCAGGTATTTGAAGCTGTTCTTTCGCTGCTTCCCGAGTCGCCGCCCTATTATTCAAAAGATGAGCTGACCGACAAGCCGGTACGTTTTTTTGTTTCAGAAATTATCCGTGAAAAAATCCTCCTGCTTTATTCAAAAGAAGTTCCCTATTCTGTCGAAGTGTTCATTGATTCATACAAGGATGAAAAAGACATCATACGCATAGCCGCGACATTGTTTGTCGCGAGGGAAACGCAGAAAGCGATAATTCTGGGACATCAAGGTTCGGGAATTAAAAGGCTGGGGACGGAAGCAAGGAAAGATATTGAGAGTTTCGTCGGGAAACATGTATTTTTAGCCCTGACAGTAAAAGTAAATGATAACTGGCGCGATAACGAAACCATGTTGCAAAGGTTTGGATACGAACTTTAGCCATTATCAGCGAACCGTAAATAATTAAAAAATGTCAAATATATTAGCAATAGTCGGCAGGCCCAATGTAGGGAAGTCAACTTTTTTCAACCGCCTGACCGGTGAGCGCAATGCCATTGTCGATCCCACCAGCGGGGTTACCCGCGACAGGCATTACGGCAAGTCCGACTGGAACGGCATTCCTTTTTCAGTTATTGATACCGGCGGTCTCGTTATGGGCTCCGAAGATATTTATGAAGACGAAATCAATAAGCAGGTTACGTATGCCATTGAAGAGTCGGATGCCATTGTGTTACTGCTTGATGTTATGGAAGGGCTGACCCCGCTCGACCAGGAGATTGCCATGATGTTAAGAAAGATAAAAAAACCCGTATTCCTCGTGATCAATAAAGTGGACACCCACGAAAGAGTTGCCGATGCCGGTGAATTTTACAGCCTGGGATTCGAACATGTTTTTACCATTTCTGCCATAAACGGGGCCGGAACAGGAGATTTTTTAGATGAACTGGTAAAATTTTTCAAGCCCGGGGAAAATGAAAAAGAACCGGACCTTCCCCGAATAGCCGTTGTAGGCAGGCCTAATGCCGGAAAATCGTCCCTGATAAACGTTTTGCTTGGAGCCGAACGCAACATTGTAACACCCCTTGCCGGAACTACACGCGACAGCATTTACACCCGTTTCAACAGTTTCGGCTTTGACATGCTTCTGGTTGATACCGCCGGTCTTCGCAAAAAACAAAAAGTAACCGAAGATATCGAATTTTATTCTACACTTCGCGCCATAAGGGCTATAGAAAACAGCGATGTCTGCCTCCTCATGATCGATGCCGAAAAAGGGATCGGGGCACAGGACATGCACATTTTCAGCATCATCGAAAAAAATCACAAAGGCGTGGTCATCGTTGTAAACAAATGGGACCTGATTGAAAAAGAAACACAAACCCACTTGCAGTTCGAATCGGAGATAAGAGAGAAAATTGCCCCTTTTACTGACGTTCCCGTGGTTTTTGCATCGGCGCTTACCAAACAACGCATTCATAAAACCCTTGAAACAGCTATCAGCGTCTATAAAAACCGCACAAAAAAAATCGCCACATCAAAGCTGAACGAGATGTTTCTCCCGTTAGTAACCATGAGCCCTCCGCCATCGGTTAAAGGGAAATTTCCAAAGATAAAATACATACAACAACTGCCGTTGCATTACCCGGCATTTGCATTTTTTTGCAGCCATAGCCAATACGTTAAGGATCCTTATAAGCGTTTTCTGGAGAATAAATTAAGAGAAAACTTTAATCTGAGCGGTGTTCCTATAGAAATCTATTTCAGGGAAAAATAATATGGGAATACCCAAAATTCGGATCGATAAATGGTTATGGGCTGTACGCATTTTCAAGACCCGCAGTCTTGCCACCGAAGCCTGCCGTAACGGGAAGATCAGTATATCCGGGCATACCATTAAAGCATCACGCGAAGTAAACCTGAATGATGTGATAAACATCCGGCAACAGCAAATGACGAAAACAATCAAAGTTATTGCCCTGCTTGACAAGCGCGTTTCGGCAAAGCTGGTCCCGCAATTCATGGAAGACCTCACCCCTGCCACGGAATATGAAAAAGTAGAAACCATAAAAGCCGTTTCTTTTATATACAGGCCAAAAGGAACCGGAAGGCCAACAAAAAAAGAACGGCGGGATATAGAAAAAATCAACGAATAAAACGTATGAAACGACTGTTAATATTGATCATTGCGTTTTCTGCATTTGCCGTCAATGCACAGACCGTAAGCGTAAAAACCCGATATGAAATTATTTCGGTACTCACTCATCAGCAAAAGTGCTGGAACAACGGCGACATCGAAGGATATATGAGCGGATACCGGGATTCAGATTCATTGATATTTATAACAAAAACGGGAATCACCAGGGGCTGGAAAACCACACTGGATATGTACAAACAGCATTACCCCGACAAAGAATCAATGGGAACACTGGTTTTTGAGGAGGTCGACATGATCCAGATGAATGCCAGCACTGTTTTTGTGATGGGAAAATGGACACTACAAAAGACCAAAGAAACGGTTGGCGGACGATTCACACTCATCTTTAATAAAATTGATGGTGCGTGGAAAATCATTATCGATCATACAAGCTGAAATTAGTTCTCATGAAAAAAAATCACATTTTATTACTTCTTACTATTTTCTCCCTACTGTGCTGGGGGGACTGTTATTCGCAATGCAGCGATCAGGGAAACTCATTGAAAATAGTATTCTATAATTGTGAAAACTTTTTTGACACCGATGATGATCCCCGAAAAAACGATAACGAATTTCTGCCTGAAAATAAAAAAAACTGGACATTAGAAAAGTATAATACGAAGGTCAGTAATATTTCGCGGGTGATATACGCCACAGACAGTATCAACCTTCCGGATATTGTCGGTTTGTGTGAAATCGAAAATCAAAATATTCTCGAAGATCTTGCAGGCAACCCTTATCTCAAAAAAGCTGGTTTCCAAACGATCCACTTCGAAAGCTCCGATGACAGGGGTATAGATGTTGCGCTGCTTTATGACCCTGTTAAAATAAAAATCTTATATTCACGCCCTGTCCCTGTTGACGATTCAGGAAAAAAACTGCGGGAGATCCTTTATGTAAAAGCGATTGCTTTAAATAGCGACACAATAAATGTTTTTGTCAACCACTGGAAGTCCAGATCGGGAGGCACTTCTGAAACACAGCCCAAACGCGTTTTATATGCTTTGGCTTTGAAAAAGGTTACAGACTCCCTGCTTGCAAAAAACCAACATGCAAACATCATCATTATGGGTGATTTTAACGATGAGCCCGGCGATGTTTCTGTTTCCGCGTCACTTGGCGCATTACCGCCTGTTGAAAAGCCCTTGTCTGCAGCTCTTTATAATCTGTTCTATGATTTTTACAAAGCCCGGCAAGGCTCTTATTACTATACCGGCGAAAAAAAATGGAATATGATGGATCAGATAATACTTTCGGGTAATTTTTTTTCATCACAAAAAAGCAAGTTGCATTATGTTCAGGGTTCGGCGGAAATATTCAGGAGGAACTGGATGCTTTACAAAAGTCCGTCAGGGGAGCTACTGCCATCAAAAACATACAGCGGAACCAAATACCACGGAGGATTCAGCGATCATCTCCCTGTAACTATTCAACTTGAGAAACAGAAAAAATAATCATACTAAAAAAAATTTTCGCCATACTATTCAAAATTCTTACTTTTGAATACGTTTATATTTGCCCATGCCCACTCTTAAAGAAATAACCCTGCCGGTCAGCGCAAACCTTGCAGAATTCAACGTATTGTTCGCTGAAGTCATGCACAGCGATTCGCCGCTTCTTGATAAGATCGTGCGTTATATTCTTAAAAGAAAAGGAAAGCAGTTGCGCCCATTATTAGTCATGCTGGCGGCCGGCCTGTCAGGAAGTATTAATAAATCAACTTATACCGCCGCCATACTCATTGAGTTGCTGCACACCGCCACACTGGTACACGACGATGTGGTTGATGAATCTGATCTGAGGCGTGGTTATTTTTCAGTAAATGCTTTATGGAAAAATAAGGCGGCCGTTCTGGTCGGGGATTACCTCCTGTCAAAAGGCATGAAAACAGCCCTTGAACATAAAGAATACGATGTGCTTCAGATCGTCTCAGACGCCGTTCAAAACATGAGTGAAGGAGAGCTCCTGCAAATAAAAAAGTCGCGGACGATGAACATCGATGAAGAAACCTACCTCACAGTTATCCGGCAGAAAACCGCGTCATTGATCGCTGCCTGTTGTTCTGCAGGAACAGCCTCGACCAATCATGATCCTGTCGTCATTGAAAAAATGAAGAACTTCGGGGAAAACCTCGGCATGGCATTTCAGATAAAAGACGATCTGCTCGACTTTGACCTGACAAACAAAACGGGCAAGCCGGCGCAAAACGACCTGAAAGACCGTAAGTTTTCTTTACCACTGATCTTTACCCTTAAAAATGTTGGCTTTACAGAAAAACGCCATCTCATCGGCATCGTGAAAAACCATAGCACCAACAAAGAAAAAATCGCACACCTTATTCACCGGATCCGGGAGGAAAAAGGGTTTGAATATACCGAAAACCGCATGAACGAATATAAAAACAATGCCCTGAAGATCTTATCAGAATTTCCTGATTCGCCCTATAAGAAATCATTAGAAAACCTCGTTATATTCATCACGGAAAGAAATTATTAAACTGCCCGATTTGTTATACGTTGAACCCAATAAACTCATTTTATGAATAGATTATTTTCTTATATTCTTTGTACGTTGATGTTTTTCAATGCTTATTCGCAGGAAAAGAAAACAGAATACTGGAAAAACAACAAAAAGAAAGGCGAAGGCACCGTGATAAACGGGCTGAAAGATGGTAAATGGGCCTACTGGTATGAGGACGGCAAAAAATGGTGCGAAGGCGCCTATAAAAACGATAAGCAGACAGGACAATGGACTTACTGGCATGTGAACGGAAAAAAGTGGGAAGACATCAACTATGAGAACGGGCTGAACACAAGATTTTATCCCAACGAACAAAAAGAATATGAAGTAAACCTTGTAAACGGCCAGCGCGACGGCAAATGGACCGAATGGTACAAAAACGGAAAGGTGAAAGAAGAAGGCGCCTATTTAAATGGCCTGAAAGACGGATTGTGGAGCAATTTTTATGAAAACGGGGCAAAACAGGCTCAGCGTTATTTTTCCCATGATAAATTCACTGGCAAATGGACATACTGGTTTCCTGACGGGAAATTGTGGAAAGAAATAGCTACCGAAAACGGACCTGTAACCATTTACGATTCACTTGGCCATAAGATAAGCGAGTGGTATGTGAAAAACGGGAAAAAAGATGGCCGTTCGCTTACCTGGTTCGCGGACGGGAAAATAAAAAGTGAGACAACTTTTGTGAACGACCTGCGTGAAGGCACTCAAACGATCTATCATCCGAACGGGCAAAAAATGCTGGAAGGGCAATTTAAAAATGACGAGAAATCCGGAAAATGGCTTCAGTTTTATGAGAGTGGAAAAAAATGGAAAGAACTGAATTACGATAACGGCCTGAACACGGCCTGGTACGAAGATGGAACAAAACAGGAAGAAGGATATGTCAAAAATGGCGAAAAGGATGGCGTATGGACCAAATGGTACGCCAACGGAAAGATGCAGGAAAAAACCAATTATAAAAACGGCCTCAGGGCCGGGCCGTCACAAACCTGGTTTGACAACGGTAACAAAGAAATGGAAGGTTTTTACGTCAACGATTCGCTGAACTGCTATGCCCGCTGGTGGCGAAAAAACGGCAACAAAGAAATGGAAGGCAAAACCCAAGGTGACATGCAGGACAGCATCTGGATCTTTTATTATGAAAACGGAGCCAAGGGTAGTATCGGCAATTTTGTGAAAGGCAAACAACAGGGCCCATGGATTTATTATTACGAAACCGGCGAAAAATGGAAAGACGGCAGCTTTGTTGACGGCAAAAAATCCGGTCTATGGACAATCTATTATGAAGACAGCCAAAAACAACGCGAAGGAACCTTTGAAAACGATAAAGAAAGCGGCTTGTGGACCAGTTGGTACCGTAACGGACAAAAACAGGACATGGGCACATTCAAAGACGGTAAAATGCACCTGAAATGGGAAGGATGGTACGAAAAAGGAAACAAAAAATATATTGCCGAATACAATGACGGGAAAAGAAACGGGAAATATACATTATGGTGGGAAAACGGCAATATGCGCACCGAGCAGATGTATAAAAACGGCGAAAAGAACGGCGCTTCAAGTGAATGGTATGAGAACGGAAAAATATCCGAATCAGGTTATTACGCCGGGGACCTGAGAAGTGGTTACTGGAGCTATTACGACCAGTACGGTGTGATGTTCAAAGAACAAAGTTTTGTAAACGGGAAGCCCGACGGAAAATTTGTTGAATATTATCAGAACGGACAGAAATCAAGCCAGGGGCTTTTTGTAAACAACCTGCGCGAAGGAACCTGGTTTTACTGGGATAAAGACGGTAAACTGTCGTATAAGATTACTTTCAGCAAGGGTAAAAAAGTTGGCGAAGAAGGCACAAAAGATCCCGTACCGCCGAAATAAAACCGAAATAGCACGCATTACAAACTAGCACAAGCAATGAATAGTTTCTAAAGGCAAGTGCTACAAGCGAACGCAAACTAGTATGAAAACATTTGAACTCATCTTGATTTTTGTAATTGGAATTGCCTTTTCAATAAGAAACTATAGCTATTTTAAGTATAAAAAACTAAATGACGGACAAAATTCAAAAGTCAAAGATTATGTAAAAGAATTTCATCCGACAAATAAATTTTCATTGAATTTTTTATCTCTTTTTGTAATTATTCCTATAACAGAAAAAGCAAAAAATAAAGAAAGCAAAAAGCAAAAAGCAATCGTGAACATAGCAACTTTAGCGATTTATTTCGTAATTGTGATATTTATTGCATTGATGATATCAGGATACTCAAAAATAATTTTGCCAAAATTTTGACGTTGATGGCACATATTACAAAAACAGTTTGTGCGTGTTTTCTACACGTATTATATGTAACCAAATTAATTTACAAACATTTTATTGGGGGCTAAAGCCCCTGCGGTATCGGCTCTTTCATTTGCCCCGACTTTAAAGTCGGGGCAATTAAAGCATCTTGATTATTCGGGCTTTAGCCCAATATGTGAATTATTAGAATAATAGCTAATTCGCCTTAAAAAAAAGAAAGCTGACATTATTGACAGCTTTCATTTAAAAAAAACATTTTTAATTGCCTAAATTTTCAATTTCAAACTTCCGAAAAATTCACGCCCGGGAGCCGGCTGATAGCTGTTGTAATCAGGGCCATTATTGGGTTCCGTAAAACCAAAATAATGTTCATCAAAATATTCTTAACCATAAAACTCATCTCGCCTTCCACAGGGCCTAGCTTCCAGTTGTATGCCAGTTGTCCGCTGAAAATTTTAAATCCGTTAACCCATGAGCTTCGGACAACACCATTTTCATGATATTCATTATAAATAGAATCATCAACCTGAATACACCATTTCGATTGATACTGCGCGTTAAGTGTAAGCGTGAAATTCTTCAGGAAGTTGTACGAAAATTCTGCTGTAAGCATATGCTCCGGGCTTTGAGGGATAAAATGCGCTTCTATACTGTCATGAGCAGGATAAACGAAATGAGAATACGTATAAGCCACATCCAGCGTGAGGTCTTTTATCGGAGAATATGATACAAAGGCTTCTATGCCCCATTTATTTTCTGCTTTGTTGGCAAAAAAGGCCGTATTATTTCCTCTTCCGGGTAAACTATACCGGTAAAAACCATTTTTTGTTGCCATGTAATATCCGGCTACATCATAATGGAAAAAGTCTTTAATATCGCCTCTAACACCTAACTCACCACCTTGTGAAGTTGCCGGCAGGATCTTGGTATTGAAGCCTCCCCAATAATCAGGATTATTAAACAACTCATTATTTGTCGGAATTAAGAACCCGGTTCCCCAACTGGCATATAAATTTGCTGCTTTGCAGATATCATAGGCAACACCGATGCGATAGGTTGGCCGTGAAAATGTCCTGCTTCCGGTTTTCGATAAAGAATCGGGCAGCGGCAAATGATTGACTAATTGGTTGTGCACATAGTCGTAACGAAGGTTAAGGGTTACAAATACCTTTTTTACGATATCAAGCTTGTCAATTAAATACACGCCGCCACCTCTTTGGTTAATGGTCTGGTTGGCAAGCAACGTATCCGTGTCAAAACATTCGAGGCTGTAATAGCTGTCAATCCTGTCGTTATTGATCTGGTTTCCGTTTGGAACTTTAAACAGGTGTTCTGTCATGGTCATGGATTTATATTCCCCGCCAATGCTGAGGTGGTTTTTAAGTTTTTCGCCGCCCAGATGAAGGTTGTACTGAACAGAAACCCCGGGGTTGGTATAAGGTTTATAATCGTCGCCGTTGTTGGAGGTTTCACGGTAGTTGTTAAAACGGTAAAAAGCAGACACCGTTACATCCTGTTTTTTATTGATCTCATATTTGCCGATAAGGGAACCTGTCAACCGCTGTGTCAGATGAAATTCGTTATACCTGATGGCATCGGTATTGGCGGCTCTCGGGCCAACAGTATCATAACGCCCCCAGTTGATACCTTCGGAGTTTTGGTTAAAATACCTGGTGTAGGAAAGCATTTGCGTGATTTTGATTTTATCTGTCGGAGTCCAGTTAATTTTTTCACTGAAGTTATCGCCTCTGAATGATTGATGAATACGGTAACCGTCGCCGGAGGTATGAGAATAAGAAATACGATAGTTTACCTTATCTTTTGTACCGTCAAGCTGCAGACCAGTTTTCCAGAAGCCATAAGAACCGCCTGTGGCATAGAGAGTTGCGCTTATGGGTTTTTGGCCGCCGTCAAACGTGTGGATGTTGATAACTCCGCCATTACCGGAACCGCCATACATAGATGCTGCCAGTCCTTTAACCACTTCAACGCTTTGAACCGTGTTCCAGTCAACGTCATAGAGGTCGGGTGCATAACCGGCCGGGTCGTTAACAGCTATTCCATCAACAAGAACAGCTATGCCCCTGAATCCTGTTTCTGATAAAACGCCCTGGCCACGCAGGTAGATGTGGACCCTTGACCCCCCGGTGCCGTTGTCGATTTTCACGCCGGGTACAAGCCTTAAAGCTTCGTCGGCTGCAATGCTTTTTCCCATTTTGCTGATCTGATTGTTATCTACAACCGTAATGGCAGCTGGTATCTCCTTAAGAGGGGTGCTTATCCTTAACGCATTTATCACTACCTCGTTTAATGATTTCTGTAATATGGAATCCTTTTTTCCTTCTTGCTTGTTTTGAGAAAATAATTGCATGGAGGTAAATGCAATTATCAAAAAAATGAATACTTTTTTCATGATTTTTTTTTAATAATAATGAATAATAATTTATAATCGTAATGGACTCAATACACTTGTTTTCCTATAAATATTTTATAAGAAACAAAATGAGAGAGTCAGTACGGACAGGTATTACAAAAAATTATTCAGGATTCCGGAGGCGGTGTCGGGATATCTTTTGAAAACCATGCAGGTATTTTAACCTGGGCTGTTGAGAAAAATAAAGACTGGCTTACAGGGCAAATCGATAATTTCGAGTTAACCGTATAATGCCGGATAAGGTTTTTATAAATGTTGTGGACTTTTGATCGTGTGGCATCTGATTTTTTCGAATGATGCTCGATCTGCTTATCAAGGTGGGAAAACAGTTTCGCCTCCTGCTTATCGTTTATACAGTAATAATAGGTAGTATCATTACGGGTGTAATAACGCACGATATCAAACATTTGTCCGCGATAGCGGAATTCTTTTTTATCCATCCATTTCAGTTCGGCCTGTTTTTGAACATCTTCAACAGCGACCTTGATCAAGCTGAGGTCTTTGTCGGGAACACCCTGTTTAATAAGACTTTTAACCTCTTTTTTAATGGCGTATTGTGTGGCCTTGAAAACTATATAATATCCCATACAGTTGAAAAGCAGCAACACAACAATACATATGGCCAGAAGTTTTTTCATAAAAAATCGGTGCAAATGTATTACAAAAACAATTTCACAGGGGTAAGAATTGAAAAAAACAGATGGCAAAAGATTTTTCGATTCAAATCGAAAATAATCATAATATTTTTCGATTGAAACCGAAAAATGTTATGTCTTCCGTGTTTAAAGTAACAGAAAAACAAATTGAAGATTTTATTGCTTATGCACGTGTTAAGAACGCGGGCGTTCAGAGGCTATAGTGTTGTGTAGGTTTATCGTATGTCTAAATCAAATAATCCGGATAATTTTCCCGGGTAATAATCACTGTTTTTGAATGTGGATAGGCGTTTACAAAAGTCAGTGGAATCCTTGATTTTTCCTTTCTCCACTTGATTTCAAAAACAGCCAGCTTGCCATCTGTTTCTTCAATCAGATCAATTTCCTGTTGTTGTGTGGTGCGCCAGAAATAGTATTTCGAATCTTTTCCTCCATTCATCATAAATTTTATACGTTCGCTGATAAAGAAATTCTCCCATAAAGCGCCTGTATCCGTACGGTTTTCCAATGGAGAAAAATTTCCGATCACGGCATTTCTTAGCCCGTTATCATAAAAATATATTTTTCTGCTTTTCTTAATTTCATTACGCACATTCCTGCTAAGCGAAGGCAATTGAAAAATGATGTACGACCGCTCAAGCGCGTCAATGTATTTTTCCACCGTTTCTTTGTCTGCTTCCACCAGGCGCGATAATTCATTGTACGAAACTTCACTCCCCACCTGTAGCGCCAGTGCCTTTACAAGTTTTTGCAACACCACGGGCTTTTTAATGGTTTCAAGCATCAACAGGTCTTTGTACAAATAGCTGTTTGCAATTAATTTCAGGTGTTCTACTTCCGAACCCTGGTCTGTAACTATTTCGGGGTAGTATCCAAATATAAGTCGGTGATGCAGCAACCTCGATTCTTCAATAATTCCGTGATGCTGCACCATTTCGCCAAACGACAACGGGAACAAGTGAAATTCATATTTTCTTCCGGTAAGTGGTTCGTTCAGTTTGTTGGCAAGCTCAAATGCTGAGGACCCTGTGGCGATAACCTGCACTTCTTTAATTTTATCTGTAATAAGCTTAAGCGTCAATCCGATATTTTCAATCCGCTGCGCTTCATCAATACAAACTATTATATTTTTGCCGATTATGCTTTTCAACCTGGTGGATGTGGTGTTTGACAATTGTTCACGATGGTCTGCCTCATCGCCATCGAGAAATAAAACATCTGTTCTGTCCTTAAACAAATTTTCAACCAGTGTTGTTTTTCCCACCTGCCTTGCGCCGAAAATAAGTATGGCTTTATTTTTATAAAGCCTTTTCCTGATCTGTGATTCTATACTTCTTGTTATAGGCATACTGATTATTTTAAGCAAAAATATAACAATTTTCGATTCAAACCGAAAATAATCATAATATTTTTCGATTGAAACCGAAAATTGTTATGATTTTAAACTTTTTAGTTTACAATAAAGAATTCACAATCGCTGAACACTGCTCCACGCGGCAGCCTTCCTCCTGATCCGCCATGCCGGACTACCTTCTGAATTCTGACTTCTTATTATTTACTGAACGTATTAAACTGTTTCAGCCCTATCAGCACATCATAATTTTCGCCCTGTTCCCTGTGGTAAACATAGATGGTATATTCATTGTCGGTTTCGTAATGCGAACCTTCAATCAGGGTTTCATCGCCCACCTGTTTGCCGTTTTCAAGAAAAACATACTGGTAGTTATAATAGCCTTGTTTTAAATACAGGGTGGCAGTATATCCCTTCCATTCGTAATTGTACTCCATTTTTGCTTCCTTCGAATAGTTCCAGTCGGTAAGCCCGCCCAGAATATAGACGCCTCCGTCCAAAAGTGGCGCCTCATATTTCAGAAAAAAATGAACGTACATGTATTCCGATTCTATGTCGCTGTCGGTAATATTATCGTCTGATTTGATAAACTGACGGCCTTTAATATCTTTCTGCGAAACAAATACTTTAAAGGTTTTCCGCTGCTCTTCTTTCAGAAAGACCTCATAACCAATTGAATCTTTTACCTGATGAGCAATGTATTCGGTGTAAGCATTCGCACTTTTAATATCAAAATACCTGAACACATTGCCTCCGGAGAACACATTTTCTTCTTCGTAATTATAGTCGAGAATATCACCTTTGATATATAAAGGCTTCAGGTTGCGTAAGGCATTGTCCCAGCGGCCGTTCTGCTGTACTATGACTTTTATATCCTGATAGGGATTATTAATTGTGTATCCGGTTTTATCAATAGAAAAATCCACTTCTTGCTTGTAATTACGGTATTCAACCACTGTAGGCTTGTTTACTATGGCATTAACCGTTACCTTTGGCTCCACAATCATGAACCTGCGCGTTAATAATACATTTTCTGGCTCGTCTTCCATATAAACTTTCAGCAGGTAATTTCCGGATAAAACAGGCTGCATATTTTCACCTGGAATAGTCAGCGTATAATGGGTATATTTCTGCAAGGTATTAAAGGAATATTTCACATCGGTGATATCATCCTCGTAAAATCCCCGGAGGTATTCATTGGGCATCAGGTCAGATGGATTCCAGTAAGCATCGCAATGAATAAAGGTATAACGCATCCGTTTTAGGCCGCCGTCAAGATCATCAAATTTCAGGACGAGCTTTTCGCCGGCATTAATATTAATAACTGGAGATGTAAGCACAAAACCTTCGCGGTAAAACAAAATGGTTTTGATGTTTGGTTTATACACATAATCTTCGGCACGCAGATAGTTATCGGTAAAATAATCAGGCGTATTTTGTTTTATAGAATCCTTTGCATGGCGGTTCTTCTTTTGAGCCAGTGAATGAAGGCTGAAAAAAAACAGGCATATTAATAATGCAGTGAATGGTTTGAAATAAAATGTTTTTTGCATTACTTGCTAATATATATTTACAAAAGTACAGATTTTGGCGGAATTTGATTTATGATAATTTGGGCTTTCAAAAAACGCGTTCCCTCGTATTTTTCAAGACCAAACGCTTGTTGGCCAATAAAATTATCTATTTTTGATTTAGAAATCAAATACAAAATACAAAAATATACCTTAGCATGTACTTATGATTTAAGTTTATGATACCCCAATTCCCTTTATTTAAAAACTTAGAGTTATCCGACAAAGAGGAGGTCCTAAAATACACTTCGGACTTTCCGCCTTATGCCGAGTATCAGTTTGCTACCATGTGCTGCTGGGAAATTCACCAACCTTTTCAACTTTCAATAATAAACGGCAACCTGCTCCTTAAACAAACCAACTGCCTGACCGGCGAGTATTTTTTATCGCTTGTCGGACTAAATAATTTATCGCAAACCATTAAAGAGGTCTTTTCTTTCTTATCTCTTCATAAACTTCTGCCGGTGCTTAGATGTATGCCGGAAGAAATGACCTCGCAACTTGACAGATCGCAATTCAGAATAACCGAAGACCGGGATAATTTCGATTATATATTTGATGTAACAGAACTCTTTCATGCTAAAGGGAATGGATATAAGGCATACCGGCATAAATCCTCGACCTTTATCATCAATTATCCCGGCATCGATACCCGGCAGATCAATCTGGCAAACAACAAAATCAAAGATGAGATCATCCGCCTTTTTGAGAAATGGACCAAAAACAAAGAGGCAGATCAAAAAACGTGTGAACCCTCTTGCGAGCTCAAAGCATTGCATAAATTATTAGCATCTGCCCATGAATTTAAAACCCTTGCTACACTTGGAATTTATGACAAAGAAGAAATGATTGCATTCTCCATTAACGATATTAATGACAAAAAATATATAACCGGCCTTTTCTGGAAAGCAAATACAGACTACAAGGGCATTTACCAGTATTTGATGAATGAAATCGTAAAATTTTCTCAATGCAGGGGAATAGAATTTCTCAACTGGGAGTCTGACCTGGGAATAGCATCGCTAAGAAAATCAAAACTTAATTTACGCCCCGCATTCTTTTTAAAAAAATACACGATAGAATTTGTAGAACATTAAACATAATAGAGCGCCCATGTTCACTTAAGTCCAAACGAGATTTCCTGCATCGAAAAAAACTTATTGAAGATGATCGGATTTTAAAAATAATATCTATTTTTACTTTATGAAACGATTTTCTTTTCTACTCTTTTTTCTGTTTTTACATATCGGGCTGGTTAAGTCACAGGGACAAGATAGTTTGTTTCACAATGCAGCCATTTACACTACAATACAATGGGCCGCCGAAAAGCCTGTCGTTACGCCTCAGGCATGGATCTACATTGATAAATTCTATTTAGAGGCAAGATACAATTATGAAAATCTTAATACAGCCTCTTTATATTTTGGCAGATCTTTCACTTTTGATAAAAAAGCATACATAGAAATAACACCCATGCTGGGAGGTGTTGTCGGCGCAACAAATGGAATTTCCCCTGCTTTTAATTTTTTTCTGGGATATAAAAGCCTTTCCACCTTTACCCAATGCCAATACACCATCGACCTGAAAGACCTCAAAAACAGTTTTTTCTGGGATTGGACAAATTTCTATTTTACCTTTTCTGAACATTTCGGATTAGGTGGAGCAGTACAGATACTTATTCCTCAATCCGGAAAAGGAATTTACAATGCCGGGCCTATGGTCAGGCTTAGTTATAAAAGCCTCGCGGCGGAAATGTATGTTTATAATTTCTGGCTTCACCAACCCACCTATGCTGTGGCGATACAATACGCTTTTGAGTAAAAAATTCTTTTCTACCAGGATAGTCATCTGATGACTAAGAACCACAAGCCATTTCAACAATTTCAACTTGGAGAGTTATCTGATGACTGCTTAAAAAATAATTCAATCACAATCTCATCCTTGTTCAGCGTAGGCCAGCCCAAGCCGTTATTATTCTTACAGGCTTTAATACCAAGTTGAATTATATAATGGTCCAAAATGGATTTAAAAATATATAATCAAAGGAACATATACTAATAACTTCAGTTGCTTTTAAAGAGATCGCTTTTTTGCACAGGTAGTCTTCTAAATCA
>Ga0209098_1001641_pt1 | contig 20981 bp, 13 predicted proteins | sample AD_JPNHW1_MetaG_FD_184429 | JGI IMG/M metagenome (GOLD analysis project Ga0209098, IMG submission 184429) | Active sludge microbial communities of municipal wastewater-treating anaerobic digesters from Japan - AD_JPNHW1_MetaG (SPAdes) (version 2) | ecosystem: Engineered > Bioreactor > Anaerobic...
CTGATGAGGCCCGTATCAGGTTTGATGCTGTCTTTGTAGCAATACATGGCACCCCGGGGGAAAACGGCCTTTTACAGGGTTACTTTGATATGACAGGCATACCCTATACCAGCTGCGGAACATTCTCATCAGCTCTCACATTCAATAAACAGGCTACAAAAAGCTACCTGAAGGAGTTTGGCATTCCCATGACAGATGGTATTCTTATCCGCAGGGGTGAGAAGATTGATCCGGACAAAATTGTAAAACAGCTGGGTCTGCCGTGTTTTGTTAAGCCAAACGCAAGCGGATCAAGCTTCGGTGTGACAAAGGTTAAAGAGGCTGATAAGATAGCTGTTGCTGTTGAGGAAGCATTTAAAGAAGGCGATGAAGTACTGATAGAGGCTTTCATGGCCGGTGTTGAGACTGCCTGTGGTGTGATGAAGACCAGGGCCAGGAAGATTGTCTTCCCTGTTACGGAGATAGTACCAAAGAACGAGTTTTTTGATTACCAGGCAAAGTATACCGATGGTTTCTCAGAAGAGATCACCCCTGCACGTTTGCCGGAAGAGACCACCGAAAGAATCCAGGAGCTCTCCTCACAGGTATATGATCTTCTCTCCTGCAGGGGTATTGTTCGGGTTGATTTTATTGTGACAAAGCACGGCCCGCAGTTCCTGGAGATCAACACTGTTCCGGGGATGACCAAAGAGAGCATTATTCCGCGTCAGGCGGCCGCTGCCGGCATATCGCTCACCGACCTTTATACAATGGCTCTGGAAAATATCCTTTGATAAAACATTCGTAGAGAAGCAATGCCTTGCGTCTCTACATTATTCCGATAAAAATTATTAATAAAAAAAAGGGGCACGATGTACGCGCCCCTTTATATATTTATTTATCCTCACCGAATGTAAACGACTCCATCCTGTAGGCATCCACCGGTGCACAGGTACATACGAGATTACGGTCGCCGTAGCCGTTATCAATCCTGCCTACGGTAGGCCAGAACTTGTTTTCCACAACCCATGGACGCGGGTAGGCAGCCTTCTCCCTCGGATAACTGTGATTCCAACTGTCAGAGATGACAGCCATGGCTGTATGAGGTGAGTTCTTAAGGACATTGTCTTCCCTGTCGGCTTTGCCCTCACGTATCTCCTGTATCTCTTCCCAGATCGTCTTCATGGCGTCAATAAACCTGTCGAGCTCAGCTTTTGGCTCCGATTCGGTAGGTTCAACCATCAGCGTACCATGTACCGGGAAGGAGAGTGTTGGTGCGTGGAAGCCGTAGTCCATCAGCCTCTTTGCAATGTCTGATTCATCAACACCTGTGTCTTTGAATCCACGGCAGTCAAGAATCATCTCATGTGCACACCGGCCCTTTGTCCCGGTATAGAGTATATTAAAGTACCTGCCAAGAGCAGAGGATATATAGTTGGCATTGAAAATAGCCATTTTTGTTGCCATCGTCAGGCCCTCGGCGCCCATCATCATAACATAAGCGTGTGATATTGTAAGAGCCTGAGCACTTCCGTATGGTGCTGCAGCCACAGCCGTGATTCCGTGTGTGCCGCCTGTTTTAACAATTGGGTGTGATGGCAGAAACTCAGAGAGGTGTGAGGCTGTGCATATGGGTCCCACACCCGGTCCGCCGCCACCGTGAGGTATAGCAAATGTCTTGTGAAGGTTAAGGTGGCATACGTCAGCACCTATGCGTCCCGGGCTGGTGAGCCCAACCTGGGCATTCATATTGGCACCATCCATGTAAACCTGGCCACCGTTCTCATGAACTATCTTCACCATCTCAATTATTGCCTCTTCAAATACGCCGTGTGTCGACGGATAGGTTATCATTGCCGCAGCAAGATTATCCTTATTCTCCATAGCTTTCCTGCGGAGGTCCTCAACGCTGATGTTTCCTTTTTCGTCGCAGTCAACAACAACAACCTTCATCCCGGCCATTGCCGAGCTTGCAGGGTTGGTTCCGTGAGCTGAAGCAGGAATGAGTGTTACATTGCGGTGACCCTCTCCCCTGCTGATATGATATTGTCTTATCACCATCAGTCCGGCATATTCACCTGCAGCACCTGAGTTTGGCTGGAATGAGACAGCATCGAAGCCTGTGATCTCTTTCAGCACTTCACCCAGTTCCATCATCAGCTGTGCATAGCCCTCAGCCTGGTCTGCAGGGGCAAATGGATGTACTGATCCGAATTCAGGCCAGCTCATTGCAAACATTGAGGTAGCCGGGTTAAGCTTCATGGTGCAGGATCCAAGAGGTATCATGCCGTTGGCAAGAGAAAAGTCTTTTCGTTCCAGCATTTTTATATACCTCATCATGTCAGTCTCGCTGTGATAGCTGTTATAAGCTTTTTCCTGCAGAAAAGCTGACTTACGGAGGAACTTATCATCAATACACAGGCAGTCGCACAGTTCATTAATGCGCTCAGCCTTCTTCCCTATTGCCACTGCAAAGATGCCGGCAAGGGTATTAATCTCTTCAAGTGTTGTCACCTCATCGGTAGAGACACTTACATAACCTTCTTTAGGGAACCAAAGATTTATCTCTTTTGCCATTGCAAGATTGCGGAGTGTCTCAGCTGTAACATTTGCCGGCAGAGAGACTCTTACTGTATCGAAGAACTGATCGTGGCTAACAGTGTAGCCCAGTGCTTTTACAGCCTTTGCAAAGGTGCATGCAGTTGAATAAACGTGTTTTGCTATCTGTCTGAGTCCTTCGGGACCGTGATACTGGGCATACATCCCTGACATGGTCGCCAGGAGCGCCTGTGCCGTACAAATGTTTGATGTTGCCTTCTCACGTTTAATATGCTGTTCACGTGTCTGGAGGGCCATCCTCAGCGCCTGTTTACCCTGTGCATCAATCGATACTCCGATGATACGTCCCGGCATGCTGCGTTTGAGTTCATCCCTGGTGGCGAAGTAACCTGCATGAGGGCCTCCGTAACTCATAGGAAGTCCGAAGCGCTGGTTAGAGCCAAAAACTATATCAGCACCCCACTCACCCGGAGGAGTGAGAAGGGCAAGGCTCAGGAGATCAGCAGCCACACCTACCAGTGAGCCTGCGGCGTGCGCTTTTTCAACCATGGCACTATAATCATGTATTGCACCACACCTTGCAGGGTATTGTACCATTGCACCGAAGGTCAGCCCGGAGAATTCAAACTCCTCATAACTGCCAAAGACCAGCTCAATACCAAGTGGTGCAGCACGTGTGATGAGTACTTCTCTTGTCTGTTCAAAGAGGCTTTTATCAACAAGGAACTTGTTTGCGCCAGCTTTAACGGCAGCCCTTGAACGTGCATTAAACATCATTATCATGGCTTCGGCACCTGCGGTTGCCTCATCAAGCAGAGATGCGTTGGCGATCTCCATACCTGTCATGCTCATGATCATGGTCTGATAGTTAAGCAGAGCTTCAAGCCTTCCCTGTGATATCTCAGCCTGGTATGGAGTATAAGATGTGTACCATGCAGGATTTTCAAGGACATTCCTTGTGATTACCGACAACGGTGCAACACCATAATAACCCTGTCCGATAAATGATCTGAAGAGTTTATTCTTCTTCCCTATGGAACGAAGGTGATTCAGGTACTCGTATTCGCTTGTCATAGCTGGCAAGCTGAGAGGCTTATTAAGCATTATGCTTTCAGGAACTGTCTCGCCGATCAACTGGTTGAGAGAGTCTACGCCGATAGTCTTACACATCTCCTTAACTTCTTCATCGTTTGGGCCAATGTGTCTTTTAACAAATTGATATGAAGCCATATATCTTAAGTGTTATAATTTACCTGTAGAAAACTGCGGCGAAAATAACAATAACAGACAAAGAAAAAAACCACCTATGTCATGATTCAGTTAAAAAACGGATTTGTCTTTTTCTCATGACCGATGGTTGTCTCCGGTCCGTGTCCCGGATAAACAACCGTTTCATCCGGCAGAGTAAACAAACGCGTGGTGATGCTTTTTACAAGAGTCTCAAAATCACCGCCCCCAAGATCTGTACGACCTATACTTCCTGCAAACAAAGCATCGCCAGTGAATACGGCACACGCAGAAGGGAAATAAAATGCCACACTGCCTGCGGTATGCCCCGGGACTGAAATCACTTCACATTCCATATTGCCAAGAGTTATCAGGTCGCCGTCTTTCAGAGGTTCGCCCGTCTCAGGAGGCATATCCATTGACAGACCAAATATCAAGGCATGTGCCGGAGCAGATTTCAGGTTATCTATATCCAGTTCATCGGCACGGCTCTTTAAGCCATACCTCCGATTCATAAATCCATTCCCGAAAACATGATCAAGATGGCAGTGTGTATTCAAAAGCAGTGCGGGTTTCAGGTCGTGCGATTTAAGAAAAATCTCAAATCGTTGCTCTTCATTACTATCATAGCATCCACAGTCTATAATGATACAGTCTCTCCCATTCCCCTTCAGGATATATGTGTTTACCTGTATCGGAGAGAATACCTGCCTGTAAATTTTCATGTTATACTATTTGCCGTTATTATTTGAAATGCCGTGTAACATCGGTACGAAGACAAAATTGCCATGGGTTGTCTTTTCATATTCAGTCTCCCCCTTCCTAACATAAAGCATCATTGTCTGTGATTTCGGATCGCCTACCGGGGCAACAAGCCTGCCTCCGATCTTAAGCTGACTCAACAGTGCTTCCGGAATCTCATCAGCTGCAGCAGTAACAACTATTCCGTCATACGGCCCATATTGTGGTTTACCCTCATAACCGTCGCCCAGGAAGAAGTGACATTTATACCCCAGAGAAGTAAGCAGAGCCTGTGATTTCTGGAAAAGTTCACGTTGTCGTTCTATAGTATAAACCTTTACTCCCATCTCCATCAGCACAGCTGCCTGGTAGCCTGACCCGGTACCAATTTCAAGAACTCTGGACCGTTTGCCTGCTTTTAACAGTGAAGTCTGCACAGCTACTGTATATGGCTGGGAGATTGTCTGGTTTGCAGCTATAGGGAAGGCTTTATCCTGGTAGGCGTGATTAAGAAACGCCGGATCCATAAAAAGATGACGTGGCACCCTGTTCATTGCTTCAAGCACAGCCTCATCGGTTATACCCTTCCCCTTCAGTTCGGCTATCAGCTTCAGTCTCTTGCCTTTTGCCTCAAATGACTCTTCAATCATCAAAAATTATTTGTAGACAAAAATAACAAAATAGTCCAACCATTGCACCAATCGGTACTAGGGTGGTAACTTTAAAATAATAACTTTGTACTGTGTCAAAGGCTTTATTTTAATGAAAATCAGGAAAAAGATTTCTCTTTCGTACTTTATCTGCGACTTTGCAGGCTCATCAGTTGCCTGGGGTTTGTTTTATTTTTTCCGTAAATATTTTATTGAGCACAGGATTTACGGTGATTCATTCACAGCAGAAATTGGGAATAAGTTCTACTGGGGGATAATTCTGATGCCCTTTTTCTGGACATCACTTTATGCCATAAGCGGATTTTATGCTGATCCATTAAGGAGATCGAGAATACATGAGTTCGGAAAATCAATGCTCATTACCCTTTTTGGAGCAACAATGATTTTCTTTTCACTTATACTTAATGATGCAATTAACGACTACAGGAACTATTACATATCATTTCTGGCTCTCTATGGACTTCAATTCACCATTACATGGGTAATGCGATTTATTATTACCTCCGCAATCACCAGCAGGATACATCGGGGGATAATTGGCTTCAACACGCTGATAGTAGGCAGTAATGGCAAGGCTATTGAGATATGCAGGAGCATTAAGTCAGAGAAAAAGTCATCCGGGTTTCTTCTTACCGGTTATGTTAGTGCCACTGGCAGTAATAACCCGGAGGTGAGTAATATTTTACCATACCTGGGTAAAATGGAAGATCTGGAAAAGGTTGTCACAGACTACAATATTGAGGAGGTGATTATTGCCGTTGAGGGTGTTGAGTATGATCTGGTTAACGACATTGTCAACAGGTTATGTCACCGCAATGTTATAATAAAGGCAGCCCCGTCAATGTATGATATTGTGTCCGGGAAAATTGAAACTGCTTCTATTTATGCCACGCCCCTGATAAGGGTATCCAGACGTATTATGCCTCACTGGGAGTTTTCAATAAAACAGATCGCCGATTATTTTCTCTCTCTGCTGGCGCTGGTGCTTCTCTCTCCGTTGATGCTTATTCTGATCATTGCGATCTGGATTGAAGACCGGGGGCCTGTTTTGTTCAGGCAGGAGAGGGTCGGACGTCATGGAAGACCTTTCAAAATTTACAAGTTCAGATCCATGTCTGTTGATGCCGAGAATGATGGGCCGATGCTTGCCTCAGAAGGAGACAACAGGGTAACCACTGTCGGAAGGTTTATGAGGAAACACAGGCTTGACGAGATACCCAATTTTTATAATGTGCTAAAGGGAGATATGTCGCTGGTGGGCCCCAGGCCGGAGCGTAAATACTACATAGATCAGATCATTGAACGTGCACCATATTATAACCGGGTACTCACAATAAAACCCGGCATCACCTGCTGGGGTCAGGTAAAGCTGGGTTATGCCACAGATGTTGATCAGATGCTGTTAAGGCTTGAATATGACCTTGCATACCTTGAAAACATCTCTGTTTACCTTGATGTCAAGATACTCTTTTATACCCTGGGTACTATTGTAAGAGGTAAGGGGCTTTAAAAGCCCTCTGTTTCTGACATCCCTAAAGCTTAAAGTGAGTTATAGTACTCCACAATCTTAACCAGATCGTCAGGTTTTGTTCCTGTCTTGTTCGTATTTATGAACTCGCTTATTTTGTTCTTTTTGTCTGCCAGCACTTCCAGAATATCTTTTTTATTCTTGATCAGCACAGCACTGCCGTCATTCAGTTTCATATAATAGCTGTCTCCTACAGGTACAAAGGTAGCAGGCACAGCCGGCTGATATGGTTTTTCAGGTTCAGCAGCTTTTAAAACCACTCTTTTCTTTATCAGAAGTTTGCACTTGCCGTCAGTTTTTACGACAAACCAGAAATCTGACTTATTTCCCTTTTTCTGAACGGGGCTGTAAATAAAACACAGAGTGTCAATTTTCAGTGTAGCTACTTTTTCAGGTTGAGAAATGCCAAAGATGTTTCCTTTGATTTTAATATGCATCTGGTCGGCATAAGCGTCATATCTCATATCCAGATCGCAAGACTCGCCAGATTTCAATGTGAATTTACCGGTATGGAAATCAGGGAACAGGTATGGGCTGCCATTAGTGTTTGCATAGGTCATGTCAGCCCTTCCGGCGAGGGCTTCATGAGAATTCAGCTCCATTATCATCTGATCCAGTCCGCGTATTGGCATAAGCTTTTCCTGGGAGAATGAGGGGGATACAATCAGGCATTGCATGCAGAAAAGCGAAAGGAAAAATTTTATTCTTTTCATGTTCTGATTTTTTTTAAAAGATGATAAGGCTGCCCACAGGGGGCAGCCTTATATCTATTGTTTAAAGCTTTATAAGCTTATTTTTTTGGTGGCAATACTGGCAGGTATGGAGAATCAACTTTATCCCAGAAAAGCTGGATGTCAGTCTCGTCTCCGCCCATAGCTGTAACAGCAGCATCGTAATTAGCCTTATTCATCTTGTTTTCATTATACGGATAAGGCATTCTTAAAGGAATATCTGCATAAGTCATGCTCTGAGGAGGGTTAAATTTAGGATAATCCAGCCTTCTCCATTCAGCCCATGCTTCTTCACCTCTGTCAAACAGGCCGAGCCATTTCTGCATACCGATCTTCTGTTTGTAATCGCCGGTGGCTGTAGTATAGGCAACCAGTGGCTGAGCAAGATATGTGGCAGCATCAGCATCAGATACACCCCAATACTTCATACTACCAAGAACAGCAGCGTTGTAGTGGGTCTCTGCATCAGCAGGTACCAACCCGCCAAGTCCTCTTTCACATGCCTCAGCAAGAAGGAATTCAACCTCAACCTTATCTGAAAGTATTACAGGATAAGTCGGATCGATCCTGATAGCGTCAGCAAAATGAGAGTATTTACTGTAGCTTGCAGCAGCCTTTAATCCGTAAGGCTCACCTTTATAGATCAGTGTGTCTATGTCAAGGTCTTCATCAACATAATGATAAAGTGTAAACCATTTGGCACGGCGTGGATCCTTAAGGGTGTTCATGAAGTCAACCAGTGTAACTGTCGGGCAAAAGTCCTTACGTGCATTGATTACAAACTCAGTATAGTATGAGTTTACATAAGGTGATACGCCTGTATAAGTAAGGATTGCGCTATAAGACTGATCAGTATAGACGCCTGTTGCAAGAGCTTCTGTAACTATCTTATTTGGATTTGCAGCAGGAACATCAGCAAGTCTCAGTCCCATTCTCAGTTTCAATGATGCAGCGAATTCTTTCCAGTAAGTCATTTTTGGCACATCGGATACCGTTGATTTCTTGGTTGAATACAGAACATCATTGGCGAACCCGTCATAATCCTCATTAATACTGGCTATAGCAGCATCGAGGCGTGAAAGAAGGTCCATATAGATGGTATAAGCATCATCATATTTTGGACGGCTGTTTTCAGCTCCCATAAGAGCCTCAGTATAAGGAACATTACCGAAGGCGTCAACCAGTATCTGGTATGCATAGACATTGAGAATCTCAATACATGCCAGTTTGTTTGCCTTGACAGCTGCGGTTTCTTCATCAACTACCGGGCTTGCTGTAATCTGACCATGAGCATCCTTAAGATTCATAAGTACACGTTCGTAAAGACGTATAAAGAATGCATCAGGTATCTGTCTGTCAGAGAAGTTATAACGGCTCTCTGTAGGATAGGTCGTTTCAGACTGGAACTGAGCCAGAAGTCGTGTCGTATTTATGTTGACGTTGATACTTCCAACCTGGTTAACAAGCTCTATTTCTGAATATGTAAAGAGAGCTTCAGGGTCTACTGTTAATGAATACTTTGGGTCAACATTATCAGGTAATTCGCAGGAAGTTACAAACAAGGCCAACGCGATAAATAAGAAATAAATTATCTTTTTCATATCTATTAGCTTTTAAATTAGAATGTGAGAGATACGTTGAAACCATAGGTTCTTGTTGATGGATAAGCTCCATCAGCAATACCCTGAATATTTCCTGCACTCAGGCTGGCTTCAGGATCGTAGTAAGGCATGTTCTTATGGATTATCCAGAGGTTTCTACCTACTATTGATATATTGGCTCTTGATAAAGGAGTCTTGGAAAGGATTTTTGCCGGGATATTGTATCCGAATGATATTTCACGAAGTTTAACATAAGAAGCATCATAAACGGAGTTCTTTGTCGGGCAATAGTCATAATTCCAGCCGCTATCCCAGTCACCGCCCCAAATATATGTTGTATTTGGTGTGCCGTCTTCATAAACAGTATTCGGATAAAGCATACCTCCACCTTCTTCAACGGGGTCACGTTTTGGGTTACCTTTCTGGTTCAGACCTGCGGTTTCCTTAAAGAGACCGGTCGCCTGGCCATATTTCATATCCACTGAGTAGAGGTCACCACCCTGTGAGATATCAACAAGAGCTGACAATACAAAGCCTTTGTATGAGAATACGGATGTGATACCAGCGTTCCAGTCAGGCAGTGTTTTACCTATAATAGCATCTGAGGCATCTGAATAGAGATAATATCCGTCAGCATCAACGGTTCTTTTACCCTTGGTATATACAAAGTCATTACCACGGAGCATTCCGTAAGGTTTCCCTTTAACAATGTTTGTACTTACGTCCCATGCGGAGCTCAACACAATATTGTCAACGCCTTCATACAGGCTTATAACAGTACTGTTATTTTTGAACCAGTTAGCAGTTATATCCCATGAGAAGTCTTTTGTACTGATAATGTTTGCATTCAGGGCAAGTTCAAAACCGACGTTCTTAATTTCACCTGAGTTAACATAACGAGCATCAAAACCTGATGCCGGGCTTATGCTTACAGGCATGATCTGGTCTACTGAATTTGTCTGATAAACCGAGAAGTCAAATCCGAACTTGTTGTCAAGGAATTTAGCCTCAATACCGGCTTCATAACTCTTTGTCTCTTCAGGTTTCAGATCTGGGTTCATGATTGTACGGCCTTTTCTGAAAACGCCCAATGTGTTCCAGTTGGCTTCCTGAATATAGGTATTATTGAGACTATATGGTGGAGCATCATTACCCACCTGTGCATAGTTGAGTCTCAGTTTAAGTAAAGATAAAACCTTGGAGCCCTGGAAAGCAGGCAGCTGTGAAACGATGAAACTTGTTGAAACTGAAGGATAGAAATAACTCTTTGTCAGAGTTGAAGAGTTGTCATTTCTTGCGGTTGCATCAACATAAAACATGCTCTTGTAACCAAAAGATACCTGTCCGTAAAGACTGTTTACGCCGGAAAGAAGTTCATGTTCTTCTGGCTGAACCGGTGAGTTTGAATTGTATACGTTATACAACCATGGAACCTGCAAACCGCCAACAGTGGTAACATAAGTTGAGCTGACATCCTGTCTGCGGATATTTCCGCCAAGAAGACCGGTAATGGAGATGTCACCAAAGCTCTTGTTGAATCTTGCCATTACGTCAACGTTTGTTTCACGGAAATTCCTGAGATATTTTTGATACTGAGAAACCTGGTTGCTACCTTTTGCAACGCGTTCTTCCTGCATCTCACCATAGAAGTCAGTTGAAATGCGTCCCTCAAGCTGTACCCACGAAGTTAACTGGTATTTCATGGATGCAAATCCATATACCCTGTTCCTGCTGTCGTTCTCATAATTCATCCTACGTGTCCAGTAGATGTTGTTATGAAAAATCGGGGTAAGGTTAGCAAAATCATAATAACCGTAGTTCCATGTTCTCTGACGACCGTCAGGGGTAATGACATACTTCTTAAGGTCGGAGATATCTACGTTTGTCTGGAACCACTGGCCTAATGACTGCATCGGGTTGCCCGGATCGTATCCTGTTCCGTAACGACCTGTTGTTTCGTCGTGGATAAAAGTAATGTTGGATTCGGTTGTAAGCTTCTTTGTAAACTTATGAGAAGCGTTAAGGTTAAGGATATACTTTTTAATACTACTGTTAGGCATGATACCTTTCTCATTCTGATGGGTCATAGAAAGCCTGAATGTTCCGCTTTCGTTACCACCATCAAAGGCAAGGTTGTAGTTCTGTTTAACGCCTGTTTCAAAGAAGTCGCTAAGGTCATGTTTACCTGCAACCCATGGAACTTTCCTGAGATAGTTCTTTTCGTCTGTAGGTTCAAGTCCTACCCAGTCAATTACCATAAGGCTCGGGTCAAATTTTGCACCCCATGAAGCATCTTCAGATGTCGGAACGATAAGGTCACTAATTCCGTCGCCGGTAAGGTCAGCATAGTTGAAAAAGCCTGTCGGGTCTTCATAATATGCACCATAACCGCCTCCGTATTCTTTTTGAATCTCAGGAAGGGTTTTCTTGTCAATCTTGCTGAAAGTAACGCCGGCATTAAGAGTTACACCAACGCCTTTCTTAGCTGTACCCTTTTTTGTTGTTATCATGATCACACCGTTAGCAGCGCGTGATCCATAAAGAGCAGCTGCAGCAGCACCCTTAAGAACTGACATTGACTCAATATCGTCAGGGTTTATATCCATAGCAGCATTTCCATAGTCATATCCGCCACCACCATCAGTCTGTGTGGCAGTATTGGTAATACTGTTATCTATTGGAATTCCGTCAACAACAAACAAAGCCTGGTTATTATTCAAAAATGATTTGTAACCTCTAACAAGGACGTTAGCAGATCCACCCATGGTATTTGCCTGCTTGATCTGAACACCGGAAATCTTACCTGAAAGTGAGTTTACAAAGTTTGATTCCCTTGTTTTACTGACATTATCGCCACTAACTTCCTGGACCGCATAACCCAGAGATTTTTTGTCGCGGGAAATACCGAGTGCAGTAACAACTACTTCCTCAAGTCCTTTTGTCTCCATAGCCATGGTGACGTTGATTGTTGTCCTGCCATTAATAGTTTCGGTAACAGGAGTCATACCAACAAAATTGAAGGTAAGCTCTGTTGCATTGGCAGGAGCATTGATGGAGTACTTTCCATCGTTATCGGTCAGAGTACCGATAGTTGTGCCTTTAACTGTCACAGCAATGCTGGGAATTGGGAGCCCATCGTCAGACGAGGTAACAGTACCTTTAATTGTAACAGTCTGCGCCATCAAAGCTGAAAAGCCCGAAAACACAAACAGTACAAGTAGCAGTTTAAGTCTGTTCATAGATTAGAGTTTTAGTTTAACAAAAAATAAAAAGGTAAGAGAACTAGTATATAACTAATTTTATTACTTCCAGTCTTGCTTGTCCCCAGAACTATTAAATAACTATAAACCCACCGCCTCAGTTCTAATGCATCCAATTTAAACAATTTCATTCAAATAACATCTTTAAAGCGGGAAAAATGCATAATTATTCGTGATTATTTATCCCCCCAATAATTCTGAAAACCCGAAATAAAATTAACCTTTTATTTAAAAATAACGGCTATGCTTTATAAAAGTAATTATACTTTCAAATTCAGCCATTGTGATTTTTTAAATCTACCGGTTCAACTTAATCCCTATAATATCGGGTGTAAAAATAGCGATTTATTAACTTTTTTCTTGCTTTTTGTATATTATTTTTACTTTTTCTGATATTAGCCCATATTTTTCAGGGGTCATGTTATTTTTTCTCAATAAAATACACACAATATCCCAACCCGGTTATTGCAAGAAAATAAAATTGAAAGTTTAAAATTTGTTAATTCAAAATCATAAACGACCTGCTTCAATTTCGCAGATTATCTGCTCAATAAGGTAGTCTTCACCTTCAGGATCGTATGTACTTTTAAGGTTGGTACTGAAGATTCTGGCAATTCCCTGCCAGAACTTTGCCGAGAAGTCACCCCTGTATTCGGAGATAAGGTTATAGGAAGTTGATTGTGTCTCCCGGTCTATAAGTTTAATAAGTATCCTGGCCTGGTTAAGGGAAAATTTGCTAAGGTCATCCTCGTATTTTTTAAAGATATCCTTCTCGTACTTTCGAAGAAACTCTTTTCTCTCTCTTTCGTTTGGCATTTCACCAAGGAGCGCGTTCACCCTTACCATCTCGCTTCGAACAATCAGAGCATAAGGATATGCCTTTTTTACATTATATACCAGCCGGAGGTACTTATGATAGTCGAACCTGTTCTTACGGCCTGGATGGGCATATACCCTTATTTCATGCATCTCCACCTGTGGGTAAGTCTGGCCGTCATAAGTGGCAGTCTTAAGAACGAAATACCTGCCACGGATTGTATCGCTTGCAGGTGCAACGTTCTGTGCCTTCAGTGAAAGAAAACAAAACAAAAGGAACAATATGACGAATCCCCTTTTCATAACCAGGTTCAAAATTAATACATTGGTACCAAAACCGTACCATAAATTAAAAAATAGCTTTAGGGGTCAGGTCAATAGTATAATATTGCTAATTTTGGCTCGTATGGCAAAGAATCCGTCAATAGAGGAACTTGATGATGCGTCAAGGTTTAACAGAGAGTTAAAACTTGCATACGAAGACGTAGCCGTCTTTGTAATGAGTCATCTTAAGAACAGAAGCGCTGCAATGATTGCATTCTGGGTAATAACTGCCATGTCAGTTGTCATTAATGTCGCCCTCTGGATAAGGGTGCTAAGGACCCCGGATCATCATTCAATGATCACAGGGACATTAATGGGCTTTGTTATTTTACCGGTTGCACTGGCTCCGCTTCATGAGGCCATACATTATATTTTTCTGCGGGTTGCAGGTGCCAGGGATATCAGGCTGGGCATGGATCTGAGGCAGGGGATCATTTATCTGTCAGCTCACCGTTATGTAATAAGCAAAAAATCATTCAGGATAATTGCAACCTCACCATTTATAATTGTTAACCTGATTCTTGGAGGGCTGATAATTGCATCAGCATCCTTCTGGCTTGAATGGGTCCTCTCATCCGCCCTTTTTATGCATGCCACCATGTGCATAGGTGATCTGGTTCTCCTGGGTTATATGGAAGAATTTAAACCACGTCAGGTATACACCTGGGATAATGTCGAAACAAGAGAAGCGTACTTCTATGTATCACAATGCTGATCTTTCAACCGGTAACGAGTATGCTGTCATATGTTCTGATTATTTCATTTCATCGTTTCTATATATATAAGGTATGAGCAAATTCGCACGCACATTGAAGCTTTTCCCCAGAATGTTCTGGTTTTCAAATCTTATTGAGTTGTTTGAAAGATGGGCGTGGTACGGTTTTTATATGGCATTCGCCCTCTACCTTACCCTCTCAAAAGAGAGTGGCGCACTTGGATTCTCACAGGTTGAAAAGGGAGCCATAATCGGAACCGGGTCAATGCTTCTATATTTCCTTCCTCTTATTACCGGTGCCCTTGCTGACAGACTTGGTTTCAGGAAAGTGCTTCTCATATCCTTTGCTGCTTACCTTGCCGGATACTTCATGGTAGGCTATTTTGACTCCTACGGAATGGTTTTTGCCGCATATATTTTCCTTGCCTTTGCCGGTGCGATGTTCAAACCGGTTATTTCCGGTACCATTGCAAAAATTACGACAGAGGAGACTGCCTCTGTTGGCTTCGGTATCTTCTACATGATGGTAAATATCGGAGGTTTCATAGGCCCTTTTATTGCCGGTTTTCTATATAAGGCAAGCTGGAATTATGTCTTCGCAATGTCGATGGGTGCAATTGCCATCAACTACATTTTTGTGCTGTTTGCTTATAAAGAGCCCGGCAGAGAACCATCTGAAAAGGGTTTCCTGGCAAATATCTCCATCGCATTCAAAAACATCTGGATAACCCTGATAGACTGGAAATATGTCCTGTTCCTTGTCATTATGAGTATCTACTGGGCAGCATATAACCAGTTGTATTATTCTTTCCCTGTCTTCATTGATGCATGGGTCGATCTTGACAGGCTAAGCGCCTTCTTCCATCTTAAACCAGGGACAATAACAGCAGTCACCGTATCAAGTATTGATTCATTTTTTATAATAGTATTCCAGTTATACATATCCTATATAACAATGAAGATCAAACCGCTCACGTCAATTATGAGCGGAACCGCAGTAATCGGCATAGGCCTTCTGCTTATGTTCACTACATTTAATCCGTGGTTAGTGATCTTTGGAATCCTGATCTTTGGAATAGGTGAGATGGCTTCATCTCCAAAATGTCAGGAGTATATCGGCCGGATAGCCCCACCCGACAAAAAAGCCCTTTATATGGGGACATATTTCCTGCCGATAGGATTTGGACACATGCTCGCCGGTTGGATCTCGGGAAAACCCTATGAAACAATTGCGGATAAGTACTTTCTGCTCCAGAAGGCTGTTGCTGCCAAAGGCTTTGATATACAACCTGTATCAGATACTTTTACCAGGACACAATACTTTGAACAGGCGCAACAGTTGTTTGGAATGGACTCAGCACAGCTTAACAACTACCTGTGGACTACTTACCATCCCTCAAATGTATGGATCCTCTTCACCGGCATGGCACTTGGTGCTGCTGTATTGCTGTTTGCCTATGACAGGGTTATCCTGGGAGGCAATGAGTTCCGCCACAAAAGTGCAGTTAACAGTTAATAAAAGTAACAGAATCCAATATTATGAAAACAAAACTCTTTTTGCTTTTTGCATTGGTACTGTCAACAACATCGTACCAGGTCTCGGGACAGAGGCATGAGATGAGCATACCTGACATCCCTGGATATGTGACACTGAAATGTGATTTTCACATACATACTGTCTTTTCTGACGGTGATATATGGCCTGTCCAGCGGGTTAAGGAAGCCTGGGAAGACGGGCTTGATGCAATTGCAATTACAGACCATATTGAATACACCCCTCATAAAGATTATGTAAAGACTGATCTGAATGCCGGGTGGGAGCTATCGAAAAAGACGGCTGAGAACCTGAACATAATCCTTATTCATGGGGCAGAGATTACCCGCAAAATGCCTCCCGGTCACCTTAACGCTCTTTTTATTAAGGATGCAAACGAGCTCACAGACCCGGACTTAATGAAGACTATTGAGGCTGCTGTTAAACAGGGTGCTTTTATTGAATATAACCACCCCGGATGGAAAAACCAGGAACCTGATGGCATTCCGAAGTTATACCCGATACATAAAGAACTGATATCCAAAGGATGGCTTAATGGCATTGAGTATTATAATGATGTTGAGTATTACCCTCTGGTTCTGGACATGTGTCGCGATAACAAGCTCACGGTTATGGGGAACAGTGACATTCATGGAACTGTCAGTGAAAACTACCCTTATCCTCAATATTCGCATAGACCTGTTACCCTGGTCTTTGCAAAAGAACGTACTTCGGAATCGATTCGTGAAGCATTGTTTGCAAGCAGGACAGCAATATGGTATGGTGATGAGGTTGCAGGATTCAAAGAGTTTACGGAGCCACTTTTCTACTCTTCAATAGTGGTTGGCAAACCGTTTAAAACCGATGATAAAAACACCTGGTTTGAAATCACAAATAATTCTGACATTCCATTCAGCCTGGTGAATGGGGAAAATGGTGCTCCGGCTGAGATATATATTCCAGCACATTCATCTGCAATAGTAAAGGCCGACAAGAAGTTCTCGGGAAACGCAATAAAGTATGATGTAAAAAACATTATTACAGGAAACGGCCAAATATTAAACGTTTCTATTTCCGTCGCTTCGAATTGATTTCGTTCCGGTTATTTGTAAGGTCATGCCATGGCATGACCCTACAATTCATGGTTTTGGTACCGGAATCATCCTGAACGAATATTCATATTTATCCTTTAGCAGGCAATACTCAGGATGAACAGGAGCACCCCATGAGTCATCACCTCCTACGCCCATCTGACCAAAATCTATATTCAGGTTTATAAAGTCACCCGGTTTGACATCATTAATATGCTTGTTAACATCTTTCGCATCAGGACGATATTCGGACAGCTTGACTCCCGATTCAAAGTCGTCGTGTATATTGTTCAATGCTGCAAAGCAGAAGAGAGGTTCTCCCACTATTTTCAGCCCTGCTCCTTCTCTGTCAGTAAGCATCAGCCAGCGTGCATCGCTCCGGTATCCGTTTTCCTGTGGTCTTACATACGGGAAATACTGATCCGGGACAGTGCTCTCATACAGGCCTACAAAGGCCGAGGATTTTCTGTCGGCATAACTCTCCTGAGGGCCACGTCCATACCATTTAATATTACCGTACACCGCAGGCAGCTGCATCTGCATACCAATGCGCGGTACAGCTTTCAGCTTTTTATCTGTCTTTGAGAAGCTGTTCCTGACATCCACACCGCCATCACCTTCAATAGTGTAGTCCGTTGAGAACAAGGCTATCGTTCTCCCGTCGTTACCCGGGATATCATAAGCAAATGACACCACAATAGCTTTACCATGTTGTTTTGTGGCGGAGGAAACCACAACTGCCTTTTCACCTGCCTTTTTCCAGTCGGCAAGGATTACCGGCATATCATTCCCATAATCGTTATCTGTAGGCGGTCTCCAGAAATCAGGTTTCAGTCCTGACCTGACCAGCTCTTTCCCGGCATACTTGTATGAAATCATCATTCCCGTGGCCATATCAAAGGTTACGGTAAAATTTTCTCCTGAGACAACCACCGAGTTTCCCTGTCTGGCAATTTCAGCCTGTTTTATATCTTTTTTATTTTCCGGAACTGCTTTTTCACTGAAAGGCAGCAGCATCTGTTCAGATGCATATATGTTCTTTTCAGCTACCAGTCCCCACTTTTCAGGTCTTGATACATAAATATTAAGGAAATACTCCACTCCCGGCTCAGGGTTTATTGTTCCATATGGAATCTGAAACTTTTTCTCTTTCCCGGGAGCCAGATCAGGATTGATGATATTGCCAAAGGCAATTGCCTTTCCGTCGGCAGCCACCTCCCATGAGATATTGAATTCTGAAAGGTTTGTGAAGTCGTATTTGTTCTTAATATTTACAATCCCCTTCCTGAGGTCAACGGGATAGAATCCTACATACTGGTAAACCTTTTTCACCTCTTTAAGAGCAGGATGAGGGGTTCGGTCGGGTGAAACCAGTCCGTTAATGCAGAAGTTTCCATCTGAAGGGCTTCCCGGCTCGCCAAAATCGCCACCGTATGCCCAGTAATCTTCGCCATCACTGTTTCGTACCAGGAGACCCTGATCAACCCAATCCCAGATAAATGCGCCCTGAAGGATAGAATGTTTTTCAATTACATCCCAATAGTCCTGGAGGTTACCGGTGCTGTTACCCATCGAATGAGCATATTCACACATAATCAGCGGCCTGTCACTTTTCGGATCACGCGCATATTTCTCAAGGTAATCAATGCGGGCATACATCGGGCACCATATATCGGTGTGCCGCTCAGTAACATTACTTGACTTCTCGGCTCTCTCATATTGCACCGGCCGTGTGTTATCCCTGCCTTTTATCCACCTGTATGTTTCCAGCATATTATGACCATCGCCGGCTTCGTTTCCCAGTGACCAGATTGCCACACAGGGATGGTTCTTATCCCGCTCAACAAGCCGCTGTGTGCGCAACATATGCTGAGGGAGCCACTCAGCCTTATCAGCCAGAGTCACATCCCTGTCATAACCTATTCCATGTGACTCAATATCGGCTTCATCAATAACATAAAAACCGTATTTATCGCACAGGTAGTAGAACATTTCCGGCTGTGGATAATGCGACGTCCGTATTGCATTGATGTTATTTTCCTTCATCAGCTTCAAATCCCTGATGATATTTGCCGAATCGATTGTATGACCTGTCAACTGATTATGTTCATGGGTATTTACACCTTTAAGTCTTATAGGTTTCCCGTTAAACAGGTATCGTCCTCCTGTTACCTCAGAGGTGCGAAATCCGATCTCACTGCTTATTGCCTCGATGGTTCTTCCGTCAGAGTCAGATAGTGTCAACACAAGAGTATAGAGGTTTGGCGACTCGGCAGACCATGGTTTTATATCCTTAATATCTCCGGCAATTGATATCCGGCTGGTGTCAGCATTTCCGGCATCACAAGATTGACTGAAAACCTTAACCGTATCGTCATAAATGAGAGCATCAACCTTAAAGTTTCGTTGCGCGGTGTTTTTATTTATCAGACTCACATCCAGGTCGAGATGTCCATCGCGATAACTATTTGTAAGTGTTGTCTTTGAGAAATAATCCCTTATATAGGATTTATCCCTGGCCTGTAACCACACTGACCTCTGAATGCCGCTTAAGCGCCAGAAATCCTGGTCCTCAAGATAGCTGCCGTCGCACCATCTGAATACCTGAACAGCTATATTGTTCTTCCCTTTTTTAACGAGGCCGGTGATATTAAATTCGGCCGGTGATTTTGAGTCTTCGCTGTACCCGGCAAGCTCTCCATTGATCCAGACGTAGAAAGCTGCGCTTACACCATCAAAAGTGAGAAATACCTGTTTGCCATCCCATTTCTCAGGCATATCAAACGATCTTTTATAAGAAGCAACAGGGTTGTTTGAATGGTCAATATATGGAGGATTCATCTTAAACGGATAGCCATTGTTGACATAATAAGGAACGCCATATCCGACACACTCCAGTGTTGAAGGCACCTTTATATCTGCCCAGCCATGAGTGTCATAATCATCTTTGTAAAACCAAAATGGTCTCTCTTCCGGGGTCTTGACCCAGTTAATCTTCCACACACCGTCGAGGCTCATCACATTGGGCGATTTACGCCATCCGGCATTCATTGCGGTTTTACTATCAGGGAAACTCACAATGGAGGCATGGGGATACTCTGCATTTATAGTATTTACTGCCGGATTTTCCCAGTCAGGAATAGTTTTCTCCTCCCAGGGTACTTTACTATAATCCCTGTATCCGGAGCATGACCACAGAGTACATACAAAAGACAGGATTACAATAAGATGCTTTTTCATCATGGACCATTTTTATTACCAACTTCAAAAATAAGAATAAATTGTGCTGTTAAGCTCATTTTCAGAGCTCTAAATCCTCCGGTCGGTTAATATTTGCAAAAGGGTTTTCCCTATAGCGAGGTGATTTTATATCGAAATATTTCATGTTGGTTCCGGAGTAAAAGTATCTCACAGCATTTCTCTTTTCACTTTCCAGGTATTGGGTTAACAATTGTGAGACGTTCTTACTGATAATGGCATGCAGTGGTTCTATCTCATCGCTGAGGCGGGGGACGAGGATATCGCATGGATTGGCCAGCATGAAACGGATCTGGTCGCTTATCAATTCAGGTGAGAGCCATGGCATGTCGCCTGCAAACACGAAAATATATTCCGATTTTGTAACATTCAGGGCCGACTCAATCCCTGCCAGGGGTCCCCTGCCCGCGAACCTGTCGGCAGTAAAAATGATATCCGTATAAGGCAGGCCTGTTATCTCTTTGCCGGAAATAATTATTTCGCCGAAGAGTGGTCTGACAACATGCAATGTCCTTGAAATTATTGTCTCTCCCTGAATCTCAATAAGTGACTTATTTACAGATCCCATGCGACTGCCTTTGCCGCCTGTAAGAATCACTGCCGCGATATCATTGAAGAGAGGCATAACTTCATATTAATCCTTTACTAAAACAACCCTGTTATATGTCCGTTATTGTCAATATCTATCTTTTCTGCTGAAGGCAATGATGGCAATCCTGGCATTCGCATTATTGATCCGGCAATAGGCACAATAAATCCGGCTCCCGAAGAGAGTTCTATCTTTCTTATCCTTACCGTGAAGTCACGGGGCCTGTTCCGCCGTGTCTGATCATCAGAAAGTGACTTTTGTGTTTTTGCGATACACACGGCCAGGTTATCGAGCCCAAGCTCTTCTATCTTTTTAAGCTGCTCTTTTGCCTCAAGTGTATACTCAATATTTTTGGCG
>Ga0209098_1001644_pt1 | contig 20965 bp, 17 predicted proteins | sample AD_JPNHW1_MetaG_FD_184429 | JGI IMG/M metagenome (GOLD analysis project Ga0209098, IMG submission 184429) | Active sludge microbial communities of municipal wastewater-treating anaerobic digesters from Japan - AD_JPNHW1_MetaG (SPAdes) (version 2) | ecosystem: Engineered > Bioreactor > Anaerobic...
GATCGACCCGGCGCAGGATCGCGACGATCTGCTCGGGTGTGTGCTTCTTTCCTTTGGGCATGTCTGGGTCTCCTTTTGCTGGCCCAGACTCTCATCCGCAATGGCCTGATTTTCCTGCGTCAGGTCAAGGCGTCCGGCCGGCGACCTCGCAGTCGAGTGAGCGAGCAACTGGTCATCTCTTGATAATAAACGGCGCGACGAACTCGCGTAGTGCGAAGGGGACACGGCCGGTGATATAGACGGCGTCGTCCTCGGCGCGCTCCTCGGTGATGCCGCCGGTGGCGTGGAGCTTGGCTACGATGTCGTAGCGGTCGTGCGGGATGCGCAACTGCGCCGAGAATTCGGCGGTGCTGGTGAGTTCGCCACAGCGGGCGAGGAGCCGGTCTATGCCGGAGCCGGTGAGCGCGCTGATGAAGACGGCGTCGGGATGGCGGGCGCGGGCGAGCTCGACGGTCTCTGGGCGCGCGGCGTCGCATTTGTTGAAGACGGTGATGGTGCGCTTGGTGTCGGCTCCGAGTTCTCCGAGTACGGAGAGCGTGGCCTCGAGGTGCTTCTCGACCTGCGGGTTGGTGAGGTCGAGCACGTGGATCAGGAAATCGGCGACAACGGTCTCCTCGAGCGTGGCCTTGAACGCCTCGACGAGGCGGTGGGGCAGGCGGCGGATGAAGCCGACGGTGTCGGTGACGAGGAGCTTGCGGCCGTCGGGCAGGGCGAGCTGGCGCGTGGTGGGGTCGAGCGTGGCGAAGAGCTTGTCCTGCACGAGGACGGCGGCGCCGGTGAGGCGGTTGAGCAGGCAGGATTTTCCGGCGTTGGTGTAGCCGACGATGGCGGCGTTGGGGACGGGGACGCGCTGGCGGCGTTGGCGCTGCACGGAGCGGTGCTTCACGACGGCGGCGAGTTCGGTGCGCAGGGCGGTGATGCGGGCGCGGACGAGGCGGCGGTCGACCTCGAGCTGGGTCTCGCCCTCGCCGCCCATCTTGCCCTTGCCGCGCTGGCGGCTGAGGTGGGTCCAAGCGCGTTTGAGGCGGGGCAGGGCGTATTCGAGCTTCGCGAGCTCGACCTGAAGCTTGGCCTCGCGGGTTTGTGCGCGCTGGTTGAAGACCTCGAGGATGACCTCCTGGCGATCGATGACGGCGCGGTCGGACTCCTCCTCCCAGTTGCGCCCCTGGGCGGGCGAGAGCTCCTCGTCGAAGACGATGAGGTCGACCTGAAGCTCGGCGGCGAGGGCGATGAGCTCGCGGACCTTGCCGGTGCCTACGAGGAAGCGGGCGTTGTGCTCGCGTAGGCGGACCAGCTCCGTGCCGGCGATCTCGATGCCGAGGTTGCCGACGAGCTCCTTCAACTCCTCGAGCAACTCGGCGCCTTCGCCGGCGGGCATTTCGGGCGTCTGGACGCCGACGAGGAGCGCGCGGGAGGCGCGGGTGGGAGAGACTTCGCGATCGATGGCCAAGGTGGCGGGAGTTTCCGGAGTCGGGGCGCGGAGTCAACGCAGGCGCGGACGCGCTGCGATGGGTATCTCCCGATGAAGCGATGGGGCGTCCGGCTAGCGCGGCGCGGGCGTGGTCTGTTTCCTCGCTTGGCGGGCGGCGGCGATGGCCTCTTCGCCGAGCGGTTGCGCGAGTTTCACGCGAAGGCTCGTGGCGAACTCGCGCGCGAAGTCGTGGCGCAAGCGCCAGTTGATGCCGGCGTTGACCAGCATGGCGGTGAATGCGCCGATGGTGGCCATGAGCATGTCCTTGTGGGCATCCCAGATGTCGCCTTGAGTGCCGAGGTAGGCCTGGCCGAGATCGCCGCCGATGCCGACGGCCGCGGCCCATTCGATGAATTCGTAGATCAACGACGTGGACATCACGACATCGAGCGGCAGGAAGTAGCCCCAGAAGCCCTTGGCTTCGGCGATGCGCAGGAAGACCTCGCGGATCGGGTAAGCGAGGAGGAGTCCGTAGGAGAAGTGGACGAGGCGGTCGAAGTGGTTGCGTTCGAAGCCGCAGCGTTCGTTGAGCGAGCGGCCGAAGAGCGCGCGGGTCCAGTCATTGTAGGGTACCTCGGAGTAGGTCCAATGGGCGCCGATCTCGTGCAGGCAGAGAAAGGCGAAGAGCAACGTGTAGCTCACTCGCGAGAGCGGGAAGCGGCGGTACGCGACGGCGAGCCCGGCGAGGGCGAAGAACACGAGGCCGTTTTCCATCCACCAGTCGCTCGGGTAGTGGGCGCCGAGGCCGGACCGGAGGATGACGGCGGCGAGCAGTGCAACGAGGATGAGGACGTAGCGGCCGGGGGCGATGGAGCGGAGCATGCGGCGAGTCCAGACGGTGGACGCGCCGGCGACAAGCGCGGGGTTGGGGCTCACGCGGTCGCAGCGAAGAAGACGAGAGTCGAGTGTCGAGAGACGAGCGCCAAGCTGGTGGTGATGTGGCATGGGGAGTCGGGCTGTCGGTTGATGCCGCGGCAATCCGACTCTCGACTGCCTGACGACAGCTCAGTCCAGATCGTCGACCACTAGCACCCCCGGGATCGACTGGAAGTGCCGGTCGAAGGTGAGGACCGCGGAGTCGTTCTCGATGGCGGAGGTGGCTATGGCGAGATCGGACAGCCCGATCACATGGCCGGCGCGATCGAGCTGCCATGCGAGTTCCGCGGCGCGTCGCCAACTGTCCGCGGTGAGGTTGAGGAAGACCATCGTCGAGAATCCTTCCTCGAACTGCGCACGGATGGCGGGATCGGAACGACCGCGGATCACCTCCGCCCAGATGATGCCGTTGATCGCGAACTCGAAGTCGTCGGTGTGGGAAGCGAGCGCAGCGAACGGATTCTGGTGAAGCGCGATTCCGCGAATCCAATAACTGCTATCAACGAGAACCAGTTTGCTCATGGGGCAGATGGTATCACGACCGTGGTCTTTCGGTAACCACGGCGCTCACGAGGGCGAACCAGTTTGCTCATCGCCGGTGCGGTAGGGGGCCTGATCCTCGGCGACTTTCAGCTCGCGGGCCTGCTTGGCGGCACGGCTCGTATCGTTTTTGGCGAAGAACCGCTGCACGGCCTCCTCGTCGATATCCATAGAAGCGCCGTGGATCTCCATGAGCGACCGGCCCATCTCATCGAGTTGCTCCGGTGTGGCATCGAGGCCGTGTTGGAAGAACTTCTTTTGCTTGTGGCGACGCGCCATCTCGGTGAGCGCCATCTCCACTGCATGGGTCTTGGTCTTGGCCCCGGTGAGTTCCATCACTTGGGCGAGGACATCCTCATCGATGTGCATCGTCATTTTCATGGCGCTCTCAGTATGGCTCGGCAGCCATACTGGTCAAGCGGAGGTATGGCTCTCGTGCCATACACGTTTGTAACCACTTTGTAAGCAAGGGAAAATCGCTTAACCGGAGCCATGACCGATGTTTGAAACGCGGCATTGCCTGCGCCGCCAGGACCGCTCATTTTCGACCGTTTCATGGCGCTGTTCACGCTTCTCGATCTCTCGCATGCCTTCGGCGGTCCTGCCGTGCTCGACCACGTTAACTTTCAGGTCGATGCCGGCGAGCGAGTGTGCCTGATCGGCCGCAACGGCGCGGGCAAGTCCACGCTCATGCGCATCATCGCCGGCGAGATGGCGCCCGACAGCGGCTCGATCTCGCGGCAACCCGGCGCGCACTTCGCCCGGCTCAACCAGGAGGTGCCCACCGACGTCGTCGGCCGCGTGCACGACATCGTCGCCACGGGTGTGCGCGCCGAAGGTGCCGGCGGCCCGCACGAGGAGGACTGGCAACGCGAGCTGCGGCTCGAACAACTCCTCGAACGCATGCAGCTTCCCGCGACGGCCGAGTTCTCGTCGCTCTCCGGCGGATTGAAACGCCGCGTGCTCATCGCCCGCGCGCTCGCCGGACAGCCCGACCTGCTGCTGCTCGACGAGCCGACCAACCACCTTGATCTGGCCAGCGTGCTCTGGCTGGAGGAGTTCCTGCTCGGCGAGAAGATCGGGCTCTTCTTCGTCACCCACGACCGTGCGTTCCTGCGCCGGCTGGCCACACGCATCGTCGAACTCGACCGCGGCATCATCACGAACTGGGACTGCGACTACGCGCAGTTTCTCGTCCGCCGCGAGGAGCGCTACGCGGCCGAGGAGCGCCAGCGCGCCGCCTTCGACAAGAAGCTCGCGCAGGAGGAAGTCTGGATACGCCAGGGCCTGCACGCGCAGCGCAAGCGCTCCGGAGCGCGAGTCGAGGCGCTTCAGGCCATGCGCGCCGAGCGCCGCGCCCGCCGCGACCGGCTGGGCAACGTGAGCCTCCGCCTCTCCGAGGCCGGACGCACCGGCGTGAAGGTGATCGAGACGGAGAAACTCGCCTTCGCCTATCCCGACGGACGCCCGCTCGTGCGCGAGCTGACGACCACCATTCTCCGCGGCGACAAGATCGGCCTCATCGGCCCCAACGGCGCCGGGAAGACGACGCTCATCAAGCTCCTCCTCGGCCAGCTCGCGCCGACCTCTGGCACGATCAAGCACGGCACCAACCTCGAGATCGTCTACTACGACCAGCTCCGCGCGCAGATCGACGACAACCGCAGCGTGGCCGACAATATCGCCGACGGCAACGAGTCGGTCCTGATCGATGGCAAGCAGCGCCACGTCATCACCTACCTGCAGGACTTTCTGTTCACGCCCGACCGCGCCCGCACTCCGGCTCGCGTGCTCTCCGGCGGCGAACGCAACCGCCTGTTGCTCGCGCGGCTCTTCACGAAACCGGCTAACGTGCTCGTGCTCGACGAGCCCACCAACGATCTCGACGCCGAGACACTCGACCTGCTCGAAGATCTACTTGTCGAATACCAAGGCACGATGCTGCTCGTCAGCCACGACCGCGAGTTTCTCGACAACGTCGTCACCAGCACGCTCGTGTTCGAGGGCGACGGTCGGATCGAGGAGTCCATTGGCGGCTACAGCGACTGGGTCGCGCAGGGCGGAGGCGTGAAGCAGCCGGTGGCGGTGGTGAAGCCGGTTGCCGCACCTGCTCCGCGGCCGAAGCCCGTCGCGAAGCCGCGCAAGATCACGCAGAAGGAACTTCGCGAACTGGAGACGTTGCCAAAGCGGATCGAGGAGTTGGAGACAGAGCAGGTGGAGCTCACTGCGAAGCTCTCCGATCCTGGCTTCTACGCCCGCGAGTCCGGCTCCGTGCCTGCGGTGAAGCAGCGGCTGGAGACCATCGAACAGGAGATCACGACGGCTTTTGCCCGTTGGGAGGAGTTGGAGGCTGTACGCGTCGCTGCGCAGGGCTGAGTTGTGCCGTTGCGGGCCGGGTGCGAAACCGGAGCTTCTCTTTTCTCCGCCAGACCGCAGAGTCGCGGCATGTCCAAATGGCTGCTCGTCGACGGCTACAACCTTGCATACCGCGCGTTCCATGCGATCCCGGATCTGACGCGTGACGACGGCTTTCCGACCAACGCCTTGCACGGTTGGGTGAAGACGCTGTGGCGGTTATGGGATCAGGAACGCCCGACTGTATGCGTGGTTTTTTTCGATCTCGGAGGCGCTCAAGATCGGTTGGCGCTGTTGCCGGAGTACAAGGCGCAGCGGGCGGAGATGCCAGAGCCGTTACGAAAGCAGATCGATCCGTTGAAGGCGCTCACCCGTGCGCTGGGCTTCGTCGGCTATGAGCAGAATGGCGTTGAGAGCGACGATCTCCTTGCGGCGCAGGCTGTTGCACTGGCGACCGAGGGTCATGAGGTGCTGATAGTAAGCTCGGACAAGGATTTCGGGCAGATCGTCGGCGAGCGGATCAAGATTCTGAATCCACCGCCGCCCGGAAACCCGAAGGCGGGCTGGCGTATAATGGACATCGCTGGAGTCGTGGAGAAGTTTGGAGTGCCGCCGGTGCAGATCGCCGACTTGCTCGCCTTGGTGGGCGACACATCGGACAACATTCCTGGGCTCGAGGGCGTTGGGCCGAAGACTGCCACCAAGTGGCTCGAAGCGTATGGCAATGTCGAGGGGGTGATCGCGCACGCGGCGGAGCTGAAGCCCGAGCGCTTTCGCGAAATGGTTGCTGCCCGTGCAGCGGATTTGCGCCGCAACTTGAAGCTGACCACATTGAACACTGCCTTGCCCCGTCCGGTAGCCGTTGCCGGGCAGGTCGATGTCGGCGCGGTGATCCGTTTGCTCGAGGAGTATGAGATGAAAACTGCCGCGGCAGAAGCCCGGCGGCGGTATGAGCAGCCGGAGTTGTTGTTCTGAACTGCCGTTGCGAGTGCTCTGCTCCAGTAACTCGCTTCGCAGAGAAAAGGCCGGAGCGTAGAGCTCCGGCCTGGTTGGATTGGCGATACTCGGGACGAAAGGCTTAGTGCGTGGCGAAGATCATCGCCTGGCGGAACAGCTCCGGGGAGGGGATGCGAGGCCATGGTTCGAGACGTTGGCCGAAGGCATCGACGCAGGGGCCTCGTGTTGGGAAGGTCGGGTCGATGGCGCAGACTGCCTGCCAGACGGTGTTGATGTGGCCGTAGGGCATGATGGTCAGATTGTATACATCGTCCCACGTCTCGTCGCTGGGGTATTCGTAGTAGGCGAGGAGGCGGTTGCGTTGCTCAAGCGTGAGCTCGCCGAAGCAGGTCCTGGCCATTTCGAGTTCGATGTCGATGCTTTGCATGGAAGAGGAAAGTGTTGCTGGTCGTATCGGTGCAGCCTTGTGGCGATTAAGAGGCATCCGACAAAATGAGGGAAACCTCCCGGTTGACCTCGCTCGGAGGGGAATCGCCGTGCACTCCCCAGTGCTGAGATGAGTGACCAGATGGACGAGGCACAGGCTCAGCGTGCCGTTGTTCGTGGCGAATTCGTTCGGCTGGTATGTGGCGCTAAAGGGCTGGTCGCTCCACACCGGCGGGACCCGTGGCATCGGCGGGTCTGCTGTCGCGCGTCATGGGACCGAGGTCTCCACGGATGCCGCAGGCCAGCCTAGTGCCAGAGAAAGAAGAAGGCCGCCCCTTGCGGGGCGGCCTCTGGTAAGAATCTCTCGGGGTAACTAATCTCGGTGGCGGACAGTCTGGAAGTTTGATCGAGCGGGTGTCTCCGGGAGCCGTAGATGTGGCCCTCATGATGAGGTGGGTAATGGAGCCGCTTTGGTTTCCTTTCCAGTGTTGGTTGCCGAGTTTGACTGCTGTCCGGGAGCTTTTTCCCGAGGAGAAATATCGGCCGCTTCACCCGAAAGTAAACTGCCGTGGAGCAAATAAATCACCGGGCCTGCTTCGGCGCGACGGGGCGCGAGGGGTGTTCACCCCGTGGCAGCGCGAGGAGATCGTAGCCGCGCACGCCGGTGATCGTGACTTCGGCGAACTCGCCGGCGGGCAGTGTCTTTGAAACATAGACACGACCGTCGATGTCGGGGGCGTCGCCAGCGGCGCGGGCTTTGCCGGCGGACTCCACAAGCACGCGCAGCGTCTCACCGATCCGGCTTTCGCCGATCTCGCGGACAATCTGCTGCTGGAGCGCCATGGCGGCATGCCAGCGCTTGTCCTTGGTCTTGTCGGACACCTGGTCGGCGCGCTTGGCTGCGCGCGTGCCCTCCTCGGGCGAGTAGCGGAAGACGCCCAGACGCTCGAAACGGGTCTCGCGGATGAACTCGAGGAGCTCGTCGAAGTCGGCGTCGGTTTCGCCGGGGAATCCGACGATGAAGGTGGTGCGCAGCGTGACTCCTGGAATTCCGGCTCGGATCGAGCGGAGCAGGTCGCGGATGTGCTTTGACGAGGTCTCCCGCTGCATCTCGCCGAGCATATGGTCGGAGATGTGCTGGAGGGGAATGTCGATGTATCGGGCGACTTTCCGGCATTCCGCGACGGTGCGGATGAGCTCGTCGCTCCAATGCGCCGGGTGGGTATAGAGCAGCCGGATCCAGAAATCGCCCTCGATCTGGTCGATCGCGCGCAGGAGTGCGGCGATGGTGTCGCCCCGGGTTGAGTCGACCTTGGCGCGGGGTCCGGCCTTCTCGGTCCAGCGGTCCATGCCGAAGTAGGTGGTGTCCTGGGAAATCAGGTTCAGCTCCCGCACTCCCTCGGCGACGAGCTTGCGGGCTTCGCGCACGACGGAGTCGATCGTGCGGCTCCGGTGGCGGCCTCGGATCTGCGGGATCACGCAGAAGGTGCAGGTGTGGTTGCAGCCCTCGGCGATCTTGATGTAGGCGGAGTGCCTCGGCGTGAGCCGGTAACGCGGCGTGTCGTAGTCCGGGATATAGATGGAGCGGCGGCTGACGTCGGTGATGGGCAGGCCGCCGGGAGCTCGATCACTTGAGCAGAGTTGCTGGACGATGGCGGCGACCTTGGGCACTTGGTCGAGGCCGATGAAGGCGTCGACTTCGGGCATCTCCGCGGAGAGCTCCTTCGCGTATCGTTGTGCCAAGCAACCGGCGACAATCAGTTTCTGCTCGCGGCGGCGTTTCCGCAGTTTCCGCTGCTCGGTGACTTCCAGAATGGACTGGATGCTCTCCTCCTTGGCATCGCCGATGAAGGAGCAGGTATTGATGATCACCGCGTCGGCCTTGGCGGCATCGGGGATCACTTGCATGCCGGCGGCGATCAGATGCCCGACCATGATCTCGGAGTCGACCAGGTTCTTGGCGCAACCGAGCGAGATGAGACTTACGGTGAGCATCGTCCGGATAGACGCTGGATGATATGAGGCCTGCGGCTGTCGCGTGCGGCGGTGCAGAGAGGTGCTGTACTGTTCGCGCGCTCAGCTCTGAAACAAGAAACCGCGCCCTGGGGCGCGGTTACCTTACTTCTTCGAGGAATGCTGCTTCTTGGCGGCTTCCTTCTGGCGTTTCAGGTAGGCCTTGCGGCGGGCGCGTTTGACGACGGGACGATGTTGTTGGCTCATGATGTTGGTTAAAAGAGGGGTCGAGCTTCCGGCCGGCCCCGGGTGAGTCAAGACGGGATTCCACGGGGTGGGCTTGGCGCCTTGATTATGGCCTAGCCCGTGGGACGGGCAGGCTATGCTTCGGATATACATAAAGATATGGTGGCTTGACCATACATGCATAGGTGGTGCATGTACTGTGCATCGCGCATCGCTATAGCGGAACGGCTACCAGTCGGATGTCGCGATGCCCCATCTCTTTACCATGGCCCAAGACACACTGAAGAAGATCGCTGTATATAAAACACGGCTCGCGGACCTCGAACGCGAACTGTTTGCCCAGCTGGCAAAATTGCCGGCCCAGTATGGTTTCTCCTCCGCGGAGGAGTTCATCGTAGCAGTCCGCAAGGCCGTTGACAGCAAACCCGGCCGCAAGTCCGGCAAGGCAGCGAAGCCGGCAGCCGAGAAGTCTTCCTCCGGTCGCAAGCCGCGCGTGAAGATCACTCCCGAGATCGAGGCGCAGGTGAAGTCGATGACCGAAGCGGGCAAGACCGGCGCCGAGATCGCGAAGGCCACCGGCGTCTCCCTGCCGAGCGTGAGCAACATCAAGAAGAAGCTCGGGCTGGTCTCGAAGAAGTAATAAGCGCACGCACTGTTCCGCGCGCAGGATTCGCCTCCGCCGTCTAGGCGGGGGCTTTTTTGTTGTTCCTCTGCGGTGGATGCGGAAACTCCGCGCACCCCGGCACCCATGGAGAGCCCCTATATCCAGGCGAACACGAACGGGCGTCTGCTCGACGCTCGCGAACCGAGTCTTCCTGCGAACGACCGGGGATTTCTCTATGGCGACAGCGTCTACGAGGTGTGGCGGACCTATGACGGCGCGATCTTCGCCTTCGACGAGCATTGGCTGCGACTCGAACGCTCCGCACGAGCGCTCGGGATCGCGCTGCCGCTCGGCCGGGCCGAACTCGCCGAACAGCTTCGCCGCACTGCCGTCGCCTTCGTCGAGCGCTCGGGCCACGTGGGGCCGATCCATGTGCGTGCGCAGTTTTCCCGCGGCGGCGGCGCGCTCGGGCTGGATCCGGCGCTGGCCGATACGCCGACGTATGTCGTGCTGGCGCAGCGGTTGCGCACGATCCCGAGCGAGAAGCTTCGCGACGGCTTCATCCTCTCGGTTGCGCAGGAGTTGCGCCGCAACTCGCGCGATTCCCTCGATCCTGCCTGGAAGACGGGAAACTACCTCAACAACCTCCTCTGTCTGCGCGAGGCGCGGCAGCGCGGGGCCGACGAGACACTCATCCTCAACCACGCCGGCCGCGTGACCGAGGCGGCGGTCGCCAACGTCTTCTTCGTCCGCAAGCACACGATCGTCACTCCGCCCCTGGCCGACGGCCTGCTCGGCGGCATCACGCGCGGGCTGCTGCTCGAGCGCATCGCTGCGCGGCTGGGCGTGGTGGCGCTGGAGGAGTCGGTCACGCCGGACGACTTCCGTTTCTTCGACGGCTGTTTCCTCGCCTCGACGACGAATGACCTCGTCCCGGTGTCGTCGATCGATGCGCATCGCTTCGCCTTGGACGACCTATCGTTGGTCTGGAAGTTGAAGGCCGGGTTCCAGAACTATGCCTCGGAGTATGCCGCCGCGCATCCGGAGCTGCGCGCGGGCGTGCACTGAGCGAGCTGCTGAGCGGTGTCGTGAGCCGATGGGCTCATGACAACTTCTGACAAACTCTTACACGGCCCTGACAACTTGGGCGGCGGCGCGGAGTAGGATGGCGGCAGAATCGCCATGAATGCTCTCCCTCTCTTGCTTCTGCTTTGGTTCCGTCGCCGCGTTGCCGACTTTTGTCTGCTGGTGCGGTTGTCGCTTCTTCTTGGTCTGCTGGGAACGCGGCTGATTGCGGCGCCGCAGATTGAGCCGGCCCATTGCGCCGACTATGTGCAGGCGGTTGGCGCGGCGCGCGAGTTGGCTGCGGAGAAGTCCTGGGCTCAGGCGCGCGAGTGGTACCGAGTCGCATTGGAACTCGCGCCCGATGCCGAGGCGAAGCGTTGGTGCGCGCTGTGGCTGGCGGACGTGGACTGGCGTGCGGAGCCGGTATCGGACTGGTCGGCTAGGCCGGCATGGCAGAAACGTCATGAAGACGGGTTCGCCCGGCTGCTCGAACCCTACGGAAAAGGGCAGGCGCGCGACGGGTACTGGCGGGCTGTGCTGGAGGCCCGGGCACGCTTCCGTGGCGAAGACCGGTGGGCGTTCAGCGACACGGCGTGGCAGGATTGGCTCGCGGTGGCGGACTGGCTGGCGGAGCAGCCGAGGAGCGAGGCGGCTTGCGGTGAGTACTTCGCGTTTCTCCGTGGGCAGGCTGAGCGCATCGAGCAGGGAACGCAGTATGACGGCGCCGTGCGCGAGCGCCTGATCCGGCATTTGGCGCAGGCTCGCGAGGTTGCGGGCAATGCCGCGGAACGAGCCTGGGCGTGCTGGCAGTTGGCGCGATTTGTCGGTGGCGATACCAAGCGCTCGTTGGATGAGCGGCGCCGGTGCTGGGGCGAAGCCTTGGCTGCGGCGCGCGGCCAACCCATCGAGCTGACGGTGCGCGCGCAGGAACTGCTGTGGCGTATTCGGCTGTGCGAAGGCGAGAAGCCTGCGAAGGGCGCGGCGCCTGATTACGCACGTTGGGAGTCGGAGATCGAGGAACTGCGCCGACTCGGCGAACTCTCGCCGCGAGTCGAGGACCACGAGTGCGCGAAGGCGATGCTGGCGTTGCGTGCGCTCTGGCAACAGGCGCGGCTGGAGATTCCGATCCCGGAGGAATTGGGCGCAGGGGATGCGCTCCGATTGAGTTACGGGGCCTGCGGCATACGGCAGATCGGCATTACCGTTTCCCGCCACCGGCTGGCGCGGATCGCGGCTGAAGCGAGACGGCTTTCGGGGCAGGACGACACGGATTGGGAAGCGGTGCTCGAGAATGTGCGGGAGCTTGTCGTGCGGAGGACTGTCGAGCTGCCGGCGGGCCCGGCGCTTGCATGGCAGCAGGGCGAGATTGTGGCGGCGGAGACGCTCCCTGCCGGAATCTATACCGTGGAGACGGAAGGCCGCACTGGCACGGGCGTGATCCAGCGGCGCGAGACCTTGCTGGTCGGTGGGCTGCGCGCGGCGGCGTTCAGTGTCGCGGAGGGGTGCTACGATCTTTTCGTCTTCGATGGCACGGCGGCCCGGCCGGTCGCCGATGCGGAAGTGCGCGGTGTTCTTCTGGCGGAGAAGGGCGTTGTTGCTGACTTGAGGGGCCGAACTGATTCCGAAGGTCGGCTCCACCTGCCGCAGGCGCCCGTGGACGATGGCCGTCGGGCGTGGATGGTGGCCGCGTTCGTGGGAGGGCGCCCACTGCTCTGCCGTGTCTATGATCGGGTGGCGGCGGAGTCGGAGCGGCTGGTCGCCGATCTGTTTCTCGACCGGCCGATCTACCGGCCCGGCGAGACGGTGCGCTGGAAACTGATCCTGCGGGAGCGGCGCGATGGCCGTTTCACGCTACCGCGGTTGACGCGCGCACTGGTGCTCGACGCCGGGAGCGAAGACACGGTGTTGGCGGAGAAACAGCAGATCGTGCTCGACGCATTCGGCACGGCGAGCGGCGAGTGGACGATCCCGGCGAGCGCGCGGCCGGGCTATTTCCGGATGAAGCTCGGTTGGGTGGGCGACTCCGAAACGGAACTTTCGCGGCGCAACTGGCTGGGTTTCCGTGTCGACAACTTTGTGGCCCCGCAGGTGGCGGCGCACGTCGAGCTGGCCAGTGGAGCGGATTCGCTTCAGCCCGGGCGAGAGCTGGTCTTCGAGGTCGGTGCGGACTATCTCTCCGGTGGGCCGGTGGTCGGGGCGACGGTGGCTTGCTCCCTCGAATGCATGAATTCAATAGAGGCGGACTGGCAGCGGGAGGAGGACGAGGAGGCACCCTGGCGCGTGTGGGCCGACGAAATGCGGAAGAAGACACTGACCGGCACGACGGGGGCCGACGGGAAAGTGCGCCTGGCAGTGCAACTGCCCGCCGATCTACCGGACGGCGCCAATTGCACACTCGAGGGCAAAGTGATTCCAACGGGGTTGCCGGAGGTGGAGGTGCGCAGCGGGCTGTGGATCGCGCGCGGCGGGCTGTACGCGTTGCCAACGGGGACCGAATACAGCGGACTGCGCGTGGCCGAGGTGGGCGAGCGCGTGGCGTTCCCCTTGGCAGTGAAGGATGGCTTGCAGCTCCCGGCTGCGTTCGCCGGTACAGCGGTGCTGGTCGAGCGGCGCTGGTCCGAACTCTGGCGGACGCCGGACGGGCGCATCGTCGACGAGACGCAGATCGGCGCGGAGCGCCGGTCGCTGGAGTTGGACTGGGGCGACTCGATGCCGGAGGGCTGGCGGCAATTGCATGCCGGTTATCGCGAGACCGAGGTCGCCGAGGTTCCCGTGCGGGCGGATGTGGAGGGAACGATTGTGCCCGAGTTCCGGATTCCGGGCTATGGACTGTTCACGGTGCGGTTGAAAAACGCCGGTGGTGCGGTGCTGGTGCTCGGTACGGAACGGCTCTACTCCACGGTGCTGGTGCCCGATCGGAAAATGGCGGTGCCGGCACTGCCGCCGAGCTTGAGCGTGTTCGCCCTGCCTTCTCGGGTGTCGCGCGAAGGGCCGTTTGCGGCGCTGGCGGTGTTGCCCGAGGGAGTAGGCGTGGGCTGGCTCGCGTTGCAGGGCGCGGAAGAGGCGAAGTGCCTGCGGTTTGCGACACCGCAGCGCGCGGCCTGGGTGCGGACGGAGCGGCTGCCTCAGCTGGGTAGCCGACTTGGGCTGGAGATGACCTTCCCTCGTGGTGACTCCTTGGGACGCGAGCGGTGCGGGTACGATCTGCCCGATCCGAAGACACGCCTGGAGGTTGCGCTGGAACCGGCAGCGGCCGTGGTACGGCCGGGCGAAACGACGACGGTTCGGCTTCATGCGAAACAGATCGTGCGGCCGGGTGAGCCGGCGGCGGTGGCGGTGGCCGTGTGGGACGAGGCACTCACGCAGCTCGCCGGTTGGCGTGAGCAGGAGCCGCTGTTCCTCTCGCGGTTCTCGACGGTGCATGAGGCGGGCGCCGAGATCGTGGGCGATGTTGATGGCTACCGGAACCTGTCCACAGCCGATCCGCGGCTGGCGGTGAGCGCGTTGGCGGACTTGGCGAAGATTGGGTCCTCATTGCGGGTATTCCCGGATTCGGTGGGCGGGGCGGATGAGGAGGTCGTGATCTTGTCTCCGTTCGAGGTGTCGTGCGGCGAGGACACGGGCTATTGCGCGACCGCTACGCTAGCGGGTTCTCGGATCTGCACCCAGTTGCGCGAGGTGCCGCCGCCGATGGTAGCGGCCGGTACTCGGGCGAAACCGGAAATCGAGGTGCGGCGGCATTTCTCGGCTTCGGCGTTCTGGGCGCCGCAGGTCATCACGGATGCGAAAGGGGAGGCGACGGTGAGCTTTAGCTATCCGGACAACCTCACGCAGTGGCGGATCGAGGCCTATGCGGTGGGCACGGATGGCAATTCGTTCGGGACGGCGACGGCGTTCACGCGGACATCGCTGCCGTTCCAGGCGCGGCTGAATCTGCCGCGGTTTCTCGTGGCGGGCGACAGCGCCGAAGTCGGCGCGACGTTGGTCAACCGGTCCGATGCGGCACTCTTGGCGCAGGCGGAGCTGGAGGTCGGCGGCGCGGTGGCGGCGTCATCGGAACGGTCGCAGCAAGCTGCGGCCCTACACGGGAACAAGGTGTCAATCGCGGCGCAGGGCGAGACGCCGGTGGCGTGGCCGGTGCGTGCCGAGAAAACGGGCACGGCGGAGTTCACGCTCAAGGCGTGGACCGAGGCGGAGCGCGACGGCATGACGCTGGAGCTGCCGGTGCTGGAAGATGGGATTTTACAGGAGACTGCGGTGAGCGGACGGCTGACTCGTGGTGAGGCGACGCGCACGCTGACGCTGGAGTTACCGGAGCCGCTCGATCCGGCGCGGACGACGGCGCGCTTGCAATTGACCGGCAGCCACGCGGCGGCGTTGCTCGATGCGCTACCGTATCTCGTGGACTATCCATACGGTTGCGTGGAGCAGACGATGAGCCGGTTTCTGCCGGCGGTGATCGCGCGCAAGACGCTGGGCGAACTCGGGTTCGACGCGGCGACGGTCGAGTCGCGCATCCTCGGCAAGGAGACGCCGGCGGATGCCTCGCGACGCGCGAAGACGGCCGGGCTCGGTCGTCTCGACGAGGTGATTGCCAAGAGTCTTGCGCGGTTGGTCGAGGCGCAGCGCGGCGACGGTACTTTCGGCTGGTGGCCGGGGGCGCAGGTGCCCGATCTCTGGATGACGGCGTATGTTGCCTGGGGGCTGGAGCTGGCTCGGGGGGCGGGGGTGGCGCTGCCGGCGCGGATAGCGGAGCGCATTCATGAGGCGATCCGGCGGTTCCGGCCGCGTGGCAACGAGTCGAGCGACTGTGCCGCGTGGGTGCTGGCGGCGCTTGCCTCGTCACCGCTCGATGAGAGCGAGGCGAAGTGGCTGCGTGAAGGTTTCGTGGGTTGCTTTGCGGAGCGCGAGAAGCTCTCGGCCTCCGGGCGCGCGTGTCTGGCGTTGGCGGCGGCGAAACTCGGTACGCCGGAGGAACGCGCGGTGGTGCTGCGCAATCTGGAGAACGGCGCCGCGCGGGCGGAGTCGGCAGATCTCGGCGACACGGTGCACTGGGGCGCGACGAGCGACTACTGGCGCTCGAGCGAAGGCGCGACGGAATGCACGGCGTTGACGCTGCTCGCGCTGCTGGAGCTGGAGCCGCAGCACACGTTGGTCGAGCCGGCGATGAACTGGCTGGTGCTGAACCGGCGCAGCGGGCATTGGGCGAGCACGCGTGACACGGCGTTCGCGGTGCTCGCGTTGGCGAAGTTCATCCAGGTGCGCGGCGAGGCGCAGGGCGAGACAGAGGTGGCGGTGTGGGCGAACGGCTCGGAGGTCGGCCGGGCCACGCTGAACCGGGAGACGTTGCTGGCCGGTGCCGCGGCGGTGGAACTGCCGGTGGCGGCGCTGCGCGGCGGGGCGAACCGGATCGAGCTGCGGCGCGCGGCCGGCGACGGACCGGCGTACGCGGTGGCGTTGGCGGAATCGTGGGCGGCCGGCGAGACGGTGAAGCCGGCTGGTCATCAGGCGACCGTGGCGCGCGGGTTTGTGCGACAGAAGGCGACGCCGACCTTGATCGGGACGTTGCGAGTCGATCCGGAACCGCTGGTTTCCGGCGGTGCTGTGGTGGCTGGCGAGGAGGTGCAGGCGGTTGTGACGCTGACGGTGCCCAACGAATTGGAGTATGTGATGGTCGAGGTACCGAAGCCGGCGGGATGCGAGCCCTTGAACGCGTTGAGCGGCTGGGATGCCCGGATACGGATGGCCGGGGTTTCCGTGCCCGCGGAAGAGGCGAGCCGTGCGGTCTACCGCGAGGAGCGGGACGAGAAGAGCGTGTTCTTCCTCGACCGGTTGGAGGCGGGCACGTGGGAGATCCGCTTCGGGATGCGCGCGGTGACGCCGGGGGATTTCCGGGCGCTGCCGGTGCGGGTCGAGGCGATGTACGTGCCGGAGATCCGGGCCAACAGCGATGCGCGGCGCGTGCGGGTGGAGGCGCGGAAGTAACGCGGCGGCGGTGTCGGCGACGGGTTGCCGGTGCGGAGGGATGCCGGGCCGGGGCTTGGCATTTTCGGGGCGGAAGGGCACTGCAAGACAGCAGCGCCTCTACGAAGGGGCGTGCGGCAAGAACAGTCCGGCCATTTGGCCTCTTGGAATGGGCGACAGCCGTTACGGCGGGCGTGACGTAGGCTATTGCGATACGGATGTCGCCTACGGGGCGGCTGCCGTAGGCTGCGACGAGGCAGCAGTAGGCTACGGGAGACTTGCTGTAGCTTACGAAACAGGTGCCGTGCGCTACAGCGTGCGCAAAGTAGTCGATGTGCGGGGGGGGGCGTGCTTGACTCGCTACTGCACGGAGACGATGCGGATGGGGCGGCGGCCGGTGGGCGAGGGCAGGACATCACCGGCGTGATGGCCCAGCATCTTCGCCCCGAGCGGCGAGTGGGGGGTGATGACGTAGATGGTGGTGTGCTCGTGCTCGATCTCGAGCCCGCCGCCCTTCGGGCCGACGAAGTAGAGATTCTTCTCGTCGCCGATCTCGGTCTCGACGAGGGCGCCGAGTGCGATGGCTTCGCCGGGGGCGAAGTCGTGGGGAACGAGTTCCTTGAATGCGTCGAAGGCTTCGCGCAGTTCGGCGGCGACCTTCACCTGGCCTTCGGCGAGGACGGAGGTCTCGAGCCCGGGAGTCTCGAACTGGTTCTTGTGCAGCTCCTCATCGTGGGTGGCCTCGTCGAAGGCGGACTTGGCCGTGCTGGCGATGAGCTCCATCTCGGAGGAGAGCTGGCGGACGATCGAGTCGACGAGTGCTTTCTTGTTCACGATGACTGGTGGTTGGGGCGCGGCGAGAGATACGCCGGCGCACGGGTTTACGGTTCTGCTGGGAAAGCGAATAACGTAGGTCCGGGCGCGACCACGCAGCGGCGTGGACTAGCTCGGGTATTGCCCGGAGATGTAGCTGCGCAGCGACTCGGTCTCGTACTGGAGACGTTCGACGACCCATTTGTTGATGTCGCCGATGGAGATGAGGCCGACGAGCTTGCCGTCGTCGAGGACGGGGAGGTGGCGGACTCGTTTCTCGGAGATGAGGGCCATCGCCGTCTCGAGCGGGGCGGATGGTTCGACGGTGTAGCGCAGCGGCGACATCACCCGTGCGATGGGTGTCGTGCGGGGGTCGAGGCCAGGAGCGACGACGTGGGTGAGCAGGTCGCGCTCGGTGAAGACGCCAATGACGCGGCTGTCGTCGGCGACGAGCACGCAACCGATGTTGTGCGTGACCATGTCGTTGGCGGCATCCTGCGCCGTCGCGCTGTCGCGGACGGTGTATACGGTGGTTCCCTTTTGCGCGAGGAGCGCGGAGATAGGGGTCTTCATGGGGTCAGACGGCGAGAGACTAAGCCTGATACGGCCGCGCGCAAGTGGCGCTGCCAGAAAGGCCCAGCAGTGGTTTTTGTTGGTGTTGTGAGCCCCGTTGAAACCTGAGGCGACTGCGTGGGTGCTGTGTCTCGGCGGGAGAAGAGGTGACGGACCGGCTACGCTGCGGGCGGCTTGGCGGCGGCGGCGCGGCGGACATCGCGGGCCCACCCGTAGACCTGTGCGTAGCGTTCGGCGGAGTGGGTCCAGGAGAAGTCGCGGGCCATGGCGTTGGCGCGGAGCGTGGCGAACTCCTCGGGACGGTCGTAATAGGTGGCGTTGGCCCAGCCGATGGTGTGGTAGACGGCGTTCTGGTCGGCGTGGTCGAAGAGGAAGCCGGTGCCTTTGCCGGTGCCTTCGCGGTACTGCTCGACGGTGTCGACGAGGCCGCCGGTGGCGCGGGCGACGGGGAGCGTGCCGTAGCGCATGGCGTAGAGCTGGGTGAGGCCGCAGGGCTCGGTGCGGCTGGGCATGACGAAGCAGTCGGAGCCGGCCTGGATGAGGTGGGCGAGGCGGTTGTCGAAGGCGAGCTTGAGACCGACGCGGCCCGGATACTCCCATGCGGCCTGGCGCAGGTCGTCCTCGAGGTCGGCATCGCCGGTGCCGAGGATGGCAAACTGTGCCTGCATGTTGGTGACGATGGCGGGGAGCACTTCGCAGAGCAGGTCGAGGCCCTTCTGGCGGAAGAGGCGGGAGACGACGCCGAAGACGGGTTTGCGCGGGTCGACATCGAGCCCGAGCTCGCGCTGGAGGGCGGCCTTGCAGGCGGCCTTGCCGGAGTCGATCTCGGAGAGGTCGAAGGAGGCGGGCAGGTGCGGGTCGGTGGCGGGATCCCAGGCCTCGGTGTCGATGCCGTTGAGGATGCCGATGAGGTCGCCGGCGCGGAAACGCAGGACGTGGTCGAGGCCGAAGCCGAAGGCGGGGGTCTGGATCTCGCGGGCGTAGGTGGGGCTGACGGTGGTGATCTTCGTGCTGTGGTAGAGCCCGGCCTTCATCAGGTTCACGGCGCCGCAGGCCTCGACGTTGTCGGGGGAGAAGAGGCGTTCGGGGAGCTTGGCGTAGGCGAGGGCGTGTTTGTGGCAATAGCCCTGGTGCTCCAAGTTGTGGATGGTGAAGACGGTGGCGCAGCGGCCGAGCGGACCGTCGCGGTCGGTGGTGTTGAGCCAGACGGGGACGAAGCCGCAGGTCCAGTCGTGGCAATGGATCGCATCCGGCGTCCACCCGAGCTGGAGGCAGAGGTTGAGGGCGGCGCGGCCGAAGAAGATGAAGCGCTTGTCGTTGTCGGGGAAGCTGCCGGCGGCGTTGGAGTAGACCTCGGGACGGCCGAAGAAACGCTCGTGTTCGAGAAAGTAGACTTTCGCCTCGGAGCCGGGGATGACGGTTTCCCACACGCGGGCGAATTCGGGGCCGCCAGCGAGATCGGCGCCGAGCGGCTGCGCGCGGGCTTCCCAAGTGCCGAGGCGTTTGACGGAGCCATAGAGCGGGACGATGCAGCGGACATCGTGGCCCATGCGGGTGAGCTGTTTGGCGAGTGCGCCAACCATGTCGCCCAGACCGCCAACTTTGACGAAGGGGTCCAGCTCGGGGGTGACCATCAGGATCTTCATGCGGGGGTGGGCAAAATCGCGGGGAGCGAGGGGGCGCTCAAGGCTATTTCCCGAGGGTTGGCGATGCGGCGCGCTCATGCTGTCCCGAGGAGTCGCGTCGGGCGAGAGCTGGCTCGCGCTGTTGGAGACGAGCGACACGCTGCGGCCTGAGCAAGCTCAGGCGCTCCGAGGGCTTGGGTGGGCGGAAACACGGGTCGGGAGACCCGTGGCACGAACGGACCGCTACGTGAGGCGGACGCCTTGGCGGCAAACAAGCAATTCACTGCCGGACTCTCGGAATGCGCACCGAAGGTTTGCGTAGGGGTGCCGCAGTCGACTCGTTGGCCAACAACGTCTAGCGGGCGGCGCAAGACGCCGCCCCTACGCCGGCAGCTGCATCGGCACGGCTCAGCCGGCGCGCAGGGAGAGACCGGCGACCTTGGCGCAGCCGTTGAGCTGGCGAATGCGCTGGAGCACGACGGGCTCGAGGATGCGCAGCTCGTCGCGGACGACGGCGTGGGAGACGAGGACGAGGAGCTTGTTCTTCGTGTCGATCTTCACCGGGTGGCTGTAGGCGGCGTTGGCGCTGCCGACGATCTCGGCCCAGTGCGTGCGGATGGTGTGGTCGGGCGCGTCGATGCCGACCTTGTACTTCTGGAGCAGCTTGTCGATGGCGTCGCCGAGCGGTTGCTCGTGCCGGCGTCTGGATCGGGAGCCGTCGTTGGGCAGGCCGCGGAGCGAGGCGATGAGGTTCTCGATCTCGCGGGAGAACTCTTGGGCTTCGGGCATCGATGGGATTGAGGTGGGCCGTTCGGCGGCAGGGCGGAAGCTGAACGACTTCGTCGTCCAGCTACGGGGAGCGCCCGATTCAGGCGATCTGCTGCTGGTCGTAGAGGCCGCGGTAGAGCGGGCTGGTGCGGTAGACCTCGGCGTGGGGGCCGCGGGCGACGATCTGGCCGCGGTCGAAAACGAGGACGAGGTTGGCGTCGCGCAGGGTGCTGAAACGGTGCGCGATCATCAGCACGGTCTTGCCGACGACGAGCTTCTGGAGCGCCTTTTGGATCATCGACTCGCTCTCGCTGTCGAGGGCGGAGGTGGCTTCGTCGAGGACGAGGATGGGGGCGTTGCGCAGGAAGGCGCGGGCGAGGGCGATGCGCTGGCGCTGGCCGCCGGAGAGGGAGGCGCCGCGCTCTCCCACGACGGTGTCGTAGCCCTGCGGGAAGGCGGAGATGAAGTCGTGGGCGAAGGCGTCGCGCGCGGCCTGCTCGACCTCGGCGCGGGTGGCGCCGGCGCGGCCGAGCAGGAGGTTGTTGTAGATGGTGTCGTTGAAGAGGAACGAATCCTGGCTGACGACGGCGATGTTTGCGCGCAGATCGGCCTGCCGGAGGTCGCGCACGTCGATGCCGTCGACGAGGACGGTGCCGGCGGAGGCGTCGTAGAAACGCGGGACGAGGTTGGCGAAGGTGCTTTTGCCGGCGCCGCTGGGGCCGACGAGGG
>Ga0209098_1001646_pt1 | contig 20939 bp, 18 predicted proteins | sample AD_JPNHW1_MetaG_FD_184429 | JGI IMG/M metagenome (GOLD analysis project Ga0209098, IMG submission 184429) | Active sludge microbial communities of municipal wastewater-treating anaerobic digesters from Japan - AD_JPNHW1_MetaG (SPAdes) (version 2) | ecosystem: Engineered > Bioreactor > Anaerobic...
GGAAAAGATCGAGCGTTTGATTACGTTTTGACATGGGCCCTCTGGTTTGTTGGTTTTGTTTCCCAAGCCCCAATGTATGGGGCTTACAACAAATCAGCAGGGCTTTCCCCATGACGAATGCGGGCTAGCCGAACCGCCAGTCGCCCTGGGCGGAGCGGGAGATAGACACCCCGAAGGCCTCGCTGGCGCGCTCTCCAAGGAGGACCGATTCCGCCTTTCCCTGGTCCACCAGCGCACCGTGGTCCAGAAGCCAGGCGGTGCCGGAGTGCTCCGCGGCCAAGCGCAAGTCGTGGACCGACCACACCACCGTCCGTCCCTCCCGCGCCAGCGATTCCAGGAGCGACAGCAGCGATAGCTGGTGCCCGATGTCGAGCCCCGTCAACGGCTCGTCCAGCAGAAGGAGCGGGGAGCCCTGCGCCAGGCAGCGGGCGAGGAAGGTGCGTTGCAGTTCGCCTCCGGACAAGGTGGTGGCGTCCCGGCCGCGCAGATGCGCGATCTCCATGCGATCCATCGCCTGCGACACCGCCTGGCGGTCCATGGCCGTCAGCGGCTTCCACAAGCCCCGGTGGGGAAGCCTCCCCATGGACACGAGATCCTCCACGGGAAGGGAAACGGTCAGCGGCCGGAACTGGGGCAGGTAGGCCATCCGGCAGGCGCGCTCCGGCGAGCTCCATTCGCGGACGGGCCGCCCTTCCAGGTCCACCCGCCCCTCCGACGTAGCGAGCACACCGGCCATCAGCTTCAGGAGCGTGCTCTTTCCCGCACCGTTGGGTCCGATCACCGCCACCAGGTCGCCCGTCCCGAGCGAGACGGAGATGGACGACAGGATCCGTTTCCCGCCGACATGCGCGGACGCCGCTTCCAGGCGCATCATCCGCCCCTCCGTTCACGCACGAGCAGGCGCAGGAAGAAGGGCACTCCCATCAGCGAAGTCAGGACTCCCAACTGGATGCCCGCGGGAAGGAACACGCGGGCGGCGGAGTCGGCGATCACCAGGAGGAGCGCTCCGGCCAGGGCGGAAGCGGGAAGGAGAGCTCGGCCTCCGGATCCGAAGAGAGGACGCACCAGATGCGGAATGATCAGGCCCACGAAACCGACGGGTCCGCACACGCCCACCGCGCCGCCCACCGCCAGGGCCGTTCCCACCAGGACCACTCCGCGTGCGCGCTCCAGCGGCACGCCCAGCGACTGGGCATGGTCCTCGCCCAGCGAGAGCGCGTCCAGCCAGCGCGAGGTGGCCCACAGGATCGCCAGCCCCAGGGCCACGGGCGGAAGTGCCAGGGCCACGTGCATCCACCCGCGCGCCTCCGCGCCGCCGGAAAGCCAGAACACCAGCTGGCGCAGTTGGTATTCGTCGGACAGGAGCAACGCCAGCGCCGTGCAGGAAGTGAACAGGCTGCCCAGCACCACCCCCGTCAACAGCGTGATGGCGAGGCTCGGCGCACCTCCGGCCCCGGACAGGACCACCAGGAGAATGGCCGTACCCAGGCACCCCAGGAATGCAGCCACGGGCAGAAGCCACACCGGCGCCCCCGGAAGATGGAACAGCACCATCACCGCCGCGAACGATCCCCCGCTGGCGATCCCCAGAAGCGAGGGGTCGGCCATGGGATTGCGGAACAGGGATTGGAACGCCGCTCCGGAAGCGGACAACGCCGCCCCCACGAGGGCCACCACCAGAACCCGCGGCATCCGCACCTGCCACACGATGCGTGCGGTCATGTCGTCGGATGCCGGCCCCTGGAGCACAGCTCCCAGGGAATGGAACCCGGACAGGTCGGAGCTTCCCCACAGGACGGCCACCACCAGGGCGACGACCATTCCTCCGGCGAGGATCGAGAACCAGCGTCCCCGGGCTCGGCTGGTTTCAGCCACCGGGACGCCACAGGGGTTCGTCCACTCCGCGACGGAGATTCTCCAATCGGGAGGCGGCGAACAACCAATCCGACAAGCGGTTCAGGTAGCGGATCACCAGTGGGCTGATCCGTTCCTCGTCCTGCAGACGCACGCACAGGCGTTCGGCGCGACGGCACACCGTGCGGGCCACGTGCAGGCTCGCCGCGGCCGGGGCCCCGCCCGGCAGGATGAAGTTCTCCAGCGCAGGCGCCTCCTTCATGATGGCGTCGATCTCTCGTTCCAGGGTTTCCACCTGGTCTTCGCGGATCTGCGGGATGGACCACTTGCCCTTGTCCTCTTCCAGGAAGCACAGATCCGAACCGAGGTCGAACAGCTCGTTCTGGATGCGTGCCAGAGGCGCGGCGAGATCGTCGCAGGGACCCATCGCGCGCACCACCCCCAATTGGGAGTTCAGTTCGTCCACCGTCCCGTAGCATTCCAGGCGCAACGCGGTCTTGGAAACCTTCTGGCCACCACCCAGACGCGTGTGGCCCTGGTCTCCGCCTCGGGTGTAGATCCGCGTGATGGGAGGCATGGTTCGCGTCTTCCTTGGTAGGAGGTGGTTAGGACCGTCAAAGATAGCCGACCCGACCGGTCCGGCGCTCCCGGCGCGAAACCGGGACTACATTGGCCGGACACTCCATGAGCAAGACACCCATCTCAAAGGAAGGCTGGGAAGCCCTCCGCGACGAACTCAACCAGCTCCTGGAAGTGGAGCGGCCGCGCGTCGTGGACGAGGTCGCCTTCGCCGCCGCCCAGGGCGACCGTTCCGAGAACGCCGAATACATCTACGGCAAGCGCCGCCTGCGGGAGATCGACCGTCGGATCCGTTTTCTGTCCAAGCGGATGGATTCCGTGGTGGTGGTGGAGGGGCCGCCTCCGGGTCAGGACGAGATCCGCTTCGGTGCCCGGGTGGAACTGCGCCAGGAATCCGGCAGGACCATGGTGGTCCGCCTGGTGGGGGAGGACGAGATCGATCCGGCGGCAGGCAGGATCTCGCTGAAAAGCCCCATCGGCAAGGCGTTGGTGGGGCACAAGGTGGGGGATACCGTGGAGGTGCCCACTCCCCGCGGAGCGGTTGCCTGGACGATCGCCGCGCTGGGCTACTGAGCCCCGAGGTCCATGCGACCGGCTTGTGCCACGCTGGAAGTCCGGGACATCCCCGCAGCCAGGAACACCCCCAAGGCGATGAGTCCGGCTCCGACCCAGGTCAAGGCCTTCACGGGTTCACCCAGCATCCAGACCGCCCCCAGGAGTGCCACGGCGGTGGACACTCCCGTGGCGACCGCGTTGACCATTCCCGCCCCGGCGCGCCGGAATCCCGCCTGGAAACAGAGGAAACCCGCGACATAGGTGATCGCGAACACCGCCATCCAAGCCCACGGCAAAACGGAGGACTGGGTGGAGCCCAGCTTCATGGCCAGGGCGGACAGGGCGTAGCACACTCCCGCGGCGATGGGGTAGACCTGGGACCGCAGAAGGAGCCACCCCGCGGCCAGCACCGCCACTGCCACCACCGCGATGATCGGCAACCCCTGGGGATCGAACCGGTCCAAGCCATCGATGCTGGCTTCCACCAGCGTGCAGATCACCACGCCCAAGGCCACCAGGCCCATCCCGGCGGCGCGGTGTCCCAGGATGGCCTCCTTCCGGAGCCGTGCCATGGCCATGGCCGTGAAGGCGATGTGCAGGGTGGAGACCGGCAGCACCAGGGCCAGCAGTCCGTACCACAGCGCCACGTAGTGGAGACACGTCCCCACGGCGCTCGCGACGATGCCCCCCAACCACAGTGGCTCCAGGAAGACCTTCCAGCCGAGACGGTTGCGCTCGTGCCCCAGCCACTGCAGGACGCATCCCACCGAGAGGAACACCGCTCCCGCCACGGCCAGGACCAGGGCCGGTGCCTGGTTCACCGGGTCTCCGGATAGAGCACGCGGTAGGTCCAGTAGCCACCCATGCACTTCTTGACGTAATCGCGGGTTTCCCAGTAGGTGATTTCCTCGGCGGCGCTTTCCACCGGCAGGGAATCGAAGGCCGCCCGCCAGCGCATGACGGGAACGGGTCCGGCGTTGTAGTTGGCCAGGACCAGCGGCAGATGGCCCTTCCACACCCGGTTGAGATCGCGCAGGTAGGTGATCCCCAGACGGAGGTTCACGTCGGCGTCGGTGAGCTGGTCCACGCGGAAGCCGGCAAGGCCCGCCTTGCGCGCCATCGCCTTGGCGGTGGACGGGATCAGCTGCAGCAACCCAACGGCCCCCGCGCCGGACTTCGCGAAACGGTCGTAGGCGCTCTCCTGGCGCATGATGGCGTGCACGAAGGCCGCGTCGATGACCGTGTCGCCCTTCAGGAACGCCATGGCTTCCTTCCTGTAGGGCATCGGATAGAATTCCCGCATGACGGATTTCGACAACCTGGCGATCTCCGCGTTGGGAAGCCTGCCCAGGAGCCTGCGCAGCCGGGGCGTGGCTTCCTTGTCCATGCCGAGCCTCTTCATCCATTGGACCAGGGCGAATTCCCTTTCGCCCCTTCCCTTCAGGACCTCGTCGAGGGCCTTGTCCGTCTCGCGCACCAGATGGTCGTCGCCGATCGTCCTGGAGACCAGAAGCCGCACGAACGCGGTGGTGTCGGCCTTTTCCAGCGCGATGGCCCTTCCGCCCAGCCAGAGCCCGAATCCCGTGTCGGGCTCCTTCCTCAAGGAATCGGCGAACCGCCCGTCGATCCCCAGTTCGCGCCTGGCGATGTGCCCGTGGAATCCCCATGGCGCCCAGGCGGCGAGCCCCGTGAACTGCTCGCGGGCCAGGGAATCCTTCCCCAGGGCGGCCAGCGCCTTGGCGTGGAAGAACCAGGCGGCCTCCTTCTGGGTTCCTGCGGCCGATTCCTTCTCGCGTCCGAGGATCTCGGCGGCCTTGGCCCACTGGCCCTGCCGGTACCAGCAGAACCCGTCGCGGAAGCGCGCCCATTCGGCGCGACGCCCTCCCCCGACCTTCACCTTGTTGTAGAGCTCCGAAGCTTCGCGACAATTTCCGGCGCGTTCGGCCTCGAAGCCGCTGGCCCACAGGATGGACTGCGATTGCGGGGACCGCGGCCAGCGGCGCGCGTACTCGGCCGAAGCGATCTGGGCGTCGGCGGTGCGTCCCACCTTCTCCAGCCCCTTGGCCAGCCAGAGCAGGCCCTGCTCCTCGGTGGCGTCCTCGGCGGCCTTGCGGAACGACGAGATCGCCTCGTCGGCCTTCCCCTGCTCCAGGAGGATCCGCCCCCGCAGGATGTGGTCGAAGGGAGTCAGGGTAGCGTTGGCCAGAAGCGTGTCCAGGATGGACATCGCCGAATCCGGCGCCTTGGCGGCCAGTAGCGCGGAGACCAGCGGCCGCCGAAGCTGCGTGGAACGAAGGAATGCGGTGTCGGCGGCCAACCGGCCCAGGTCCGCGCGGATCTGGGCCAACGGTGGGTTTTCGCGCAGCTGCTCCACGAACAGGCTCTCCGCACGGGCGTTCCTTCCCGCGTCCAGCCATGCCAGGAAGAGCCGTTTGCGCAGCACCAACCGCGTGTTCGGGCGGAGCTTGCGACCGAGTTGCCTCTCCAGATCGGCGATTTCCGTGGAATCCGGCGTCCGTTGCGCGGGAAAGCGTTCGGCCACGATCCGTTCGCGCGCCAGAAGCGCCACGGGCGAACCGTCCATGGCTTCCAAGGAATCGAGGATGCCTCGCGCGCGCTCGGGTTCGGATTTCCCCAACGCCTTGACGCGGGCCCACATGGCCAGGTCCGCGAGTTCCGGATGGGCGGATTGGAACGACCCCAAGCCCTTGGCCGCCTGGGCCGGAGCCTTGTCGATCCGCGTCCACCATCCTGCGAACGAATCCACCACGGGGACGGTGGCCATGCTTGCGCAGGCGGCGACGGCCAGGAAAACACCCGGTACGACCGCCCGGTCCAGCGGGCTGGTCTTCCTCAGAGGATGTCCTCCCCGGATTCGCCGGTGCGGATGCGCCAAGCCTGCTCCAAGGGCATCACCATGATCTTGCCATCGCCGATCTTGCCCGTGCGCGCGGCTTCCATGATGGTCCGCACCACCGTGTCGACCATGGAATCGGCCACCGCCACCTCCAACTTGATCTTGGGGATGAAGTCGATGTGGTACTCGGCGCCACGGTAGAGTTCCGTGTGGCCCTTCTGACGACCGAATCCCTTCACCTCGGTGAGGGTCATGCCCTGGACGCCCACCTTGAGAAGGGCCTCCTGGACATCGGAGATCTTGAATGGCTTGATGTAGGCCTCGACACGTTTCATGACTGCTTTCCCTGCTTCTTCGGGATTCCGGCGAATGGCTCCGAAGCACGGAAAGATGGTAAATCCAAAGCCGGATCTACCGCACAAAGGCACCCAAATAGGCCAGTGCAAGCGAACGGGTGAAGTCCGGTGCCAGGGTCTTGCGCAGATGCCACTTGTCCGGGAAGTCCTCCGGTCGAGGCTGGAACGGAGCGGCCACCACCGGAGGCAGCCCCCAGCGGCGCACCGCCGCCTCGAAGGCGATCCGGTCCGCCTGCCGCAGAGGCGTGGCCAGGGGAACCGCCTGGGTGGGCGAATACGGAATCCGCACGAAGATCGGCATGGCACCGGCATCCTTCAGAAGTCGCACGATGTCGGCCAGCACGGTGGAATCCCAGTCTCCGTAGGGCTTCTGGTCGCGAAGGTCCGCCTGCGCCATGCTGTCGGCCATGAACTTCGCCAGCTCGACGCCCTTCTTGTCGGCGCGGATCCCACCGTCGGTGGAAAGGTCGGCCTCGGTGGGCCCCATCGAGGCCGCATTCTCCCAGACCGCGTGTTGGAGCTGCGATCCGATCGTATCGATCTGGGATCGGAAATCGTGGCGCAGGCGAGCCATCTGGTCGAAGGCGGGAAACCACAACCCCGCCGCGATGGCCACCTTCGCTTCCTTGGGGGTTGACGATTTCCAGACATTCCCGAAATCGGAGCTTTCCAGATAGGGAACCAGGAGATCCCATCGATCTTCCACGATCCAATTCTGGCGCCACGTTTCCGGAAATCCGATCCCTTCGCCAGCCTCGATCAGCACCGCCGTGCCGCGCAGAGCGGCCGAGTTGGCTCTCAGGATGGAACGCAGTCCGAAGTAGTGCTCCATGGGGGTGCACCACCCCATGCCCAGGTTCAACCCGGAAGTCCGCACGTGAAACCGCTCGGCCATCACCCGATCCCAGCTTTCCGAGTGGATCGCCGCACGCATGCGCGAACTCCCCACGAACAGGAAGTTGGGGTGGTAACCCTGTTCGACGGCCTGGACCACCTGTCCGTACCAAGGGGTGCCCCTCGTCGGACGCACGGCGTCGTTCATGAAGGCAAGCAGGATCAGGAACCCCGACGGGAATCCGATTCCCATCAGGAGTCTGCGCCACGAAGGGCGCGGCTTAGAACTGGAAGTAGAGGAACTGCTCATGTCCGAATCTGCCCAATAGCACGATGGTGAGGAGGAGGGCCCAGTAGGCGATCCAACGGGTCCAGAGAGGTTTGGAGGCGAGCCAGGAGGTGGCACCCCGGCGATGGAGCCACTGCAGAGCCTCGAGCAGCCCCACCATGGCCAACGCGAAGCGCAGATCGGCGTCGGCCAGGGCCGCACCCAGGGATTCCCATCCTCCCGGGGCGAAGCAGGACGTCAAGGCAAGCCAAGCTCCCGAAAGATCCGGCGCACGGAAGAAGATCCAGGCCAGATCCACCAGAAGGAAGGTGCCCAACACGGCGAACACCCCACCAGCCTTGGATCCGGTCCATCGTTCCCAGCCCGCGCGTCCCTTCAGCTTGGGCTCCACCAGCCTCTGGACCACCACGAACACTCCGTGCAAGGCACCCCAGATCACGAAGGTCCAGGCGGCTCCATGCCAAAGCCCGGACAGCACGAAGGCCGCCGCCAGCCCGAACATCATCCGCGCCATTCCCCGCCGATTCCCACCGATGGGGATGTACACGTAGTCGCGGAACCAGCTGGAGAGGCTGATGTGCCACCGTCGCCAGAATTCGCCCGGCGAGCGGCTCTTGTAGGGGAAATCGAAGTTCAGGCAGAGTTCGTAGCCCATGATCCGCGCCGCGCCGCGGGCGATGTCGGTGTAGCCGGAGAAGTCGCCGTAGATCTGGAAAGCGAACAGGAAGCTCGCGAAGGCCAGCTTCCAGCCCGCGTTGGCGGCGGGATCGGCCCAGGTGGAATCCACCACCACAGCCAGACGGTCGGCCACCACGAGCTTCTTGAAGAATCCCCACGCCATCAGTTGCAGGCCCGCCACGAATCCGGTCCAGGTGATGGACACGGGCTTGGCCAATTGGTCCAGCAAACCTTGCGGTCGTTCGATGGGACCGGCCACCATCTGCGGCCAGAACAGCACGTAGAGCGCGTATCGTGGCAGGTTCCGCTCGGCCTGGCGGCGACCGAAGTACACCTCCAAGGTGTAGGCCATCGATTGGAACGTGTGGAACGAAAGCCCGATGGGCAGCACCCAGGGGAATTTCCAGGCGATTTCGCCCAGACCGAAGCTCCGAGCCACCGCATCCACGTTGGCCAGAGCGAAGTTCGTGTACTTGAAGGTCCCCAGGATGGCGAGGTTGGCCAGCAAGGAAATCCAGAGGATGCGCTTGCGGCGCGGGCCTTCGGCTCCCTGGATCCAGATCCCCGCGGAATAGTCCACCGCGATCAGGAAGAACAGGATCAGGATGTAGCTGGGGATGAAGGCCATGTAGAACACGCACGAGGCCACCAGGAGCCAGATCGTGCGGGCCTTGGAGGGAAGCACGAGCAGCCCCGCCAAGCAGGCCAGGAAGAAGAGCGGAAATTGCAGCGACGCAAACGACATCGGCACCTCTGATGGCCGGAGTGGAAATCCCCCGGAGAGGGCACCAAGCTAATTGATTAGCGAGGGGAATTGGGGCCTCCTGGCTACGGCGACCGCTCCCGTCTACCGGGGCAGGTGGGCCATCGGGGGCAGACTTCCCACGGGACTCCGTGCGTCGGCCCTGCCCAACGCGTCACAGAAGAGACTTCGTTTAAGAGGGATCCATTCCTTGATCTGCTCGAACTCCCATTCGGCTTCAGATGACTCTCATGGTGAGGTACCTTTCAGGGCAGGTTTCCGTGAACGTGACAAGGGGGAGGTCTGATGCAGAACTATCGTAAGGCTGCGCTTCGCCACTTCGATGACGGGGACTATTTGCTTGACGACCATCGACTTCCAAATGCGGATCACCACTACGGAGTCGCCGCTGAATGTGCGCTCAAGGCCATCATGCGGGGACTGGGGATGCCCATGAAGTTGCCAAGTGGGCAAATGCCAAAATATCCACACAATGTTCATGTCAACGAGCTATGGTCGCTATTTCACATCTTCGCAAACGGAAATTCAGGTTCGGTATATTCAAGCTTGGTTCCTTCAGCAAATCCCTTCGTGAATTGGTCTGTTCATGACCGTTACGAGGACGGCTCGAAATACACCTCCGCAATGTTGGCTGACCACAAAGTCGGAGCCTCCGAAACCCTTGCTTGCATGAATCAAGCCTTTGTCGACGGTGTGGTGCGATGACCTCAAAAGGAATCCTGTTTGGAGAGGCGTTCGACGCGGCATTGAACGCGGCAAAAAGCCATGCCGTCGAGTCTTCGAGCGATGTGACCATCATTCGGGATCTGAAGGGCAGGATCCGTCTCGTCCTCGAGTCAGGCGAGGGGACGCCCCAGGCCACTGGCCTTGCATCACGGTTATCCACCCTCCTTGGAGCCTATGGGTGTCCACCCGAAGAATCCATCCTGTTCCGCGACAAGCTGGGCACGTTGGACTCCTTGCTAGATGCCAGACTACAGATCGAGGATGCTCCGGGAGTCTTTCTGCTGGATCGTCAGATCATTGGTCATGACTGGACCCGCAAGCCATTGTCGCGCACTTCCACGAACAAGCGATTCACCTTCCATGGGCTGAAGGGTGGGGTTGGCCGCTCCACCGCTCTGGCCAATTGGAGCTGGCATCTGGCCGAACTTGGATTGAAAATCCTTGTGATCGATTTGGACTTGGAATCTCCAGGGCTGAGCAGCACGCTCCTTCCGGAAGATCTGCAGCCGGACTTTGGGGTCGTGGATTGGTTCGTCGAAGACGGGGTCTCGCAAGGCGACTTGATCATTCCCGAAATGGTCTCTCGCAGCCCCTTGGCGCAGCAGACTGCAGGACAAATTCTGGTGACTCCATCCTTCGGGAGCAAGTCCGGCGACTACCTCTCTAAACTTTCCCGATGCTACGCCGATTTCAGTGCGGAAGGCACCAGTTCCTGGGCTGCACGTCTGAATCGGCTCGTGGAAAAATTGGAGGAGTTGCATCGTCCAGACATCGTCCTCTTCGATAGTCGCGCCGGGCTACACGACATTGCTGGCGTCCTGATCACGCGCATGGATGCCGACTGTTTCCTGTTTGCCGTCAATTCCCGCCAGACCTGGGATGGCTATGGAGCGCTTTTCAAGCGGTGGAAAGCCATGCCGGAACTTGGCAAGGCGGTCCGCCCTCGCCTTCAGATGGTGGCAGGCCTGGTCCCCGATACGGGTGTGGGGGCCTACCTTGGCTCCTTCCAGGAAAGCTCCTGGGACTTGTTCCGAGAGAACCTATACGACGAAGTGGATGCAGATGATTTCGACGGATTTTCCTTCGACCTCGAAGACGAAACCGCACCGCATCGTGCGTTTCCCATTCTCTGGCACCGAGCGCTGATGGAATTCGATCCCGTCGCCAACGAAGGAAATTTGCGACCTGCAGTGGAGATCGCCTATGCGGAGTTCTTCCGCCAAGCGGGTCTTTGGCTCAGGCGTCCCTCCGAGGCTTCCGATGTCTGATTTCCGGTTTCCATCCGGTTTCCGCGACGCGATCGCAAGTGCGCTTCCGGAACAATCTTCGCAGCACGGTGAAGCTTTGGGACATGGTCAGTTGTACCTTCCGGTAGCTCATGTGAAGGCGCTCGACCCCAACACGATGGTCGTCGTGGGAATGCGTGGAGCCGGGAAGTCCGTTTGGCTGACGGCTCTCCAGGATTCAGACACACGGAAATGGTTGGGAACACCCATCGGGATCGACGATACAACCATCGTCACGGTTGGATTCAAGGAGAGACCCGAGGGGATCGACGCTTTTCCAACGAAGGACGCCTTGGTTGCGTTGATTAAGGAAAACGAACCAAGGTTGATCTGGAAGACCTTGGTTTACCGTCAGGTGATCCGCAAAGATGCTCCCCAGGCATTCTTGCGGTTGAAGACCTGGGGCGACCGGGTTCGATGGGTGACCGAGAATCCTGAGCGTGTGGACGAAGGAATCTTCCAGCAAGATCAGGCATTGCAAGCCAAGCGTCGATTCCACCTCGTCCTGTTCGATGCCCTGGATCGTACGGCGGACGATTGGAAGACGATGAACCGGCTGGTTCGGGGACTGCTACAGGTGGTGCTCGACATGCGAGCATACAAGAGAATCCGCCTCAAAGTGTTCCTGCGTCCAGATCAGATCTCCGATCCTGAGGTCCGAGGCTTTCCCGATGCATCGAAGCTCCTGGACGGGAAGGAATCTCTGAATTGGTCGCAACGGGACCTCTACGGATTGCTCTGGCGCTATCTGGCCAACGGAACAGAATCCGGTGACGTGTTCCGTCGAGGATGCCAGAAGATTGTTCCCAAGGCTAAGTGGGCGAATGATTTTTTTGGGGACTACGAGGTCCCTCCCCTCCTCAACCAGGACGAGGAAACCCAAACGGAAATCTTCCACGCCATCACAGGGCCATGGATGGGACGCGACCAACGACGAGGCTTCCCGTATTCGTGGCTCCACGGGCATCTCTGCGATGTGCACAACATGGTGAGTCCACGAAGTTTTCTCGCGGCAATCCGTCATGCCGCCCTCGATCGCCGGGACGACCATGATTTCCCGATCCACTTCGAGTCGATCAAACTTGGGGTTCAAGCAGCCTCTCGGATCCGGGTCGAGGAATTGGAAGAAGATTTCCCTTGGATGAAGGAGCTGTTCAAGCCGTTGCGGGGCATGAATGTGCCTTGCCCCTTGGAAGCTTTCGAGGAGAAGTGGATTGCATCCAAGACCTTGGAGTCCCTGAAGGCCACTGCGGTGAGACATCCTCAACGTATCGAGCTCGGGAGCGTCGGCATCCTGAACGATTTGCTGGACTTGGGCTTTGTGGAACAGCTAAAAGACAAACGCATCAACCTTCCCGATGTCTATCGCGTTGGCTACGGATTGGGACGCAAAGGTGGAGTGAAGCCGCTGAAGACCAGGGAATAGCTGGATATTCACTGGTGTTCACAATCCACGAACCGCCAAGCGGTGCTCACCGGAGGCCTTGTTCCCGGCACGGCGGCCGGGTGGACCCGGGTGGTTTCCGGGGGGCGTCCCCTCAGGACGATCGCGGTGCCCATGCGCTGAGGCGAGCCGACATCCCACGGGACGGGACCTCCAGAAGATTGGCTCCGTCCGTGGGCCCCGGGAGACTTCAGGGAGACGCGTGCCCTGGGAGGAGGATCGTCGAGGGAAGACTTCCCACCGCACTCCGTTCCTCCATCCTTCCCAGCGCATCCCAGCCCCGGCCCGCGCCCGGGCGCGATCGGAGGACGGGCCGCACCGAGGACGTCCCCCCGAACGGCGCCCACTCCAGGATGGAGACCGGCTGTGCGGGCAGGTCCACCGTGGTCTCGCCGTCGCCCTGTTCGGACTTCTGCACGAAGATCCCCAGGATCTTTCTGGTCTTCCAGAGCTCGGGGTCGTAGGAGGGTTCCCACAGGCCCACGGAGGAATCCGAAAGGTCGCGCACGGTCCATGCGTTCTTGGCGAGGTTCTCGGTGCGGTAGGCGGAGACCTTCCATCCCCGCTCCTGGTCGCGGAACACCACCACAGCCCCGATGGAATCGCCCTTGCGCTCCACCACCAGCTGCGGCCGGGCGATGGGGATGCGCTTGGTCCCGCCGCCGCTGAGCGAGAAGTCCAGCTTGCGGTCGGAGATCCTGGAGCACTTCCACGCCGCGCCGTCATTCCACACCAGATGGTACTGCGGGATTCCTGTGACGGAATCCGTCCAGTACGCGGCGATGTAGGCGCGTCCCTTCTCGTCGCCGAAGATGGAGGTCTGGTTGATCAGTTCCCGGTTCTGCGGCACCTTCCAGGCGATTTCGGCGGTGGATTGCCGTATGGGCAGGGCGTAGGCCTGGCCCGTGGACTTCTCCCAGGTCAGGCCACCGTCGCGGGAGCGGGCGTAGCACTGGTCGTGGTTGGTGGCCACGTCGGAGGTTTCGCGCCAGACCCATCCCACGTGGAGCACGCCCGATTCGTCCAGGTACGCTTCCCAGTAGGCGTTGCGGGCCCCCTCTCCGTCGATGAGCTTGTCGTGGAGGCGCTTCCATGTCTTCGTCTGGGCGTCGTAGAGGTTCAAGGCGAGGTTTCCGTTGCCGGAGCTTCCGTCGCGGTACATGAACAGGAGCCCGCCATCCGCGCGGCGGAAGAACTGGGGATAGGTGACCGAACTCTCCAGGTTCCCCAGCATGGCGCTCCTGGCAAGCTCCAGGGAGCCGGGATCGGAGCCCTTCGCGTAGTTCAGGGCGGTTCCGTGCATGTTCCACGCCATGTGGACGATCCCCGCCGCGTCGACTCCCAGACTGATGCTGTTGTGGGCGTCGGAAACGGTTCCCGTGAACCCCGTCGTCTTCACCTCCCATTGCTCGGACCCCAAGGCCCGCTTGGCCAGCACCACCTTTCCCGTGCTGTCGTAGAAGGCGGTGTATTGGGTACTGCCGTGGGTGACCACGGAATTGCCCCGGAACACCACGGTGTTCACCGAAGTCTTGGCGTAGCCCTTGACCGGAAGCACATGGCTGGTCTGGGCGTTTGCTCCCACAGCCAGGGCCAGGAATACGTGGAGCATGGAAACAGGCCGCATCGGGCGCCTCGATCTGGGTGAGCGTGTTGTCAACTGACCAACATGCATATAAGCAAGCCCCCGGTCGGTTTTGCAAGCCATCGGTAGTTTCCCGGAAGAAACCCATCCTGGAGGCATCCGTGCATCGTTTCCGTTCATCGGCGGCGAAATTTGTCGTCGTTTCCTTCCTCGTGTTCTCGGCCGCCGAATCCCGGGCCCAGATCGCCAAGGGAGCCTGCAAATTCCTGGGCAACATCAGCGAAGGCAACCCGGTGGCCAGCTACAACACCTACTGGAACCAGATGTCGCCGGAAAACGCCGGCAAATGGGGATCGGTGCAATCCAGCGCGACCAGTTCCAGCTACAACTGGTCCAAGCTGGACGCCATCGCCGCCTGGGCCAAGAAGACGGGCAACCCTTGGAAGTTCCACGTTCTGGTGTGGGGCCAGCAGCAGCCCGGCGACGCCAACAGCGCCTCCTACGCCACCATCCTGCGCTGGTTCCAGGCGGTCCACACGCGCTATCCGGACGTGGACATGATCGACGTGGTCAACGAGGCATTCCCCTCCCACGCCCCGGCGGGCTACAAGGGCGTCCTGGATGCCGAGGCCAAGAAGAGCGGCTACACCGGCGAGTTCGCCTGGATCTTCCAGGCCTTCAAGATGGCACGCGCCCTGTGGCCCAAAGCCATCCTGATCTACAACGACTACAACAACATCGAGTACAACTCCGAGAACACCTGGCAGGTGAACTTCTGCAAGGCCGCCAAGGCGCAGAACGTCCCCATCGACGCCATCGGCGTGCAGGCGCACGACGCGTTCAAGCTCAAGACCGCCGACGTGAAGGCCAAGATCGACGCCATCGCCGCCACCGGATTTCCCGTCTACGTGACCGAATACGACATCGGCCACACGGACGACAACCAGCAGAAGAACGTGATGGCCGACCAGATGCCCATGTTCTGGACCCATCCCAAGATCGCGGGAGTCACCTACTGGGGGATCACCGTGGGACAGACCTGGCGTTCCGGAACCGGGTTGGAATCCGCTTCGGGGGTGGCGCGCCCATCCCTGACCTGGCTCAAGGAGTACATCCCCAAGAACCTGGATGTTCCCTGTCCCACCTCCGGCCTTCCTTCCAAGACCACCCTCTCCGATACCCGCCACGGCTCGGCATCCATGGTGGTGCGCCAAGTGGACGGTCGCCTGGTGACCGGCGTGGAACGCGATGGCCGCTTCCAGGAACTGAGCGCACTGGGCAGGAACTGAACGCTCTGCTCCACCCACCACCCTCTACCGGAACCTGGAGCGGGTGGTGGCGAGGACACTGCACCAAGCGATACCGGAACCACTCCAGGGCTGCCTACTGAAGCGCTTTGGAAAAAAATACAAAAGCCCCCCGATCAACCCGCCCACCATCCGGAAGCCTCCTCCCTAGGTTCTGAAGCATCAGAGCATCAGCCACAGGAGGCCTCTGTTGAAATCACCCACTTCCGCACTTTGCCGTTTTCCCACTTTGGTGGTCCTCGGAATCCTCGCCCAAGGAGCTTCGGCCCAGCTGGCCAAGGGCCAATGCAAGTACCTGGGAAACATCATCACCAACGGCGTGCCCTCCGACTACAACACCTACTGGAACCAAGCCTCGCCGGAGAATTCGGGCAAGTGGTCCTCCATCCAATCCAGCGTGAAGAGCACCTCCTACAATTGGTCGGGATTCCAGACCGTCTACAATTGGGGCAAGTCCACGGGCAACCCCGTCAAGTTCCACGTCCTGGTTTGGGGTGGTCAGCAGCCGAGCGACGCCGGCAGCGCCACCATCGACGACATCAAGAGGTGGTTCAAGGCCGTCCACGACAAGTATCCGGACCTCCAGCAGATCGATGTGGTCAACGAGGCGTTCCCCGGCGGATCGTGGGGAGGAAGACCCCATGCGCCGGCACCGTATCGAGGAGCCCTGAAGGCCGCCGCGGCAAGCTACGGGATTCCTGCCAGCGAATTCGATTGGATCTTCGTGGCGTTCAAGATGGCCCGCGAGCTCTGGAAGGATTCCACCAAGACCCTTCTGATCTACAACGACTACAACACCGTCGAATACGAGGCGGAAGCCAAATGGCAGGAAGCGCTTGCCAAGGCCGCCAAGGAGCAGAAGATCCCCATCGACGCCATCGGCTACCAGGCCCACGATGCCTGGATGGTGCCCACGGCCACCGTGAAGAACAACATCGACAGGATGACCGCCATCGGATTCCCGATCTACATCACGGAGTACGACGTCGGCATCGAGTACAGCTTGACCCGCGCCTGCAACGCCGCCGACGATGTCGAGCAGAAGCGGATCGTCTCGGAACAGATGACCATGTTCTGGAACCACCCCAACGTCAAGGGCGTCACCTACTGGGGACTCAGGGTGGGCGCGACTTGGCGGCCTTGCACAGGCCTCTTCAACACCAACGGCAGCCTTCGTCCCGCCATGCAGTGGATGAAGGACTGGATCCCCGCCAACAAGGCCGTGTGCATGTCGGGAATTGACACCAAGCCGGGCATCAGGATGTCGCTTTCCAATCCCGGCCTGGCGGTGAAGCGGATCGACGGACGCTTGGTGACCGGCGTGGAACGCGACGGCAAGTTCGTGGAAGTGGGCGCCCTGGGTCGCCGCTGATCGGGGAGGCGGAGAATGGAATACCGGGCGGTCCACCGAAGGGTGGTCCGCCCTTTTCGTTTGTACGCCATTGCCGCCCAAACGCTGGTCGTTATTGTCTTTTCGACAATGCGGTGACAACAGTTCACCAGAAGATTCGGATTCCCCAGGTCCCATCTGGCAACACCCGGTAGTATTCCCTCTGTTGACATCCAACAGGGAGTGATCCATGAGAAACCCGTCTTCCTTCGCGGGGCGTATGTGCGCCTGCGCGGTGGTCCTGTTTTCCGTTCCCAGCTTTGCCCAGCTGGCCAAGGGCCAGTGCAAGTACTTGGGGAACATCATCACCAACGGAGTCCCATCCGACTACAACACCTACTGGAACCAGGCTTCGCCGGAAAACTCCGGCAAATGGTCCAGCGTCCAGTCCAGCGTCAAGAGCAGCTCCTACAACTGGTCGGGCTTCGACGTGGTCTACAACTGGGGCAAGTCCACGGGCAATCCCGTCAAGTTCCACGTCCTGGTCTGGGGATCCCAGCAGCCCAGCGACGCCTCCAGTGCGACGCTCAGCGACATCAAGAAGTGGTTCGAGGCGGTTCACACGCGCTATCCCGACCTCGCCCAGATCGACGTCGTGAACGAAGCCTTTTCCAGCCATGCCCCGGCGCAGTACAAGAACGCGCTGAAGGGCGCGGCTTCCCAGTACGGCGTCCAATCCGGCGAATACGACTGGATCTTCGTGGCCTTCAAGATGGCGCGCGAGCTGTGGAAGGACTCCACCAAGACCAAGCTCCTCTACAACGACTACAACACCATCGAATACGGGAGCGAGGTCAACTGGCAGGTCGAGATGGCCAAGCAGATCAAGGCGCAGAACATTCCGGTGGACGGCATCGGTCTGCAGGCCCACGACGCCTACAAGCTCTCCACCTCCAGCGTGAAGTCCAACATCGACAAGATCGCCGCGGTCGGAATCCCCCTCTACATCACCGAATACGACATCGGCGAGTCCGACGACAACAAGCAGAAGAACATCATGGCCGAGCAGATGACCATGTTCTGGAACCACCAAGACATCTACGGCGTCACCTACTGGGGCCTGCGCGCAGGCCAGACCTGGCGCACCGGCACGGGCATCTTCACCAGCGGTGGCCAGCCCCGGCCTTCCATGAGCTGGCTGATCGACTGGATCCCCAAGAACCAGGCCAAGTGCAAGATCAGCGGGATCGAAGACCGCGCGGAGATCGCTCCCGCCCCGACCCCCAAGCACGCCGGATTGATCATGAAGAACGTGGACGGACGCCTCGTGGCTGGAATGGAACGTGGAGGCAAGTTCGTCGCGGTGAGCGCACTGGGCAGGAACTGACAAGTCCCTGGCCGTGCGAACGAGGCTTCCCCACCACCCGGGGGGAAGCCTTTTTCTTTTCCCGCCCTCCCAACCGGCCTCGCGCCGGGAGATCCGGCGGTACCGTTTCCGGTACCGGCTTCGCTCCTTCGGGAAAGAACCTCCAATCCCTCCGCCCACGGACCCACCATGAAACCTCCGTACGATCCCACTTGGAAACGCCTCGTCGCAGCCGCCCTCCTGGCGACAATCCCGGTTTCGGCCCAGATCGCCAAGGGCGCCACCAAGTATCTGGGCAACCTCTCCGGAAGACTCTCCGTACCCGCCAACTACGGGACCTACTGGAACCGCATCGTACCGGAGAACGGCGGCAAGTGGGCCTCGGTGGAGGGCACCCGGGACCGCATGACCTGGACCGGGCTGGATGTGGTGGTCACCTTCGCGCGGAAGGAAGGCATGCCATGGACCTTCCATACGCTGCTTTGGGGATCGGCATACCCCAGTTGGATGTCGGCGATCCCCAAGGACACGCTGAAGGCGGAGATCGAGGAGTGGTTCACGCTGGCCGGCACGCGCTATCCGGACGCCGACCTGGTCGTGGTGGTCAACGAACCCAACGTCCAGCATGCCCCTCCCACGCTTTTCCTGAACGCCCTGGGAGGCAAGGGCACCACGGGCTACGACGGGATGATCGAGGCCTTCCACCTGGCGCGCAAGGCCTTCCCCAACGCGAAGCTGATCCTCAACGACTACAACACCATCGAATACGGCAAGGACCACGACACCTGCCTGGCCATGGTGCGCGCGCTCCTCGCGGCCAAGGCCCCCATCGACGGGATCGGCATCCAGGCCCACGAGGCCTACAAGAGGCCATTGGACACGGTGCGCAAGTACCTGGACACCCTGGCCGCCACGGGACTGCCCCTGCACATCACGGAATTCGACATCGCCCTGTCCAACGACACCCTCCAGGATTCCGCCATGCGATCGATCTTCCCCTTGTTCTGGAACCATCCCCGGGTGGCCGGGGTCACGCTGTGGGGTTACGAAGTCGGCAAGACCTGGCGCGAAGGAACGGGTCTGATCCGCGCCGACGGCACCGAGCGCCTGGCCCTGGTCTGGCTGAAGGACTACGTGAAAGCCCACCCAAATCCCCCCGGACCCGCGCCGATCTCCAAGGTGCGCCCGCAGGCTCCCTGGAAGACGATCGCGATGTGGGAAATCCGGATGCGCGAGGGAACGCCCGTGGTGGGCCTGGAGCGCGGAGGACATTTCCTGTCGCTCCATGATCTTCTGTCCCGCTGAATTTCCAGGTCAGAACAGCGGTTGTGTGGACCCGAGGGTCTGGCGGTGCACCGCCCCCGAAGCATCGCGGACCTCCAGGAGTCGCGCGCCCCAGAAGCGGGGCAGCACGAACTCCCGCGACGTTCCGACATATTCCGACCACGTCTTCTCCAGCCGCCCGTCCAAGGTGCGCAGCGAAAGCTCCACCTGGCCCGCCAGCCAGACGGGTGCTTCCAGTCGATTCCCGGTCTGCTTCCAAGCTCCGTCCGGTCTCGAGGACGGACGGACTGCCGCGACGGACCGGCGGGTGTCGAAGGTGAGGGTGTCCAGCCACACCGCGCCGGAGTCGCCGACCATCACGATCTCGCTGGTGCCTTCGGGACCCTCGGGGGTGGGCGATTCGAAGATCTGCAGGGCGCGGGGACTTCCGTGGAACGATGCATGGATGAGCTGCCAGGACATGCCGTCCCGCGACCAGAGCGCCAGGCCATTGGCACCGTCGCTTCCCACCGCGACGAATCCCGTCTTGGGTCCCCACTGCACGTCTCTCATCTGGGGTTGCGGGCGGCTCCCACCAACCTCCACCCAGTTCGCACCCTGGTCCGCCGACCGGAGGATGGCGTAGCGTTCGCCCCGGGGCCCGTACGTTCCCACCGCCACCCAGATTCCGTCGCCTTCCACCAAGGACGCGATCCGGATCCCCAAGACGCGCGACGATTCCCTCCAGGTCCGGCCATCGGGGGATACGTGGAACACGGTGCCATCCCCTTGCGCGAGCGTGGTGGCTGCCATCCAGACTTGGCTGCCGCGGGCCACCGCGTGGGTCTCTCCGCCAGTGCGATCCAGGGCAAGCCCCCAATGCTCGCCGCCGTCTGCGGACAGGAGGATCTGTTCGCTCCCCACGGCCACCCATTGGTCCGCTCCGTCGGTGGCCACGCCCCACAAGGCGCCTTTGGCCGGAGCCACGCGGGTGCTCCAGGCGATTCCGTCGTCGGAGACGGAAATCACGGGGTATTCGCGGGCGGCATCCTTGAACCGATAGTTGTGCTGGCCCACCGCCACGTAGCGCATGGCAGACCGCGCGATGCCGTAGAACAGGGGATCCATGGCGTCGCCGGCATCCGGATGCAGCGAATCCACGAACCAATCCCCCTTGTAGTCCTGGTAGAAGCGGCCCACGCGCAACATCTGCGAGCTCTCGCCCGCCGCCACGAACTTGCGATGGCCTTCCAGAGCCACGTCCATCAGGTAGTCGCGGCGCAGGTTGGGCATGCGCGAAGGAGCCGCAAGGGGCTGGAAGGAAACGGATTGGGTGGTCAGTCCCAGAAGAAGGAGGCATGCGAGGGATTTCATGTTGTGGTCCTGGTTGGAGGAAAGTGTGGCGCGATCTCAGTCCCATAGGTACCGCCCACGGAAGTCTCCCCCCATGTCCCGTGCTTTCGATGGCGCGATTTCTGTGGCCCATTGGTGCACACCTCGGCGGACCTCCCAACTTGTCGTTTTCCACTTTCCGCGCGTACCCAGCCTTCCTGTCTCCTTGCCTCCGACGGCCTGGGAAGCCGCCAATTCGGCCATCGCGGTGGAAGGTTCGCTCGCGGCGCGGAAGGTTCTCCGCTCCCGTTTTCTTGGAACATCGGCCAAGGTCGATCCGACCCTAGAGGGGTGGGATACTTTCTCCGATGGAACCTCCTTCCTCCCCTGGCAGCGGGGTTCCGTTCGCATCCCACCTGGAGATCCACCGAATGACCAGATCCGCCCTCAGCGCACTGACCGCGACCGCCGCGATGCTTGCCGCCCTTCCCACCCAAGCGGCCTACACCTGGAAGAGCGTCCAGATCCTGGGTGG
>Ga0209098_1001647_pt1 | contig 20936 bp, 20 predicted proteins | sample AD_JPNHW1_MetaG_FD_184429 | JGI IMG/M metagenome (GOLD analysis project Ga0209098, IMG submission 184429) | Active sludge microbial communities of municipal wastewater-treating anaerobic digesters from Japan - AD_JPNHW1_MetaG (SPAdes) (version 2) | ecosystem: Engineered > Bioreactor > Anaerobic...
CCCTTCAGCTCCGGGTCGGTGCGCAACGGCAAGTCGGGCAAGGATTTCCAATCCACCATGGTCCAGGCCCGCGACCTCGCCCAGACCGGAGGCCTGACCCTCGCCGCGCCCAAAGGCCCAGCAACGCAGACCTTCGGCTCCCTGAAACGCGCCAACTGGAAGCTCTCCGGTGCCGGCCCCTGGGAGTCCATCGGAAAGTGGTTCGGTGCCTTGCAGTCCATGGAACTGCCCGTCGGCTTCACCAGCGCGACTCTTTCGGCCGGTGCCGACGGAGCCTTGAAGCTGGAGGCCGAAGCCATCTCCTACGCCCCGTGAGTCTGCACGTCGCCTCCGGCAGGCTCAAGGGCCGGATCATCCATGCGCCCCCTGGTGTCGAGCCCACTCGCCCGACCCCAGGCGTGGTGCGTGCCGCGCTGTTTTCCATCCTGGGTCAGGAAATCACACTGGGTCCGTTCTGCGATCTGTACGCGGGAACCGGGTCCGTGGCCATCGAAGCCCTGTCCCGCGGCGCCCCGCGAGCCACCGCGGTGGAATCGCACGTCAAGGCCCTGGCCTGCCTGCGCCGCACATCGGAGGACTTGGGACTGGAGGCCGATCTGGAGATCGTGCGCACCGACGCGGCGCGATTCCGCCGTCCAGCCAGTTACCACGTGGTATTCTCGGACCCGCCGTTCGCGGCCATCTCCGAGGAGATGCTCGATCGCTGCTTGGAGCTTTGCCGTCCGGGGGGACACGCCATCCTGCAGTGGCCTTCGGATCGCCCCCGCTCCTGGCCGGAACACATCGAGGTGCGTCGGTACGGATCGTCGCAACTGGTGATGGCCCGCCGGTAGCGAATCTCCAATCCCGACCGATGGATAAAACCTTTCCCGAAACGTCCTGGGAAAGGGGCTTATCCTAGAGCCTGGAAAAGACAGGCAGGTGCTGGAACCCCGTCCCCACCACGAACCCCAACACGGCTCCCACCAGGACGTCGGTGGGATAGTGCACCCGCAGATACACCCGCGAAAACGCGATGAGCACGAACAGTGGCAGGAGCACGGGCAATAGCTGGGGAAGGAAGGAGGTCACGTACAGGGTGATCGCCAAGTTGTTCATGGCATGCCCCGACGGGAAGGAAAAACGATCCGGAGGAGCTTGGAGCGGCACGAGATCGTTGGGCTCGAAGGGCCTGGCTCGATTGAAGCGTCCCTTGAGAACCTTGTAGACAAGGACGGAAACGAGACCCACCGCGGTCCCGCGCCATGCCAATGCCCCACCTTTGGCCCAACCCTGCGTCCAGATCACCCACGGAGCGACCAGAGCCCATACCCAACCGTCGCCCAGGCGAGTGGCCAATCGCATGACGAACGCATTGAACCCATGCGCGGGTTGACGCCACCAAGGAAGGATCTTTCCAGTTTCGAAGGCCGTCAGCCGAGTTTTCCACTGTTTCTTCTTCGAGCCCATCGCGTTATGCCCCTAAGCTAATTCCGAAACGATGGAACTGGCTCGACAAGCCGCGGGAGATCGATGACGAAATCAGGTTTTTCTTAGCTTTCACCCCCCCAAACCACCTCTTGCGAAGCGAGGGCGCCGATGTCCGATACGTTGATCCCAGAACACCTGAAGTACACCGTCTCCCACGAATGGGTCCTCAAGGAAGGCGACGTGGTGACCATCGGGATAACGGACCACGCCCAGCACGAACTCGGAGACATCGTCTTCGTCGAACTCCCCGAAGTGGGCCAGACCGTGGAAGCCGGCAAGGGAGTGGCGGTCATCGAGGCGGTGAAGACCGTCGCCGACGTCTATTCCCCCGCGGCTGGCGAAGTGGTGGAAGTGAATACCATCCTGGCCGACGACGCTGGCTCGATCAACCGCGACGCCTACGGCTCGTGGATCGTCAAGATCCGTCTGACCGGAGCCCTTCCCTCCGACCTTCTGGACGCCAGCGGATACAAGGCCCAGCTGTGAGTCATCGGTTCATCCCGCGATCGGCCGCGGAGGAGCGGGAAATGCTTTCGGTGTCGGGTGCTTCCCACACCGACGACTTTCTCAAGGCCATTCCTTCCCATCTGCGTCTGAACAAGCCCCTGGCGCTGGCCAGCGGCCTCTCCGAAATGGCCCTCTCCCGCGAAGTCCGTCGGATGGCCGGCAAAAATCGCGGGCTGACCGATCTCACGACCTTCCTGGGAATGGGCTGGACCAAGCACTTCATCCCCGCTGCCGTGGACAGCATCGTGTCGCGCAGCGAATTCACCACCGCCTACACTCCCTACCAGGCGGAAGCCTCGCAAGGAAGCCTGCAGCAGATCTTCGAATACCAGACCATGGTGACGGAGCTGACGGGGATGGAGATCTCCAACGCATCCCTCTACGACGGCGCCACGTCCCTGGTCGAAGGTCTGGTCATGGCCTCGGCATCCACCAAGGGCCGCAAGGGATTCGCCATCGCCAGGAGCGTCAATCCGCGCTGGCGCGAGGTCGCGAACACCTACGCCCCCTCCAGCAACTGGTCCTTCCACGACATCGCCTGGGACCCATCCACGGGAATGCTGGATCGATCCGGCGCCCAGGCGGCCCTGGCGGGTGGCCAGATCGCGGCCCTGGTGGTCCAGTCTCCCAACGCCTTCGGACAGGTGGAGGACCTCGCGGGACTTTCCGAGCTGGCGAAAGCCTCAGGCGCCCTGCTGGTGGTCGCCGCCGACCCCTTGTCGCTTTCCGTCATCGAGCCCCCTTCCACGTTCGGCGCAGACATCGTGGTGGGAGAAATGCTCGGAATGGGCATCCCCACCAGCCTGGGCGGTCCCGGCTTGGGACTTCTGGCCACGCGCAAGTCGCTGTTGCGCCAGATGCCCGGCCGCGTGGTGGGCAGGACCGTGGACGCCGATGGAAAACGCGCCTACTGCCTGACCGCCCAGACCCGCGAACAACACATCCGTCGCGAGAAGGCCACATCCAACATCTGCTCCAACCAGGGTTTGATGGTGGTCAGCGCTTCCGTGTACCTGGCCTTGCAAGGTCCGGCCGGACTGGCCGAGGTCGCCGAGCAATGCGCTTCCCGCCTCGCCTACGCCAGGGAAGAGCTCGGCAAGGCCAAGATCCGCCCCCTCTTTTCCGGCACCGCCATCCAGGAGCAGGCATTCGCCCTCGCTTCGGGGAGCCGAGCTCGGGTCGAAGCCGCCTGCAAGACGGCGGGTCTGCTGCCGGGAGTCTGGCTGGCCGACTACATCTCGGGGATTCCGGCGGACACGATCCTCGTGTGCGTGAACGAAACCCACACCCGAGCCGACCTCGATCTGCTCGTCGCCACCCTGTCCACGGCCGGAGGAATCTGATGCTCACCGACGACACCGGCCGCACCCTGTTCGAGAAATCCCGCCCCGGCCAACGCGGCACCGGCCCCATGGAATGGGATGTGCCTCGTCCGGGACTGGATGCGCTGATTCCGGCTTCCATCCGCCGCCGGACCGCCCCGCGCCTGCCGGAGCTTTCCGAAGGCGAGGTCGTCCGCCACTTCGTCAACCTTTCGGCGAAGAACCACCACATCGACAAGGGGTTCTATCCGCTGGGTTCGTGCACCATGAAGTACAACCCCAAGGTTCACGAAAACCTCGCGCGCCTTTCCGGGTTCTCCACGCTGCATCCCCTCCAGCCTTCCGAAACCATCCAGGGGGCGTTGGAACTGATCTGGCGCCTCGAACGGGATCTGGCCCAGATCTCCGGGATGGATGCGGTCACCCTGCAGCCGGCGGCCGGAGCCCACGGCGAGCTCACCGCCATGCTGGTGGTGCGCGCCTACCATCAATCGCGCGGTGAACGTCGCGGCAAGATCCTGATTCCCGACTCCGCCCACGGAACCAACCCCGCATCCGCCGCCATCGCCGGATTCGAATGCGTCACGGTGAAATCGGCGGCGGACGGCCGGGTCGACGTGGACGACCTCAAGTCCAAGCTGACCTCCGACGTCGCGGCGTTCATGATCACCAACCCCAACACCGTGGGCCTCTTCGAGACCCGCGTCGAGGAGATCTGCGCCGCCTGCCATGCGGTGGGGGCGCAGGTGTACATGGATGGCGCGAACCTGAACGCGCTGGTGGGCATCGCCCGGCCCGGCGATCTCGGGTTCGACGTGATGCACTTCAACCTGCACAAGACCTTCGCCACTCCCCACGGGGGCGGTGGACCGGGTTGCGGGCCGGTGGGCGTCAAGAGCCACCTCGCACCGTTCCTGCCATCCCCCCGGGTGGAAAAGCGCGGAGATGCGTTCTCGCAGGAAAGGCCTTCCACCTCGATCGGTCCGGTCCACGGCGCGTTCGGCAACTTCCTGGTCATGGTCCGCGCCTACGCCTACATCCTGGCCATGGGCTCGGAAGGAATGTCCGAGGTCGGGCGCACGGCGGTGCTGAACGCGAACTACCTCTACGCCAAGATCCGTCACGCCCTCTCCTGCAAGTACGACGGCCCCTACATGCACGAATTCGTGCTGGATGGATCCGCGCTCAAGAAGAACGGGCTCCACACCTCGGACTTCGCCAAGCGCCTGATGGATTTCGGGGTGTACGCTCCCACCATCTACTTCCCGCTGATCGTGCCGGAAGCGATGATGATCGAGCCGACCGAGACAGAATCCAGGGAGACCCTCGACCGGTTCGCCGAGATCTTCCTGGAAGTCTGGCGCGAGGCTCAGGAGACCCCGGAAGTGCTCCATTCCGCTCCCCACAACCTGCCCCTCAAGAGGGTGGACGACGTGCGGGCGGCCAAGGAACTGGTCCTCACCCACCCGTTCTAGCGCGTTCCGCCGCAAGACGCGACCAGCGGCCCCTGCTCCCGAACCCGGAGCAAGGGCTTTTTCATTCCCGTCGCCGCAGGACCCACTGGGTGAAGTGGAGAGCCTGCGACACCCGCGCCACGACCTCGAAACCGGCATCCGCGCAGAGGTGACGAAATTCGTCTTCCGTCAGCATGGTGACCTCGCGTTCGCGGGCGAGGCGTTGTTCCTCCACCGCCTGTTCGTCCACTCCGGCGCGGACCAGGAAATCGCGCCAGAAATCGGCCATCCATGCGTTTTCCGACTCCCGTGCGAAGCGGACCAGATGGGCCACGGCCACGGGTGCGCCCGGCTTCAGGCGTCTGTGGAGCTCGGCCAGGAGATCCGCTTGTCCCTCGCGGGTCAGGAAATGCATGACCAGGATGCAGGTGGCCGCGTCGTGGATCCTCCCCGCCGGAAGATCGGCCAGGCAACCTTCCACCACCTCGCAACGGGCGGCGATCCCGTTGGCCGACGCGCGGATCCGGGCTCCTTCGCACATGGGGCCCGACGGATCCACAACCAGCATCCGCCAGTTCTTGTCCAAACCGACGGAACAGAGCTCCTCCCCCCCCCCGCCGCCCACCACCAGGACATCGGCGGAATCGGAAAGCTCGCGGGACAGGAGCGTGTCCGTCAGGCGAAAGAGGGTTTCATAGCCGGGAATCTTGCTGCGTGCGGATTCCTGGTATTCGCGGGCCCAATCCTCGCGGAAGTCGTAGAGCCGTTCGGGGGCGTGTTGATCCATCGTGGGCGTCCTCCTCTTGCCTTGGCGTTTCAGTGTTGTTCTTCGACGATCTCCAGGAATTGCTCGAGCTCGAGCACCCGTTGACGGACCACCTGCACCCGTGCGGAAGCCGCACCGACCCTGTGGATGCTCCCCTCCATCTTCAAGAAGGCGTTGTTGGTCCATTGCGCCTGCGCATCGCGGAATTTCAGCCATTCCCGCTGGGCGGCCAGGAGTTCCTTCTTCCCTTCGGAGTCCAGATGCCCACGCACGCGCGGGTAGACCTTGTTCAGTCGCTCGTCCCAGGCCTGGTAGGCGCTCGCGTGGCAATCGAGCATCGCCAATGTGGTGGTCGCCTCCTGGAGGCAACGGTCGGATTCCACATCCAAGGGATGGGACTTCTCCCCCGCGAAGGAAACGGTGGCCAAACCGGCAAGCAGCAGCAGAAAAGGGGTACGGGAGTGGTGCATGGAAGGGAAACCTACTTCGTCTCCCCATCGCCTCGATCCACACGGCCCACGGATCTTTGATATTTTGTCTCGATCTCGCGGTGAGCGACCACTTTTCCACGGAGGCCCTCCGATGCCCAAAACGCACTTTGTCGATTCTCCACTGGAAGTCGAGCTGGAAGCGGGACTCCACAAGCTCTGCCCCTGCGGCCTGAGCCAAGCCATCCCGTTCTGCGACGGAGCGCACAAGGGAACGGGGTTCAAGTCGTTCAAGCTTGAGCTTGCGGAAAAGACCGCGGTGCTCCTGTGCCGGTGCGGGAAGACGAGGTCGGTGCCCTATTGCGACGGGTCGCATGGCTGATTTCCGCTCGCGCGGGGGCCGACCCGGAAATGGGTGGACGGGAATCGGCCGATAGGCGCTCTGTGCCTGGTGCGTCGAAAACGGGAAAGTCTGGGTTTTGTAGTAGGAACAAAAGGTCCTGTGGTGGACGGGGGTCCGGGGAAGCGGGAAGGGCCCTAGATTCAACCCACTCCATGGGCGGGCTTGGTGTTCGCGCCAGCCTGCCGTACCCGGCGACGACTCCGACTGTCCAGCAGGATCGGTGGGCTTTTGCGCGTTCGCCGCAAGTCCGTGCCTCGCCACCATCCCATAGAGGTCCTACCGTGAAAACGACCAGAGCCATCTCCCTCGCCCTCTCGTTGGGTGCCTTCGCCCAGGCGCAGTCCGTCCATCTGCGCGGCAAGGTGACCACCACCACCGGTCAGGCGATCTCCGGAGCCGTCGTCACCCTGGTGGGACAGAATCTGAAAGACACCACCGACGCCACCGGCGCCTATTCCCTCACCCGGACCTCGGGGGTGGTTTCGCCCGGCGCGCCTCTTCGCGAAAGCATCGTGTTCCATCGGGGCGAAATGGAGGTGGTCCTCGCCGCGCCCGCTTCCGTGAAGATCGAAATCTTCGATCTTTCGGCGAATCTCCTGGAAGAGAAATCCTTCCGCGAAGTTCCCGCCGGCGCCTTCCGCTGGAAGATGAATCAACAGCTTGGTGCATCGAACCTGCTGATCGTCCGGACCACCATCGGAGCACGCACATCCACCTTCCAATACTCCCCGCTCCTTGGCGGACGACATTTCGCGCCGTCCGCGACGGAACCCTCCTTCCCCAACAGCGCCACGGCGCGTTCCACGGCCGCGGCGGCCGTGGGTTCGCTGGAATTCAAGGCCACGGGATACGCTACGAAGGTCATGGACATCTCCTCCTTCGACGAAACCGTCGATGCGAGCCTGGGGCAGGTCGACCGGTGGGGCGGCCTGAAGAACGCCCCGATCAGGAGCGCGGGTTGCGGGAAGACCTCCACGACCCTCACCAAGTCCGGCACCTACACGATCGCGAGCGCCGGAGGCCGAGGATCCTACATCCTCAACATCCCGACCAACTACGACAAGGACAAACCCTATCGGATCATCTTCGGCAACCACTGCTTTGGTGGCAGCGCCATCAAGGTCGCCGGCACCGACAACGGACTGGACCAGAGCGCCCACTTCTACCACATCAAGACCCAAGCGGACAAGGACAACGCCCAGGCCATCTACGTGGCGATGCAAGGCGACGCGAGCGGTGGGTGGACACAAAACGACCTGAAATTCTGGTCGGATGTCCTGAACCAGGTGGAGTCCAACCTGTGCGTGGACACCACGCGACGTTTCGTGGCGGGTTTCAGTTTCGGAGCCATGCTCACCTATGCTCTGTCCCTGGAGTTTCCGGAACGGATCCGGGCCGTGGCCACCTTCGCTCCGGCCAACTGGAACTTCTACCAGCCCACCAACAGGCGCATCCCGATCGCCTACTACCAGACCACCGGCACCGACGACGGCTCGTGCAAGTGGATCTACGACGACGCGAAAAAGCTTGGTGGGAAGTACTGCCTCCTGCAGAAGGTCCAGGACAACGGATGCACCGGGGAACCGAAGATCGCCACCACCGGCACGCACGTGACCACGGAATTCACGGGGTGCAAGGAAGGGTATCCGGTGAAGTTCAGTTCCTTCAAGGGCGGACACGAATGCCGGGCCTACGATCAAGGATCGAGCACCAATTGGATCGAGCAGGAGGCGTGGGGGTTCTTCAAGCAGTTCTGATCCTTTTTTGGGGGAGCGGCGGCGATTCGCTTCGAATCACCCAGCCAATGTTTCGCCGCCCGCCCACCCGACCAGCGAAGCGGCGTCGGTAAACCGGCAATCAAATGCCGCTTGCCGAAGGAAGGGGGTCACGGGGCGCGGCCGCCCCGTGGAACCGGCCCTCGTGCCGCCCCGGGAACGCCGTGCAGGACGCAGTCCTGCAAATCAAAAAGCCCAACGCGAGTTGAAGAAAAGCCCTAAAGGGCTAGAATCCCGGCATTCCCGGGAAGCCACCCATGCCGCCGCCCTTGCCACGGGCGCCCATGAGCTTCTGCATCTGCTTCATCTTGCCACCCATCTTGGAGAACTGCTGCATCATCTGCTTCATCTGGTCGTACTGCTTGAGCACCTGGTTGACCTGCTGGAGATCGGTCCCCGACCCCTTGGCGATGCGCTGTCGACGTTTCCCGTCGATGATCTTCGGACTCTTCCGTTCCTGGCGGGTCATGGAGGAGATCACCGCCTCCACGCGGACGATGGCCTTCTCGTCGATCTCGCCGGCCTTTTCCTTGATCTTGCCCGCACCGGGAAGCATGCCCACGATGTCCATCACCGACCCCAACTTGCGCACCTGGCGGATCTGGGCGAGCATGTCCTCCAGGTCGAACTGGTTCTTGAACATGCGCTTTCCCAGACGCTCCACTTCGGACTGGTCCAGCCGTTCCTGGGCCCGCTCCACCAGCCCCACCACGTCGCCCATGCCCAGGATGCGTCCGGCCATGCGCTCGGGATCGAACACCTCGAAGGCGGCGATGCCTTCGCCGGTGCCCACATACATCAAGCGCGCCTGCGTGGCCTCGCGCAGGGAGAGCGCCGCGCCGCCACGGGCATCGCCGTCGGTCTTGGTGAGGATGGCACCGGAGATGGCGAGCTTCTCGTGGAAGGTCTTGGCGACGCGCACGGCTTCCTGGCCCGTCATGGCGTCGGCGACGAATACGATCTCCTGCGGCTGAAGCTCCTTCTTGAGCTTGGTCAGCTCGTCCATCAGGATCTCGTCGATCTGCAGACGACCGGCCGTGTCGAAGATCACCAGATCGCAGGCCGCATCGCGAGCCGCCTGGCGCCCACGCTTGGCGATGCCCAGCACGTCCGTCTCGCCGGGCTCGGCATGGACGGGCACTCCGATCTTCTTGCCCAGGACCACGAGTTGGTCCACGGCGGCGGGCCGGTATACGTCGCAGGCCACCAACATGGGGCGCCTGGCGCGTCGTTCCTTGAGATGGTTTGCGAGCTTGGCGGCGGAGGTGGTCTTTCCCGACCCCTGCAGGCCCACCATCATGACCAGGGTGGGATTTCCGGGGAAATTGGGCTCGCCAGCCTGTCCCCCCAGGGTCTCCACCAGGGCGTCGTGGAGCACTTTCACCATGTGCTCGCCCGGAGTGACCGAAAGGGTCACCGATTGGCCCAGGGCTCGTTCCTTGACCTTGGCCACGAAGGCCTTGGCCACATCGAGCTCCACGTCGGCTTCCAGCAGGGCGCGACGGACGTCGCGGAGCGAATCGGCGACGTTTTCCTCGGTTAGCCGCGCTTCGCCGCGCAGCTTCTTCATGGACTCTTCCAGGCGTCTCGTGAGTTGCTCGAACATCGGAGGGGAAAGGTAATCCCCGTCCAACCTCCCCCAAAGCGGCTTCGGGCGATTTCCCTAGTGCCGGGAGCTTTCGCAAGAGCTATGATGGACCGGTAATGGGCCTCGCCTTCCTCCACCAGGTCGGATCCGCCGCGATCCACCGTCCACCGTTCCCGGTGGGCCGACCGTGACCAGTCGTCTGGACCGGATCTGGCAGGCGGCCGAAGCCAGGCTTCTGGGGGATCTACCCCGGAACCTCCACTACCACGGCCCGCAGCACACGCTCGCCGACGTCATCCCGGCGGTGCACCGTCTTTCCAAGGGCGAGAACATCGCCCCTTCCGACCTGGAACTGCTCCTGGTGGCGGCCCTCTATCACGACATGGGATTCATCGAATCCTACAACGGCAACGAGCAGATCGGAGCCCGGATGGCCGCCGAGGCCATGCCGGAATACGGCTACGGTCCAGCGGAGATCAACCGGGTGATCAACCTCATCCTGGCCACGGAGCTCAAGGAGATCGACGGCGTCTGGAGGCAGGACCCGGGTTCGGATCTGCTCAAGCAGATCCTCTGCGACGCCGACCTGGACAACCTGGGACGCGAGGACTTCTTCGACGTCTCCGATGCGCTGCGGCAGGAACTCCTGGAACAGGGAAAACGCTTCGAGGAGCTGGAGTGGCTCACCAGACAGATCCTGTTCATCTCCCAGCAGGAATGGTTCACGCGCACCCAGCGCGAGCACCGCCAGCAGGAGAAGGCGCGGAACGTGGCCAAGCTGCGCCGCAGCCTGGCCGCACTCCTGTAGATCCGCTATTCCGGGCGCTGCAAGGGGAACAGCAGGACGTCGCGGATGGACGACTGGTCGGTCAGGATCATGGCCATGCGGTCGATCCCGATCCCCACGCCGCCCATGGGAGGCATGCCGTACTCCATCGCGCGCAGGAAGTCCTCGTCCAGCGGATGGGTCTCGTCCTCGCCGCCACGTCCGCGCTCCACCTGTTCTTCCAGGAGCCGACGCTGCACGATGGGATCGTTGAGCTCGGAATAGGAGTTGCCCACCTCCATCCCGGCGATGGCCGGCTCGAACCGCTCCACCAGGGTGGGATCGGCGCGGTGCACCTTGCACAGGGGGGTCGATTCCAGCGGATGGTCCATCACGAAGGCCGGCTCCCACAGGTCGGGCTCGCACAGCTCCTCGAAGGCGAGCATCATGGCCCGGCCGCGGGAGAAGGTCCCGTCCAGCTCCCAATGGTTGACGCGGATCAGATCCTTGAGTTCGTCGTCGGAGAGGGCGTCGATGTCCACTCCCTTGCGGCGCAGGGCGGTCTTCACGGGAAGGCGCTCCCACTGCCCGAAGAATGTGGTCAATTCCCGTCCCTGGTAGACCAGGGGGACGTCTCCGGCCTGGATCGCCTGGCATTCCCTTTCCAAGGCTTCCGGAGCGATGCCGCGGGCCAGCGCCGATCGACGTGCCTTGAGCTTGAGCACGGTCTTGGCGGCGCGCTGCCAGATGGCCTGGAAATGGACCATCATGTCGTTGTAGTCGGCGTACGCCTGGTAGAACTCCACCTGGGTGAATTCCGGATTGTGGGTCCGGTCGATCCCTTCGTTGCGGAAATCCTTCACGAATTCGAACACGCGATCGAATCCACCCGCGATCAGGCGCTTCAGGTAGAGCTCGTTGGAGATCCGCAGGTAGAGGGGGATGTCCAGCGCATTGTGGTGGGTCACGAAGGGCCGGGCGGAAGCGCCGCCGTAGATGGCCTGCAGCGTGGGAGTCTCCACTTCCAGGAACTGCTGCTCCAGGAGATAGGACCGCACTTCCTGGATCATGGCCGTGCGCAGACGGAACACGTTGGCGACGTCCGGATTGACCGCCAGATCCGCGTAGCGCTGACGGTACCGGGCCTCCACATCGGTGAACAGGCTGGATTGGAAGGTCTTGCGCCCCACCACCTTGCCCGTTTCGTCCTTGGTCTCCTCCACCTTCGGGAACGGCAGTGGCTTGATGGACTTGGACAGCAGTTCGAACCCGTCCGGCCCCACGGCCTGCAGGGTGAGCTCGCCGGTCTTGGTACGCATGAGCAGCCCGCGCACCCCGATGAAATCCCCCAGATCCAGGCTGCGGACCACCGGCCAGATGGCCTCGCCCTGTCCCTGAACCAGTCCCGCCTCCTGGGCGTCGTCGTCCTTGCGGAGGTAGACCTGGATCCGCTCGTGGTCGTCCTGCAAGTTCAGGAACGCCGTCTTTCCGGAACCTCGGTACGCCACCACGCGCCCCGCCAACGAGAAGGTCCCCAGGATGCGGAGTTGGGCGCTATCCTTGCCTTCGCCCAGAAAACGCAGATCCGCCGCGCGATGGCTGAATTCGAACCGGTAGGGATAGGGCTCCACTCCCACCTCGCGAATCCTACGAAGGTTTTCACGACGGGCAAGTTCTTGGTCGGTCAGGGCTTGCGCCCCTCCGTTGGAAATCGGTTCAGACATATGGTGGGGAAAAATAACTCAAACGAATCCGGGATCCATCGCACGGAAAGAAAACGAAAAGGCCCTCCCGAATTCGATTCGGAAGGGCCTTTGAGAGCGGGATAAGAGACTCGAACCCTCGACCTTCTCCATGGCAAGGAGACGCTCTACCAACTGAGCTAATCCCGCGTCGTTGGGAGAAAAAATATAGGCCGCCCGATGACTTGCGTCAAGGGACGGCCCCAAAAAAAATTACGCCAAGGAATAGCGGGTGCCGCGAGCCTTGCCAGTACGGCCAATCTTGCGCTCGGCAACCAATTCGTCCAGGGTCTTCTTGAGGGACAATCCGTCGAAGCCGACCTTGGCGGCCACTTCGGTGATGGTCAGGGTCGCGCCTTCGAGGGCGGTCAGGACGCGTTCGGCGCGCTCGCCGGCCGGAAGGCTGCCAGCGGAGGCTGCACGACCACGACGAGCGGGAGCGGCTTCGCCGTCGCGGGAACGGATCTTTTCTTCCAGATCACGAATGGCCTTCTTGTGCTCATCGATCTGGCGACGGAGCTCGCCCACTTCGGCGCTCTTGCGACGCTGAATTTCCTTGACGAGCTCTTCGGTGGAAAGATCCTGCAACGACATGTATTCTCTCCTGATTTAGGCATTCATGCCAGGTTTTATCGGAAAAGGGCAAAGCGAAAACGCTCCCCTATCTGAGAATGAAGAATACTGGGACGAACGAAGATTGTCAATACCAATACCGATCTTTCCGAAAAAAGGATCGGCATTGGCTCTCGGTCTGTATCAGATGCGATTGCGGGTGATTTCGTACAATGCAATGGCGGCGGCGACAGAAGCATTGTAGCTCTGCAAATGATCGCGCATGGGCAATCGAATCAGACGATCACAAGGCCTCCGCAAATGGGGAGGAATGCCTCGATCTTCACCTCCGGCCACCAGCACCACAGGGCCTGGGAAGGAAACCGTGCGAATCTCCTCGCCCCTGGCATCCAATCCAACCACCAGGAATCCCAGGCCGGAAAGGTCGTCCAGGACGTTTTCCAGGTCGTTGGGGCGAGACACGGCCAGATGGGACAGGGATCCAGCCGAGGTTTCCTCCACGATAGGCGTCAGACCACAGCCCCCCTTGCGAGGCAGCAGGAGCGCATCCACACCCATTCCCACGCAGGTGCGGACCACAGCGCCCAGATTGCGCGGATCCTCGATGGCCGCCCCCACCACCACCAGGGGTTTTTCGCCGAACTCCAGTTTCCCGACGAGCGTTTGCCGAAGGTCGCTCCAATCGGTGAATTCGCGCACGTTGCATATCGCCACCACGCCTTGATGACGCCGCCCCAGCGCTCGCGCGGAAAGTTCCTTGCCCATCAATTGCTGGTAGGGAATCCCGTTCTGCTCCGCCAGTTTCTGCAACTCGTAGAGCCTGGGCTCCCCGGCTCCCCGCTCCAGGAGCAGGCGCTGGATGCGGCGGGGCTCGCTTTCCAGGAGGGCCTGGACCGCATGCTGTCCGCAGACGATCTCGGCGGCGTTTTCACGCTCGACGAACATGGGCTCCGGGCGGGCGGGGCGAGGGGTGGATCGACGCTCCCCGCCGGCGAAGGCCTGGTCGCGGAAGCCGAAACCGCCGCTGCGCCCGGCGCGCGCCGCGTCCTGGGGTGGCTGCCCCTGGAAACCGCGCGGCTGATGGGAGCGATCGGCGAATCCACCGCGGCGACCTTCCCCGAAACTCTCCTGGCTGGAGCGAGGCTGGAAGCCACGCCCACCACCACCGCGGGAAGAACGATCCTCGGAGCGATCCGAGGCCCCGTTGTCTGGCCGATCCGAAAAGGTCCTGGGTTGCTTTCGATGGTCGTCGCGACCGTGGTTGGAACGGTTATTCAAGTTCTGGCCTGCACCGCGTGACGATTGCGAACCGCTTCCACGAACTGCGCGAAGAGGTAGTCGGAATCATGGGGACCCGGAGATGCTTCCGGATGGTATTGAACCGAAAACACCGGAAGGGACTTGTGACGCATTCCCGACACGGTATTGTCGTTGAGATTCCAATGGGAAACTTCCAGTTCGGGAGGCAGGCTCTTGGCATCCACGGCAAACCCGTGGTTTTGGGAACTGACTTCCACTTTGAGGGAAGGCAACTCCTGGACTGGATGATTGGCTCCGCGGTGGCCGAATTTCAATTTGTAAGTGCGCGCACCCAAGGCGAGCCCAAGGATCTGGTGACCCAGACAGATCCCGAACAGCGGGAACTTGGCTGCCAATTCACGAGCGGCGGCGATCGCGTACGGCACGGCATCCGGATCGCCGGGGCCGTTGGAAAGGAAAACCCCGGCAGGAGCCAACGCCTCCACTTCCGAGGCGGGGGTGGAGGCCGGGACGACATGGACCCGGAATCCATGCGACACCAGAAGTCGCAGGATATTGCGCTTGATTCCGAAATCGTAGGCGACCACCAAGGGTGCATCGGATCCTGGCACGGAAGCCGTGCCGTCGAACCGGAACACGGGCTCCGCCCAATCGTAGGCTTCCTTGGAGGTCACCCGCTGGACCATGTCGATACCCACGATGGAGGGAACCGCACTCGCCGCATCCACCGCTTCCTTTTCGGAAGGAAGGCCGTCGAGGATCACTCCGCGCTGGGCGCCCTTGGTGCGCAGGATGCGGACCAGCTGACGAGTGTCGATACCGCTGATTCCCGGCACGCCATGGTCGGCCAGGAAGTCTTCCAGCCGACGGCTCCCTCCGCGCCAGGAGCTGGCCACCGGAGAAAGGTTGCGGACCACGAATCCCTCAACCTGGATCCTGCCGGATTCCATGTCCTCCGGAGCGATGCCGTAGTTGCCCACCTCCGGATAGGTCATCGTCACGATCTGGCCACAATACGAAGGATCCGTCAGGACTTCCTGGTAGCCGGTCATCGCGGTGTTGAACACCACCTCGCCGGCAGCAACGGAGCGGGCACCAAAGCCCTTCCCACGAAAGACCGTCCCGTCTTCCAGGGCCAGGGTCGCGTCACGCATGTTCATCCTCCAAAGGTTGCACAATCACCACCGGACCAGGTCGACCCCCGGTCCTCGACTCGAATCGAATCGCGCCAAAGGTAGAATCCCTACCCCAGGTGGAGAAACCGTTCCGGAGTCAATAGATGCCCCATGGGTTGGTCGTGTTCCTTCTGGGGGAGCCGACCGGGATGGACCTGGGCTTCCCATGCCACGCCAACGCGGACGGTCCTCGGGTTGGCGGCCAGCCAGCGGTCGTAATACCCTGCTCCCTTCCCGATCCGCCCCCCATGGGTATCGAACACTTCGCCGGGCACCAGAACGATGCCCCCTTCCGGAAACCACCCCCCGCGCCGCGCCGGAGCCGGCTCGCGGGTTCCCCAGGGACCTGGGACCAGATCGGTGCCGGGGTCTTCGATCCTGGCAAGATCCATGATCCCGGGTTCGGAATCCAACCACGGCAACCACACCCGCTTCCCGTCGGCGATCGCTCCCTCCAGCACCACGTCCATGGGGATCTCGCGACGGATGGACCAGAACAGGGCCACATCCCCGGCATCCCGGTATAGGTCCCATTGGCGCAGCCTCGACAGCAGGCGGTCTCCCACCTCGACGTCGGGAAGGGGCTCCATCGCCGCCACGCGCTGGCGGGCCCAGGATCGAAGCCGGGACTGCGCGGTTTCGTCGGAAGCGACGTCCAAAGGATCGTCCAGGTTCCCCCGGATCTCCCGTTCCAATCCCTCCCTGTAGGACATCAGGCGCGACTGGAAGCGACGGAATTTGCCCCACCATTGCCCGGCCTTGCGCGGATCCAGGGCCAGGAGCGAAACCAATGCGATCACCAGAACCTCACCGGAGCCGATCGAATCCATCCGCCCCTCCCTTCCAGGCGAGCCACGAAGTGAAGATGCCCGCGGCGTAGAGTCCGAGCATGGGAACGGCCATGATGCACTGGCTCACGGGATCGGGTGGCGTCAAGACCGCGGCGACCACGAAGATGACGACGATCGCTCCCCGCGACCACTTCCAGAGATGCCGGGGCCCCACGAACCCCAGCCTGGCCAGCACCCAGGTCAGGAGAGGGAATTCGAACATGGCGCCGAATCCACCCAGAAGCTGCATGCTCATGGACGTGAACGCATCCACCGTCCACAGCTGTTCGAACATCCCATCGCCATAGGTGAGAAGCCAGCGCAGGGTCCAAGGGAGGATCGTGAAATAGGCCACGGTCATGCCCGCGAAGAACAGGAGAGTGGACCAACCCAGCGCCACCAGAGCGATGGACCGCTCGCGCTGGTGGAGGGCCGGCCGGACGAACCCCCAAAGCCGCCAACACGGAGCCGGCCACCAGACCCACCTGGAACGACATCGAGACCGTCCCCATCGGGCTGGTGACGATGATCTTGGGCGCCTGCTCGAGAGTGGACAACGGCCGGGATAGAACGCCCCAAAGCGTCCGCCAATACTGCCAGGCAAGAAGGGTCGCGAAGAGCCAGCCCGCCACGCTCCACAGCAAAGCCTTGCGCAGATCCGCCACATGGCGCCAGAAGTCCAGGGCCCCGTCGCCGGATCGATGGCCCCGCTCGAAGCCTGGGCTCAAGCTTCCTTCGAACCTTCTGGCTTGTCCTGCTTGGTTTCCGCGTTCTTCGGCTTGCCGTCGGCGGAAACCTCGCCCTTTGATGCGTCCTTGAATTCCTTGACCGACTGGCCAAGTCCCTTGGCCAGCTGGGGCAGCTTGGTGGGCCCGAAAAGGAGGAGAACGATCAACAGGATGATCACCCACTCGAATCCGCCGATCATGTTCATCGCCTCTCTCCCCTCGTTGCGCACTGGTTCGGAAATTCCCTCTCCCCCCGAACACGAGGAAAGCTTTCCCTGCCAATTGGGGAATCTACATCGTCGCCTCCCCCTCGGAAACAACCACTGCGCCTAGACCACGGCGAGCCGGAGGCCTTCCTCGCCAACCTCCAGTCCCACCTGGGCCCCGTCGGACACCTTGCCGGAAAGGAGAGCCTTGGCCAGGGGCGCCTCCACCTCGTTTTGGAGGGTACGTCGGATGGGGCGCGCCCCGAAGCGTGGATCTCCCCGCGAGGCGATCCAATCCAGGGCCCGGTCGTCGGCACGCAGGGCGATCTTCCGGGGAGACAGCCGCTGCTCCAGAAGCGACAGCTGCAACGCGGCGATCCGTCTGAGGACCTCCGGCCCCAAGGGGCGGAAGACCACCGTGGCGTCCAGGCGATTGATGAATTCGGGCCTGAAGTGACCTCGCAGCGCCGCGTCCACCACCCGATCCACCGCATCGGACCCGGCATCGAACGACTCCAGGAGTTCCTCGGAGCCCAGGTTGGAGGTCATCAGCACGATGGTATTGCGGAAATCCACGCGCCGGCCCTGGCCGTCGGTGAGATGGCCTTCGTCCAGGATCTGCAAAAGCAGGTGGAACACGTCCGGATGCGCCTTCTCGACCTCGTCGAAGAGGACCACGGAATACGGCCTCCTGCGGACGGCTTCCGTCAATGTCCCTCCTTCCTCGTAACCGATGTAGCCCGGGGGAGCCCCCACCAGTCGGCTGGTGGAATGCCGCTCCATGTGCTCGCTCATGTCGATGCGCACCATGGCATCGCGCGAGTCGAACAATTCCAGCGAAAGCGACTTGGCCAATTCCGTCTTGCCCACTCCGGTGGGACCCAAGAAGAGGAGCGAGGCGATGGGGCGGCGAGGATCGGAAAGCCCGGCACGCGAGCGCTGGACCACCTCGGCCACCTTGCGGACGGCCTCCTCCTGCCCCACCACCGAACGCGCCAAGGTCTCCTCCAGGGAAAGCAACCGTTCCTTCTGGCCGGACATCAGACGCGAAACCGGGATTCCCGTCCATTTGGCCACCACATCGGCGATGTCGTCCTCCTGGACCTCCTCCCTCAGGAGCGGCTCCTCCCCCGAGCGTTCGCGCAGATCCCTGGCAGAACGGGCAAGCTTCTCCTGGAGGGCCGGAATCTCGCCATAGCGCAGGCGCGAGGCTCGTTCCAGGCTCCCCGACCGCTCGGCAGCCTCCGCATCCCGCAGCGCCGTTTCCAGCTCCTCCCGGATCCGACGGATGGATTCCACCCCGTCGCGCTCCGTTTTCCAGCGGGCCTCCAGGGCCCTGCGGGACTCCTTGGCCGATTCCAGCTCCTGCTCCAGCTTCTCCAGCCGCAGCCTGGAAGCTTCGTCCTTCTCCCGCTTGAGGGACAAACGTTCCATCTCCAGTTGGAGCACGCGGCGATCCACCTCGTCCAATTCCTCCGGCTTGGACGAAATCTGTACGCGCAGCCTGGCAGCAGCCTCGTCCACGAGGTCGATGGCCTTGTCTGGAAGGAACCGATCGCTGATGTAGCGGGAGGACAATCCCGCGGCCGCCACCAGGGCCGCATCGGAGATCCGCACCCCGTGGTGGAGTTCGTAGCGGTCGCGCAGGCCGCGCAGGATGGCGATGGTGGCCTCGACGTCGGGCTCGGCCACCATCACGGGTTGGAAGCGACGCTCCAGGGCGGGATCCTTCTCGATGCCGGTGCGGTACTCGTCCAGGGTGGTGGCTCCGATGCATCGGAGTTCTCCGCGGGCGAGCATGGGCTTGAGCAGGTTCCCCGCGTCGATGGAACCCTCGGCGGCCCCGGCCCCCACCACGGTGTGGATCTCGTCCACGAACAGCACGATCCGCCCCTGCGCATTGGAAACCTCGGCGAGCACGGCCTTCAATCGCTCCTCGAACTCCCCTCTGAACTTGGCGCCCGCGACCAGCGAGCCCATTTCCAGCGTGCACAGGCGATGCCCCTGGAGGGAATCGGGAACATCCCCCGATGCGATGCGTCGGGCCAGCCCCTCGGCGATGGCGGTCTTCCCCACTCCAGGCTCGCCGATCAGGACCGGATTGTTCTTGGTCCTTCTGGAAAGGATCTGGATCACGCGACGGATTTCGTCGTCACGTCCGATCACCGGATCCAGCTTCCCATCGGCGGCCATGGCCGTGAGGTCCCGGCCGTACTTGGCCAACGCGCTTTCCTCGGGCGATTTCGCCTGCTGCATGGTTCCTCCTTGGGTTCGCCAGGTGGCATCGCAATCGGGATGCCAACTCCATCCGCCCACCGACCAGGGGAGTCTCCAGGGAGGACACCGCCCGAACTGAAACACCTGGATTCCATTGCGGAACGACCACTTCCTCCAATCCGAATCCCTGGACTTTGGTAGACTGGTTCCCATGGATACCAAGCGCATCGCCGTGGCCGGCTCCAGCGGATTGATCGCGAGCCGAACGATCCCGTACCTGGAAGCTGCCGGCTGGAAGGTACTGCGCCTGGTCCGCAGACCCGCCCGCCACGGCGGTGAACGCACCTGGGACCCCCGCGCCGCAATGTCCCCAGGTCTGCTGGAAGGGTGCGGTGCAGTGCTGAACCTGTGCGGACATTCCATCTCCGATTGGCCCTGGACCCGCTCCACCCGGAGGGCCATCCGCACAAGCCGTGTGGAAACCACCTCCGCGCTGGCCCGGGTGGCCCGGCAGTCCGGAGTGGGCGTGTTCATCAACGGTTCCGCTATGGGGTTCTACGGGAACCGAGGCGACCTCCACGTTCCGGAAACCACCGCGGGGGGGGGCGGATTCCTGGCCGAGGTCTGCAGGGACTGGGAGGAAGCCCTCTCCCCGCTGCAAGGATCGGCGACGCGTGTCGTGGCCCTGCGAACGGGAATCGTCCTATCTTCGCGGGGTGGCAGTCTCCCTCCTCAATGGAACGCCTGGCGGCGTGGCTTGGGAGCGATCCTGGGTTCGGGCGAGCAGTGGATCCCGTGGATCCATCTCGAGGACGCCGCACGGGCGATCGTGCACGTGCTGGAAGATCACGGGAGCCACGGGGCGGTGAACCTGTGCTCGCCCACCCCCGTGCGCCAACGGGAATTCTCGAAATCCCTGGACAGCCTCTCCGGATCCACCACCAGACTCAAGGTCCCCGCCTGGTTGCTGGCGGGACTGCTGGGCGACTTCGCCAGGGAGCTTCTGCTTTCCGGACAACGCGGCGTCCCGGAACTCCTGTCCGGATCGGGATTTTCCTGGAACCACCCGGATCTTCGGGATGCCCTGGAGGGAATCCGTTCAGAACTGTCGCAGTAGCGCAAGGAGCGCCTGGTCGATGCGCTGGGGATTGTCGTACTGCGGACTGTCCGCGAACAGGCTCTCCCCCACGCTGACGATCCCGAAATCCAGGTTCTTGTAGTTCCAGTAGGACCATCCGATGCGGTTTTCCCGGAACAATCCCAGGACATCCGACATCCAAGCCATGCGGCTGGCGGTGTCGGCCCCTCCCATGTACACCCCGAACTCGTTGCAAGCCACCCTCGCACCGTGGCGTTCCCGGAAGGCGAAGACCGGTTCCAGGTGGTCGGACAGGCGCTTGCGGTCCCAGGAGCCGAGGTCGGAGGGCAGTTTCCCCGCATGCCCGGGGGGGACCTCGTAGGTTCCCGGATAGGTGCGCGAAACGGAAAACACAGGATCGTCCAGCCAGGGAGCCTTCTGGTGGGTGAACAGGATGGGATTGTAGAGATGGACGCTGTAGAGGATGTTGTCGTCTTCCACGGGCGTCAGATGGGCGAACTGCGAAGCGTTGTTCCACAGGTTGGAGCCCACCACGATGGTGGAACGCGGCGCACGCCGACGCACGAAGCCCACGAGCTCGTCCTTGACCTCGTTCCAGACCTCCGCGCTGGGCGCCACCGGCTCGTT
>Ga0209098_1001649_pt1 | contig 20910 bp, 20 predicted proteins | sample AD_JPNHW1_MetaG_FD_184429 | JGI IMG/M metagenome (GOLD analysis project Ga0209098, IMG submission 184429) | Active sludge microbial communities of municipal wastewater-treating anaerobic digesters from Japan - AD_JPNHW1_MetaG (SPAdes) (version 2) | ecosystem: Engineered > Bioreactor > Anaerobic...
TTCGAAAAATGTTTGCAACAACTCGTTCCTCAAAAACGGATTCTGATTTAAGTTTTGTTTTAACAATTTTTCCATTCTCCAAATTATAAGTACATCCCTTGATAAAACTCTTAATTTGATCATTAAACACCATACTTGCAAAGTTGGTTCCTGATTTTTTCAACACCTTAAATCTATAATGTTCAACAAACATGAACATTTTTGGAAGAAATTCTGCATACTCATAAAGGACAACTGCTTCAGCAGAAGTATCTTGATCATACCTAGTCATTTGTAACTCTTCCATGGTTACATCTCCATACTTTAACCTCTTTACCTCTTCAGCCTTAATATTAGAATAAAGAACAATTAATGTAATTAATGTAATTACAGTTTTTAAATTATTAATCATGTTTATAAAAATTTTGGTTTACTTACTTAAAAGTAATCAAAAGATATTCATAGAAAAGTTTTAAGAAATAAAAGTTATTAACATGAAGAAATAAGAACCCCCAAAAAGACTAGTCTTTTTGGGGGTATAATTATAAGTACTTATCTTTAAACTACAATTTAAAATGCCTCTTAACCTTGGTTTCAGCCATCACAAATGAACTGTAGAATTGAGTGATGTTCTTAATTATTGAGAATTTAAAGGTTATGAAATTATGGTAGTCATCCATATCGTTACAATGAACCTTTATTAGAAAGTCTGAATTCCCTGAAATGTAATAGCATTCCATTACCTCTTCTAGTTTCTCCATCTCCTTTTCAAACTCATCTATTGCTTCCTTAGTATGATTATTTAATGAAACCGAAATATAAACTATCAACTTTTTTCCAAGTAACTTTGGATCAACTAAGGTTAGATACTGCTTAATATACCCGCTCCTTTCTAACTTTTTAATACGTTCATGAATAGGTGTTGTGGAGAGGTGAAGTTTATCTGATAATTCACGAATTGTAATTCGACTATTAAGTTGAAGAATGTTCAGGAGTTTCCTGTCTATTTCATCTAGTGGTTTCATGGTAGTCCGATTTTCTATTAAATAATAAGTTGATTGTTGCAAATATAATATACTTCTATTAAAAACAAATATAATAGGCGATTATTCTATAGTTATTTATATATCAAGAATATTTCTATATAATACCTACCTTGCGAAGGTATTTTATTATCAAAATCTCATATCATGATTCGACCAATTAATAAGGTTACAGACGAAAAGGCATTAGAAAATGCTGTTAAACGTTTTAAAGAAAGAGGTATTATACTTCCAACTTTTGAGCAACAACGTAATCCTGAACTCGTTCCACAGAAAATAAAAGACCAACTCAAAAACATTGGCCTTTGGGATATTAACCCACTAAACCTCTTCCGTATCACATGGAAAAACGAGCCTAAAGAAAAAGGTGGATTATACGGCAAGGTAAATTACATCGAGCTACCGAAGGAATTAACTGGTGTAGATGCAAGAATAGTTCTACTTCTTGGCAAATGGTTCCCAACAGGAGCACATAAAGTAGGCGCTGCCTACGGTTGCTTGGCTCCAAGAATTATTACTGGAGGCTTCGATCCTACCTTCCACAAAGCAGTTTGGCCATCAACAGGAAACTACTGCCGTGGTGGTGCATTTGACTCTAAGGTAATGGGCACCGAATCAGTTGCTATCCTTCCTGAGGAAATGAGTAAGGAACGCTTCGCTTGGCTTCGTGATGTAATTGGATCAGAAGTTATTGCTACCCACGGTTGTGAATCAAACGTAAAAGAAATCTACGATAAGTGCTGGGAAATTAAAAGAACCCGTAAGGATTGCATTATTTTTAACCAATTCGACGAGTTTGGAAACTCTGCTTGGCACTATAATACAACAGGTAGAGCAGTTGAGGATGTATTCAATATGTTAAAAAGCAAAAACAGTAAACTTGCTGCTTACGTTTCTGCTACTGGTTCTGCAGGTACAATTGCTGCAGGTGATTATTTACGTACTATTGCACCCCATATAAAGGTAGTTGCTTCTGAAGCATTACAATGCCCTACCCTTTTAATGAATGGTTTTGGTGGACATAGAATTGAGGGAATTGGTGACAAGCACGTTCCTTGGGTTCACAACGTTAAAAATACCGACGTAGTTACTGCTATTGACGACGAGGATTGCATGAGAATTCTACGCCTTTTCAACGAGAAGGATGGACATGCTTACCTAAAATCAATTGGAATTGACCACAACTTAATCAATGATCTCCATTTAATTGGCATTTCAGGTATTGGCAATATGCTTTCAGCAATTAAAACTGCTAAGCATTTTGACATGACTGGTGATGACATTATAGTTACCATTGCCACTGACTCTGCCGACATGTATAAATCAAGAGTTGAAGAGCTAAGCGCTGAAAAGGGCAAATACAACAATATTCAAGCAGTACGTGATTTCGAGAAATGTTTACTTGGCACACGTGCTGATACCATGAAAGAGTTGACCTATAACGACAGGAAAGCAATCCATAACCTGAAATATTTTACTTGGGTAGAACAACAAGGTAAAGAGGTTGAAGAATTGAACCAATTATGGTACGATAGAGAGATTTGGGATACCTTGTTCCGCCAGGTAAATCAATGGGACGAACTGATTAAAGAATTCAACGAAAGAACAGGTTTATTAAAAGGTTTATAAAAGCACAAGTTAACCTACTCCCCTCCAGCAATTCCGGAGGGGATTCTTTTATCTAAACATTCCAAGAATTTAAGTTAAAGATATTCTGCACTTTAAATAAATAACTGTTAAGGTTATTATTTGAAATATCTGTCTGAAAAACCTTAATTTTGCTAGATTAAAAAGCCATGAATTCTACGAAATTTATATACAAATGTGTTGATTGTGGTAAGGAGTTCGTTACCAATGAGGTTATGTATTTATGCCCCTTATGCAGCAAAGAGAACACAACTACCACACCCCCTAAGGGTGTACTTAAAGCGGTATATGATTACCACAAGATGCAAAAGCTAGGTATTGAGTTTTCCGACCTAAAAAAGAATGATTTTATTGATCTTCTTCCAATAGCAAGTAAGGATAGTTTTCCTATCCTTAAAGTCGGTAAAACTCCCCTCTATTTTATCGAAAAATTGGAGCAAAATAGCCTTCCTTTTGAACTTTACCTTAAGGATGACTCACAGAACCCAACATTTTCATTTAAAGATCGCGCATCTACCTTAGTATCAGCATTTGCTAAAGAAAACAGGTTAAATACGATAGTAGCCGCTTCGACTGGAAACGCAGGCTCTTCGCTGGCCGGAGTGTGTGCTTCACAGGGTCAGCAAGCAATCATAATGGTTCCAGAAAAAGCACCCCTTGCAAAGCTGACTCAGATAATCATGTACGGAGCAAAAATTGTCCCTGTAAAGGGAACTTATGATGAGGCATTCGATCTTAGCGTTAAAGCAACTGAAGTTTTTGGCTGGTATAATCGAAATACTGCTTTTAACCCATTGACTATTGAGGGCAAGAAAACGGTTTCGTTTGAGATGATTGAGCAGTTAAAGTTCAAAGTACCCGATAGAGTATTTGTTCCTGTTGGTGATGGAGTTATTATTTCTGGCGTATACAAAGGTTTTGAGGATCTACTAATGCTCAACCTTATCGATAGGATGCCTACCATTGTTGCTGTTCAATCTGCAAAAAGTGATAATCTAGTAAGAAACATTGGTAAGAAGACATTTGAGATAGTACCAAGTACTACCATTGCAGACTCTATTTCGGTTGATATTCCAAGAAACTTTTACATGGCTCAGCAGTTCATCCAGAAATATAATGGTGAAACGTTAATTGTATCGGATGAGGAGATAATGAATGCCTCAATGGTACTATCGAAGAATACTGGTATTTTCTCTGAGCCAGCAGCCACCACTGCATTTGCAGGGCTTCTATCCTATCAGAAAAATGGAAAAATTGCCGATAAATCAAGCAACGTTGTTATGCTAACCGGAAGTGGGCTTAAAGATCTTAAATCTGTAGGAACCTTACTTAAAATGCCCGAATCGATTTTCCCATCAATCGATAACTTGAAAAAACTTTTATCATGCTAACATATATACTTAATGGTATAAAGAGAACCTTTTCAGGCGATCTAGAAGAAACATTGCTTGATCACTTGAGATTAGAACACAAACTAACAGCTGCTAAAGATGGTTGTTCGGGTCAAGGTGTTTGTGGTGCTTGCTCAGTTGAGATAAACGGAAAAACTAAGCTTGCCTGTCGCACAAAAATGAAGGATTTGGAGGGTGCTGAAATAGTAACTGCTGAGGGTTTACCTAAAGAATTTAGAGAAACAATAGGTAAAAACTTTGCCGAAAAGGGTGCTGTTCAGTGTGGTTTCTGTTCTCCTGGCATGGTAATGAGGGCAAAGGGTCTCTATAACGTTAATAAAACCCCTACCCGTCCTGAGATTGTAAAGGCAATCACTCCAAATATTTGCCGTTGTACTGGATATGTAAAGATTGTTGATGCAATTGAATCAACCTTTAACGAGTTAGGTGGAAAACCATCAGAGAAAAATCCTAAATCAGCGCTAATTGGAAAATCATACCCTAAATATCAAGCAGTAGAAACTGCTTTAGGCGATAGAGATTTTGTTGGCGATATGTTTTTTGAAGGTATGGTTTACGGAGCTCTTAAATTCAGTGATCATCCTAGAGCTAAGGTTTTAAAAATCCATACCCAAGAAGCAGAGAAACTTGAGGGTGTAATTAGTGTTTTTACATCAAAAGATATTCCTGGCAATAAGATGATAGGCATAATTCCTATTCAGGATTGGCCAATGATGATCGGTGAGGGGGAAATTACCCGCTACATTGGCGATGTAATTGCAAGCGTTGTTGCTAAAACCGAGGCCATTGCCCGCAAAGCGGTTGAACTAATAAAGATTGAATATGAGGTTTTAGAAGCAGTTACCGATGTTCTGGAGGCCGTTAAGCCCAACAGCGTTCAAGTGCATGAAGGCCGATCAAATGTTCTCGAAACCTGTAGCATTCGCTTTGGTGATGTAGAAAAGGCTTTTAAAGAAGCAGCCTACGTTTCGAGCGGAATATACCAAACACAGCGTATTGAGCATGCCTTCCTTGAAACTGAAACAGCAGTAGCATTACCTGAGAACGATGGCGTTCGTCTTTACAGTCAAGGGCAAGGGGCTTATGTAGATAGAAAACTTGTTGCAAAAGTTCTAGGTCTTCCTGAGGAAAAGGTTATAGTTGTTCAGGTTCAAAATGGTGGTGGTTTCGGTGGAAAAGAGGATCTAACAGTACAAGGTCATGCCTCTTTGTTCGCATATCTACTCAAATTACCTGTAAAAGTTCATTTAACTCGAGATGAATCAATAATGATGCACCCCAAGCGCCACCCAGTATGGATGGATATCAGCTTGGCTTGCGATAAAAACGGAAAGTTTACTGCTGTTAAACTCAATGCCATTGGCGATACAGGTGCCTACGCATCGGTTGGTACAAAGGTAATGGAGCGTGTTGTTGGTCATGCTACCGGAGGCTATACCGTACCTGCTGTTGATGTTAAGGCTGACACAGTTTATACCAACAATATTCCTAGCGGTGCTATGCGTGGATTCGGCGTACCACAGGCAATCTTTGCTGTGGAGAGTTGTATTGATGAACTCTGCAAGATGGGTGGATTCGACCGTTGGCAAATTCGTTACGATAATGCGCTTGAGGACGGAAAGACAACCGCTACCGGTCAGGTGCTTAGAGGTGTTGGTTTAAAGAAAACTTTGCTTGCTGTAAAGGATCAATTTAAGAGTGCAAAATATGCAGGGATAGCCTGTGGAATAAAGAATACCGGTGTTGGTAATGGAATGAATGATGAGAGCGATATTATTGTTCACATCGTTTCGGATAAGAAGGTAATTGTACACCATGGATGGACTGAGATGGGACAAGGTGTTCATACAATGGCTATTCAAACCTTACATCAAGAAACGGGAATTGATCCTGAAATCATTGAGGTTAAGGTTGAAACTGATGCCAACATCCCAACAGGAATGACCACATCATCGAGAGCAACGGCATTGGTTGCCAATGCAATTATCGATGCATCAAAGAGAATTAATGATGATCTGAAGAATAGCTCACTTAGCCAGCTTGCAGGTCGTAAGTATAGAGGCAAATTCGTCTGCGACTGGACATGCAAACCTGGTGCCGATACTGATAACCCGGTTATCCACTTTGCTTATGGTTATGCAACGCAAGTTGCAATTCTCGATGATAATGGAGAAATCAAGAAAATTATTGCAGCACATGATGTTGGTAAGATAATGAACCAGATGTTTTTTGAGGGTCAGATAGAAGGTGCTTTACACATGGGAATGGGCTATGCGCTAACCGAGGATTTACCATTAAAAGATGGAAGACCAGTTAGCCTAAAGTTCAAAGACCTAGGAATTCTCAGAGCCAATGAGGTACCTGAATTTGAAATAATTGGAATTGAAGAGAAAGACCCTGTTGGACCTTACGGTGCAAAAGGAATTGGGGAAATAGGCTTGGTTCCAACGGCTGCTGCAATTGCCAATGCCTTTTACGCTTTCGATGGCATTAAAAGGACTCAAATACCAATGAAAAGAAAATAGTAGAATTATCAAATAACATTATAGAGGACACAAAGGAATTTACTTACTTTTGTGTCCTTTGTGTGTCTCTAAATAAAGAATAGCTATGTCAATACTCTTAAAAAACGCTACCTATATCGACTGGAAAACCCTTGAGTTCAGTCAAAAAAATATATTTGTTGAAGAAGATAAATCTGAGATCAAATTCATAGACAATATTGATAAAATAGCCAATAACCAAAATGTTGATGTTTTGGATTGTACTGGTAAATATGTTACTAAATCGTTTGGAGTTGGGCATCATCATGTTTACTCAGCATTGTCAAGGGGCATGGGTGCTCCAAAGAAAAGCCCAGAGAATTTCTACGAAATTCTTCAATACGTTTGGTGGACTCTCGACAAATGCCTCGATTTGGAAATGATTGAATCAAGTGCATTGGCCACAGCCATTGCATGTGCTAAGGCAGGTTCTACCTTTGTTATTGACCACCACGCCTCCCCTTTTGCAGTTAAAGGTTCGTTAGAAACTATTGCTAAAGCATTCGACAAGGTTGGAGTTTCGCATCTACTTTGCTATGAAATTTCCGATAGAGATGGCGTAAAAATTGCAAAAGAAGGATTATCTGAAACTGAAGAATATCTCAAAAACAGACAAGGTTTAGTTGGCCTACATGCTTCATTTACTGTTGGCGATGATACCCTTGAGCAAGCCGTGAACCTAATGAATACATATAACTCAGGTATTCATATCCATGTAGCTGAGGATAACTACGATCAGGAATTCTGTATGAAGAAATACGGAAAAAGAATAATCCCCCGTTTAAATGAGTTCGGGGTACTTAAGTCTCCAAAAACTATTCTTGGTCACTGTTTACATCTCGATGAGGATGAGAAGGATATTATCCGTAACTCTCCCTGTTGGGTTGTTCAAAACTCTGAAAGTAACCTAAATAACAACGTTGGTTATTTCAATGGAGAATTTCTCGGAAAAAATATTATGCTAGGAACCGATGGTATGCATAGCGACATGCTTCAAAGCGCTAAATCTGCATTCTTTGTTGGGCAAGGTTTTGATATTATAAATTACCCTTCTGCTTATGAACGCTTTAGGAATGTTCATCGTTATATCAGCGAAAACAGATTTAATGGAGATGGTGACAACAATCTAGTTGTACTGGACTACAACACACCTACCGACTTTAACCAGAATAATTTCTTGGGACACTTTATATTTGGGTTAAACTCAAATCATGTGTGTGATGTTATTTCAAATGGTAAACTAATCGTTCGAAATCGACAGATTACAACCGTTAATGAGGCTGAAATACTGAAAATTTCCAGAGAGAGAGCATCTAAACTTTGGAAAAAGATGCAGGGGTAAAATTATTTAGACAAGCAAAATAGTCATTCCGGGCGAAGACCCGGAATCTAATTCAAACAAATGGATTCCTACATGCGCAGGAATGACATGAATTAAGTATTACTTTATTAAAATAATTAAGCATAATAATATGAATTCAGAGATTTTACAATGGGTTGGATATGCTGCATCGGCGATTATTGCAGTATCATTAGCATTAACGTCTATCGTTAAGTTTAGATGGTTAAACATGATTGGAGCGCTTATATTTTCGATCTATGGTTTTATGATAGGTGCAATTCCTGTGGGCGTACTAAATGGAATTATTACTTTAGTTGATATATATTACCTTATCATAATTTACGGAAAAAAAGAAATTTTCGAAACCCTTGAAATCCGCCCTGAAAATAAGTATTTAATCAGGTTTCTTGAGTATCACAACGATGAAATCCAGAAATTCTTCCCAGGTTTTGAGTACAAACCAGACATGAACACGGTCAGCTTCTTCATTCTTCGAAATATGTCGGTTGCAGGATTATACTTGGCTCACAGGGAAGATGGTAACGTATTAAAGGTTGGATTAGACTACGTTATTCCTGAATACCGTGATTTTAAGAATGGTAAGTATGTTTATCTAAGACTAAAAAAAAGGTTTAGAAGTATGGGCTTTACTAGCGTTATTGCTGAAGGAAGAAGCGAAAAGTATGTGAAATACTTGAAAAAACTTGGCTTCAGGGAAGATATTAATGGAATGTATGTTAAGGATTTAGAAAACTAGCTGATACAATCTTTTCCCCTCTTTTGCGAGGGGATTTTTGTTTATACATAATATTAGTTCAATGAAAATATTAATAAAAAATGGTGTTATTATAACATCAACCGATCAATACAAGGCGGATATCTTAGTTCAAGATGGGAAAATCGCTAGAATCGAAAATAGTTTACCTGATAATCTAGCAGATAAGATAATTAATGTGGAAGGAAAATTGGTTTTGCCGGGAGGAATTGACCCTCACGTTCATATGTACCTTCCTACTCCCGCTGGTCCAACTTCGGACGATTTTGAATCGGGGAGCAAAGCTGCGCTTTATGGTGGTACCACTACCCTACTCGATTTTGTTACCCCAAGCAAGGGTCAATCCCTCACCGACGCTTTAAAACAAAGGATTAATGAAGCCAAAAATTCATTGGTTGACTATTCGTTTCATGTTAGCCCTGTTGAATGGCGAAGCACAACTGAACAGGAGATAAAGGATTGTATAAATGCTGGGATTACATCCTTCAAGGTTTACATGGCATACAAAGGCACAGTGGGCCTTAATGATGATGATTTCTATAAAGTTTTACAAGTTGTTGGCAAAGAGGGTTGTACGGTTACCGTTCATTGCGAGCTTGGCGATGAGGTGGATGAGCTTCGAAATAGGTTTGTCGCAGAGAATCATGTAGAGCCTCTTTACCACTGCCTATCTCGCCCGGCAGAACTGGAGGCCAAAGCCGTTAAGCAAGCAATTGAATTGGCTGCAAAAGCTAATTGTACTTTATACATAGTACATGTTTCTTCAAAGGAATCATTACAATATATAAAGGATGCACAAAGTAAAGGGCAAAGAGTATTTGCCGAAACATGCCCGCATTACCTGTTACTCGACGACTCGAAGTATCAAGGAGATTTTAATCAAACGGCACCATTTACGATTAGTCCTCCATTAAGAAAAAAGGTTGACAATGATGCCCTTTGGAATGCATTAAACGAAGGTGTGATTAAAACAGTTGGCACCGATCATTGTCCATTCAACCTTTCACAAAAAGCTGCTGGAATTAGCGACTTTAGAAAAATTCCCAATGGTGCAGGTGGTGTAGAACACAGACTTGAACTTCTTTATACTTATGGAGTTCTTGAAAAAAGAATTACACTAAATCAGATGGTTGATGTTTTCTCAACTCAACCAGCTAAAATATTCGGGTTATACCCGTTAAAAGGGGATATCAAAGTAGGATCAGATGCAGACATTGTTATTTGGGATCCTGAATCAGAACAGACAATATCTGTAAAAGCCCAACATCAACATTGTGATAACAATATGTATGAAGGGTTTAAAACAAAAGGAAAGTCAGAATTTGTCATTTGCAGAGGAGAAATTCCAATTAAAAACGGGAACCTAATTACTCCTGAAACTAAAGGAACATTCTTAAAACGTTAATAAAAAAACCTGTCTATTTCTGACAGGTTTTTTAATGTGTTTTAGAAACCTACTCTTTTCCTATTTCTTTCAAGAATTCCTTTTAAAGTTTCTGCTGGATTTTCGAATCTATTTGTAAACATCATTGCAGCAATAATGTATGGTTTAAACCCAGCCTCTTGGTAGGTTTTAATTCTATAATGCTCAAATGCTGAAGCGCTTACTTCGCCATGCTTGCACGATACGTCGCTAATATCGGCAGGTAAACAATGCATATAAAGTGCATTACCATTCTTAGTTGTTTTCATTTTGGCCTCATCGTACTCCCAGTTCATAAATTTAGCATTGTTTGCAAGGCAAACCTGCTCAAGATCTTTTAAGCCTGGCTTATCTCCTGCCATTAGCAATTTTGTACGCTGTTGCATAATATGGTATGGAGCCCAGCTCTTTGGGTAAACGATATCAGCATCTTTCATTGCTTCAGTCATTGAATGACTAATATTCAATGAACCACCGCTCTGCTGCGCGTTTTTCTTTGCAATATCAACAATTTCAGGAATTAGACCATACCCTTCAGGATAAGCTAGTTCAATGTTCATTCCAAAGCGAGACATCAAAGCGATTATACCTTGAGGTACAGAAAGAGGCTTACCATAGCTTGGAGAGTATGCCCAGCTCATTACAATTTTTTTACCCTTAAGGTTTTCAAGTGAGCCGTAAACATCTTGTAAATGCATTAAATCAGCCATTGCTTGGGTTGGGTGATCCATATCGCACTGTAGATTCACAATACCTGGGCGAACAGGCAGAACACCTTTCTCAAAACCCTCATCGAGAGCGTGGCCAACCTCGCGCATATACTTATTTCCTTCGCCAAGGAACATATCATCGCGAATTCCGATGAAATCGGACATGAATGAAATCATGTTAGCAGTTTCTCTAACTGTTTCACCATGTGCAATCTGGGATTTTTCCTCATCTAAATCCTGTACGGCTAAGCCAAGTAAGTTACTTGCTGATGCAAATGAGAAACGGGTACGAGTTGAGTTGTCTCTAAAGTTTGAAATTGCTAACCCAGAATCAAATACTCTTGGAGAGATATTTTGAGCACGCATCTCCTTAAGGATAGCAGCAACCTCAAAAATGATTCTCAAGTCTTGTTCGCTCTTTTCCCATGTAAGAAGGAAGTCCTTCTTATACATATTCGACTTAACCTTGCTAAGTCCTTCAATTTTATCTTTTAGATTCATAAATTATTTGGTCTAATTATTTAGCTAATTCATAAGCATAAGCAGCATAAAATGCTGATGCAACAACTAGATCGTTTACAGGAACCTTTTCGTTTGGAGCATGAGCTAACACCTCATTACCAGGCCCAAAACCAATTGTAGGTATACCGTATGTTCCGCAGGTCATGATACCGTTGGTTGAAAATGTCCATTTATCAACTTTTACATCTTTACCGAATAGGGTTTTGTATGCTTTAACTCCAGTTTGAACAACCTGATGATCTTCAGGCATTTTCCAAGTTGGGTAGTACTTCTCCATTCCATACTCTAAGCCAGTGTAAGCTTTTTCGGAGTAATTAAGAACTTCAACTTTCGCGTTCATGCCCTTTACAACTTCTTCAACCTCTTTAACAGCTGATTCTTTGGTTTCGCCCCAAGTTAATCTTCTATCAAGGTGAACCCTTGCATAGTCAGCAACAGCACAAAGTGAGGGACTACCAGAAATTATCTCAGAAATAGTAACACTACCCTTACCTAAAAACTCATCAAACGCTAACTTATTGTTAAGTTTCTCAATTTCAAGTGCCGCATGTGATGCCATATAAATTGCATTCTTACCACGTTCAGGAGCAGAACCATGCGATGAAACACCATAGAAATGAACATGCATTTCCATTCTACCTCTATGACCCCTATATATATTAAGGTTAGTTGGCTCTGTACTGATTACAAAATCAGGTTTAATTTTATCCTCTTCAACAATATACTTCCAGCAAAGGCCATCGCAATCCTCTTCCATTACGCTACCTACAAAGTAGATGGTCATATCCTTGTCGAAACCAAGTTCCTTTAGAATTCTTCCAGAAGTAACGAATGCTGCTGGACCGCCCTCTTGGTCAACTGTACCACGACCATGAACATAGCCATCCTTAATCTCGCCACCAAGCGGATTGAAACTCCAGTTATCCATGTTACCCATATCAACGGTATCCATGTGACCATCAATAGCAAGAATCTTTTTGCCATTTCCAATTCGACCTATAACGTTTCCTAAGCCGTCAATCTTTACCTCGTCAAAACCAGCCTCTTCCATCTGGCGCTTCAGCTCAAGCTGAACATCTTTTTCTTGAGTACTTAATGATTTAATCTTTACAAGTTTCGAAAGATTATTTGCGGTATAATCACGATACTTTTCAGAAAGCTCGTTAATCTTTTGATAAATATTATCCATGTTAAAATTCTCTTTAATTCGAAGCCAAAGTTACAGATATTGATAAATAGTTTCTGTTTACAGAATATAAATATATTAACTAATTACCTATTTGGAATTATTAATAACCATAAACATTAATTAATAGTATTTTTTTCTATACGACAAAATGGAATTCAACTAGTCATAACGAATTTTCCACTGATAACAGAAAGGATCAATTTCGAAATCATTTTCTTCGTAGTTTTACAAATCTAAATTTAAACTGAACATCATGGATATTTGGAGTTTCATTCAAGAGCATATACAGAATAAGAAAAACATTATACTCATTACAGTTGCCGAATGCAAAGGAAGCAGCCCAGGAAAAGTTGGTTTTAAAATGGCTGTTTCGTCTGATGGCTCTATTGCAGGATCGATAGGCGGTGGCGTAATGGAATATAACTTGGTTGAGCTGGCTAGAAAGAAACTCGCAGAAAACTGCATTAAGCCTTTTATAAAAAGGCAAATTCATGACTCAGAGGCAGAATTTGATAAATCTGGTATGATTTGCTCTGGTGAACAAACCCAAATTTTCACACCCCTCACCTTTTCTGATCTTAATACCATTTCAAATCTAAAAGATACACTTGACGAAGGTTTTAATGGCTGTTTAACCCTATTGCCTAATCAATTATCATTCTCAAAAGAGATTTCGATTGAAAATCAATTCTCATGTATCATTAATTCATCTGAAGATTGGCAATATAGCGAGCGACTAGGCTTTAAGGATACATTTTATATTTTCGGTGCTGGCCATATCAGCGTTCCATTAAGCCAAATACTCAGAATGCTCGATTTTAGAGTTGTTGTTTACGATAATCGAAAGGAACTATCAACATTTACTGCAAATAGCTACGCAAACCAAAAGGAAATAGTAGATTACCATAAGGTTGAACATCTTGTACCAGATGGACCAAACAACTACGTTGCAATTATGAGCTTTGGGCATAAATTCGACCAAGTCATCTTAAAACAACTTCTTCCCAAAAAATTAAAATACCTTGGAATGATTGGAAGTAAAAGCAAAGTTCAGTGTATTTATGATAATCTTCGCGAGTTTGGATTTAATGATGTTGACTTCGCTCGTGTTGATTCTCCCATTGGGATATCTATTAAAAGTCAAACCCCCATTGAAATTGCAATTAGTATTGCAGCAAAAGTTATTCAAGTAAGAAACAGTTAATATAATGCTAGAAACATTAAAGGGTAGAGACTTCTCAAGCGAGTTTGAGTTTAGTACTTCAAGAAGCGGTGGACCCGGTGGGCAAAACGTAAATAAGGTAAGTACTAAGGTTGAACTTCGTTTTAAGGTAAGACATTCTCTGCTTCTAAATGATGATGAAAAGGATATTATATTAACTAAGCTATCGAATAAAATCAACAAGGATGAAGAGCTAATACTTGTATCTCAATCGGAACGATCGCAGCTAGCAAACAAGGAGAAAGTTATCGAAAAGTTCTACCAATTAATAAATAAAGCACTAACTCCTCAGAAAAAAAGAAAATCAACAAAACCTTCAAAACAATCTAAGGAGAAGCGATTAGAGGGTAAGCGAATTCATGCTGAAAAAAAGAGCGCTAGAAAACAAGTTAAATTTGAATAAATAACTCTTAAAAATATACTGGGATGTATCTAATTCATGTTAATTATATCAAAACAATCGAAGATGTTGAGAAGTATCTTGTTGCACATCGTTCATTTCTAGATAAATACTATGCAACAGGGAATCTTATCTGTTCGGGTCCTCGGAATCCTCGTATTGGAGGAATTATACTCTGTAATGCAAATTCTAGAGAAGAGGTTTGGAAAATTGTTCATGAAGATCCTTTCTTCATCAATAAAATTGCAGAGTATGAGGTGATTGAGTTTAACCCGATTAAGCATGCAAAAGGGTTTGAACCATTCATTAAGTAAGATAGAAAGTTCACATGCTAAAAAGTTTATAAGTAATTATTTTACTGTAACTTTTTTATTAAAATTCTAAAATCATGAAAAAGCTATTCTCCCCTTTTACTATAAAGTCACATACAATTAAGAATCGAATAGTTCTTCCTCCTGTTGTTAATTTTGGTTGGGCTGAAGAGGATGGCTTTGTAACAGATAGGCACGTTGCACATTACGAAGCAATTGCTAAAGGAGGAACCGGAATTATTATAGTAGAGGCCACATGTGTTTTAATGGATGGTAGGATATTCAGCTATCAACTTGGGGCTTGGAGTGATGATCATATAAAAGGATTAAAAAGAATTACCGAAGCATGTCATAAACATGATGCCATTGTTCTCTTACAAATTCAACACTCCGGTTTAAACACACGAAAAGCCATTGCTGAAAAAGCCATGGGACCCTCGATTGACCCTACAAACGAACGTTCATATGCAATGACCGTTGAAGAAATAAAAACAGTCGAGCAAGCTTTTATTGATGCAGCAATTAGAGCCCAAAAGGCAGGTTTTGATGGAATAGAACTTCATGGAGCTCACGGTTATTTACTTAACCAATTTGCCACATCAGCACTGAATAAACGTAACGATGAGTACGGTGGCTCAGTTGAAAATAGATTACGTCTTGCATCAGATATTATAAAAGGTATCAGAAAAATATGTGGTGATGATTTTCTAATCGATTATCGTATGGGCGCTAACTCTCCCACCCTTGCCGATGGTATTGAGAATGCCTTATATATTGAAAAGCAAGGCATTGATCTACTCCACGTTTCGCATGGAGGAGCAACCGGAATAACACCCGAAATACCAACAAATTTTCCAAATAATTGGATTGTTTTCTGCGGTTCAGAAGTTAAAAAGCATGTAAAAGTACCAATTGTAACAGTTAATGAAATTAAGTCACCAGAAAGGGCTGCTTGGTTGATTAATAATGGTTGTACTGATTTTGTAGCTATTGGAAGAGATATGTTATGCGATTACGACTGGGTAAAAAAGGCACAAAACAATGAAACTATTGATTACTGTATATCATGCAAACCTCAATGTAAACGGTTTGCCAAGGCTGATTCTTGTCCTGTAGTAATTGGACGAAACAAAAAAAAATGAAACTATTCGATAAGTTGATCTATAGTTGTTTTACTTAAAACAGTTAAAGTATAGTCTCTTATATCTTTGAAAACGTCACGTATTTTGCAAACATCCTCTTTTTTACAAAACTCACAGGGCTGATATGATTTTTCGGAAATACAGTAAAGCATTGCTAAAGAACCTTCAAAGTGCCGTACAATATCCTCGAGGTTAACTTCATTGGGCTTTTTTATTAGGAAATAACCACCTGTTTTACCTAATCGACTACCTAGAATTCCCATCTTTTTAAGCTCGAGGAGGATATTCTCAAGAAACCGCTGTGGAATCTGCTGACTACTAGCAATTTCGCTAATCAATAATGGTCCATTACCATATTCTTTTGCCAACTTTGCTAAAGCAAGCATAGCGTATCTTGTTTTTTTTGAGAGCATCAGCATAACTTAACCTCGTTTACTTATTTCTTCTAGCTTTTTAAAATCATTTATAATAATTTTTTTACCTTCCAATGTAATAATACCTTCTTTATTAAACCTTGATAATGTATTAATTACATTCTCATGCGAACATGCTGCAAACTCGGCTATCTCTTTTCTTGATAGAGTAAAGTCATATGAAGAATTCTTATAAACATTCTCTGATAGATAAATCAAAATATCTGCAATTCTCCCATTTACCTGCTGGTGTGCAAGGCTAATAAAGTTGAAAATTGATGATTGGAACATTTCAATTGTATGCTCGAACATCCCTAATAAGTACTTCCCATGTTTCTCGATAGTTGCCTTAAAGGCTTTCTCATCGATCAAGCAAATATCACACGTTTCAACCGCAATAAGTGAAAATATATTGGTGTTTTTAAAGAATAAATTTGCCCCGCCAAGTAGTTTAGGTCCTGAGACAACAGTCATTATAAAAGTTTTCCCGCTTTGATTTTGATAAGTAAACTTAAGTATTCCTTTATGGAGGAAAATGATGTGCGTTGATCTACCTCCTTGCTTAACAATTGTTTCACCTTTCTCAAATCTAAGGGGAATAGAAGACTTTTGAATCACTTCAAATTCTTCCTCTTTTATATATTGGCAACTAATCGTTTTGTAAATACAACGTTCACAATCAAAAAGTAATGCTTCTTTTTCAATCATACGTTAATGTATTTAAATCAAAGACTGAAATATTTAATACTAAATAATGAAAAATTCGATACAAATGTACACTATATTGGTGAACATAATGAATATTTTTACAAACATTATTAAATAAAGATTTATTTACAGTAATTTTACGCCCATGAAAAAGCATTTCTTAATACTAGTTATTGGTTTTATTTCAAATTTTACTGTTGTTGCACAATCAACTAATGATATTCTGAATTTACTGATAGCTAATAAAACTATCACACAAGAGCAAGCCGATTCCATAAGAGCAGAATCTGCAATTAAGCAGCAAGAAGTTGAAACAAACAAAAAGTCTTTTTTTGTTACTGCTTCTAAACAGATACAGCTAAATGGTTACGCACAGATGCGCTATCAAAACCTCGACGAGAAAGATAAAATTGATGGATTTGATCTTCGTCGAGCCAGGCTCGATTTAAAAGGTTCAATTACTCCATATTGGAATATTAGACTTCAAGTTGATTTAGCAGGTTCATCGCCAAAACTCCTTGATGCTTACGGAGAATGTAAACTAGCAAGCTATTTTAATATTACCCTAGGGCAGTTTCTATTACCTATTTTTTTAGAGAATACATATCCTACAGGAAAACTCGAAGTTATTGATCTTTCACAAGTAAGTGAAGCCCTTGCCGCAAGATCGACTGATGTTATTGGAAACCAGAATGGGCGTGATATAGGCGTTCAATTCAATGGGAGTTTTATTAAAGTAAATGATCGTCCCCTTTTCGATTATTACGTAGGAGTATTTAATGGATCGGGAATAAATGTAGCTGATAAAAATGAAGCCAAATCAGTTGCCGGAAGATTTCTTGTCCACCCAATAAAGGGTTTAGATGCTGGTTGTTCTATTTATAATGGTTGGGATAAATTCGGAGCTACTCCAAAGAATCAAAAACGTAATCGTTTTGGGTGTGAGTTAAAATACGATCTAAAGCAATTCTCATTAAAATGGGAATATATTAAGGGTCAGGATGGAGATGTAAAGCGTAGTGGTTGGTATGTTCAAACTGGATACTTCTTTATCCCTCAAAAACTACAACTTATTTTGAAGTACGATACGTTTGATCCTCAAATCGATAAATCAAATGATTATTGTGAAAATTACTCTATCATTGCAAATTACGCTTTTAATCGCTGGACAAGAATACAGGTAGGTTACACTTTTAGGGAGGAACAAGGTCCAAACATAAACAATAACATTGGTGTTATACAATATCAAATAGGATTTTAGGTAATTAATTCTCAAAGTGATGGTAAAAAGAAACTATATACTTCTTACTATTTGCAGTCTGCTTATACTAGGAAAAACAAACGCTCAAGACAACCTTGAAGGTGATATTAGTATTTCTGGTGCATTTGCGCTATACCCAATGACTGTGAAATGGGCTGATGAATTTAAAAAAATTCACCCAAGTGTTAGGATAGACATTTCGGCAGGAGGTGCAGGCAAAGGTATTGCTGATGCTCTTAGTGATATGGTTGATATTGGAATGGTATCACGAGATATATACCCCGAAGAACTAAGCAAAGGTGCTTTTCCAATTGCTGTTACAAAGGATGCAGTTGTTCCTGTAATTAGCTCCAATAACCCTTTACTAAATAGTTTACTGTTAATCGGTATTAAAAAAGATGTTGCAAACAGCATTTGGATTTCAGGGAAGTATAAAACCTGGTCGGAGGCTTTCGGTTTAAAAACCACTACTCCTATTCATATCTACACACGATCCGATGCTTGTGGTGCTGCTGAAATGTGGGCTAAGTATTTAGGTAAAAAGCAAGAAGATCTTTTAGGTGTTGGCGTATTTGGTGATCCTGGACTTGCGCAAGCAGTTAAAAGAGACCCTTTAGGAATTGGGTTTAACAACATAGGATATGTATATGATGCTAAAACCAAGAAACAAATTGCAGGAATTCGTGTTTTACCTATTGACATAAATAATAATGGTAAAATTGATGATGATGAAAAATTTTACGATTCAATAAACGATTTAATCAATGCAATTTCTACAAACAAATACCCATCGCCTCCTGCTAGGGAACTCTACTTTGTTACAAAGGGAAAACCACAAAGCAAGGTTGTGGTTGAATTCATTAAATGGGTTCTAACTGATGGCCAAAAGTTTGTGCATGATGCTGGTTATATTACATTACCAAAGGATAAAATTGATAAAGTGCTTATATTACTGAAGTAAGATGATTCGATTTAGACTTTTTAAGGATAAAACAGCCCGGCTCACCATGCTGGGCATTACCATTTTATCGCTATGCTTTTTAGTAGTTATCGGTTTTGGATTGTTTTATATGTCGTTACCAATACTTAAAGAGAAAAATATATGGGGGTTGCTTACTTCTGCAAACTGGAAACCTTTTAAAGGGGAGTTTGGATTTTCTCCTTATATTATTAGTACTTTGCATGTTACTTTTATAGCAATCGTAGTGGCTTTACATTCTCGCTTCTTACAAGTATTTACTTAATAGAATACGCTTCAGATAAGGTAAGAAACTTTTTTGCACCAATTGTCGATCTTCTTTCGGGTATTCCTCCAGTAATTTATGGAGTTTGGGGTACTTTAACAATCGTTCCTTTTATTTCAGAAAATATTGCACCACATTTCGTCGAATTCTCAACTGGGTATAGTGTTTTAGCTGGTGGCATTGTACTTGCAGTAATGATAATTCCCCTCTTGATCAGTATTTTCAACGAAGTTTTCAACTCAATTCCAAAGGAAATGCGTGAAGCATCGCTATCCCTTGGCGCCACAAAATGGCAAACCGTAAAACAGATTGTTTTACGAAAGTCAATGCCGGGCATAGTTGCAGCTATAGTTCTTGCTATCTCAAGAGCATTTGGTGAAACAATTGCTGTGCTTATGGTATGTGGTAACATTCCAATTATACCGACTTCTATATTCGATGGTTGTTATCCACTGCCCGCTTTAATCGCAAATAATTATGGCGAAATGTTATCAATTCCAAGCTACGAATCAGCTCTTATGATGGCTGCCTTTTTACTCTTTATTATTATTGTTTTCTTTAACGCTGTTTCAAGGCTTATACTTAACCGAATTGAGAGGAGGTACCAAGTATGAGGTTGAAATTATATGAGGAAAAGATATTTAAGACTTTAATGCTAATTTCAGCATTAATAATAATGAGTATTTTAGGGTATATACTCTATACTATTGTATCCAAAGGGCTTAACTCCATGTCGTGGGATATGGTAAGTAAATTACCGGGTGGTGGTTTTTACCTAGGGAAAGAGGGTGGCATCTTTAATGCAATTTTAGGATCTATTTATCTTGTTATTGGAGCCGTTCTAATAAGCCTCTTTCTGAGCATTCCTGTAACAATGTATATTAATTTTTATCTTCCAAAGAAATCAAGATTTGCTGATTTTGTACGATTCTCATTCGACATTTTATTTGGGATACCATCAATTGTATATGGGGCATTCGGTTTTGCAGTAATGATTTATTTCGGACTTAAGGCATCACTCTTCGGAGGTATTGTAGTGGTTGGTATGTTGATCACCCCTATTATCATGCGTTCTTTAGATGAGGTAGCACGGCTCATTCCAAAGGATCTTACCGAAGCGCCACTTTCATTAGGTGCTACAAAGTACGAGATGATTAAAATTGTTTTGCGCCAACTTTTGCCTGGCATCACAACCGCGGTTCTTTTGGCAATTGGACGTGGTATTGGCGATGCAGCTACAGTTCTTTTCACAGCAGGGTATACCGATAATATTCCTACGTCTCTTAGTCACCCAACTGCAACTCTCCCTTTGGCCATTTTTTTTCAGTTAGGGAGTCCTTCTGAGGAAGTTCAAAACAGGGCATATGCAGCAGCATTGATTCTTACTGTTATAATACTTGTGCTTAGCCTTTCGGCAAGATATTTCTCTAGAAAACTTTCAAAAAATAAGATTTAATCATGCATACAGATAGCTTTGATCAAATGGATATAAATGTTGAAAATCTTTTAGTTGATACTACTACAAGCCAGAGCGATTTTGTGCCTCATATTCGTGTTGAAGGGCTAAACCTTTTCATTGGTGAAAACCATATTCTGAAAGACGTTTCATTAAATATACCATCTA
>Ga0209098_1001651_pt1 | contig 20903 bp, 18 predicted proteins | sample AD_JPNHW1_MetaG_FD_184429 | JGI IMG/M metagenome (GOLD analysis project Ga0209098, IMG submission 184429) | Active sludge microbial communities of municipal wastewater-treating anaerobic digesters from Japan - AD_JPNHW1_MetaG (SPAdes) (version 2) | ecosystem: Engineered > Bioreactor > Anaerobic...
AACCAGCAACGGATTTTTTTTGCGCTTGTTTTTTAATAGATTGGCCAACTTGGCAGCGTGGGTCGTCTTACCGGAACCTTGTAATCCCGCCATTAATATAATAGACGGATTGGCTTTGATGTTAATATCCTCCGCAGTTGTTCCCATCAAAGAGATCAATTCATCGTAGGTAACCTTTACCATCAACTGCCCGGGCGACACCGCTTTCAAAACATTTAAACCCAGTGCTTTCTTCTTTACCTCATCTGTAAAATCCTTGGCAATTTTATAACTGACATCCGCATCTAACAAGGCTTTCCGCACCTCTTTCATTGTTTCTGCCACGTTAATTTCAGTAATATAACCTTGCCCTTTCAGTATTTTAAAGGCTCTTTCTAATCTGTCGCTTAAACTATCAAACATTCTGAATATTGTATTTTATGTTTTCAAAAATTGTGGGTGCAAAATTACACAATTTTTCCAAAATATTACTTTCTTGATTACGGGCTTTTTTACCTTTGATTTCCTTTTCACTACTATTGTTTTGCGGCTGACTTCGTGATGATTTCGGGCGAACCATGCAAAAATGAATTGTTTACGGAATATATATTTACAATGCGAATTATTTGTATTTTTGTAACTTCAAAATTTGAAAATAATGGGGGTTATTATTCGTCAGAGTATCAAGGGAACTATCGTCAATTATTTGGGGATTGCCATTGGTTTTGTTACCACCTTTTTTATTCTGACACACTATCTTACAGCGGAGGAAATCGGCTTAACGAGGGTGTTAGTGGACGCTGCCATGCTGTTTGCCGGTTTGGCACAATTAGGTACCAATGCTTCGATGTTGCGTTTTTATCCCTATTTTAAAGATGATAATGAAAAAGACCATGGCATTTTCTTTTGGAGTTTAATCATCCCATTTATCGGTTTTGCTATTTTTCTGCTCTGTTTTTTCATCTTCAAAAATTCAATCATTGACATTTTTCAAGAAAAATCGCAACTTTTCGTTAACTACTTCTATTTTATTATTCCGCTATCTTTTTTTGCCTTATATACTGCTGTTTTTGAAACCAATTCCATTCTTCTCATGCGAATTGCTGTTCCCAAGTTCATTCGAGAAGTGGGCATTCGGTTGTTGCTGTTGGTCGCGTACATTCTTTTTGGAATACATGTAATTGATTTAGAGGGTTTAGTGATATGCTTTTGTATGACTTACGCTATCGCAGCCATTCTCAATGTCTTGTATTTGTTGTCATTAAAACGGGTTTCCTTTAAACCGGATTGGAAACACATCACGCCGGCACTGAAACGCGAATTTTTTTTCTATACATTATTTTTATTAACTGCGGCGTTGGCAGGAAATATTACTCCTATCTTGAATAGTTTTTTCGTCAGTGCCAAAATGGGACTCACCTTTACCGGGATTTTTGCCATTGCCAATTATATTGCTACCGTTATTGAAGTACCTTATCGCTCTTTGGGAAGCATTACGCAACCGCAAATTTCCATTGCCGTTAAAGAAAATGATTTCCAAACGGCAAATTTTTTGTGTAAAAAAGTTTCGTTATACCAATTGTTGGCAGGCTCTGCCATTTTTTTGATGATTTGGATCAATATTGATGTTCTTTTTCAAATACTTCCCAACGGTGCAGAATATGCACAGGGGAAATGGGTTGTTTTCATTCTGGCATGTTCACGTCTCTATAATTCTTCTTTTACGATTGGGAATACCATTCTCGGATTTTCTAAATATTACTATTTTTCACTCATTTTTACCGTATTGTTAACGGCTTCTGCCATTGTGCTAAATGTCGTTTTAATACCGGTGTGGGGCATGAATGGCGCGGCTATGGCGACGTTGCTCTCCTACGTTTTTGCCTATTCCCTCTTACTTTTATATATCAGATACAAAATTGGAACATCTCCCTTTTCATTGGCACAGTTAAAGGTGGTTGGCATTATTGCTATTTTGTACGGTATCAATTGCTTATGTGCATTTATCGTTACTTTTTTACCGGATATTACTTCAATCATCGGGAAATTGACGGAATCAGCGGTTCGTTCAGGAATAGTTGTGATAACCGGCTGTTTTTTGGTCTATTATTCCCATATTTCCCCCGAAATAAACAACTTTATTCGCAGACGTATTCGCCGTTAAAAAATAAGTGATAAAATCGATCGCCTTTTTGAAAAAAGTGACGAAACCTATTGATTTCGCCTTTTTCGTGTTGTATCTTTGTAATCTAAAATTTAACTACCATGTCTTCTCGAAAACTCCTTTTGCTGCTATGCTTGTACATTGTAAGTCAGCACTTTACATTTTCACAAGTTGATTCTTTAATTCTTCAAAAATTTGCAAATGTGCCATCTGTTGGCGAGGTTTTTGTGTTAGGACAATATGAGAATAATTGTGCATCGGCTTCTTTTTTAAACAAATCTTACGTTTCTGCTTCTTTTCAGAATCGTTTTTTACTGAAAGAACTTGAGAATGAAGCTGTTTCAGGGATTCTACGCTTCCATCAGAACGCCTTTATCTTTCAAGTTTCTCATTTTGGCTATGCAAAATATGGAGACCTCACTGTGGCAGGTGCTTACGCAAGGAGTTTCGGGAAACATATTGCTATCGCGGCACGATTTTACTATTCTTTATTACACGCTGCCGAGTATCCGTCCGTTCATTCAGTTACTTTTGATGTTTCACTATATGCCCCCATTCACGATAGAGTCGGAATCGGATTCTCAGTCTATAACCCCGCGCGTTTAAAGTATGGAATTGTGGGCAAAACAATGATGCCACTTCGTTTTTATTTTAACATTGACTATAGAATTAGCAAAAATTTACTGATTTACAGTCAAGTAGAAAAAGAATTAAAAAGTAGATTGGGAGTGGGCGTGGGTGCCGTTTTTAGGATAAATAAATTGTTCCTAACAAGTTATGTGCAGTTTCCAGCCCCTAAGTTGTCAATTTATGCAGAATTATGGTGGAGACACTTTTTATTCGGTTTCGGCTGCGAATATCAATTGGCGGTTGGTTTTATTCCTAAGATTACGCTACATTACTCATTCGAATCACGTTTAAAATGAAAAAAATTATTCTGTTTTTACTCTTTTTGGGGAACTTACTATATCTGTTTGCACAAGAAGATTCTCTTTTTATCTTTGATAATGTGCAGGATAATTTATTTGAAAATATTGAAGAACAAGTAATTGCCTCGGAAAGTGAGGAGGTGGATTTTGCCGACAATCTGGATTTTTTATTAGAGGGTCATACGCAAAAAATCAATATTAATGAATTGCCTGCAGAAGTTGCCTATTCTTTATTAAAATTTACGGATTATCAATACTATCAATTACAATTATATATTGAGATATATGGCGAATTGGTAACGATATACGAGTTGGCGGCAGTAGAGGGTTTTTCACGAAGCGATGTAGAGCGCATGATCAATTTTGTTGAGGTGCGCCCCGCGAAAAGTATGCGAAGTGTATTCCGCTCTTTTTTTCGGAAATCAAGTCAGACATTACTACTCCGTTATGGTCAAGTGCTTGAAAAACAAGCCGGTTATTATTCGGAACAAGACAATGCTTATTTGGGAAATCCATTGCGTTTGACCTTTAAATATACTTTTAAGTCCGGCGATAATTTTGCCATGGCACTTTCGGGAGAAAAAGATGCCGGCGAGGAGTTTTTTAAAGGTACACAAAAACAGGGATTTGACCATTATGCCTTTTTTGTGCAGTTTAAGAATATTGGTATTTTAAAAAATTGTGTAATAGGAGATTATAATTTAGATTTTGGTCAAGGATTAGTTTTGGGTGGGCGAAGTATGGGGAAAAAGGGTGGGGGAGCGGGGCAAATACGTCGATTTGCTTCCCTGATTCGTCCTTCTGCACCGATGAATGAAAGTAGCAATATGCGCGGCGTTGCTGTGACTATCGGAGATGCCCATTATTTAGGAACGCTGTTTTATTCGCATCGTTTTTTTGATGGAGAATTTTTGATGGACAGAGATAGTAACTGCTTTTTTGACGGATCGCTTTCCCTCTCCCCCTACCATCGCACGCTAAACGAAGTAATCCGGAAACAGAGTTTCTATAACAGGATGTATGGTGGCAATTTTCAACTGAAACGAAGAATTTTCAGCGTGGGCGCAACCATTACCAAAACTGATTTTTCTGCCGAGATACTTCCCGCCAAAGAACTTTACAAAAAATTTGATTTTACCGGCAAATCAATGTGCAATTTTGGAATGGATTATAAGGTTATTATTCCAAAAAGTATTCTGTTTGGCGAGGTTGGGGTAAGTCGCAATGGCGGAATTGCCTTCTTGCAAGGGGGTGTTTTTGATGTGGACCCGCGTTGCAAATTGTCTGTGCTGTTTCGCTATTATGACCCAAAATATATCGCACTCAATAGTAGTGCGTTCGGAGAGAACTCTCTGTCTCATAATGAAATAGGGATGTATGTAGCGGCGGATTTTATTTTATCGCGAATAGTGCAGTTAGTGCTCAATGGAGATTTCTACTATTTCCCGTGGCTGCGATTTAGAGCCGATAAACCAACAAACGGATTTGATTGCACTGCCAAACTTATTTTTTCCCTGCACCGAAATCTGCAACTTCATGTAAAGTATCAGTACAAAATGAAGGAGGAAAATTACAGATTGACAGCATATTATCAAACACTCGCCGCGCAACAACAACACAAATTGAGGTGTGCTTTTAACTATTCTCCCATCAATATAATGAAAATGAAAACCGAAATTGACTTTGTTCTGAATGTACTGCCTTCGCATACATTGAAACATGGGATTTTACTTTTTCAAGATGTGGGCGTGAAAATCCCAAAATGGAATTTCGGTGCCAATCTCCGTTTCGCCTTCTTTGATACAGACTCTTATGATGAAAGGATTTATGCGTATGAGAATGATTTATTGTATATGTTTACCATTAATGGCTATTATGGAAAAGGAGTGAGATTTTATGTCATGCTCGACTATGGCTATTCTTTTTTTGACCTTCAGCTGCGATTCTCGCAAACTTTTTATGATGATAGAAATAGCATTAGTTCGGCGCAGGAGCTGATAAACGCTAAACATAAAAGCGAAATAAGAGCCCAAGTTATTTTTCATATCTGAAGCAATGATCTCGCTTTTGTTTAAACGATGTGGGTTAATCTTCGGGAGCGTTTTTTTATCTGATCCCGAATAGGAATCGGTGTAAACTTATAATAATTTGATAATCAATGGTTTCAAAGTTATTAATGATTCTGCCACTTCTCAACCAGCCTTATTATTCAACTTCTGCTACTGCCGGCTCTTCTATAATACCTTCTTTCGAGGTTAATGAGCTATATTCGGGGATGCTCTGTGAGGATATGATGATACTAAATCCGGTAGGTGTATTGTTTTCTTCATCTTTGGATATGACAAGATAAACATAACGATTTTCATTGGTGTAAACCGAAACTTGATCGTTCGAATTGATCATGTCTAATGGATATTTTGATGAAATATACTTCTTAACGGCATCAATAAATGTCTGTTCTTTTCCTGGAGATTTGTACGAAAATGAAACATCATATTCATAACATTTTGGTTTGAGGGACGAATCAAAAGCGTAATCCGTATAGTAGAAATAAGAAGAATTGTTTTGTATTTCCTTATAGGGGTTTCCGATTGCTATTAGCCGATAGTTTGCGAATCTATTTCCGATTGTAGAGTCTAAGAGTGTGGTCTTGTCTAAATATTTACTGAAATCGGTTTCTGAAAGATTATATTTCTCCATAATTTCTGCGTATGTCGATTCAAGAGAAAGACCGCCCGGGTTTTCAAGGTTAAAGGCTGAGGTATACGCATTTGTATTAATATAATCTGTTGAAATTATCCCGTAAGCACAATAAATGTTACTAATTGAATAGAGTAAATAGTCATATCCAATTTCCGCATATTGCGGATTGATAACATATTTCCCCTCTTCATCGATAAATCCAAATTTCTCCTTGGTCCCTACAACGGCGATGTCGTCAATGAAAGGGTACGCGCTGACAAATTGCGCTGATATGACAATTTTTCCTTTTTTATTAATGAAGCCCCATTCATCATCTATTTTGACAGGTGCCAAGTCGTTGTCAAAGAATGGTCTTACATCACTGAATTGCGGATTGATAGTGTATTTTCCTTCTTCATCGCACCATCCGTATTGGTCATCAGTTCCCATCATGAACCAATCGCCATCAGGAATGATATTGTCAAATTGCGGATTAATAACATATTTTCCGTCTTCATCTATGATGCCCCAATCATCATCAAGTTTTACGCTGGCAATCCCGTTTTGAAAATCTAAAGCATTATCAAACTGATAGTTAATAATCAGTTTTCCCTCTTTATCAATAAAACCAACTTTTTTCTCTTTGTCGTTGTAAACAGCGCAGATTTCATCGTTAAACAGTCCCACGCCGTCAAACTGTGGTGTAATTACAACTTCTCCGTGAATGTTCACAAATCCCCATTTTTCTTCATTTTCTTTATTGATAACAGAAAAAGCGGCTAAACCATCCTTAAAGATTTGTACTTCTTCGGCATCTTTAAGCGTAAAAAGAACTTCACCCTTTTTATTAATGGCTTCCGGGGCTTTCCCTTCGCGCACTACCCATGCAATTCCTTCGCTGAAACTTGTGGCACGTTTGTACTGTGGTTGCACTACATAATCTCCATCTTTATCAATAAACCCCCATTTGTATTGGATATCGTTTTTGTTTGATTTGGAATCTTTGACAGCGACTAATGCCAAGCCGCAACGAAAAAGAGCAGCCTGCTCAAATTGTGGATTGATTTTTACGTCGCCGTCCGCATTGATGTACCCGTACTTTTTCCCAATCATCACAGGTATTAAATCGGTATCAACCGGATTAAACCATGAACATGATGCAAAGATCATGGAAACAAATAAAAAAAGCAAAATTTTTTTCATAATTCGTTGTTTTATAAAAATTTGACCTCCTTATTATTTTTCAATTATGCGAGGTCTATGAACATAATTTGAAAAAGTATGATGTTTCACCCATTTGTCGGGAAAATCGTTTTGAATAATTAACTTGCAAAAGTAACTTTTTTTTAGATTCAGACAACATTATTATTATTATTATTTTGTATCCCAAATAAATTGTAATTTTGCGTGTTCTATAATTTATTACAAAACACGTTAAATATCAAATAATTACGCAAATAGTGAACGTTAGAAAACTATTAAAATGGGGTGTTTCTATTATTATACTGTCAATAATTGTAGTATTATACAGAAAATATAGTCCGGAAAATTCTAAATTTTTTCCGAAGTGTCCTTTTTGGCTATTGACGGGTTGGCAATGTCCGGGTTGTGGTTCGCAAAGGGCGATACATTGTCTTTTGAATTTTGATATTCTCCAAGCAATGAAACAAAACGTATTGGTTGTCTTACTTTTCCCCTATCTTGTTTTATATACCATGATTGATTTAATAAAGCAGCCTTCCGAGCGAGTTTTACGATGGAGGAGTATCTTATTCGGATCCGTAGCAATCTATGTTGTTTTTGCCTTAATTGTTTTGTTTTGGATTATACGAAATCTTATATAGTGCAGTATTATAGGTAGTTAAATGATTTTTTGCATCCGGTCAGCTTTTTTTAGGATATGATTTGTCAATTCAAACTAATCATGTAATTTTGCCGGTTAAAAAAATAAGAAAAATGAAAGTATTGATTGCCATGAGTGGCGGAGTTGATAGTAGTGTTTCTGCCATGCTTCTCCAAGAAATGGGATACGAATTGATTGGGGTGACCTTCCAGAATCGCATAATTCCGGCGGATTCAGAACATAATGCAATTGCGGAAGCTCAGTCGCTGGCACAGAAAATTGGGATTAAGCACCTTGTGATTGATGTACAAGATTATTTTAATGAAACTGTTATTCAGAACTTTACAAATGAGTATTTGCATGGTCGTACCCCAAATCCCTGTACAGTTTGTAATTATTGGATAAAATGGGGCGCATTGTGGAAATTGGCAGAAGAACAGCATTGCCAAAAATTGGCAACCGGTCATTATGCACGGATAGGAGAACAAAACGGACGTTTTTTTATTCGAAAAGGTGCCGATATTATTAAAGATCAAAGCTATTTTTTGTGGAAATTGTCGCAGGATCATTTAAAAAATACAATTTTTCCATTGGGTGATTATACGAAACCGGAGGTTAAAAAAATTGCGGAGAAGTTGGGTTATGTCAATTTGTCACAAAAAAAAGAGAGTCAGGAAATATGCTTTATTCCCGATAATGATTATCGCAGTTTTCTCTCAGCCAACGTTCCCAATTATGCCGATTTTTGCAAGATTGGAAATTTTGAGGACACTTCCGGCAATGTAATCGGGCAACACCAAGGCTATCCCAATTACACGATTGGACAGCGCAAGGGTTTGGGTATTGCGTTGGGCGTGCCGGCGTATGTAGTGGCAATTCGTCCGGAACAAAATGTGGTGGTTCTCGGAAAGAAAGAGGATCTCGCCGGCAAATTCTGCCGATTAAGTGAGGTAAACCTCATGAAATATGCAACACTTCCCGATGATTTTCATTGCACTGTCCGAATCCGCTATCGCAGCCACGGAGAAATGGCACGCATTTTTGCTGATGAAAAAGGTTTCTGTTGTGAATTTGAAAATCCGGTTGAGTCAATTACTTTAGGACAAAGTGCCGTTCTATACGAAGGAGAAGATGTTATTGGTGGTGGTGCTATTTCGTAATAGGTTTAATGACAGATAATTAAGTCTGTATTATTTTTTTTATTTTTTTTATAAGTTAGCGGGACTTTTTGAAAAAATAATAGTAATTTTGCGACTTCTTATAATATAAATAATTAGAAATGAAAAAGGTATTTTTATCACTAACTTTAGTTGTAGCGTTGTGCATCGCTTATGCACAACCCAGAATTGAATTTGACAATAAGACGCACGATTTTGGCACCATAAGAGAAGACGGTGGAAAAGTAACCGCACGTTTTGTATTTAAAAACATCGGCGACAGTGTGTTGGTATTAACCAAAGTAAAACCGGGGTGTGGTTGTACTGCAGCCGATTATACTAAAGGAGAAGTAGCACCGGGACAAACCGGCTTTATTGATGCTACTTATGACCCGTGGGGACGCCCGAACCAATTCAACAAAAACATTAAAGTTTTTACGAATGAACCAAACCTAACCACCCCTCACATTATTTTTATCAAGGGAAATGTCACACCAAGACCCCCAACAAAATATGAATTAGCAGGTTACAAAACCGGAAGAGGAGAAGTTCGTATTCTCGAAAATTCTACTCGCTTTGAATTGACTAATTCACAAACCCATATTGATACTTTTAAAATCAAGAGTTTCTACGAAAACGGTCGCAATACTCCCGTTTCAATCGAACTGCCTAATTATATCACCGAAGTTTATAGAAGCTTTGGTCAAGAGCTGAGAGCCGGCGAAGAAGGGGTTATCGTGTTTAAATATGACCCTTCTGTCAGAAATGATTGGGGAAATTTGAAAGACAAAATCACCATCATTACTAACGATACCTTGGAACCACGTAAATTTCTCTATTTTAATGTCAATATTTATGAAGATTTCTCTCGCCTTTCTGCCAATGATTTAGCCAAAGCACCTATCGTCAGCTACGACAAAACTTTGTTGCAACTCGACACAATCGCGAAAAATACAACTTCTACCGGAGTTTTCAAAATTACCAATAACGGGAAAACTCAGTTAATAATCCGCAAAATCGAAAGCAGTCTTCCAAGTCTCAGTTATCAAGTTAGTAAAATGACCATTGAACCTAAAGAAACCATCGAATTAAATGTTTCTTTTAAAAGTCAAAATCGCAGTGGTAAAACAACTTGCAGTTTGGACGTTATTACCAATGCTCCCAACCAACCCAAACAAGTGTTGAAGGTTGAGTCTTTTATCAGATAATCATTTTTGTAAATAATAAAAAACTCCTGCTAATTCAAGTAGGAGTTTTTTTATGCTATATCCATTCCGTTTGATGCTCTTCGATGATCCCGTTCAAAACGGCGTTATATGTCTGCGTTTCACGAAATAGTTCTACGACCTCTTTGATTACGTTTGGACCATAAACGATGTCGTCAGACAAGGGCATCATCAATGAAAAATCCTTCAATTTCAGGTATTCGGCATAAGGAGAATCTTTGGGATAGCCATTGGGAACGCGCGATAATTTGGCATTGTTGGATAAGGTAAAATGCGGCGCACTTTGCACAAGTTGTTCAAAATGAGTGCCATTTGCCATAATATGGTCGCGAAAACGGGTAAGCAATTTGTTATCGGGATTATAACAACCGGAAGCCAACAAACAACCGTTCAGGTATTCGGATTCTGCCGGTTCCAAGTGAAAGTAATAGCCCGCATAACCCGATTTCTTGCCGTGCGGACAAATGTAGCCGCCCATGTGAGTTTTATAAGGCAACTTGTTTGTCGAGTAACGCATGTCTTTGTAAATCCGATAAATACAGTCTTTTACCTGCAATTTTTGGACACTTTTGTCAAACTTTCCGATTTCGGTAATCAATTGTTCTACATAGCCGTTGAAACGATTTTGCACGGCAACATATTCCGCTTTGTGGTCAGCAAACCACTCACGATCGTTATTCCGCATTAAGCGGTCTAAGAAATCAACTATTATTTTCATTTTGAAGACTTTATGATTCGATAAAAGGACTATGCCGGATTCCAATCAATGGGCGTTTGTCCCGATTGTTGAAGTAATTGGTTGGTTTGCGAAAAGTGTTTGCACCCGAAAAAACCGCGGTAAGCGGAAAGTGGTGACGGGTGTGCGGTTTTGAGAATGAAGTGTTTGGAAGAGTCAATGAGAGTTTCTTTGGCTTGCGCGTAAGCTCCCCAAAGCAGGAAGACGATGCCGTTTTTTTTCGCAGACAGCTGTTGAATGGCAGCGTTGGTGAATGTTTCCCAGCCGTGATTTTGGTGGGAGCCCGCTTGATGTTCGCGCACGGTCAGGGTGGCGTTCAACATCAATACGCCTTGTTGCGCCCATTTTTCCAAGTTTCCGTTCACCGGAATTTCGCAACCGATGTCGTCCCTGAGTTCTTGAAATATGTTAATCAGCGATTTAGGGTGCGGTACGCCGGGTTGTACCGAGAAACAGAGACCGTGTGCCTGTCCGTAACCGTGATACGGGTCTTGCCCCAAAATAACAACCTTTACTTTATCGAAAGGAGTGAGATTGAAAGCGTTGAAAATGAGATTCCCCGGAGGAAAAATGCGATAGCGCTTCTTTTCTTCAATCAGAAAAGTTTTCAGTTCCTCAAAATACGGAGACGCGAACTGATCTGCCAGCTCGCGTTTCCATGATTCTTCGATAATGGGGGTAACCGCCATCTATTTGTCCAATTTTAATTTTTTAGGTTGATGTTTGTATTTGAAAACAATGGCGAAAACAATGGCAACCACCAAGGAGTAACCGGCAAAGATGTACCATACGGATGCCCAATCGCCGACGAGCAAACCGGACTGATTCCATTCACAGAATTGATTGACAACCCATTGTGCGCCTAAAGTGCCGATGGTTGCGCCCAGACCATTGGTCATCAGCATAAACAAACCTTGTGCAGAGGAGCGGATGCTGGGGTCGGTTTCTTGGTTTACGAAAAGAGAACCGGAGATGTTGAAGAAATCAAATGCCAAACCGTAAACAATCATAGAGAGAATGAACAGCCAAACGCCGCCACCCGGGTTGCCAATGCCGAAGAAGCCGAAACGAAGTACCCATGCAAACATCGCCATGAGCATCACTTTCTTGATGCCGAATTTTTTTAAAAAGAAAGGAATCAATAAGATACACATAGTTTCGGAAATTTGCGACAGAGAAATCAGCATATTGGAATGTTGTACGCCGAAGGTATCTTTATATTCTTTTACTGAGGCAAAACTGTTGATGAACGGATTAGCGAAGCCGTTGGTAATTTGCAGGGAAGCCCCTAACAACATAGAGAAAATGAAGAAAATTGCCATTCTTTTTTGTTTGAAAAGGGAGAAAGCTTCCAAGCCGAGTGCTTGAGCCATCGTTTTTTTGGTTTCGCTTTTGATAATCGGACAGTTAGGTAATGTAAAAGCGTAAAGGGCTAATAGGATTCCCATGCCGCCGCTCATCATAAATTGGTAGGGTGTTTCTTGAAATCCCAACAAATCGACTGCCCACATAGCGGCGATAAAGCCGATGGTTCCAAAAACGCGGATAGGAGGGAAATCTTTCACCGTATCCAATCCACCTCTTTCTAAAGCATTGTATGCCACAGAGTTAGAAAGTGCAATGGTAGGCATGTAGAAAGCGACACTGAAGGTATAAAGGGAAAAGAAAACGCCAAACTGAACGCCATCACCAGCAGTAATTCCATAGAAACTGGCGGCAATCATGCTGATTCCGGCTAAGGCGTGGCAGATTCCCAACATTTTCTGCGCCGGTATCCAGCGGTCGGCAAGAATTCCAACCAAAGCAGGCATAAAGATGGAAACTATTCCTTGAACGGAATAGAATAAGCCGATGTGGTCTCCCATGCCGTGAGGTCCCAAATAGCGCGCCATACAAGTCAAATACGTTCCCCAAACTGCATATTGGAGAAAGTTCATTACAATCAATCTGATTTTTAAATTCATCTCTATTTTGATTTAATTTATGCTGAGTATTATGTTTTAAAATCGGCTGCAAAATTAGCACAAATATTTTTACGAAAGATATATTTTTGAATTTTCCAATACAAAATCGTGTTGTAAGAACTTTCTAAAAAGTGATCAAAGAAGCTGTCTCTTTTCTTGATGGATTTTTTACTCGTTTTGAGAATAAGCATAAACACAAGTCAATCATAATACAATAGAAAATCCGTGCAAATAAGGTATCTATAATCCTTTTTTGCTCAAAATGCTAATTTTATGAAATTAATAGATCATTTTTTTAATTTTGTTTGTGTGAGCGGAGATAAATTCAGAACTCAAAAAGTATTTTTATTAAAAAGAATAATCATGTCAAAATAATAGCTACCAATTAGTTAGTGATTTTTGCGAGAAAGGCATGCACACAATATTCAAATTTGTCATCGAATTCTCCCAAAATCAGCTTAAATTACAATGTCGAATCTCGTTTTTAAGCTGAAAAATTATTTTAATTACTGATATACAGATAGATAGAAATTTTATAAAAATTTGCCATCAAGATAAAATTTCATTACATTTGGCACTCATTTTTTGGAATTGGTTTATCGGACTTCGCATAATTATAAATTTGGTCTAATAGATGTAAAAATGAAAAATCCCCTCATCTTTTAGTAATTTTCGAATAGTAAAAACTTTATAAGTAATTTAATAAAATTTAATATATGAAAAAACATTATCTTTTTATTTTAATGATAGGATGTTGTATAATGCTGGGCGCAAACCATCTTTCAGCACAAGATTTCTGCACTTTACCCATTGAATATCAAGGTTATACGTATAACGTATTCCGCGCGGGTGGCAATTGTTGGATGCGTGAAAATTTGCGTGCCACACAATATGCTGATGGTAGTGACATTCCCGACACACGTTATTATAATAATGATCCGAGCAATTTGGACACTTATGGACGGTTGTACACCTATTACGCTGCTACTCGCACAAGTCCTGAACTCCCCATTACGCAGTTGCCGAATCCGGTGCAGGGTGTTTGCCCCGACGGTTGGCACGTGCCTTCTGAAAGCGAATGGGTAAATTTGGCATCTTCTACGGGTGCTGCCGGCTTTGAAAGCTTGCTTTCTGCTGCCCACTGGCTGAAATCTATCGGTACTTCCGATGCTGAGGGGTTTAATTTTCTGCCGGGTGGTTACTATAACAGTTCCACTCACCGCTATGAAAGATCGACGACTTCCGGCTACTATTTGACGACAACCGTGGTTTCAATTCATCCGCTCGTTGCCGGTTGTCATTGTAACTGTCCGCAAATTACAATCGTGAATATGTTACCCTCCTCCGGTTTCAACGTAAGATGTGTCAGCTACTTAAAACCGGACGTTACGACATCTGCCGTTTTTGATATTGGATTGGATAGTGCAAAATGTAGTGGCAATGTTACTTTTGAGGGCAGTTCTGCCGTTATAGCGCGCGGTATTTGCTGGAATACTTCTCCCAATCCCACTATTGAGAATCTTCACACTACCGAACTTCCCGGAAGCGACCCATTTATAGGTAGTATGAACGGCTTAACCTCCGGCACGGTTTACTATGTGCGCGCGTATGCCACCAATGACGGAGGTACGAGCTATGGCGAAACATTTACCTTTACCACCCAAAGCAACACTATCCCTACCTGCACCGCAATCCCTACTGTTACCGACATCGAGCATAATGTTTATAATACTGTAAAAATTGGAAATCAATGTTGGATGAAAGAGAACCTGCGTACCACAAAATTTGCTGACGACACTCCCATTGAGTTGGGCAGTAACACCAGCACTGTTACTCCTTACCGCTATAGTCCTAATGATGATGCCAACAATGTTAATGTCTACGGCTATTTGTATAATTGGGTAGCGGTGATGCACGGAAGTGTGAGTTCTTCTTCCAATCCGAGCGGGGTACAAGGTGTTTGTCCTACCGGTTGGCACTTGCCGAGTGATGGAGAGTGGGAAGATTTGATGACTACCTTGGATGGTAATGGTGTAGCCGGAGATAAGATGAAAGAAGCAGGTAATTCCCATTGGATTTATGGTAATGAAGAAGCCACAAACTCTTCCGGCTTTGGTGCACTACCTGCCGGTTATTATTACGGATTTTACGGCACTTTCGGTCAATACGTCGCCTATTGGAGTGCTACCGAGAGGGATGATGACGAAGCAAATCTTCGCTATATCTACTACTTTTCCCCCGGTGTATATGCCGGCTTTGATGTTAAGCGAAACGGTAATTCCGTCCGTTGTCTTCGTGATTATAAATTTTACGACTAATAATAGAGATTTTATTGATACATCTATTAGCATTGAGCAGATTACGATGCCTTATATTTTGTCAGGCTTACATTTGTAAGCGATAAATAGTCGTCCCTTAATTAATGATAACTAATTAAGGGACTATATTGTCCCCAAATTAAACCGAGTACAAAAAAGGTTTAATTTTGAATAAACCAAGCTGTATAATGCTCCCCCAAATTTAGGCCAACGGTTAAAGTGATTATCTTTGCACAAAATTAAAAAAGATGAACAATTCAAAGAAAACAAGCCGTCGTAAATTTACGGCAGAGTACAAGGCAAAAGTTGCCTTGGAAGCAATGCAAGAACGTCAAACACTATCAGAACTATGCAAGAAGTATGAACTTCACCCTAATCAAATCACTCTGTGGAAGAAACAATTAAAGGAGCAAAGTCCTGATATTTTCAAGATATCGGATCCCCAAAAAGATGAGAAAGACAAGTTGATAGAGCAGCTTTATAAAACCATAGGAGAGCTGACTATGGATGCTGATTTCTTAAAAAAAAGCTGTTTCCATGAGTTTAGAAGAGCGGTGTGAAAAAGTATCGTCAAGTGAGAAACTCAGTATCCGCCGTCAGTGCGTGCTCTTCGGGTTGTGCCGTGCCACATTTTACTATACTTCGGCTTCTGAAAGCGAAGAGAATTTGAAAATTATGGAATTGCTTGATGCTCAGTATTTTGAAACCCCATTTTACGGACAAAGGCGATTACAAGCTTGGCTTCAGTACCAAGGATATAGTGTGAATGTCAAACGGTTGCGGCGATTGATGAAGATAGTACGCTGGCGGACAATATTCCCGAAAGTGAAAACGACCCGTGCGGATTCGAAAGCATACAAATTTCCATATTTGCTCAAAGGACTCAATATTACTCGTAGCAATCAAGTTTGGGAATTGGACATCACTTACATCCCTATGTCACACGGTTTTATGTATCTGTTTGCCATTATTGACGTGTATTCCCGCTATGTTGTCGGTTGGAGTTTGAGTAACACGATGTCGGCTGAATGGTGTTGCTCTGTAATCGCCGATGCCATTGCTACGCACGGTAAGCCGGAAATTATCAATAGTGACCAAGGCAGTCAATTCACTTCAAACGAATATGTCAATTTATTGATAATCAATGATATAAAAATTAGTATGGATAGTCGTGGACGTGCTTTGGACGACATCTTCATTGAACGATTGTGGCGGAGTGTAAAACAGGAATATGTATATTTGAATCCGTGTAAAAAATGCCACGACTTGTGGAAAGGGTTGTCTGAATATTTTAAATTTTACAACCATCGCCGACCGCATCAAAGTCTTGATTATCAATATCCTATAACTGTATATATGGATAAAATCGCCGCATAGATTTTTCAGCGCGGAATTCCGCTCCGGCTCCGCCTCCGCTCCATTCCGCGCTGAAAAATCAAAAAAATGCAACAAAAAAAATTAAATGTATGAAATAAAAATGTAATTTTGCAATGTCAAACCAGCAAGGACTAATCACCTTCACTTTGAATAAAAATGGTCTAAAGAATGAGACGCATAATACAATGCTAAAACGACACAGGAAATGAAGATACAACTTTACATATTGACCATTTTAATTTTGACAAGCCAATTGGTTTATGGACAGAAAGTCAAAGCACCAAAAGACATACAGAATGCTATAACATATTTACAAACGGACTGTCCTGACAGTTTAAAACTAACAATAAAGGAAACGTCTGACGAAAATCTAATAAACTTATGCTACCCTTGGGACGGGAAATACAAAACTATTTTTGAGTGGACTAAACGAGACAATAAAAAATCAAAAATTAAGAAGTACCTCATAGACAAGGGTATTACAGACAATAAACACCAACAGACAATAATACTAGTCGCTTTCAAACAGACACTTCTTGGACAAAAATTTGACGAAGACGAAATTATTAAACCATACAAAGTCATTGAAGACAAGTGGCGAGCAGAAGATAAAGTAAGATTCACAACCGACAGCATTCGTGGTGTTTATATTCCCAAAGACCTTGAAGACTGTTTTAAGCAAATAGACAGTTTTTGGGACGATTCAACAAAAGTAAAAGTAAAACAGTGGTCAGAAGACGAATTTAGTGGCAGAGCACATATGGGTTTTGGAATGTGGATGAGAAATAATTGGCAACTTTGGGGTGGTTCAAGACTATCAAAATATTTTAATGACCTTGGAATTTATCACCCAGATGATATGTCGGGTATTATTCTTGACAGCTATCACCGCTATTTGACAAGTAAAGACATAAATCTTAATGAGCAAATTAAATATTATCAGGACTATTGGAAAAAAGTAAACGAAGAGAACAAAAAGAAAAAATAAGCACTGTGCCTAACAGGCGTTTGGCTCAATGGCGAGTAATGTGGTTAATTGAACATTCTGCTTCGCCCCAATTTTTATGGTGTATTGACAGTCTTGTGCTCCGAAATCCGCCCGAACGCAAAGCCCGAAACCGTTATGCCTCATGCTAAAACAAATAAAAACAGAACAGTATAAATGTAAACAGAATTAAAAATGCTCTTTAACTCATTAAATTTTGGGATTTTCTTTCCAATAGTATTCATACTTTATTGGTTTGTAACAAATAGAAATCTAAAACTTCAAAACGCTCTTTTATTAGTTTCGAGTTGTTTTTTTATGCGTGTTGGGATTGGCGATTCCTATTTCTATTATTAATATCTATTGGACTAGTTTATTACCCTGGAAAATTGATGAATTTGGCGAAGAGCCAGAATCAACGAAAATTATGGCTGTGGATAAGCATTATTTTTAGTATTGGATTTCTAGGGATTTTTAAATACTACAATTTCTTTATTAGCTCATTCTCTGATTTGCTTTCTCATTTCGGTTTACATGCGAATCTTTCGTCACTTAATGTTATTTTACCTGTAGGTATTTCTTTTTACACTTTTCATGGATTATCTTACATCATAGATTTATACAACAAAAAAATTGATGAAGAGAAAGATTTCATCAACTATGCCCTTTTTGTTAGTTTTTTTCCATTGTTAATTGCTGGTCCGATTGAACGCGCTACCCATTTATTACCTCAAATCAAAAAGCAGAGAATATTCGATTACTCTAAAGCTGTAGATGGATTAAAACAGATTTTGTGGGGATTGTTCAAAAAGATTGTTATTGCGGACAATTGTGCTGAATATGCAAATTTGATTTTTAATAATTCAGCAGATTATTCTGGGAGTACACTTATTTTGGGTGCTTTGTTCTTTACATTCCAAATATATTGCGATTTCTCAGGTTACTCTGATATTGCATTGGGTACAGCACGTCTTCTTGGAATAGAGCTGTTACGTAACTTTGCTTTTCCATATTTTTCCCGAGATATTGCCGAATTCTGGCGACGTTGGCATATTTCACTGACAACTTGGTTTCGAGATTATTTATACATACCATTAGGCGGTAGCCACGGCGGAACGTGGATGAAAATTCGAAATACGTTTATTATCTTTTTGGTCAGCGGTTTTTGGCACGGAGCTAATTGGACTTTTATTGCATGGGGCGCTATAAATGCTATTTATTTTCTGCCTTTAATGCTAACAAAAAGTAATAGAAAAAATATCGAAATTGTAGCACAAGGGAAGCAGCTGCCAAGTATAAATGAGTTTTTATCTATGCTATTTACTTTTAGTTTAACTGTTTTTGCATGGATATTTTTCAGAGCTGATAATATGGTACATGCCATTAATTACATATCCCAAATATTTTCTCCGTCACTTTTTTCAATACCTACCTTCGCTGGTATGGATAGAGCATTAACAATAATTATTCTTGTTGCAATTTTTGTTTTAGTTGAATGGAAAGGTAGAGAAGGTCAATATGCAATTTCACATTTGGGCATTAAATGGAAACGTCCATTAAGATATGCAATGTATTATGCAATTATTATTGCTATATTTTGGTTTGGAGGAAAAGAACAACAATTTATTTACTTTCAATTTTAATTTATGAAAAAGTTTCTACTAAATATTTCTTTATTCATAACTACTCCATTAATTCTTGTTTCGTTATATGAAGTTGGTATTTATTTTTTTCGTGAAAATATATTCTCAGAAACCAAACTTGAACATTTGTTTTATAAAGAAATATCAGATTACAAGTGGATTAATAAAATAAAATCAGATACAATAATTGTTTTGGCTGGAAGTTCAAGTGTTAGGTATGGTTTATCATGCTCCAAACTTAACGATTTAAATCCAGATAGTTCTATTTATGTTAATATTGCAATGGATGCTCGCGACCCAATTGCTACATATTTTATTATTAAAAGCTTGGATTTAAATAAAATCTCTGCAATTTACATGGGTTTAGACCCATGGATATACACTAAAAGATATTATATGCACAGAAATAGTTATTTCTATTTAGATTTTAAACTTATTGAATTATTCAAATATTCAAAAGAGCATGACAAAAGTGTTTTTTTAAAGCGCTTTAAAAGTCTATTATCCATGTTAAAAAATAGCGCATCAACATATAGTGATTCCGATATTAATATTCCTTCTGATTTTGGTTCAGTTGTGCTTAATAGAACGGATGTAAATTTTAATGATTCAGGTGATTGGTTTCAAATAGAATCATATAATTGGTCTGATTTGCAGTTTACATATTTAAGGAAAATTCAAGATTATTGTGCAACAAACAATATCAAATTTGCATTGTTTATTCCTCCCAAAAGGTCTGATTATTCTAATTCCTACAAAAAATACTTTAAAGAAATCCATTTTGACTATGTGAATAAGTTGGATAAAAATGGAATAACTGCTCCAGTTTTTGGTAAATTTAATCAGTTGGACACAATTGGAGACTCTTTGTTTTTTGCAGATGCCTACCATTTGAATGAAAAAGGACAAAAGAAATATTCTGAAATTTTCTATAATATGACTTTGTTGAAAAATGAATGTTACACTAAAAATTATAAATGGTTTATTGACGAATAAAGCACGAAAGCACAACACGCGGTATAAAAAATGCCGAGGCAGTAAGTTATTCAAGGGTTGTAGCCCGCTTTAACTTTTGTGTAACTCGACAGGAAATCGCTCGCAATCGGCAACTAACCATACCGCCTCCGTTTACGAAACATACATTACAAACATGCGATACCTATGGGGTCGCGCCACCGCATTAGAAGATTTACAGGACAGCATTTTTTTAATCCGCCCATTTACTTCAGTTCTAACGTACCGATGATAATGCCGGGCATGAACTCGCCGCCCGGGTAATGCTCCGTGTAATCTAAATTCAGCCAATATTGGTTTTTGCGGTCAACATGGTAAAACAGCTTTTTCTCATTACACTCTTCTTTAAACAATTTTTCCCGAATCAGGTAGTGCAAATTGTCCAAATCGGCTTTTGAGCCGACAAACAGTTCGGGGTAGATATGGTTTTCAGTGCGCACCAACCGCACGGTACCGCCGATTGACATGATGCAGGCAGCCATCAAAATGGAGTGGTCATCGCAATCGCCGGACAGGTTCGTGACCGATTCGCTTGCGGTGGCAAAATATTCCCGTGATTTAGGGTCGTTGATATAGAGCCAGTTACTATTTATTTCTTTAAAAACGGCACAGTATTGTGCAAATTTGCGATTTTCCCCCTTTTGTTCATCAATGAAGTGTTTGCGCACCGCCGTATTGGCATATTGCTTAACTGTCGGATTATCAAATTCAATGGCACGTTTGATAGCCACTTTGTTGGGAAACGGTTTCATCTGTTCGGCAAAATCCTCTACCGGCTCGGGGTCGTGAACAAGTCCGTAAACCAAGCCCCGATAATCGCGGCACATATCGTCAATTCCGTAACTTCCCGCAGCGGTTGTGATGGATAAAATGATGACTAACAAGC
>Ga0209098_1001653_pt1 | contig 20899 bp, 17 predicted proteins | sample AD_JPNHW1_MetaG_FD_184429 | JGI IMG/M metagenome (GOLD analysis project Ga0209098, IMG submission 184429) | Active sludge microbial communities of municipal wastewater-treating anaerobic digesters from Japan - AD_JPNHW1_MetaG (SPAdes) (version 2) | ecosystem: Engineered > Bioreactor > Anaerobic...
GTCCCCTTTGATAACTCTGTCATTTTCAGGAGTTTTTTCATAAAGATTGTCCTTCACACCACTATATTTATCAGCCATCGAAATCCCTTCGGTAAAGAAAAAAGAACCTCCGCCGTTATAGAAAAACCGATTATTTCCGCCGGCCATCGAAATAACCGAGCTGAAAATGTCAGGAATGTAACGACTGTTGCTCATATCAAGCACACCGGTCGAAAAAGAAGTGGATAATTTCAAAGGTCCGTGCCCTTTCTTTGTCCTGATATCAAGCACTCCGGAAATCGCTCCGCTTCCGTACAAAACACTTTGCGGACCTTTCAAAAGTTCAATCCTGGCAATATTTTCGGGTGATATTGAAAGATCGGCGGCACCGTTTGGGCTTAACGGGTTTGTTATCTCAACTCCGTCAATGAGAATAAGCACATCTGAAGATCTGAAACCGCGGACAAAAATATATTGCGACTGACCGGTACGGCCATCTCCGCTTACAAATACTCCGGACATTTCCTTGACGGCATCACCGGCAGTAACAGACTGTTTTTCTTCAATATCCTGAGCATTTATTGATGAACTTGAACTGCTTTTGTCACTTTTATCGTTTTTATTTCCGGTAACAGTCACTGTGTTTGTGTCATCAGAATAAAGAACGAAATTTGAAAGTGTCAGTATGATAAAAAAAAGAATTTGTAAAAACTTCAGATTCTGCAATTTTTCCCTCCTCGGGGTACTCATTACTGATTCGAGCTTGTGTGTCTGGCTTAGGCAGTATTGCCATTACAGTTGCGGGACAGCACCGGATCTTCACCGGATTTCCACAAGAACCCAAATCGCACGAAAAGTTAACTCTTTAAACAGCAAAGTCAATTTTTTACTTTAATCGAACTGAGTGTTGTGATATAATCTCCTGTTTGTTAAAAAAAAAAGGAGATCGTCATGAAATTCGCACTTTTATCAATATTCGCTGTGTTTTTCCTGTTATCAGGCTGTGAAAATAAAAAAGAAAGCAAACAGAATGATGTTGACGATTTTGTCGATGTGGACTTTTCAGACGGCTCAGACTTTTCAGACGGCTCAGACTTTTCGGACGAGTCGGACGATATTGACACAGTGGACGAACAGAATGAAGTTGACGCAGCAGACGAAGGAAATGACTTAGACATTGCTGATGATGTTATAATTCCCGATGAAACTGAAGATTTTGATTCTATTGATGATGATATTGATGAAACTGCGGATACTTTTGATGACAATATTATTCCTGATGAAGCTGAAGACATTGACAACATTGATGAAAGTGCCGACACTGCTGATGAAAATGATACTGAGACAGCACCTGATACCGATATAGATGAGATATCTGATGATTCCGAAGCAATTCCTGATGATGATGCCGTTTTTGATCCTTGCGCCTCGAATCCTTGTGTATCAATTGAAAATTCAGACGGTATCTGCACAGTTGACGGAACAGGTTTTGTCTGCGGCTGCTCCGGCAGTTATCATTTCAATAAAACCGAAACTTCATGCCTCCAGACATTGCAGATTGGCTGGTGCAATACTCAGTACCCTGTTGATCTTACAAATGCCGATTCTGTTATTTATGGGGCTAAAGTGAGTTTTTATACTCAGTTCTATATCAACGGGATAACCGCTGCCACCACCATAACAAATGTATCTCACACCAGTTCTCCGGCTTACCCGCAAATTATTGCTCAGATCGGAACGGGAGGCACTGGAACAAACGCATCTGGATGGACAGACTGGTCAGTTTCCGCACTGCCGAATGAAGATAAGGGCAATAACGACGAATATTTACTGCTTGACCAATCGATAGATCTGATACCGGGGAATTATGATTTCATCATCCGTATTTCAGGTGACAGCGGAAACTCCTGGACATACTGCAATGCAAATCGTCTTGCAGGTTCAGGATATAACGGAACAGATAGTGTCAACCTTTATGATCCGGCAAAAAACGGACATATTACCGTGACAAATCCTCCGGAATAAAGAGTTACTTTCTACTAATTAAATAAACTGGTTGATTTTAAAAAATTCCCAAATTATAATTGCCGGTATTTTGTTTGGCACCGGAGGAAAAATGAAAGGACTATTACTGAAAATGACACCTGTTTCTGTTTCTGAATTCTTTTCAACACGACCAGAATTATTTCTCCTTTTTGAAATAATCTCACTTTTTCTAGCTGCTACGGCTTTATGGTTCATCGCAAAGAAATTTGTACAGAAAATCGTCTGGTACTATGTAAAAAAGTCTGATAATTCATGGGATGATGTTCTTTATGAAAAAAAGGTGTTCGACCGTCTTGCCCATATTGTTCCGGCAATGGTTTTCTATCTTTCAGCCGATATTTTTATGGAAGCTTCGACTGCTGTAAGAAGAATAGCTGTCGGTTACATGATCTTTATTGTGATGCTTGTTTTCAAATCTACAGGCAATGCTGCTCTTGAGATATATGAAACATTTTCCATCTCAAAGGACAAACCGATAAAAGGACTTGTTCAGGTTCTCAATATTTTTGTCTTTTTTGTCGGCACAATAGTCATTCTTGCCGTTCTGATGGGCAAATCACCGGCTCTGCTTCTGAGCGGACTCGGGGCGATGACCGCCATACTGCTCCTTATTTTCAAGGACAGCATCCTCGGATTTGTGGCAGGCATACAGATAATTGCCAATAATTCGATCAAAAAAGGCGATTGGATCACAATGGGCAAATTTGATGCGGACGGCGAAGTAATAGACATTGCCCTTAATGTAGTAAAAATTCAGAACTGGGATAAAACCATTGTATATATTCCGACCGCCAAATTTCTTGAAGAAAGCTTTTCAAACTGGCGCGGCATGCTTGAATCAGGAGGAAGAAGAATATGCAGAAGTATTTCCATCGACATGTCCAGCATTCACTATTTAAGTGATGAAGAAGTAAAAGGGCTTGAAAAAATACAGCTTATAAGTGAATATCTGAAAAACAGGTCTCTTGAGATCAGCAAATGGAATGAAGAAAAGAAAGCCGACACTTTTATGCCTGTAAACGGCAGAAAACTGACAAATATCGGAACTTTCAGGGAGTATGCGAAACAGTATCTTTTAAACCATACCGGATTAAGAAAAGATATGACTCTTCTTGTCAGACAACTTGCTCCGGAAGCTACCGGACTTCCTTTACAGATATATGTTTTTACAAATACTACCGAATGGACCAATTACGAATCTATCCAGTCGGATATTTTTGATCACCTGTTTGCTTCAATAGAGTTTTTCGGATTAAGAATTTTTCAGAATCCCAGCGGAAATGATTTTCAGTCTCTTTCTCAAAAGAGGAATATTTAAAAATGGCAAAAGTTAAAAAACTTATAAAATCTCTTTCAAAATACGACAGAGTTTTCATTCAGACACACAATTATCCTGATCACGACTCAGTTTCAAGTGCATTTGCTCTCCAATATCTTCTAAAAGACAACGGAATTGATTCAAATATTATTTATCACGGTGAAATACTTCGCGACTCGCTTCAGAAAATGATAGAAAGACTTAAAATAGAAATAAAGCATCACAGTCTCTATCAAATGGACAGTTCTGATGCCATAGTTATTGTTGACGGCAATAAAAAGAGCAGAAATGTCGCAGAATTGAAAGGAACGGTCGTAGCGGTTATCGATCATCATCAGGGGACCGAGTTTCCGGATCTCGAGTTCTGCGATATAAGAAGTGATTTCGGAGCCTGCGCAACTATTGTATTTTCATATTTTGCCGAACTGGCACTTGAACCTTCTGTCGAGGTCGCAACAGCACTTCACACTGCAATTAACTTTGACACGCATCAGTTCACAAGAAATGTAAACATACTTGATATAGAGACAGTGGCTCTTCTATACAGGGTGAGCGATGTGAATCTTGTCAATTCCCTTGTCAGGAACTCAATAAAGATAGATGATCTGCCTAAATATGAATATCTGCTTAAAAATGTAAAGTTTCATCACAATTTTGCATACTGTCACTTTGCATCAGGATGTGACAAAAACCTTCTTGCCATACTTTCAGACTATCTTATGACCATTGATGGTGTTCAAGTTGTGGTTTTAAGTGCAAAATATCTGGATGAGATTATATTTTCAATACGGAGCGAACTGTCTGAATTTCCTGCACATATTATGATATCCGAAGCTCTTGCCGGCATCGGGTCAGGCGGCGGACATATTGATATGGCGGGAGGAAGAATTAACAATATTGCTGATTTTAATGAGGCAGAAATATTTAACAGATTTTTAAGTGAATTGAGGCTCCGTGACAGTTTCAGGATCTCAGGAGGGATTTGATGCATATTTTGATAAGATTCAAAAACAGACAGATTTTGTACTACTATCTTGTTTTTCTCTTCATTCTCGGATCTTGTACATTCAGTAGAGGCACCGGAGAGACTGCCGATGATGCGGAAATGGAAGAAGTTGATGATGATGAAGCGGGAGACGATTCTCTTTTTGACAGAGATATGGCGGAGTACGATCAGTCCGATACTGACATAATAATGACTGAAGATGAAACCGCAGATCCGGATATTGTTGAGATCGATGCCATTGACATTGATATTGCAGCTGATGATGATTCTGACACATATCCCGATATGACCGGAAGCTGGGTGAATCTTACTGTTTTCCGGGGTACGGCAAAACCCTTTCTGATTTCAACCTGCAACGCCTGGGCAGTGATGATCTCAAGGGTTACTATCGAGCAGAATGGAAATGTTCTTGAATCACAAAGCGAAATGTGCCGTCTTAAAGTCGGAAACGATACAAATCCTGAAATACAGTCACTGGTTCCCGACAGTTATGCCAAGTCACTACCCATTGTTCCCAAAACTTCATATCTTTTAAAAAGCGATACCGGTGAAATACTGTTCTATCAGCCGAAAATCTGGGAAGTAAGAGCATGTACTCTTGCAGATCCGGAAAATGACGCTCTTCCCACAAAAGTTGACGATCCCAGAGTTTTCGATCCTGACAATACAGGAATAAACGGACTTAAAATGCAGGCGAAGGGAACTGTCAACGGTTTTGCTGAAATAGTTCAGAAAGTGAGCACGATCCTTGACGGAAAACTGGACACAAATGGTGAGATAAGAGGTCTCACAACATGGTCTGAAGATCAGAAAGTGCTTTGGACAGACAATATTCTTATGTCAAAAGGTGCTCCTACATCAAATGATCCTTCGATAGATCCTGCCGAAAGCCACTTCATTTTTAAAAGGATCGAGGAGACTTATGACTGTGACTGGATCTATGCAAACAGTGCAGCACTTTTTCCTGATGATGCAGCAAAATATCCCGAACAATTTCAATAAATGAGGGAACTATGAGAAAATTATCACTTATCCTTCTCGTTTCCGTTTTTCTTGCAGTGTCATGTGACAATGTGAGATCTTCAGTGAAACAGGACAATGAAAACACAGATCCTGACAGCGACTCATCTGTGATAGAAGATGAAGATTCCGCCAAGACCGATGATGATATCGAATACAGCGATGAGACGGACGGACAGATCACGACCGACGATTTCACTGACGAAGCTGCAGATCAGGATGAAGAAGTTATAACTCCTGACGAGGATATTCCCGTCCTGCCCCTTGAATTCGAATCAGGTTTCATAGAGATTGGAACAAATTCCTACACTCTTGACGGTAATGATCTGACATCAGGTGCGGCAAGAATGTGGTATAATTTCCAGCCTGCAGATGTTGATCCTGCCGACAAACCTCTTTTTGTGTTTTTCAACGGTGGACCGGGAGCGGCTACAATGCTCCTTTTTACATACAACACTTCAAAAATGACCGGCGATCAGGCTTATGCTGACATTGATGTTGTCGATAACGCATTCAACTGGAACAGAATGGGCAACCTTCTTTACATTGATGCCAGAATGACAGGGTTTTCTTACGGAATTACCGATGACCCTTCAAGTGCAAGCGAAAGGAACAATTATTTTGATCCTGCTAATTTCAATGTTTTTGTCGATGCCGCTGATTTTATAAGGGTGATCTTCGGATTTCTCGACAGACATCCTGAAATACTTGCAAATAAAGTGGTTCTGGTAGGAGAAAGTTACGGTGGAACAAGGGCTACTGCAATGCTCAACATTCTGCTCAATGTCAGGGATTACGCCGCAGGTAACAGAAATTTCTATGACAAGAATCTTTTTGCAACTATTGATAATCACTTCAGAAAAGTTTATCCTGAAATGTCAGCCGATCCCCACAAGGAAGTTATAAAACAGCAGTTCTATGCATCTGTCATGATCCAGCCTCTTATTGCAGGAGAGAAACAGTTTCAGGTTGCCGGAGAGCTTCTCGAAATCGAAGGCAGTCCGATCTATACCGTTGAATCTGAGACCGGTGTGAATTATTCACCGTGCAGTCAGTACAATCCGGGATGCGAACCTCACAACAATGCATTGCAGTACCTTCAGAAGGCCAACCGTGATATGTATTCATACAGAAGACCGTACAACTGGCTTTTTGACTATACAGATCCCGGTGCACAGAAAATGGTGGAGCTGGCACTTTTTGAGAAACTTATCCGGAACGATCCAAGAGAGATCGACTGGCTTTATGCCTCAAACAGAGCAAAAGCTTTCAGATACAGCAGCGGTTATCTGAAAAATCAGATTTCAGACCTGAGCAGGATTCCTGCAACAATAAGAACTGAAATCGAATACAATCAAAGCAATATCAGACCTATGCTTGTCGGAAATCTTGACCAGACTTTCGGCACCCTTCCAAGCTATGATGATTATTTTATAGACCTTCATACAGATGTGACGAATGTTTTCTACTATGCTTCAACTACTCCGTACAGTGATATAAACGGTGAAATGTTCCTTGAAAATATCAGGGATGTTAAAAGTTTTATCACTCAGGCGGAAGAAGACATTATAATTTACGCACCGGCTCTTCCTTTATCATTAAAAGAATTTGAAGGCGTATCCGGCGTAACAGTCGAAGACAACGATTTTACTGTGAAATTCTCTGACAATACTGAAGCGACAGTCCACTTTCCGTTCTATCCGGTGAGTTCACACAGCGTTTCAGTCAACCAGCCCGAACAATTTTTCAATGATGTGAACGAATGGCTTTTTCCGAAATAATTTCAATTAATTATAGTTCAGGAGTCGAAAATGTCCGATTTTGAAAAACTGGTTGATTCCAAGGCGGGAAGCCGGTTCATACTTCAAGGTAATGCTGCTTTTGCTCTCGGTGTTGTTCATGCAGGTTATCATGCCGCAGATGGTTATCCCGGAACTCCGAGCACGGAGGTCATTGACAAATCTTTAAAGCATGTTCAGGACAGAATGACTGTCGGGTGGAGTGTGAATGAAGCAGTTGCTACCGCTGTAGCGATCGGTCACAGTGTTGCAGGAATGGATTCACTCGTAACGATGAAAATTCCCGGAATGTTCCAGGCTGGTGACACGATCACAACTTCAGCTTTTTACACAGCCCAGTCAGGTGCTTTCGTAATTTATGCGGCTACAGACTATGTCCCGTCAAGCACTCAGCATGTCATTGATGCAAGATATTTCCTGAGCGCGGCGAGAATTCCTGTCTTTGAACCGAGGAATCATCAGGAAATGTATGATATTGCTTTTATTGCGGCGGATTATTCAAGAAAATTCAAAACTCCGGTCTGCATACTTCCAAGCGGCATCCTCGCCCACAGCGAAGGTATTGTCACAACAAAAGAAGCCAGAAAAATCGAACCGCGACCTCTTCCGAAGAATTTGAGCGAATGGATGCTCATGCCGGGTATTGCGAGAAATAAATATAATGAAGCAACCACAAAAAGAATTCCGGAACTCCTTGAATTTGCTGAGAGTTCAGATGTTATTATAACTGAAACGAAAGGACGGAATGACTGGGGTGTGATAATAGTCGGAGAAAGCGATATTATCGTGAAAGAAGCTCTTCTTACAATAAATGCAGACCCTTCAATTATGAGCATGTCATTAGCCAATCCTGTGCCGGTGAACAGAATCAGAAAGTTTGCTTCGAATATTAAAAAGCTGTTCGTTTTTGAAGACGGAGACAGGTTTCTTCAGGATAAGATCTCTGCTGAAGGAATTAAGGTCATCGGAAAAGAGACCAATTCCACAATCACTGACTGGACTCCGGATTCCGTTATAAATATACTTAAGGGTCATCTGGATATAAAACATGAAGTGAAAACTGTCAAAATCGAAACGAAACCGCTCAACAGACCTCCTTCGATATGCCCCGGATGTCCATATAGAGCCTACGGGCTTGCTGCCGAAAAACTCAAGAAAACTGGCAAGTTATATGCAGGGTTCGGAGAAATAGGATGTTCGACTCTGCTTTTTTTTAACAAAGGTATAGATACAGTTCTGTGCATGGGCGGAAGCGACTCGATGAGACAGGGTTTCTGCCTGAGCCGTCCTGAGATGGCATCAAAAGTTGTCAGCGTGATCGGTGACAGTTGTGAATGTCACAGCGGACTTGATGCGACCAGAAACGGTGTTTTCAGAAATGTTCCCGGTGTCCAGATCGTTCTCGACAACAGAATTACAGCAATGACAGGCGGTCAACCTGCTCCGACAAGTGAGGCGAATCTTGCAGGAGTTCCTAATAAATTCAACCTGAAAAAAGCGATCGCCGCTGAAGAATGCAAAGTTGTGGCGGTCAATGCATATGATCTCAAAGGTGTTGAAAAAGCACTTACCGAAGCACTCGATGAAGCTGAAAAAGGACAGTTCACAAATCTTGTTCTTGAAGGACCATGTCAGCAGATCATGGATAGGAAATCTATGAAAAGAACTATCGAATTCGACCGTGAAAAATGCAAAAAATGCGGCAGATGCAACATGTGTCCCGGAATAAAATTCGATTCAGACGGTGTTCCACATTACACAAATCTGTGCATAAACTGCGGCGGAAACACTCAGGTCTGTATGCAGAGATGTCCTTTCGGAGCTATTGTTCCTATCAAGCAGAGTGAAAGTGCAAAAAATGAAAAAATAGAGCTTCCCGCTCCGAAAAAGATCGGAAAAGCAAGTGTGAAAAAAGAAGACCTTCCTGAATCTCTAAGAATTGCGATCAGAGGTATCGGAGGTCAGGGGAACCTTTTCTTCGGCAAGGTTTTAAGCGAAGTCGCACTCAGGACACCATACAGTGAAACTCAGATAGTAAAAGGCGATACTCACGGCATGGCACAACTTGGCGGAAGCGTTATTTCAACATTTGCATGCGGGAAAGCTTACAGCCCGATACTTTCTCCGGGAAGTGCGGACATTCTCGTTGTCATGGAAACCTCCGAAGTTCTCAGGGAAGGGTTCCTTGAACTTCTGAAACCGGGCGGAATGATAGTTCTCAACCGTTTTGAAGCGGTTCCACCGACAGCAAAACAAGAAGATTACCCGAAGATCGAAGAGATCAGAAAAGTGCTCGAAAACTATAAAGTCATCGAATTTGACGCACTCGAAGTTGTCGGCAAGGTCGGTGATAAGGTCGGGAAAACTGCCAATGTCGCAGTGCTCGGACTTCTTTCGACAATTGAACCTTTCAATAAGATTCCTGCCGAAATATGGCTTGAAGCATTAATGACACTCTCTCCTACTGACACAATCAAATCCGCCAACCAGATATCATTTGAAGCTGGAAGGAGGAAATAATGAAAAAAGTTCTTATCGGTTATTTTTCAAAGACCGGTTCAACAAAGGAGATCGCAGAAAGAATAGGTGCGAACCTCGCAAAAAAAGGAACCGAAGTTGATGTACTCGAACTCGAAAAGATCCAGAATATTGAGAATTATTCAAGCGTTATCCTCGGCGCACCCATAAACGGGATGAGACATGTTCCAGATTTCATTAAATTCGTTGAAGAGAACAGATCCTCACTCGACGGCAAAGTCGCAGGGCTTTTCACAGTCGCCTATGTCTATTACGACGGCAGAAAGATCTGGCGCGGCATGATGAATAAAAGCATCACAAAAATCGAAAAGCTCATCAACCCAGCCAACTCAATAGTCTTTTCCGGCAGGATCGACAAAAAAATGCCCGCAGCCGCCAACCTCATCCTCGGAGTGAAAAACAGCCTCCCCCTCAACCTCATCAACCATGATGAAATCGACAAATGGTGTGAAGAGATAGTTTATTGACAGAAATTCTTGAGTATTTTCGTTCCATTCTCGGTCAGAAAAGATTCAGGGTGATATTGGACTCCCTCGAACAACCGGTGCTTTTTGTCTCTTAGCCCCATGATAAAACCGCTTTCACCTTTTGCAGTTATTTCTAGTCCGGTTTCATCTATTCCTGAAACACAAAGTGAATTATATCTCGCGGCATGGAATCCTTGAACCATTCCTGAGTGAATTCCGCTATTTACATGAAATATTTTTTCCGTTCTGCCATGCACAGGAGGATGTTTTTCAATCTTTCCGCCATTTAAATAAGCCATCAGCTGCATCCCGAGACAGACACCGAGTATCGGAATTCTGTCTTTAAAATATTCAACGGCCTCGATTGAAACTTTTGAATCTTCAGGTCTTCCTGGACCAGGAGAAATAACAAGATGGGTTATATTTTTCTTCTTTAGTTCATTAATATTTATTTCATTATTTCTGAAAACTGAACAGTTGCCTGCTGTTGCAAAGAATTGATAAAGATTATATGTGAAGCTGTCGTAATTATCGATTACTGCAACATTCAGTGACATTACGGTTTCCAGATACGGTCTTTTTCAATTAACTGCTGATTAAGATAAATGACATGAAGCATTCCTCTAAGTCGCTTCAGATAGTCAGGATCAGCTTTTTTTATCAGATTATGCTTTTCACGGGGATCTTTTTTAAGATCATAAAAATATTCCTGATTATTTCGCAAACGATGAACATATTTATATCGGCCTTTATCAATAACACCGATAAAGGTTCCGTTATACGGCTGAATCAGATAAACAGGTTGCTGCGGCAATCCGGCAAACATCGATACACCGCGGAAATGATGTCGTTCCGGTTGTATTCCGACCATATCAAGAATAGTCGGAGCAATATCCATCTGACTGAATGCTATATCTTTAATGCGTTCTGGTTTAACAATGTCTGGAGCTATTATAAGAAACGGAGTCCGGAAAAATTCTTCGTACCATGCTGTCTCGTTGAATTGATATCCATGCTCGTTTAAAGGATAGCTATGATCACCGGTAATAATGACAATTGCATCCTTGAGATAATCCCGTTTCGACAATTCTTCAAAAAAAAAATGAAGCTGCGCATCGGTAAGTCTTATGCTGTTGGCATATTGTTCAGGCAGTTTTTTTGCCTTTGGAAATAGCATCTGTTTTTCTTCCGGAACCTTGTTAAACCGCATATGATTCATAACTGTATGAAGAAAAACAAAAGGCGGATTTTTGCCTGATACGACATTTGCTTGCGTATCAAGATACTCAAACGCCCGTTTATAGAATATTCCGTCCTCAACACCCCAGCCCCATATTTGTTTTTCATCTTCAGGCTTCAGATACGGCACGATGGAAATTGCATTTTCAATGCCGTTTTTATGAACAAAAGTTCCCGTGTTGTCAAAATTGATATCCCGGAACGCTTTAACAAAAAAAGTGGAATACCCGTTATCTTTCAACACTTGAGGAAGCGACTGGAATCGTACATTTCCATACTTGACAAACTCTTTCTTTTTGAAACTGGGAATAAGCGAAAAAAGTGTTGCAAATTGTCCTTTTGATGATTGTATCGAATTGGCATAAAATCTTTCGACATAGAATCCTTCTTTAATTTTTTCATTAAAATACGGTGTATATGGATGACCTTCAGTTGTTGTGGCTTCGACAACTTTTGCTGAGAAGGATTCAATTTCAAGTATGAATATTGGAGAGTGCTTTTTTGTGTTTTTGTCTGCTGGCGGAATTTTTTCAGTCTTTATAAACGGATAACTGTCAGTATCCATGTTTTCAACTGTCTCCTGACCGTCAAAATAATCATAAACCGTACACAACACAGATCCGAAATTATCATACGGTGTAAAATGTCCTGATATCAGCAGAAGATAGACAGGAATCATTGCAATTCCTGCGGCATACCGCCACAGACTTCGACCATACTCATTCATAATGCTTTTTCGTAATACCGGAATAGACAATATAACAACAATCAGCAGAATTCCGACAGATAACACAGGCAGGTTCAGACTGTCAAAAATCACATTTAAAGACTCTTTTCCGAACGCTTCACCGGCATTTTCCATCATTACAGAAAAGTCAAAAGGAGTTTTTGAATTAATCTTATAAGCACCAAGTAAATGATAAAAAGCAATATAGATTACAAATGAAATGCAATAGGAGCGTCTCCCGAACGAAAAAAAAGTTCCCGAAATAAACCAGAACAGCAAAGTACTCACAAGACTACCGGAAAATGCCAGCATCCCCTTCATTGAAAAAAGAGAGAGCACTTCACCTTCTGTCAGCAATAGCATATAATAACAAATGCAAAAGATCGTCAGAAGCACATAACTTATCGGAATCGCTTTAATTTTTATCATTTAGACATTTTTATTACTTGAAGTTCTTTTGATATTGATTCAAAGACTTTCGGCTCCTCCTCAAGAACAGCATCAATAGTCTTTTTAAGCATAGCGTTCGCTTTTTCAAACTCCTCAACCACCTGCTTTTTTGTGCCTGCATTCACCGCCTTATTTCTGCTTTCATTCCAGTCATTGTAAGCTTTCTGCATCCCCTGAGAAAGGGAATGAAGCGCCTGCACCTTGCCTCTGTCCTTTTGAAAAGTCTTATCTTTCCACTCATCATCCATTTTCTCATAATGCGGCTGTGACCATTTCTTTTTAAGATATTCCACAACAGCAGTGTTTGTATCATAATAGTATTTGCATTTGCTTTGAATGATCCTTAATAAAGCGGCACTGTCAGAGAAAGGCTTCTCCTTCTGCTCTCTGTAAAGAACCTCCATATCTCTTATTGCATTCTTGAAAAAAGTATCATTGGGTCTGAATTCCTGAAAAAGAGTATATCCGTCGTTGTGCAGAATTATTGTCTGTGGAGAATCTTTTCCTGAAATAATTGCAGTCAGAAAAACCAAAACTGTTGTAAGCAGAAAATTTTTTATAAACATAAACCTTCAAACTCCTTATGTCTGTTTCAAAATTTCTTTAATATCTTCTTTTAATGACCTGAAAAAATCTGAAAATCATAACAATCTATCAGATTCTTGTCCAGTTTTGTAAAACTGTGCCTGTTGCAAAAGTCTTAATTTTTCTTATGATTGTTCAGCTGTTTTAAAGGAGCATGTCATGTTTACAGGAATTATTGAAAAAACATCCGCAGTTATACACATAAAAAAAAAGGGGACGGAGTATGAACTTCTGATCGGCAATCCTTTTGGAAATGATATCTCCGCAGGCGATTCTATTGCTGTTGACGGCACATGTCTTACTGTGGTCGAGTTTAATATTTCATCTATCCTTTTTTTTGTCTCTCGCTCAACCGTTGAGAAAAGCATAATTTCCCGATATAAAACAAACACGCCTGTAAATCTGGAAAGAGCCATGAGAGCTGACGGAAGATTTGACGGACACATTGTTCAGGGACATGTTGATACAAAAGGGACAATAGCATCTGTCCAAAAGATCAATGAAGGAATTGAGATAACAGTCTCTTTCGATCATCAGTTTTCAGACTTCATAACAGCAAGAGGATCGGTCTGCGTAAACGGAATAAGCCTTACAACTGCTGAGGTTTCAGACAGCTCTTTCATGATTTCGATCATTCCAGAAACATTGAAAAGAACAACTTTTTCAACTGCTCTTTCAACCGGGCAGAATGTGAATATAGAATTTGATATTATTGGAAAATATGTGGCAAGACTTAACGGAAAGTCCGGTAACGGTTCAAATCTTGAAAACCTGCTGGGGAAATTATGAAAATTCTTTGGCATTACCTTTCATTCTGCTATAATGCGCCGATGTTATAACTGATGAGGAAAAAATGAAGCTGATAAAAAAACTTTTCATGATTGCGATCATTGCGGTCGCTGTTGTTCTACTTTCATTTTTTGCACAGGCAAACAGCAGCAGCGTTCAACTGAACCTGATCTTCCACAGTTTTGAATCGATCCAGATCTGGCTTCTTGCTCTGTTGAGTTTTCTTGCCGGCATCCTTTTCACAATAATTGTTGTCCTTTTTGATGTCATTTCCACAAAATACAATGAAGGTAAATTGATCAAGGAGAACCGCAAACTCATTGAAGAACTTTCGAAAATAAGAAATCAGAAACTTGCCGGTCTCGATTCTCTTTCTTTCAATGACAAAAAAACTGATGGATCAGCAGCCGGAGAAATTGATGACAGATTTTAAGTCCCCTGTTTTATGGGTACTGTTATTATCAGCTCTTATTGCTTTCTTTTATATTGTCATTAAATCATTCAGCAGATCTTTTCCAAAATATGGACTGAAAAAAAGCTTTTCGAAAGAGAGTGCCGCCATTTTTGAAGCGCTTGTCGACAGCCACTTCAGGAATAATAAGGATTATCTGAACCACCTTAAAAAACTTGCATCTGAATACCCTGATGAGCCGATGTTCTTTCTTTTTGCAGGAGATATAGCAAGAAAGTTCAACCCTGAAAAAGCTCTTGAAATACACAGAGATATTCTTTTCAGACCTTCCACGACAGGCAAGCTGCGCGCTCTGGTCTTAAAACATATCGGGGAAGATTATTTAGCTCTCAGACAATATTCCAAAGCCATTTCAGTGTTGAAAGATTCTGTAAAAACTGCTGATTCGCCTGAAGCACGCTTTCTGATGTCGCGAGTTTATGAAAAAGAGAAAAATTATGTGAACGCACTTGAAGAAATTGACCGTTTCGTATCATTGACCGAAGAAAAGGAAAGCACACTTCCGCTTAAAATGATATCCAAGGCAGTTATTTACTATTATCAGAAGAACTCCATGGAAGATTATAAATATTGGCTTGAGTATTATATTAAAAGAACATCGTCGGAACCTGAAAAAAACCTTGCACATATGAAACTTATGTTATTAAAGGAAAAGCCGAAAAAATCGATATCGTATCTTCAAACAGCTTCGGCAGACACCGAAAAATATGAACTTGCGGCAAGAGCAATGATCCTTAATGAAAAAGAAGGATTAGAAATAAATTCTTCAGTTGAAGGGCATTACAAAGCTGTATTCGATGCACTTTTAAACACAGAACCCAAAGATCCTGCAATAATTGAACAGATAAACGGAAAAAGCCTCCTTTTTTATAGGCTGACCGCGAAATATTCTGCCAAATCCACATTAAGAGATGTTGTTATCTCCGATTTTAATTATGACACACTTTTTGCATGCTCAGAATGCGGAAATCCGGTAGAGGCATCTTTTCCTTTATGCAGACACTGCCTTGCAATCACAGGAAGAAAATTAAATACAATTTCGGGGGATTAAATGAAAAAGTTATTAATTCTGGCATCAACTGTTCTGCTTCTTTCGATTTTAATCTCTTGCGGAGAGAAAGATAAAGATAAGGATTATGAATATAACATGATGAATTTTTTTGATCAATACCTTTCGACACTTTGCGAAGCATCGACCAGATGTACTTCCGGATTTGTAAACACATCCAATGTATCCTACTGTCCGGATATTATCATGAACAACCCGTCAACTTTCGAAGGATTCCATAAAAAAGAAAATGTGCTTTTCAGACATAAATATGAAATGATGATAAGTGGTGAAAGAATGGGCTGGATAAAAGTAGATATGGATAAAGCTGAAAAATGTTACACTGTTATATCAAAACTCGACCCGTGCAATCCGCTTGATGTACAACTGCTTGATATTTCAGAATGCGCCAATGTTTTCAATGGAACAAAATTTCTGAAACAGGAATGCTATCAGGATGAAGAATGCGATAACGGCTGGTGCGATCTTAAAGGTGACCGATGTCCCGGCAACTGCGTTTTTTATAAAGAACCCGGGCAGGAATGTAATGCCTCATTAGACCGCTGTTCTCCGGGTTATCTATGCAGATCATCAGGATGTTCAGAGGCCAGTAATGGAGTTCCAGGAGACCCGTGCGTAAGTGACGACGACTGCAGCAGCTTCCTTTTCTGCAGAATAACAGGTACAGACTCTATAGGAAATTGTTATAAGAGACAGGGAGAAGGTCAGGCCTGCATAGAAGAAAAAGAGTGCGTTGTGGGTCTTGAGTGCATCAACAATCTATGTACAAGATCAAGAATAAGCGATCAGGTCGGAGCACCATGCGGTCCTCAGGCAAGTGTGGGAGATGAAGAGGAAGTTGTGCTTTCCTGCAATGTCTTTTCCAAACTTGAATGCGGCGTGACAAATACCTGTCAGAAACTTTCAAGTCAACAGAACACACCCTGCACTTCGATGTGTGACAAAACACTGTATTGCGACAACAATTTCCATGTCTGCCTGTATCAGGGAGATATCGGCAAACCATGTACTCAGGATTCCCAGTGTGTCACAATGTACTGCTACAATAATGTGTGTGCAACTCCTGAATGTCTGACAGTGGAGTAGAAAATTATCCGGCTATTCTTTCTTTTCAGCTTTTTTATTTCTGCCCTTATTCTTAATTCATGTGCAACATCAAGGAACAATGCCGTGCCGGAAAAAACTCCTGAAAAAAGTTCTATACAAATTGAAAATAACTCGCCGGAAGTAAAAAAAATCCCACTTGTACAGCAGATTCTCTTAAAAGATAGATATAATGGAGAAATATATTCTCTTGAAAAAATATCAGGAGGACGGTCTGTTTTTATTGAAATATCAGCATCGTGGTGTTCCGCATGTAAAGAAATGTATCTGATAACCTCTAAGCTTTATGATCTTTTCAAAGATAAGACCTTTTTCATCAGAATAACACTTTCTCCAGAAAACGAAACACTAACTGAATCGCCCATTCCTGTCATGAATATTCAGTCTTCACCAGTTGATTTAGGAATTGAAGCGAGTTCAATACTTCCAAGAATAATAATACTGAACCGTTCCGGAGAGTTAACAGCAGATCTCAACGGCCAATATCCCATGCTTTATTATTACGGAATACTTTCAGAGCTTTAGCTTACAGTGTCTTCAATTATTCTGATCTCTTCCGGTGAGAGTTTAAAAAGCTGATAAAAGAATTTATCGAGCTGATCCATCTTAGATCTTTTCAATCCTTCCGAAGGTTTTTCCTTACCTTTTAGTGAGATTGATTCATTTATTTCCCTTATCTCCCTTACCAGATCGGAAATAATTTTCTGAATACTTCTTCCACAAAGAAAAAAAGGTATTTTATTAAAGTTCTTTTTAAGGAATTTATTATGATGCGGAAATTTTATCCTGTAGTAGTAATCAGTAACTTTTGAATTGAAATATCCTTCGGCAAATAACAGGTCTATTTCGTTTGTCCTTGGAACGACAGCCGCCACATCATTTAAAAAATACAGCCCTGAATTATCATATGCGAACACCGGCTTAACCGAAAGATACCGCAATATCAGCTTTTCTCTTTCAAAATTCTCGGCAGGAGGAATCTGAAAAAAGCTCTCTTTATCGGGAATTATCCAATGATTTATCTGAAACAAAGAATAAGGTTCGATTTCCCTTGATCTGATAAAGGGTTTATATCTGCTGCTTTTTCTAAGTGTTTCAATGTTCGGGACAACGCCCTGCTCTTTAAACATTCCTATAAAAAATTTAAAACAGTCACCACAGCTGGTAGTGGCTTTAGATTCAATTTTAAATAAAAGACTTATCTGTTCAGGAGTGATTCCGTCATCAAAAGTCAAAAGATTGTTAAAATCGAGATGCCCCTTTTCAACTTTGAGTATCTTGTTTTCAACATGATTTCTGATAACAACATTTCCGGGCTGCAAAATAAAAGAATCTGACTTCTTTTCAAGCTTCATATACAAGAAAGAACTGAATCTGTTTATCTCGTTTGTTGAAAAAAGCGAATATAAAACCTTCTTATTCTTCTTTGTCAGCGGACTGGAAAAGAAGTTTTTCTTAATCATCATATGGAATTCGCCCTTAACCTTGAGAAGATTTGAGATATTCTCAATAAGACTGTCGCTTGGAAATCCGTAATTGACAGAATCATCAAAAATTATATCAAATGAATAAGGTTTAAGTTTTGTATTATCATTACTTATCAGATCAAAAAGGGTCGATTGAAGTGAGATTGAAAACGGAGTCTCTCTTGAAACGGGATAATATTCAACATTCTGAAAAGGATTCCCGTCAACTGCCTCAGTAGGATAACCGATATGGATCATCGATTTCTTTTCAATTTCATAACTGAGAACAACAGAATCTGTCAACAGAAGTATGGAAGGCTTAAAAGATGTTTTTACATTATCAACTTCAAAAACTTTCTTTGAAGGAAGCGAAAGTATTGTAGAAATAGACAATGATAATATATAATCTCTTTTCAATCTGTCTTCGAATTTTTTGTTTATTGTGGAAAAAGACTGTTTATCAATACCCTTAAGCGTCAAATTGCCCGCTCTTTTATTGTTCACAGTCAGAAAAAACCGGTTTAACAGAAAAGCATGGGGTGAAGTATCTATCCTGTTTTCATTAATAAAAGCTTTTATATCGTTGAAAAGCTTAACACTCTTTTTTCTTTTATCCATCTTTTTGACCTTTTCAAAGTTCGATAAATTATAGATATCGCATTTATAAAAGCAAGATTTATCGGGAGTAAAAAAAAGAGGGACCGAAGCCCCTCTGAAAAACTTATAGATTTTGTACTAAATACTAAATTGGATTCTGATCACAACCATCAGAAGTATTGTTGATTGTATAACCATCATCACAAGTCCATGCACAGTCTGCCGCAGTATTCCAACCAGTACCATTCCATGTTACATCAACATCTGCAACAGTGCTTGTCGCATTTGCAGGTGCATTGTCAACGCATGATTCTGTTTTTGTATTGCTTATGCATACATTTGAACCATTGAAATGATAATCAGCGTCACATGCACATTCTGCAACACCATCTGTGTTTGCATCTGTACAAACAGTTTGGTGTGCTTCAACACAGGTATTTGTCGGTGTGCAGGGATTTATATAGTTGTCAACATCGGCATCCGTCTCAACATCATTTGTATCGGAATCAGTTATGTCTTCATCAACAACATCATCATCAGTGGCTTCAACCGGACATGCAACTTTATTGTTGTCTGCATCGTTGCACCAGCAAAGATCATCTATAGTTTCAATATCAGTAAACATATCGACCATAGCCTGTTTGTCAACTGTCAATTTTGCATTTACTCCAAACCTGAAAATTTCTCCGGCTGCAAACGATTCATTCTTGTCATAGCAGACTCCGAGCTTCCCGGCTGGAAGCGATGAGCCGTCCACTTCTGCAAAGTCGCTTACTGCAAGAATACATGTTTCTGAAATATCGTTACCGACATCTCTAAAACCCATTACCTGAACCATTGTTGAGAAAGATCCTTCTGTCACTCCCTGCTCCTTCAGCACATCTATCCACTGTATAGGCATAGATGTATATATCATCGTGGTATAACTTGTTCCAACAGGATCGCCAAGAGCATAAAGACCTATGCTTGCAGTACTGCCAGTCTCTGTATCTGCAGGAGAATCTATAAAAAATGTCCATGAATCAGAAAGCACTCTTTCAGAATCATCTTCAAGCTTAATCGCAACTTTTTCTAACATTGTCGATTCGGGTCTGGCCGTATCAAATATGTCCGCAGGATTGATAGTGCCTATACCATTGAATGCAAAATAGCTGGTATAGCCGTCTACCGGGGTTACTATCGTGTCAGGAATCTTGCAGACAACCACATCGTCGTCTGTAACTTCGTCAACTACATCATCTGTAACTACATCGTCTGTAACTACATCGTCTGTAACTTCATCGTCTGTAACTACATCGTCTGTAACTTCATCGTCTGTCTTTGGATCATCTTTACTGTCGCCACAGCTGATCATTAACATTGCGAACAGCATAGCAACAAGTGTAATAAGAACTCTTTTCATACTCAACCTCTTTTAAAGCTTGTTAGTAAAATACTATAAATAAGCATACGCATTACCAAAGAAAAACCCTTTTATGTTATTTTTCAAGTAATGCTTGTCAAGAAAAATAACAAAAAAAACGCATGTTTTTCATATTCAGCATTTTTAAAGCTGAAAAAATTAACGCATTAATTCAGTAACATTATTTCGTTTTTTTATTTATGAAAATAATTTTTGATTGCAGTACAAGAAAAAATGCAGGAAAAAAGTTGACAATACAGACTTGGCGTGTATATTTCCTCTGCTAAAATGCTGTTTGAAACTTGAGCATAGTAGTGCTAGCGTAGCTCAATTGGCAGAGCCGCCGACTTGTAATCGGCAGGTTGCGGGTTCGAGTCCCATCGCTAGCTCCACCTGGAGGGGTTCCCGAGTGGCCAAAGGGATCAGACTGTAAATCTGCCGTCGATGACTTCGGAGGTTCGAATCCTCCCCCCTCCACCATTTTTGTGAGCGGGAATAGCTCAGCTGGCTAGAGCATTAGCCTTCCAAGCTAAGGGTCGCGGGTTCGAATCCCGTTTCCCGCTCCATATTTTCAGGCGCCCTCGTAGCTCAGTCGGCTAGAGTGCGTCCTTGGTAAGGACGAGGTCATCGGTTCAATCCCGATCGAGGGCTCCAGGTTTGTTTTTTAATACTGTGAAATGTGATGCCATTTGGATTAAGTTTTAAGTGTATAAATTATATGGCATAACTTTTTAGAAGGAGAGAAGGATGGCAAAATCGAAGTTTGAGAGATCGAAGCCTCATGTAAACATTGGTACCATCGGTCATGTAGATCATGGTAAGACGA